>Ga0208113_1001505_pt1 | contig 11011 bp, 10 predicted proteins | sample Knorr_S7_td_NADW_FD_185598 | JGI IMG/M metagenome (GOLD analysis project Ga0208113, IMG submission 185598) | Marine microbial communities from Southern Atlantic Ocean transect - Knorr_S7_td_NADW_ad_2505m_LV_A (SPAdes) (version 2) | ecosystem: Environmental > Aquatic > Marine > Oceanic | place...
GGGTGAGTGAATCGCCATCGGTCGTATGAATGATGATGAAATCGGAGGCGATGAGGAATGAAATAACTACTGCCAGAGTTGTGAAAAAACGATTCATGATGCCATCTTCCTATTTCAACATGATCATTTGTCTGGTCTGTTGTTTATCATTAATGACTACACGGTAAAGGTAAAGTCCACTCCCTGCGTAAGACCCGCCTGCTGTTTTCCCATCCCACTTAATTCGGTGCTTACCCACATTCAGGTGTTTATTGATCAAGGTGTTCACCAATTGACCTTTCAGGTTGAAAATATCCACTCGGGTCTTCCCCCGCTCGTTGATCTCAAATTGGATCGTAGTAACGGGATTGAAAGGGTTGGGATAATTCTGCATCAGTCTGAAGGATGTTAATTGCCTGATGTCGGACACAGATAATGCCCCGCTTATTTCGATGGATTCTATATTAAAAATGCCGTATGAATATGAAGAGCCGGGCGTGTGAATGAAGAGAGAATCTAAGGTATCATTGAAGTTAAGATGCGTAAGGCCGGCAAGGGCATATTCATCTGCACCACCGCTGGCAGTATTTACAACCAGTGATCCGTGCCCTATTAAAAGTGAAAAAACAAATATGAATGAAAGGCGGGTTAGTTTCATAGGTGACTCCCTGATTGCCAGTGGTAAAATCTACCCCCATCCTCGCAAACAAAAAACCCCGCTACTAGGCGGGGGTTGATGTTATGGAAAGGATCAATTTATTTTAACAGCACCATCTTACGTGTCTGCCTGAAATCTCCGGCTTCTATGGAATACAAATATAAACCAGCGGAAACGGGCTGACCGGTGTAATTAGTGGCGCTCCACCTTATAGAATGGTAGCCGGCAGTTTGGTTTATGTTAATGAGTGTTTTAACAACCCGTCCCACCATATCGTAAATGGTGATGTTAACCAGGTTATCTTCTGGCATATCGTAGTGAAGTGTAGTTATAGGGTTAAATGGGTTGGGGTATGCCGGGTAAAGTGTGAAGGAAAATTTTTGAGGTATATTGATTGGTTCAATGTCCAATGGCGGGGTCGAAACTGGATATGCAGAACGGTGGACATATTTAGCACCCGCATACAGGTAACCGGATGATGTCAGCTCCAGGTCACCGCCAAGATAAAACATTTCATTCGGGCTCAGTCCGCTTGTGAGGTCTGACCAGGTCTGTCCTTCATCATCAGAGACTAGGATAGTTTGATCATTTATAACATAAATATGACCGTCCACTCCGATGATGTCCAAAACGTAATCAATATCCTGAACCCAATCCAGTGCTTCCCAGCTGTTGCCGTTATCTGTACTGCGATAGTATCCGTCAAATAATCCAGGCAGGGTGGTTAAAACGTAGATATGATTCTCGTCATCGATGGTCATGGCATAGATTTGAATACCATTCAGGCCGGCATTGACCTGCTCCCAGGTTTGTCCCACGTCTGAAGAACGATACACACCATTGATAGTACCCAGGAATATGTGTCCCTGGGAGTTGAAATGGATATGCTCCACAGCATAATTGGAATCATAATCAGGCAGGGGAATTGCTTCCCAGGTTGTTCCATCGTCCTCCGAACGGTGAATAAATCCGATCCCTGTATAGGTCAATCCTGCAAAGAGAACCCCAGATGGGTGCAAGCCGAAGGCGGCGCAGCCTTCCGGGGTAAATTCACCGGCGCCGGTCCAGGTCAGTCCATAATCGTCGCTGTAAAAAACACCGTAGGCAAAATCAGGTATGTATATGCGGCCGTCTCCACTAAGGATTACATCCTGAAACATCGGAGCAGGGTTGGCGGGTACGGGTAGTGGAGTCCAGGATAATCCTTCATTGTAAGAATAGTAAAGGGCCGGTGTACCTCCATTCGGGTCTGTCCCGGCAACCATCACATGGCCATCAGGCGCCGAACCCACCCGGTATTTGTATCCCTGGGGAATCTCTTCCTGTTGCCAGAAATCAGGACCGGCACTGTGTGTACCGAAAAAGGTCAATACCCGCTGGTTAAAATCAGCAAAAAAGGAATGGTCCGCCGTCATGACCTTGATCTGGTCCAGAACATGGCGAACGGTTGCAATGTTCAATGTGCTCAGGACTGAAAAGGTATCTGGATTGATCATGTATAGGTGTTGAATGGAATCATCCAGGACCGTGAAATAATGGTCGTTCTCTATAAATCCCATGGACTGGAATTCGTTAAAAAGATCATTAGATAAACTGATGTCAATTCCCGGGATACGGGCAAACCGCTGGGGGTAAGCCGGAGAACGATCTAGTTCATAAAAAACGCTGGAAATCCCGCGAGCCTGGAGGGTATCAAAATTCATGTGGGCTGCCCAGTTTCCTCCGCCAAGAGCCGGGTCATATTTTGCTGGACAGAAAATAGTCGGGGTTTCAGTGACTTGGTAAAGCTCCGGTGGATTACCCTGGGCAGAATACATGGCAACCGCGTTAAAATTCAAGGTATGGGCAACAATAGATGAAAAATTGCCACCGTTTGAAACACCCATAGAAAAAACAGGATCGACTGGATTTATGTCTCCCCTGACTATAAAGGTATCGATTAAAGATTGTATGTTGCCTATGTCGATATTGCCTTGTGCGGTCCATGGATTCAATTCCCAGGGTGTCTTACCATCACCGTTCACATCACCCAGGGTCCGGTCTTCCGATTCTGTAATTATCAGCCCGTAACCTTTTTCAAAGGTGTGCTGAAAAAACTGGACCACTTCTACCCGTTCAATAATATTTTCAGCATTTCCACTCCCGCCATGGAAAAAGAAAATAGTGCCGCTGGAATTTCCCGGGAATTTAGAATAAACATTTTTCGGATTTTCAACACCCTGAATAATCTCATAATTAAACTCCAGGGTATTCACTGTTTGCTGAAGGGCAGTCAAAGAAATTTCTTCTTCCTGCATGATGAAAGTAGTGTGCCATTCTTTTGGATCCAGGAGGAGAGACGTATCCCCAACCCAGTTGTGGAAAACCATCGTCTGGGGATCTAGGCCTGCCCAAATATGGACAGTATCACCAGGTTCATAAGATCCATCTCCATAGCCATTCAGAACTGTGACAGGAAAAGTGTTTTCACCGCTCATCTCTTCTTTAATATAACTGGACCAGTTGCATAATTGTCCCACAGTATTGATCCAGTAATCCAGGTCATTTTCGACATCTTCCGGGGGAGCGTTACAAACGCCAATGGACATTTCTGCCAATACCCATTCATTAGGTATGATATGCCAACTCCAGGGCTGGTTAAACCCGCCGTCCCCAAAATCTAGAAAACCATTTATGTGGAGCACACGCTCTTCTTCGGGAAGATTCAGTTGTGCCCGGCATTGATCGATCAGCACATTATTATCTGTGACAACGACATAATTGGATTCCTCTCCGGCACCATGAATCCCCACCATAAAATAAACAAATGTGCTGTCATAAGTCGGATCACAGGCGCTGGTATCGGTTGCAAGTCCTTCGGAAACGAAAGCCTGCCACTGTTCCCCAACAGTTCGTGATGGGAACCAGCAAGCAGAATCCACGCTATCACTGTAGCACTCCCAGCTGCCAATTTCCCAGGTGGGCCGGTTTCCTAGCCAGGCGATGGTATCCGAAAGAATATTTAACAGGACGGGCTGGCTCATATCCGGGTTTTCCGGCAACCGCAGGCCTGCTACAGTTTCAAAATATGTATTTAACAGGTTCCAATCGGTGATTTGCGTATGTGTAGCACCTTGCTCCATGGCCAGGATCCACTTGGCGCCCAGGGGACGATGATTTTCAAAGATCCCGGTCAGGTTTTCGATGCGGCCCGGAAGATCATTTTCAGCAATGAACATATATCCAGGAACATCGATAGCTGGCCCGGCATCAGTGGTATCATGATACCCGCCTTTCTGGGTGATAAAACCGATGACCCGTTCCGGGATCCATTTGGTAAAGTGGTAGCCAAACTGTCCACCCCAGGAATAGCCATTAATGAAAAAGGGAGTATTTTGAATCTCCGGATGACCGGAAATAACAGCAAAGGAATCCATAGCAGCGATCACTGCATCGCCTATGCCCGTATCCATATGCATGTTAAATATGTGTGCACCCATGAGAATGAAATCATTGCGGGATGAAACCTCACGCAGCTCTTCATCATAGACAATATCGCGGGAATCCCCGTTGTTATGATGCATGAACCAGTAGATGCCATGAAACTCATCAATGGAATCCGCAAGCCAGATCCGAAAATCGGCATAGTTGTAACTCGCGGTGTCATTTTCCGGGATAGAAAGGTCATAGATTTGTGCTGCAAGAAAACTGCAAAAAAGTAAAATGGCAGAAATAAACCTCATGGCCAGTCTAGGACGTTAATCCGATTTCCTTAAACCGTTCATCCAAGTATTCTCTGGCTGTGTAGCGTTCACTGAGCACAATATCATTTCTGGGATGAAGAAAAGCAGCAGATGCATTCGTGTCCCTATAATTAACTCTGAGGACCTGCATGGTTGGAAATTAAAGGACTTAGTCTAAAGAGACCAGTTGGATGCCCGCTTCGTTGGCGTGGGCCAAAATGCGGTCGTCCCGGTAGAATTCGTCGTAGTATATGGTCTGAATGCCGGCGTTAGCGATGAGTTTGAAACAGTGATAACAAGGTGATGCGGTTACATAAATCTCGGCTTTATTGATTCCCACGCCATTCTTTGCTGCTTGCACGATGGCATTGGCTTCGGCATGGGTGGTGCGGACGCAATGACCATCCACCATTTCATGACCAACCTCATCGCAGTGGGGAAGACCTTTGATACTGCCATTATACCCTGTGGATAATATGGTCTTGTCCCGTACAATAACTGCGCCTACATATTTGCGGTCGCAGGTGGAACGGGTAGCCACCTCCTTGGCAATGTTCATAAAATATGTTGGCCAGGTAACCCTGTCTGACATTTGCTATTTTTTCTTGTTAAATATTTTTACGGCGTAGCGCGGCTCACCATAATAGATCTTATCTGCTACCTGGGCCAGTTGTGCGGTAAGTATAAGATAGGCCCATGTTGGGACCGTGACTCCTGCACAACCTTTAATAATCACCTTTTGATCTTGGAACCGGTCAAAATCCAATTCATGCACCTGTTTACGAAAGGATTTTTCCCGGATGATGCCGTCATCTAAAAAATCGTCTAGGCGTATGGTTTCCATGATCAGAAGTGATCTCGAATGGAGCCTAAAGATTGACAAAATATATCTACATCGGAAATATCATTATAGATATAAAAACTGAGGCGGGCAGTAGCCGTTTCGCCCAGGGAGTTCAACAAAGGTTGGGCACAATGGTGTCCCACGCGAATGGCAATATTATCTTCATTTAAAAACTGGGCCAAGTCGTGGGGATGGATGTTATCCAGATTAAAACTGATTACTCCTCCGCGGTGTTCTGAACTTCCGTGGATGCGCAGTCCTTCAATTTTGCCAAGTTTTTCTAACGCATAGGCAGTTAAGTTCTTTTCATGTGCCTGTACACTGGTCATGCCCAGTGCTGACAAATAATCCATAGCGACTCCCAAACCAATGGCCTGGGCAAAATTGGGTGTCCCCGCTTCGAATTTATAGGGGACAGAATTCCAGGTAGATGATTCCATGGTGACGGTCTCGATCATTTCACCGCCGCCCATAAACGGATGCATGAAATTCAGCAATTCCATTTTTCCCCATAAAACGCCTACACCAGTTGGGCCCAGCATTTTATGACCAGAAAAAGCTAGGAAGTCACAACCAAGCTTCCGCACATCCACAGGCAGGTGGGATACACTCTGTGCCCCATCCATAATAAATATAGCACCTACATCGTGGGCCATTTGCCCAATCTCGGTAACTGGGTTGATGGTGCCCAGAACATTTGACATATGGGTCAGGGAAACAATTTTGGTCTTTGGAGTAAAATATTTTTCAGGATCTTCAAGATCCAGTTCTCCAGACTCCGTAATGGGAATATAACACAGGTTGGCACCGCTGCGCTGCGCTGCCAATTGCCAGGGAACTAGGTTGGAATGGTGTTCCATTTCCGATACCAGGATCTCATCCCCGGAACTGAGTTGTGAACCCAATGAAAAGGCCAGAAGATTTATGGAACCGGTAGTGCCACCAGTAAAAATAATTTCTTTCTCAGATGGGGCATTGATGAAACGGGCCACTTTTTCCCTGGCAGATTCAAACCGTTCCGTCGCTTCGCTTCCTAACGAATAAATTGCACGGTGAACGTTGGCATTGGCTTCCCGATATACACTATCCACGGCATCAAGAACTGTTTTTGGTTTTTGAGAGGTAGCGGCACTGTCCAGGTAGACCAGGGTCGGATCAGAAAATATTGGAAAATCTTTTTTTACATCTGAAACAGAAAAGGCCATTTTACAACATGCCCAGTTCCAGTTGCGCTGCTTCGGACATCATGCTCTGATTCCACTGAGGCTCCCAGACCAGTTCTACATGTACATTCTTTACCCCATCGATCCCTTTCACTTTGCGGTCCACTTCATCTGCGATCACGGGCCCCATTCCGCAGCCGGGAGCTGTAAGGGTCATTTTAATGTTGACTGATTTCCCATCATCACCGTCAGAAATGTGCAGGTCATAAATGAGTCCCAACTCAACAATATTCACAGGAATTTCAGGATCATAACAGCTTCTGAGCTGGTCCCAGACCAATTGTTCCGAAAAATCATTATTTGTTACAGAGTCGGATTTCTTTTCCACTTCGAAACCTAGAGCATCCGCATTTTCAGCAGTGATCTGCACCATATTACCATTGGCCAGAACGGTATAATTCCCACCCAAGGCCTGCGTGATGCGTACCAAGTTATCTGCAAGCAGCGTGACTTTGTCACCGGAGGGGACTATGTAGGCATCCACGTCTCTCAATAGTCTAATGGCTTCGTTGGGATTGGAATTCATACCGCTATCTCCTGAATTTTCTGTATAGCACTTGCAAAACCATTGGTCCGCTGACTGGATATGGATCCGCCCAGGCCAACAGAATCCAGAACTCTGTTGCCATTCACAGATCGAATCTCAGTTGAGGAATGGCCATTAAATATTCTTTCCAGGATATTTAACAAACCTTTCACGATCAAAGCATCTGAATCTGTTCGGAACTGGTAAGTGCCGTCTACCGTTGCTTCTGCCACAACCCAGGCCTGTGAAGTGCAGCCATAAATCTTATTTTGTTCCGTCTGCTCGTTTTCTGTTAGGCTTGCGGATTCCCGGGCCATATCCATGAGCTGAACAAACTTATCTTTAGGGTTATCAAAGATGGCAAAAAGCGTAGCCAGTTCGGACATAGATTCCTGAATGGTCATTTCTTATTCTTTTCCATTATCCAGGTGTCAAAGGCTGTAGTGAGATAATGTTTTACACCTTCATGCTTAAGTGAATCCAGCAATTCCGCAGCAAAACCCCGAATCATTAAAGATTTTGCAGTGAGGGTATCCAGGCCTCTGGAACGAAGATAGAACAGGGCATCCTTGTCCAGTTCACCGGTACTGGAGCCATGAGCACAGCGCACGTCATCGGCATATATTTCCATCTGGGGGTTAGAATTCATCCCGGCTTGTTTAGAAAGCAGCAGGTTTTTGTTGGATTGTTTTGCATCTGTTTTCTGGGCGCCCTCACGCACAATAACCCGGCCGTTAAACACTCCTGATGAACTCTGCTGCAGGATTGATTTAAAATTCTGAGAACTGGTACAGTTGGGTGCCAGATGATCCATCAGGATTTGGCTGTCCAGGTGCTGGTTGCCGGCCGATAGAGAAAGTCCATTTAAAGTGCATTGGGCACCTTCCTCTTTCAGCTTTACCCGAATATTAGACCGGTCCAGTCCGCTGCCCTGAGCAAACTGGAAAAAATTATATTGACTATTTCTTAGTAGGTTTACGCTGAGATTAGCTACATGCTGTGCGGATTCAGAATTGGATTGAATGCGGATATGATTCAAGAGAGCATTTTCTGTTACGGAAATAAAGATAGATGAATTCTGAAATATGGCAGCTGCGTCACCCACATGGTGTTCGATAAATGTAGCGGAACTTGATTCATTTATATCTACATAAACCCGGGGACTCACTATAATAGGATCAACGCCAGAAGAAATAAACAGGATTCGAATTGGTGTTACTACATTGGTATTTTGGTCTATTACAAGAGATAAACCACTATCCATAAAGGCCGTGTTTAAAAGGTCAAAGGGATTTTCTGCGGCCGTTTCTATTCGGCCTGACTTTTCATGAAAGTATTCCAGGCCGGTAAGCACCCTGATGCCGTTGGGAATTGATGACAGTTCTTTCTGATAATGTCCATTATAAATGACAAGTGTTTCCACACCGTCCATCGTATAGGTGCTGCTATTGGGAGCAGTGATCGGAAGGTCCCGACTATCTGAAATACGGTATAATTGTTTTTTCAAGTGGGACAGGTTTGTAAATCGCCAATCCTCCCATTTTTGTGTGGGAAAACCAGTTTCCAGAAATTTGGAGAACGCTTTTTTCCTGATGGGCTGGATCACATCAGGGAAGTAATCTCGAACCAACATTTGGTCAAACTGGGCTTGGTAATGAGCCAGGGTCATGCCGGCTCCAGCCAACGGTAACCTTTTTCTTCCAGTTCAATGGCCAGTTCTTTACCGCCGGATTTCACAATTTTACCTCCGATCAACACATGAACTATATCTGGCTCAACGTACTTCAGAAACCGTTGGTAATGGGTAATGACAAGGAAAGAGCGTTTTTCGTTGTGGTAATTATTGATGCCTTTGGCTACGATCTTCAAGGCGTCAATATCCAGACCGGAATCGGTCTCATCCATAATGGAAAGCTCCGGTTCCAGGCATAAGAGCTGAAGGATCTCATTTCGTTTTTTCTCGCCCCCGGAAAAACCTTCATTCACGGCCCGCTGCAGATATTCCGCTTCCATATCCATTTCAGTCAGTTTTTCCTTGATCAATTTTAGAAAACTTGCCGCATCCAGTTCCTTTTTACCATTGTATTTGCGTTTGGAATTAACGGCTGCTTTCAGGAAATAAGTATTATTGACGCCGGGGATGACCACCGGGTACTGGAAAGACATGAAGATGCCGGCCAGAGCCCGGTCTTCTGGAGACCAGTCTAGAATAGATTCACCTTTGTAGAGTATATCACCTGCGGTGACTTCATACCCATTTCGGCCGGTGATCACATTGGACAGAGTACTTTTGCCGGAACCATTGCGACCCATGATAACGTGCATTTCACCCTGCTTGATATTCAGGTCGATGCCGTGAAGAATGATTTTGCCTTCAACACCAGCATGAAGATTCTTTATTTCTAACATAGGATGGAATACTTAAGCTACCCGACGCTACCTTCCAGGCTGACTTCCAAAAGCTTGGTGGCTTCCATAGCAAATTCCATAGGCAATTCATTAAAAACCTCTTTGCAGAAACCGTTGACGATCATGGAGATTGCATCTTCCGTACTGAGTCCCCGCTGGTTGCAGTAGAATAGCTGATCCTCACCAATATTGGAAGTAGTGGCCTCATGTTCCATCTGGGCAGTGGGGTTGCGTACATCAATGTAGGGGAACGTATGAGCAGCGCATTTGTCGCCAATTAGAATTGAGTCGCACTGGGAGAAATTGCGGGCGTTTTCAGCTCCTTTCATGATCTTGACCTGACCGCGATAGGCCTGTTGGCCGTGGCCGGCGGAAATACCCTTGGAGATAATAGTGCTTCTCGTATTTTTACCCAGATGAATCATTTTTGTACCTGTATCAGCCTGCTGGTGATTGTTTGATAGCGCCACAGAGTAAAATTCACCCACAGAGTTATCTCCTTTTAAAATGCAGCTGGGATATTTCCAGGTTATAGCGGAGCCGGTTTCAACCTGGGTCCAGGAAATCCTGGAATTCTCTTCCAGGCAGATGCCGCGCTTGGTAACAAAATTATAAATGCCGCCTACACCGGTTTTCGGGTGGCCCGGATACCAGTTCTGAACTGTGGAATACTTGATAGTGGCATCTTTGTGGGCCACCAGTTCCACCACGGCAGCATGTAGCTGGTTCTCATCGCGCATGGGTGCTGTGCACCCTTCCAGGTAGCTGACATAACTGCCTTCATCGGCAATGATCAGTGTGCGCTCGAACTGACCGGTTTTGGCTTCGTTGATCCTGAAGTAGGTGGAGAGTTCCATAGGGCAGCGCACACCCTTAGGGATGTAAACGAAGGAACCATCGCTGAAGACAGCAGAATTTAAAGTAGCGAAATAATTATCTGTATAAGGTACCACCGTACCCAGGTATTTTTTAACCAAGTCTGAATGGTTCTTTGCTGCCTCAGAAAAACTGCAGAAAATGATCCCATACTTTCCCAATTCTTCCCGAAAGGTAGTAGTCACAGAAACACTATCGAAGACCGCATCCACCGCTACACCACTGAGCATTTTCTGCTCTTCAAGGGGAATACCCAGTTTATCATAGGTACGTAATAGTTCCGGATCCACTTCGTCCAGACTTTGTAATTCTTTTTTCTTGGGCGCGGAATAATAGATGATATCTTGGTAGTCGATATCGTGATAGTGAACCTTGGCCCATACCGGTTCTTTCATTTTCAGCCAGTGGCGATAGGCTTTGAGTCGCCAGTCCAATAACCACTGCGGTTCTTCCTTTTTAGTTGAAATGAACCGGACCACGTCCTCGTCCAATCCTGGCGGAAGGGTCTCAGATTCAATATCGGTCACAAAACCGTACTTGTAATCTTCGCTGATCTTCTGATCAATAATGTCCGGTTGGGTATTTGCAGGCATCAATAAAATTAAATGGTTTGTTTCAGTTTGCGGTCAGGCTGAAAAAGATGTCCCGCAGCCGCAGGTTCTTTCTGCACCGGGATTCTTGATCTTAAACCCGCCGGTGAGCATATCATCGGAATAGTCCACGGTTATGTTTTTCAGGTAGAGCCAGCTTTTGAGATCACAGACAACCTTAAGA
>Ga0208113_1001507_pt1 | contig 11004 bp, 8 predicted proteins | sample Knorr_S7_td_NADW_FD_185598 | JGI IMG/M metagenome (GOLD analysis project Ga0208113, IMG submission 185598) | Marine microbial communities from Southern Atlantic Ocean transect - Knorr_S7_td_NADW_ad_2505m_LV_A (SPAdes) (version 2) | ecosystem: Environmental > Aquatic > Marine > Oceanic | place...
GCAACCAACTTGCCTTACTAGTTAGGAACAACAATTTGAACCTAATAAGGGGCGCATAATGACAACAATATTCACTCATACAAAAACACGTGTAGCAGCTGCAGTAGTGTTAGCGAGCACAGCAGGCTCAGCAATGGCAGCAGATTACGCGGTATATGGTAAAGCAGAAGTTCAAATAGCAAACACAGATACAGGCGTTATGCGTTATGCAGAAGAGGGTACTCAAATAGAAGCCCCTTTCTCGCGTATTGGTATTAAAGGTAGCCACAAATTAACTGAGTCGCTTAAAGCCGTATTCAAATACGAAGTACAAGTAAAAGGCTTTGAGCATGATGATACAGATGAGCCATTTTCAGCTCGTAATACTTACTTAGGTCTTGCAGGCGATTTTGGTGAAGTCGTTGTAGGCCGTAACGACACCCGTTTTAAATATTCTGAAGGTAAAGTTGACGGCTTTAACGAAACCCAAGCTGATATCGCTCAGCTGATCCCTGGTCAAGACCGTATCGGCGATACCATTACTTACAGCTCAAAAACGTATGGTGGCGCATCACTTGCGCTAACTTATGCACCAAAAGATGATAGCAGCAATGATGAATCTGGTTATGCTGCAACGGTTATTTATGGTGACCGTGCATTAAAATCTAAAGACTACTATGTCGCTATCAGCCATGTTGATGCACTAAATAAGTTAACAGCAAGCCGTGTGGTTGCCGCATGGAAACATGAAAACCTACAGTTAGCAGGTTTATTCCAACGCAGTGAATCTACCGACGGTACGAAAGAAGGCAATGGTTATGCAATTAGTGCAAGCTACGCAATCGATAAATGGGTACCGAAACTGCAATACGTTAAAGACGACTCAAAGATCCGCCATGCTGAAGAAGGTAAACAATGGACAGCAGGTGTTGACTATAACTTCGATAAACAAACTACAGCATACTTATTCTATACTGATTTAGATTTAGAACTTGAATCAGACAACAGCGTTGCACTTGGCCTTAAATACAAGTTCTAAGGAGTCGGTATGTCATTAGTAAATCAAACAAAAGATGGCTCACAGCCACGCCCATTAATGAGCACAGTAATGTTACTGCTAGGCCCATTAGTGATGTTATTAACGTGCTTAATTGATCCACCAGCGGGTATGAGCGTACCAGCACTTCGTACCGCAGGCCTTGCATTTTGGATGGCTTCTTGGTGGGTGAGTGAAGTAGTGCCAATTCCTGCAACTTCATTATTGCCACTGGTTATATCACCTCTTGCTGATATTGCAGCAATCAAAGGGGTCGCGTCACCTTATGCACACCCTTTGATCTTTTTATTCTTAGGCGGCTTTTTGATCTCAATCGCGATGGAGCGTTGGGGTTTACATAAGCGCATTGCACTTAATACTATGCTTCGTGCTGGTACTAAGCCAAGCCTACAAATTTTAGCCATGATGTTAGTAACGGCATTTTTATCAATGTGGATGTCAAATACAGCGACCGCTGTGATGATGTTACCGATTGCTATGTCGATTACTATGTTGGTTAAACAGTCTAACCCTGATAATGACCAATTTGGTAAAGCATTATTATTATCAATTGCTTACGGTGCAAGTATCGGTGGTATTGCTACTTTAATTGGTACACCACCCAATGCATTAATGGCTGCGTATTTATCAGACAGCTACAAGATTGATATTGGTTTTGCTGAGTGGATGAAAGTCGGTGTACCACTTGCAACCGTGATGCTTATTTTATGCTGGGTGTGGCTAACTAAATTTGCCTACAAAGTAGATACACAATGTGCAAAAGCAGCGAGTAAAGATACTAAATCGTTATTCTTATCGCAGTTACAAGAGCTTGGTGCAATGCAACGCGCTGAAAAAGGCGTAGCAGCCGTGTTTGTTTTAGCGGCAGTATGCTGGATCTTCAGGCCTCTACTGGCTGATTTTTCAGGCTTGAAAATCTCTGATACCGGTATTGCTATTGCAGCTGCATTATTGCTATTCGTGTTACCAGCAAACAAAGGTGATGGTGAGCGTATTCTTGATTGGGAAAGTGCCGCTAAAGTACCTTGGGGCGTGTTGCTATTATTCGGTGGTGGTTTAACACTGGCTGCGCAAATTAAATCTTCAGGTCTTGCTGAATACATTGCTCACATGATTGAAGGGGCGAGTGCAATTCCATTGGTATTAAGTGTACTTGCAGTGGCAACCCTTATTACTTTCTTAACTGAGATCACTAGTAACACAGCCACAGCGGCAGGTTTCTTACCACTATTAGGCCCAGTTGCTGAGTCAGTATTTGGTACACCGCTTGTATGGGTTATTCCAGCGGCTATTGCATGTAGCTGTGCGTTTATGATGCCAGTTGCGACGCCGCCGAATGCGATCGTGTTTGGCTCTGGGCAAATACAAATGCGCGATATGATCCGCTCTGGTTTTGCACTGAACATAATTGCTATTGCGATGATCACATTAGTGACCATGACTATTGCCGCAGTGGTCTTTGGCTTTTAGTTAAGCCTTTAAGTTTTCAACCTATTCCAACCAATAACAGCGCTCACTTTGAGCGCTGTTTTTACATTTATAAAGTTGCTCAGATAAATTTAGCTCGTTATAGTGGCTAAAATCGTTTATCAAGAGATGATGTTTTGACTGATATACACGCACAATTACAGAGCGAATTTATAAAACTCAATAACGCCTTTTTGGCAGAGCCTTATTTAGCGATTGATAAGCGTATTAAGCTGTTAAAAACGATAAAATCCCGCCTTATAGACAATGAGCAAGCTCTAGTTGCAGCAACAAGCAAAGACTTTGGTTACCGTACTGAATTCGATACGGTACTCGGTGATTTACTGCCAACGGTAAAATCATTAACTGATATCATCAAGCGCTTACCTAAATGGTCACGAAACGAATCACGCAGTGTGGGTATTAGTTTATGGCCTTCATCGGCACACATTCATTATCAGCCTAAAGGAGTCGTGGGTGTTATTGCGCCGTGGAATTACCCCATTCAATTAGCATTAGTACCGGCTATTAGCGCATTAGCCGCGGGTAATCGCGTGATGTTAAAACTGAGCGAATTCACCCCACATACCAATGCTGTTATTAAGCAGATAATGGAAGGTGCACTTGCTGAGCACTGCATTATTGTTGAAGGCGAAGCCGACACCGCGGCGGCGTTTTGTGATTTACCTTTGGCTCATTTACTGTTTACGGGCTCTACATCAGTAGGGCGTAAAGTGATGCAAGCGGCCAGTAAAAACCTCACCCCAGTTACCCTTGAGTTAGGCGGAAAATCACCGGTGGTGATCCTTGATGATGTGAATATCAAAGAGGCTGCAAAAACCCTCTTATTTGGCAAGTTAAACAACGCAGGGCAAATATGTGTCGCCCCAGATTATGTGTTTGTGCCCAAAAAGCTTGAGCATCAGTTAGTACTACAACTCAGTGAGCTATATAAAAAGCATTTTAAGCAAGGTGTTGAAGGTAAGAACCTCACCTCGATTGTCTCTGATAGGCAATATCAACGCTTAATTGCAACCTTACAGGATGCAAAAGACAAAGGGGCTCAAGTATTCGAGCCAATAGAAGGTCATCAAGTTGATGAACTCAAACATCGCATGGGTTTGCATATTTTAACGCAAGTTAATGATGATATGCGGGTCATGCAAGATGAGATCTTTGGTCCTTTACTGCCAATTGTGAGTTATGAATCTCTGCAGCAAGTGATTGACACTATTAACGCCGACTCATCACCGCTTGCCTTGTATCTTTTCGGCCATGATAAAGAGAAAATCAGCAAGTTAAGTTCATCAATCAGAAGTGGTACATTGGCAATTAACGATGTATTGATGCAGGTAACAGCAGATCAGTTACCATTTGGCGGTATTGGTGAGTCAGGGATGGGGCACTATCATGGCGTTGAAGGCTTTAAAACCTTTAGCCATGCACGAAATACCCTAGTATCAGGTAAGTTTAATCCACGTACCAGCTTATTATTAAAGCAAAATAAGTTGCTGATCAAATTATTAAAATGGATGTACTTGCGCCGTTAAGCGCAAGTACTATGCGTATTTATAGACGCCCGTCAGGTGCGTATAAACCAGCCTGTATTTTTGCATAAATCGCGTCAGCTTTTTCTTTCGCTGCTTCAATTTCTGCTGGCATCATATTACGCTCATCAAGCTTACGACTATGGCTTGCATCCATGTTGCCGTTGTATTCCGCAATGGTATTCCAAATGTATGATTTCTCGAGGTTCTTAGGAACTCCTAAACCTTCGTAATACATCAATGCCATATTGAACTGAGCAAGAGTAAAGTTATTCGCTGCCGCTTTTTGGTACCAACTGAGTGCTGTGCGGTAATCTTGAATTACCCCTTCGCCATTGGCGTACATAACCCCTAAATTAAACTGAGCTGCTGGGTGATTTTTTTGTGATGCCATTTCATATAATGAAATGGCTTTTTCTTTATCAAGTTTGACACCTTTACCTTCTTGATAAAGTACACCTAATGCAAACATTGAATCAGCATGTACTTTTTTTACTGCCTTTTCGTACAACTCTGCTGCTTTACGGTAGTCGCGTTGCACACCAAAGCCACCTTCGTACATTTTAGCAAGCTCATACATTGCAGGGGCATAACCTTTGTCTGCAAGGTAATTAAATTCATGAAGCGCTTCTTCAAAACGACCTTCATTTGCCGCTAATTGGGCATCTTCAAGACTGGCATTTGCTAAAGGTGACAAGATTAACGTGCTAGCGAGCAATAGTGATTTAAAATTAGGCTTGATCATAGTCTGCCTCCAAATGTGTGTTAGGTATCAATAACAAAGCATTGAGCTATTGATAAAATGCATTGCCAAACAGCCACTGAGCAAAACATCACTTTTAGTTTAGACCCAACAGCTGCAAATGCCCAATTTATAGACAGCGGCAAGCTTTGCAATTAACAAGTAGGCTTAAGATACAGATTTTACAGAAAAATTAAAGAAATAAAAAAAGCCCGTAGCGGGCTTTTTCGTGTCATATCTACCGTCACCGATATGAGCAATGTAGCAAGTAAAGTGTAACGTTTTATGTCTATGTTTGGGTCGAGGAAACAGACGACAATCAAGAGTTACGTCTTGAACTAACTTGGCAAAACAGCATCAAAGCCTTTAACAGTATGATGTTGCTGTGAGAATAGTTTAGCGAACCAAGTTGTTGATAACGATTATTACTTAGGTTTAATCGTTCGTCAACACCTAAATGATAATTAATTTCATTTAATTGCAGTTGCTGAATTTTTGTTCTTAGTGGTAAGTTTACTTTGTTTTGAAACAGGATTTTAAAAAACTACAATGAAAAAGCTATCAAAGTATCTAATCGTATTTAGTTTATTGTTTACAGTAGCGGGGTGTTCTCCTAGCTTTACTTACAATAATTTAGGTTGGTTATCAGGATTTTGGATTGATGATTATGTCGATCTCAACAGTGACCAAGCTGACAAATTTGAGCATATTGTTAAAAGCAGCCGCGATTGGCATCGAGAAACACAACTTCCTTTATACAAACGTGATCTTGAAAGCTTAAAGACTATGTTAGATAAGCAAGTTGACCATAACGAACTTAAAGCACACTTTGTACAAGCAAAGCAGCATTGGCAAACGCTGGTTGATAAAATCGAGCCTGAACTAATCGATTTAGCAAACGCTCTTTCTTATGAACAACGTGTTGAGTTTGTTGCAGCACTGCAAGAAAACATTAACGATGAATACCAAGAGCACGAAGAGAAAACGCCAGAGCAACATAGAAAAGAACGCTTAGAAGAAAACCTTGAAAACTACAACGAGTGGTTCGGTACTAAGCTTTCTTCACAGCAAAAAACACTGATAGAGAACTCATCAAATACGCGAGTCAGTACATTCTTGCTATGGATGCAGTACAAGCAAAAGCGTTTAGATACATTAAAAGCGCTATTTATGCAAAAGCAAAAACCAGCAGATTTTGATAGTCAACTCGCTGTTATCATTAATGACCGTTTTGCATTTATGAGCGATGAGTTAGTTGCCGCCGATGATAAAAATCTCGATAACTACGTTAACTTACTATTGGAGCTAAAACCTACATTAACCGAAAAACAGCGTCGTAACGTACGCGATGAGTTTGATGAGTTAATTGAAGAGGTCAGTGACTTAATTAATGATTAGCTGCTAGGTGCTCGCTGTGTTTGGAAGCGCTTTAAAACCGCTGCTTCTTAGCATCTTGTACCTCGCAACACATTTTATTATTTGAAAATAAAAGTTAAAAAGTATTAGTTTTTCTGGCGTTTATGTAAACGATTGCATTTTTATACGAGTTTACTTAATAACTTGTTCCTAAATTTATTATTTCGCGTTAAAATTAAGCAACGACAACAATAACGAGAAACTGGATGGATATTGGGGCGCTAAGAGGCACTCAAGCTTTACGAAATAACGTTCTTAAATGGATGGGCTTTTGTTTGGGTGTATTGGCTGGAATATTCGCCGGTTTTAATCTTTTTATTAATGACTTTTTTGTTCTTGGGGCATTAGAAGTCGTTTTTGCATCGTTTTGTTTTTATATCTTTTTTTATACTCGAAAACGCAATGGCCATCTTTGGCAGTCGCTTACCTTATGCGTGTTTTTAACGCTACTAATCACATTGGGCACGTATCTCAGCAATATTAAAAGCTTGCTGTTTATTTGGACTTGCTCATTACCGGTTTTATTTTATTTATTATTAGGTAAGCAATACGGCAAAGTCTTGTCTTTGGTCGTTGCTCTGCTGCAAGGCGGGATCCTATTAACCAAATCAAGTCTTGAGCCTCTTAATAGTATTAATTTTTTACTTAATTTTTCGTTTACCTACATCAGTATCTGGGCGGTATCTCATACTTTTGAGAATAGTCGTGCAGAATATGGTAAGCGGCTCGAAAACTTAGCATTACTTGATCCTTTAACCGGGGCAGGTAACCGTTTGGCGATGACCCATTATTTTGAAGTTGAACTAAAAAACAAAAATGGCTTGTTTATTTTAATGCTCGACCTTGATTACTTTAAGAATATTAATGATCAGTATGGCCACGATGTGGGCGACCGTATTCTCATTGAAGTCACCAGTTTCTTTAGGCAACGCATTAGTAAAGGCTACGTATTTCGTATCGGCGGTGAGGAGTTTGCTATCTTCTTACCTGAGAGCGACCCGCAAAGTGCCTATGAATTTGCAGATATGCTGCGCGACCACTTAGCAACAACCATCCACAACATTGATGAGCAAGCTATTAATTTGACCATTAGTATTGGTGTTGCTTGCTACATGCCAAATCAAACCCTGAAAAACTTTATTAAGCGTGCTGACGATGCGCTATACCAAGCAAAACAGCAAGGCCGAAATAGAGTAGTAACGGCGTATGAATTAAGCCAACAAAATAAAGCGAGTTAGCTTCTCAAGTTAGCCTTTGTACATAGTGTCAAAGTCAGGGATGTTTGCTTCCCATACAGGAATATCTTTGCCTATGTATTCACGCATAGCATCAAAGAATAAACGTGTTCTGACTGGTAAGTCTCTGTGTGGGTAAACCGCATACACCGCGCTATAATCGAGTAATTCCATATCGGTTAAAATAGGCACGAGATCGCCACGTTTAACTTCATCGTCAAGAATAAACGCAGGTGCTAGAACATATGCATTGCCTGAAATGGCCTTCATTAAAAGTACTTCGGCATCATTAGCACGAAAAACACTTTTAATATTTTGCTCAATAATATCGCCATCGGCATTACGATAACGAATACCGCCAATGCGTTTACTTGGGCTTGAATAGCTCGCAGCAGGTAGCTCTTTTAAATCTTCAACCTGTTTTGGCATACCGTAAGTTTCGATAAACTCAGGTGAGGCCAGCAATAACATACGGTTGCGAGCAATTTTACGGGCAATAAATGATGAGTCTTTTGGTTCGCCAACACGAAACGCTAAATCATAGCCTTCTGATACTAAATCAATCAATCTGTCGTCTAAGCGAAGCTCTACTTCAACTTGTGGAAAGCGTTTTTGAAAGTCGTTAATGACCGGTTGGATATAACGCTTACCGATAATACTTGATGAGGTAATTTTTAACGTACCACGGGGTTCTTGGTGGTAATTCTCTGCAAGTCTTACGGTATCAGATAACAAATCTCTCAGTTCGGCTGCCTTTTTTACCATTTCAGCGCCAGCGGCAGTCAACGAAAAAGAACGCGTGGTACGATTGAGTAAACGCACCCCTAATTCATCTTCAAGACGGCTAATTTGTTTTGAAATGACAGAACGGTCTATATTTCTAGACTCTGCAGCTTTAGCAAATGAGCCTCGTTCAATCACTTCAAGCAACATTAATAAACGGCTGGTGGTATCCATAGCAGTTCCTTAAACTTTATTGGTGCCATTCTGGCATTAAAGAATTTAAAAATCTATCATTTTTATCCGCTAATTAGTTCCGTAACATTGTCTCCAATCTATTAACAGGAGAGTCGTGATGAACAAATCTATTCTTGCAGTGGCTGTGACCATTGCGAGCTTAACGCTTGCAGGGTGTGGCACAGAAGCCAACCAAGCAGCGCAGCAACAACATTTACAACCTATCGATGTAGCACAAGTGCTTGTAAAGCCGGTACAAAATTGGCACACCTATACAACGCGTTTAGAGGCGCCACAAGAAGTTGCGCTAATGCCACGTGTTTCGGGTGTCATCGATAAAATTAACTTTAAAGAAGGCGACAGCGTTAAAGAAGGTGATTTGCTTTTCACCCTTGATGCACGTCCTTTTGCAGCCGTAGTCGATAGCTTAAAAGCGCAAATCGAAAGTGCTAAGGCGGCACTTGAGCAAGCTAAAAGTGAAGCAAAACGTGCAGAGCGCTTAACTGAGCGTAAAGCAATTTCAACGGAGCAAGCTGAGTCTCGTAAATCAACACTAAGACAACGCGAAGCGCAATTGCTAGCGCTACAGGCTGAGCTTACTGCCGCTGAGCTTGATTTAGCATTTACGCAAGTGCGTTCACCCATTGATGGCGTTGTATCGCGTGCGAATATTACCAAAGGTAACAACGTGCTTGCTGGTCAAAGCGTGTTAACAAGCATTGTGTCAAACCAGCAAATGTATGCTTATTTTGATATTGATGAGCGTACGTGGAATCAGTCATTTGCTGATGTAACAGCGCAAAGTGAACAAGCAGTTGTGATGCAAAAAGTGGGTGAAACCAGCTTTAACTTCAATGGCAAAATCAACTTCATTGATAACCAAATCAATCAAACTACCGGTACTCTTCGTGTGCGTGCGGTGTTCGAAAACGATGAGCAACAACTGCGTGCAGGTTCATTCGCACGTATTAAGCTTGCCGCAGATAAAGTAAGTGAAAAAGTTATCGTGCCTGAGCGTGCAATTGGGACTGATTTAAAGAATCGCTTTGTACTCACTGTGGGTGAAGGCAATGTTCTTGAATATAAATTAGTGACGGTGGGTGAGCGTTACGGCAGCTTACGCGCGATTACATCGGGTCTAAATGAAAACGATGTGATTGCTGTGAATGGTCCGGCGCGTGTTGGCCCTGGTATGCCAATTTCACCAAACACAGTCACTATTAATAGCGATGGAATTGCATTCACTCTTTCAAATAATCACTCAGATTTGGTTGCAAAACAGTAGGGCAAAATGAAATTTTCACACTTTTTTATCCAGCGACCCATCTTTGCAGCGATGCTGTCGCTTATCTTTCTCATCGCAGGGGCAATCTCGTTATTTCAATTGCCAGTGAGTGAGTACCCTGAGGTCGTGCCGCCGACAGTTGTTGTGACGGCAAGTTACCCGGGTGCAAACCCAACGGTAATTGCTGAAACAGTGGCGACGCCGCTTGAGCAAGAAATCAATGGTACTGAAAACATGTTGTATATGTTTTCGCAAGCAACCAGTGATGGCCGCATGACGTTGACGGTAACCTTTGCATTAGGCACTGATTTAGACCGTGCACAAGTTCAAGTGCAAAACCGTGTTAACAGTGCGCTACCACGCTTACCACAAGAAGTTCAGCGTTTAGGTGTTGTAGCTGAAAAATCATCACCAGATTTAACCATGGTGGTGCATTTATATTCACCAGAAAAAACGCATGATACAACTTACTTAGCGAACTATGCTGATTTGTATATCAAAGACCAAATTGCACGTCTTCCGGGTGTGGGTGATGTTCGTATGTTTGGTGGTGGTCAGTACTCAATGCGTGTTTGGCTTAACCCAGATGCACTTTCTGCACGTGACTTAACAGCGATGGATGTAGTAAATGCATTACGCGCGCAAAACCAACAGGTTGCTGCGGGTAGTTTAGGTGCGCAGCCTACGTCGAAAAGTAATCAATTTCAAATTCTAATGAATGTTAAAGGACGTTTAAACTCTCAAGAAGAATTTGAAAATGTGATCATCAAAGTGGGTGAGCAAGGTCAGCTTACACGCCTAAGTGATGTTGCACGCCTTGAATTAGGTCAAGACACCTATGCGCTAAGAGCGATGTTAGATGGTCAACCAGCCCTTGCTATGCCGGTATTCCAACGTCCGGGGTCAAATGCGATTGAGCTGTCTGATCAAGTACGTGAAACCATGAAAGTATTATCAAAAGACTTTCCGGCAGGTGTTGAATACGACATTGTTTATGACCCAACTATTTTCGTACGCGGCTCAATCGATGCTGTTATCAAAACGCTACTAGAAGCAATCGCGCTTGTGGTAATCGTTGTCGTGGTGTTCCTACAGACATGGCGTGCATCGGTAATCCCACTGATTGCAGTACCGGTGTCTTTGATTGGTACGTTTGCGGTTATGCAATGGTTAGGTGTATCGATTAATACCTTATCGTTATTCGGCTTGGTACTTGCCATTGGTATTGTTGTTGATGATGCCATCGTTGTGGTTGAAAACGTTGAGCGTAATATCGAGCAAGGTTTATCACCACTTGAAGCAACCCGAGTTGCGATGAC
>Ga0208113_1001508_pt1 | contig 11003 bp, 10 predicted proteins | sample Knorr_S7_td_NADW_FD_185598 | JGI IMG/M metagenome (GOLD analysis project Ga0208113, IMG submission 185598) | Marine microbial communities from Southern Atlantic Ocean transect - Knorr_S7_td_NADW_ad_2505m_LV_A (SPAdes) (version 2) | ecosystem: Environmental > Aquatic > Marine > Oceanic | place...
CGTACCGAATTGGGATATCGTTAAGCCATGTTCGTTCATGATAATCAAGTCCGATTGGCCTACAGATTCATTGGCCCGGTTCAATTTTACCCACGCACTCAAAACACGGCGTTGGTCTTCAGAATACGATTTTAACTTTGAATTCATACATATAGTATGACGTTAAACTATTTAACATTGCAACAATTATTTTTCATTAAAAAGCCCCACCCGGAAAACTGGATGGGGCTTGAAGATGAGTTACAGCTGTGGCACCATCAGATGTATTAATTCCAGAAGTTATTTGTAATATTTTACGGTGAGCCATAGGGGTAGTTTGTCCATGAGAATAAACACACCAAAACAAAAAAGCCCCCGTCAAAGACAGAGGCTTTTTTGTTTTTCTAATTATATTCTGGAATTATTCGATCATTTCTCCGCCGCCAGTTAAATCAGCAACATTGAATTGGCCTTCTTTTTCCATATCTCTGGCGATACCCACAACTTTTTTGCGAGCTTTGTCCACTTCACGTTTCGGCCTGGGGCCTTCTTCCGGTTCATACATGGCTTGCTTTTTCTGGGGCAAGTTGCCAATGATACGATCAACCGTTTCCTGGTCAACTCCTTTCATGGCCATGGACACATCTGACAGATCCACTGTATTCATGATATCTCGCAGGATTCCGTCTGGGAATTTTTCAATAATATCAATAAACGTGAGATGGTATTTTTTCACATCCTCATAAAGAGCCGGATCTTCATTCCGGAGTGTTTGCAGATACCGTTCTTCTTCTTCCGATGACATGCCGCTAATGATCTGGGCGATTTCTTTTCCGCCGCCGCGTGAAAACTCTGTGGTGCGGGGAAGATAGCTCGATTTATTCCGCAGGCGTGCCGCCACTTCAATAATGCCTTCCAAAGGAATATTATCTAATGATCCCAATTCGATCAGGATCTGTCCTTTTTCCGTGGGGTCAACTTTATCCAAGATCAGCATTCTTTTTTCCGGTTCGAGCTGTGCCAGCACCATGGCGATCACAGGTGGATCTTCCTTATTTAACAAGGCTAGTAATTGCTCATCCTGGAGGTCTGGTAAAAATTCAAAAGGATGTATGGGTCCATCTTCTGTTTTTTCATCCTGGAATTGTTCACTCAGGAATCCGAAATAAAACTCTTCCATCACCCGTTTCTTGACAGAAAAAGCCACATCGCCCATGCCGCGTAAGGTGGACCGGATCTTTCGAATCTCTGTTTTGGATAAACCTTTGACCAAAGATAAGGATAGGCTTTCCCCTACAACAGAAAAGAGGATTGCTACCTTTTGCAGGCCTGAAAGCATCTGATAATCAGTAATCATGGTTTCTTTCCTTACTGTTATTCTTCGTCACCTTCATCACCGCTATCGGATTCTTCTTCCGGTTCGGGTGGTGCAGGTGCGGGTTGTTCCAGCCATTCTTTTACGATGGTGGATGTTCTGCCAGGTTGTCCAACACTCATTGAGACAACCGATTTGCGAATATCATCTATTTCACTTTTTATAACATTGGGATCTTCACCATATGTCTTTGGAGCTTGATGCTCAGGTTCTGGCTCGGGTGCAGTTTCCGGTTCTGGTTCTGGTTCTGGTTCTGGTTCTGGTTCTACAGCTACAGGCTCTTCCTTGGATTCTTCTTCTTTTTTATCCTCTTTATCGACCTCTTTTTCTTCTTTTTCGGACTTTTTATCTTTCTTTTTAGCTTTTTTCTTTTTCTTCTTTCTTGGACGAGGTGGTGGATACATCCACGGTGGTATTGGCACCTGTTGCTTGGTCCGTCCTAATACAAAGATGAGTGCTACTAAAAGAATGGCCGAGAGTGCACCCAGAATGATCAGTATCATTTGGGATGATTCTTTGCCGCCAGAGACTTCACTTTGCAGGGCATCTAATTCAGATTGGACACCTTCTAGCGCTAAAATCTTTTCTTCGATCAAAGAATCACGGGTGGCTTTTTCTTTTTCCCGGGAGGCCAGTTCTATTTCAATTTTTGCCTGTGCTTTTTTCTGGGCATCAATGGAATCCTGGAGCATGGCTTGCAAAAGCATTCTTCGTAAGCTCTGTAATTCATTGTCCAGCATGGCGAATCGGGATGAATCTACCCTGGATTGTTTTGATGCATCTTCCTTATGGGTGATTTGCAGCATATCCCTTAATGCGCCTATTTCATTATTGAGCTTGGCAACTTTCAACGAATCACGACGAAGCATTTCTTTCTTTTCTGCGGCATAAGCCTGTGCTTTTGCTTTTTCTTCCATTTGGGATAATTGTTTTTCAAAGAAAGATCTATCCTCATCGCGGCGGGCAGATTCTTCAGTGCGATATTGTTGAATGTCTTCTCGCCAATCCGTGGTTTCAGTAACGCGTTTTTGTTCTAACAGATCAATTTTTTCTGCTATATTTTTCAACATGATCTGCTCGGCGGACCGCTGGTCACGGCGTTCCTTGAAACTGGCCGTCATGATGGTGAACTTATCTCCACGATCCCGGTCAAATTTGGATGCAGCCATAGTGAGTTGACGAATATTCTCAATCAATTCTGGTGCAGCACCTTCCTGAAGGATCAGGGTAAGATCCATCCGTTTGACCACCGCGCGGGAAGGTCGCTTACGGGAAATAACTTTATCCACCATTTCTTGACTGGCATCATCATCCTGGGATGAACGATCCATGGGTTCCATGGTTCTCGGTGATATAGGTGTAGATTGGGTTACTGATCTCGGCTCAGTTTTTTTCCCGACAACATCAATTTCGAATCCCGGGATGGGGAGTCCAATGGAATAACGGGTTTCCGCTTCCGGTTGAGATTCCTGTATCATTTTTTCCTGCATTCTCAAGAGGGCGTCGGCTGTTTTCTCTGCGGGTGTTATCTGTTCTCTTTTTACTGATTTTCGTGGAGAAAAAACAGTGATCTGTTCACTCACTTCATCCAAGATTTCCAATTCAACATCAACATTAATGACGTATTTTTGTGTGTCAATAAGCTTGGAAAGGGCTTCTTTGACCCGCTCACGGATGTTGTTTTCCACCATCAGTTTTTGGGAGAGATAACCGGCTCCTTGCCCAACGAGAAATGTGACCGCAATAATTGTTCCGATGACGGGTATTAAATATTTATTCCCCTTTTTCATGTGAAACTCCTTGGTATGTGTTTACTCCGCATTTTGCAATTTATTAAAATAATTAATCATCATAGCTGGTTGCTGATCGCCCTTTACCGTGGTGCGGTGGTTGGATGAAAGTGATTTGAATTCTTCGATTAGCAGACTTTTGTTTCTTTGTTGTATTCAATGATAAAACTGTCGGTAGTTCCTTGCCTTTTGAATCAAAAATGGGCTCTCCATCTCCCCAAGTTAATGTTAAGGGATTATACAGGGGATTTATTTTCTTAATGCTGTCAAGCCCTTTTGGATACCAATCTCCATACCCGGCAGCAAGAAGTCTGGGTGCGGGCACACCGTTTTCGATCATGTATCGCACCACTGCAGCGCCCCTCGCTGCTGAAAGTTCCCAGTTGCTGGCATAGAATTTTTTCCATTTTTTAGGCATTGGGTCAGCGTCTGAATGTCCAGCCACTTCCACTTGGAAAACACTCAGTTGAATTTTTGGAATGATCTCCTCTGTAAGTAATTTTTTGAGTTCTGATTTCATACCGGCTTTCCCGGATGGAAATGCAAAATCGCCCTTAATATTGATGATAAGGCCTTTGGCGCTGGTTTCAATATCAATGGGAGGATCACCTGCCGGATTTTCTTTTTTCATTTCCTTGATGGTTTCTTCTATAGCTTCTTTCATCGCAGCCAGGTTCTTGATAGGCTCAAATTCACCCTCTTCTTCTGCTTTGCCAGATGCTTTGATCTTGCTCCCCAGTGATTTACCCTGGGAGTTTGCCATTTCCTGTAATTTTACTGGATCCATGGTTGAAATAGCGGCCAGAAGAACAAAGAACGCAAACAGGAGTGTCATCATGTCTGCGAAGGTACCGAACCAACCCGGTAGGCCTTCCTCAACAGAATCGGCACCTGCCGCAAAACCTTTTTTATAGGCTTTCTTTTGCTCTGCTGTCATGCCCATATCAGCTTACTCCCGTTTCCACTCCGCAGGTGGAATAAAAGAATTGAGTTTTTCCCTAATAATAAGTGGATGCTTCTTTTGGTGAATTAATCGTGATGCTTCCACAAGTAAACTGGCAGACATGGAGGTCATTGTTGTTTTATTACCCATTTTTTGGGCCATCGGCAGAAAAAATAGATTTGCAAAAACAGCACCATAGAGCGTTGTGATCAATGCTGCAGCCATACCGCCACCCAGATTATCTGCTCCACCTTCACCTCCAAACCCTGCTAACATAAGCACCAGACCAATTAGCGTTCCAACCATACCCCAAGCCGGGGCCAAGTCACCCATGGCTTTTAACATGTCCGTTTGAACCTTCTCACGTTTTTCACGGTATTCAATTCTAGTTTCCATGATCTCGGTTACTTCGTCCAGGGAATAACCATCCACCACCATTTGTATACCATCCTTTAAAAAATAAATTCTAATTGTTTCAACCGCTTTTTCAAGATCTGCTGCACCTTTACGTGCTGATTCTCCAACTTCGCATGCTGTATCAACCAAGGGACCCATTTTATCATCAGCCGGTTTTAAAACAGCACCAATAGCTTTACCCAGTGCCACAACATGAGGCATAGGGAACGCCACAAAAATGGATGCAATCATGCCTCCGGCAACAATTCCAAAACTCGGTATAGAAATAAAGTCACCAAATCCACCTGCTGAACCCTCAACAAACAATGCATAAGCGATACTGCCAATCATAGCAGCCATACCAAGAACAACACCAATAATTAGAGCAATATCCATTAGTTTACTCCTGTATTAAACTTGCGGATTTTAAATTATTTTCATGCAGGGCTTTCAAAATATTTCTCACATCCGTGTATTCCGGATCCAGACGAAGGGCCAGATTCCAGTTGATGGTTGCTCTCTGCACATCACCTAATTTATAATAGATTGACCCTCTTCTGGCATAGGCAAGAGCCAAATTCGGATTTAATTCAAGTGCCAATTCCACCTCTTTCAAAGCTTCCCGATAATCGCCGGCATAAAAATATCTTAAGGAACGAGACAGGTGCCTCAAGGCCTCATTCATATTCTTCTCTGAAATATTCGATTCCAATTGAATCGTACTCAAAGAATCAGATAAAAATTTTGTATTTTGTTCCATGGAGGAAAGTCGCACCAAAAGGTTCCTCATTTCATTATTCATAAGAGCCATGGAATCTCTCAATGTTTCTACTGCAAAATTTGCCATGGTAATTGTGGAATCACGATGTAACGACATCGACTCAAGACCATCAAGCGTCCCAACCCCCGTTCCATAGATATTGGTTGGATCTGATGGGCCACCATCCAATCTGCGCCTAGGAGCACGTGGAACGGCCATGTCAAGTCCCAAAATAAAACCGGGGTGACCTGCCCAATATCGCTTGTCCCAGTCCGGGAGCCTTTCAATGTGGGTGAACCCTAGGTTCAGGCGGTAATCCGAGGTAAGGGGGATGCGGAGTCCCACATTGACACCTGTCCCGTCGAATTCACCCACAATATCCATTCCGCCCCGTCTTGCGAAATACGGGGTCTTTAATACAAATCCAAGAAATACACCAGCGTTTGTGCCTGCTGAATCAGGATTAACTTCAATCGTATCCATGGGCGCCAAGCCGCCAGACCCAAAGCCCATATAGGTATTCATTTTATACTCGCCCAAATCCTTCTCACTGGCCAAGACCGTAAAAAAGGATAAGAGGGATGTATTCAGGCTTAAGATCTCATCAGAAGTTTGATCACTTTGAAATATAACATCCTGCAGACCAACCGTTAACGAAATATCGTTATACGAGAAAACGCGCTGTTGAAAATGAAACCCAAATTCTACAGCCGGCTTATATTGGGATTCTGCTATCAACGCAAGAGATGTGGTATCCCCGCCCTGCACTGCTGAGAACCCAAAGGCAAAACCTTTGTTCAACTCCATATCAAAATAAACACCTTTTGCCGTATTGAATGGATCAAAGTTGTGGATCTCTGTTCCAAATCCTGTTCGGAATAAATAGGGTGTTTTCTGATTGCTGGATGTTGGCACCCGCATCATAAGTCCCGGGCGCGTATAGGCTACACGTGTGGAACCCAGAACCATGGAGCCCAGTAAAATTAGGATGCAAATATTTTTAGCATGTTGTTTCATGAAACTATTTCTAATTCATAACTTGTTGAGATACGAATTATTGGTATTCCTCCCAATCGATGATGTAAGAATAGCCGATAAACCCGCCAAAATCCTGTGGCACATAAAGATCAAATTTGCCCACGGCTCCTGGTAACAGGCTTGCGTCTGATACAATGCCTGTATCAAAAGTATTATAAGACCCTTTTACAAATGTGGTAAGTGTTTTTGTTTCTCCGCTCCAATTCTTACGAAAGACAAAATCCACTTTGACAAAATCCGACCTGCGACCACCAATATTCTTGATCTCACCCTTAAATATGATATTTCCCTGACCGTCTTTCTTTTCTGAGATATTTCCCACCAAAACACAATTCGCAGAAAATTTTGCGCTGGCATTCCTGGCAGAATTATTCGTTGAAGTATATCTGGGTTGTGCCAGTTTCGGCATGGGGGGCGGTGTGTAGCTTTCCCGAATCTGTTCCGGGACATATTCGTGAGTGTCTTCCGTGATCACATTATCAACAATCCGCACAACCTGGGCGCGATCCACGATCAGGTATCCAATCAATGTTTCAACCTTGAGTGATTTGTCATCCTGGTAAATGATCTTCCCAAATACGGTACTTCCATTTTTAAGGATGATCTCCTTAGAATAAATAGTAAGCGGGTTAACCCACATTTTACTTAAGGCTTTCAGGTCATCATTTTCCTGGGAAAGATGCTTGAATTCTGCCGAAAGTTTTTTGATCTCAAAATTCAATTCATTCAGGATGAAATCCTTACTGGGGCTACCCATGGCTTCCATGGTTTGCGGAACGGTCACTGAAATTCGTCCGGGCTTTTTCATGGTGGATTCATCAGCACCGCCATCTCCTTTAGCAGCATCTGCAACCGCTTTGCTTGCCTTTTCTGTGGACAGGGATAAATCACCAATATCCTTTTTTTCAGCTAAGGTGATGATCATTTCGGCAGACCCAAATTCATCATGGGTTGCCTGCAGGACGTAGTCGCCCTTTTCCAATTTTTTGAATTTAAATTTGCCATTGCGGCCGGTTTTATCTTCTTCTACCACTTCACCGCCAGACAAGAGGGTTAGCATGGCTTTTTTTACTTTTTTACCGTCTGAATTGACAATTCTACCAGACAGGGTTACCCCCTTAGCGAACGCAAGGGTCCCTAGGAGTAGAAAAACGGCTGTAGCGAATACAACTCGCTTTTGTAGGCTTTGTGTTAGTGTCATGTTTTTACCTCGGATTATGAACACTTGTAGCATCAAAATGCGCTAAAGCTAAAAGATTTTACCGACAAATGGGCAATGTGTCAAGAATTTATAGGAAAATTGAAATTGGAAGTAATCTTAGAATAAATATGTGATTTCTCAAAATCTCTAATAGGAATTAAAGCTCCTGAGGGCTAGTCGAATCTATTCTGTTGATAGAACGATAATTAACCGTTGAATGCCGGGATTTTCACTATCCCTCGAACCAAAACAATTCCTGATTGTTCCGGAAAGAATCATACAAGCTGTCCATGGATTCAATCACATAATACCGATCCTGGATGTTGCTGTAATCAAAACAGGTCATGACCATCTCTTCCATATTATAAGGCAGGAACCTGGATCTTTCAGATTCTCCTTTAGCGCATTTGACCACATTGGTGATTTCATCAAATGAAGAAATGATCCCGGCGCCATAGATCTCATAGTCCATATCATTGGCCGCGCGACGAAATCTGTCTGACTCACCTGTGTTGCTTATCAAACCAAATTCGTATGTCCACCAGGCGTAGTTTTGTAGTCGTTTTAAATTATGAGCCATTAAATCCGGACCGAGCCCCCGTTCATCTATAATGATCTCATCCCCAAGAACGCCAATCTCCCACATGAAATCTGCATATTTTTTATTCATTAAAAAGGGAATGTGTCCCTGGATATCGTGAAAAATGTCCGGCTCGGGTGTATAGCCTTCATCATTTTGGATATCCACACCTGCATATTTTTCATCAAATCGCGGAGATTGGCGAATAATATCTGTCACGGGGAATTGGCGTTTTTTATTGATATCAAAGAATAACTCTTCATCAAGAAACCCAGCCACAGGAACCAGTGTCCATCCGGTGGAATTTTCAATGAGCGGAGAAATGGCTTCGAATTCCGGAAACATATTATTGGGAATCGGTAAAGTTCTCATGCCCAATAAATATTCCCGTGATGCATACTGGTCTAAAAGAAATTCCAGGTTTTGGAACAGCTCCGCCCAGATGCGGTTTTCCAGATTCAATACATTACCGTAGTCCTGTGGCTTTACATAATCATCATTTTTACCGAAAATGCGGATGCCACCAATGGTGTTGGGGATAACGTTTTTAAATAAATGATCGTATTTAGTGGATTGTGAGACCATAATTCAATTAATCTAATTATCAGAACTTAGGAGAGATTTCTTTTTCGTCCTACCAAAGCCAAATATAGGTCACCGCACGATTCCCACGGCCAAAATCCACATCTGATCGAAGATCACAATCGGCTCGCATGTCCGCAGCCTCCTTGTTAAACATAGTGTAATCCTCACCATGAATCACCGCTTGGAATCGCCCTTCCTGCTCTTTGCACCATTCTTGAACCGCATCTCGTAACTTACCGGAACCATGACCCGTGATGATTTTTATCGCTCGAATTCTGCCTTCAAAAGAAGATTGGCTTACAGTGGTTTCCAACAGGGATAGGGCCTTCTCCATGCTATTATTCGAATGGCCAATATCGATGATCTTTAATTTTTGATTACTCATAAGGGGCACAAAGTTTACCATCTTTGCCTTAACTTTCAGATTCATTCTAAACTAAAAATGGCCCTGAATCACACGCCCCAGTTCGTTCCAGCATCTGATCAATCGGTTCTTGTAAAATTTGGTGAAGAAATTTCAAATGAGGTTCATCAGCAAGTTTTTACCTTTTATCATTTTATATTAAAAATGCCGATAAAGGGTGTGATCAATATTCATCCGGCGTATGCATCCATTCTCTTTACCCTTGAGCAGAATGCTGGATTACATAAAACACTTACTCTGATAAAAAAATCCTGGAAAGCATCTACGCAAATGAGAATCCCTGAGGCTCGGCAGGTAAAAATCCCGGTGTTGTACGGGGGTGAATTTGGTGAAGATATGGATCGCGTGAGTCAACATACAGGTCTGGACCCAGTAGAAATAATCAAACGTCATCAGGGTGGATCCTACTTAGTTTATTTTACAGGATTTTCGCCTGGATTCCCTTATATCGGCGGTATGGATCCATCACTGAGCACACCGCGTTTAACCACACCCCGGAAGCAGGTTCCAGCCGGCGCAGTAGGAATTGCTGGAGAACAAACAGGAATATATCCCCTTTCCTCACCTGGCGGGTGGAATTTGATCGGGCAAACACCCATTAAAATATTTGACTGGCCTCACCCAACTGATCTGCGGGTACGCATGGGCGATAGCATCAAGTTTATTTCTGTAACCAAAGAAGAATTTGACCAGCTAAAAGAAAATGTCACTTGAAATATTAAGAGCAGGATTACAGACCACCGTTCAAGATCTTGGCAGATTCGGCGCTGCACACTTGGGCATCTCCGCCTCCGGCGCTGCAGACTCTTTGTCTATGCGGATCGGAAATCTAATGGTGGGGAATCCTGAAAACACGACCGCAATTGAGATGACCTTAACAGGCGATACAATCCTGTTTCATTCAGATGCATTTATAGCATTAGCCGGCAGCAAATTCAAAATCGATTTGGATGAAAAACCATTTCCATTCTGGTCAGGAACCTATATACTGGCAGGACAAGTCCTGACTATTGGACCGACCCTGAACGGTGCCCGGTGTTATCTTTGTGTTCGTGGTGGATTGCAGGTTAAAAAAATAATCAATAGCGCGTCAACACATTTAACCTCTGGGATAGGTGGACTAAATGGAAGCATATTAAAGAAAGGGGGCCGGATTGCATTTGGTAACCTGGACAATATGATACAACCGATTAAAAATATGGAAAATTTTCCTTCCACAGACACCACAACAATCCGGGCGACAAAAGGTTTACAGTGGGATTGGTTTGACAACCAAAACAGGAAGTTGTTTTTTGAAAAGGAATATCAGGTTTCCACCTTATCCAATCGCATGGGATTAAGACTCAGCGGGCAATCTATTCTTTCTTCCAAAGGCAATGAAATTATCACCGAGGGCATGCCCCTTGGCGCCATCCAAATTCCCGGGAACGGCCAGCCCATTTTATCTTTTGTGGAACACCAAACCACTGGTGGATACCCTAAACTTGCTAATGTGATCAGTGCCGACCTTTACAAAGTGGGACAATTGAAACCTGGAGATCAGTTTCAATTTCAGTTGGTAGAGTTTCCTGAAGCAGAAAAAGCACGCCTGGAACAGGAAAATTATATACGATCCCTGAAAGTGCATTACAGGTAAAATGGGCACAACTATTTTTAAATTACCTTTTTTCTTTTTGAGCAAAAGCGCATGATTGATATTAACAGTGACATGGGGGAATTGACCCATTTATTTGAAGATGGGACGTATCATCGGCTGATTGATCATGTTACATCCATCAATCTTGCCTGTGGTGGACACGCAGGAAATACTATAATGATGACTGAACTCTCCAAATTAGCTAAAATAAAAAATGTAAGAATTGGCGCCCATCCCGGATATCCGGATCCAGATAATTTAGGGCGAGCGGTGATGAATATGGATCCCGGGGAATT
>Ga0208113_1001509_pt1 | contig 10996 bp, 10 predicted proteins | sample Knorr_S7_td_NADW_FD_185598 | JGI IMG/M metagenome (GOLD analysis project Ga0208113, IMG submission 185598) | Marine microbial communities from Southern Atlantic Ocean transect - Knorr_S7_td_NADW_ad_2505m_LV_A (SPAdes) (version 2) | ecosystem: Environmental > Aquatic > Marine > Oceanic | place...
TGAATATGAAGCAGGCTGCCGAACTGGTTTTGGTGCTCGCAGAAAAAAAGGGACTGAAAGACGTTGATGTTGTGGTTGAACGCAGCGAAGCGTTGGATGTGGAAATACAGGAAGGTAAAGTGGAAAAAGTTGAACAATCCACCAGCCTTGGTTTGGGAGTAAGAGTTCTCGATGGAGGCCGTACCGGACTTGCGTCCACAGAGCGGCTGAGTTCAGAATCCATTCAGCATGCCTTTGAAAATGCCTGTGAAAACGCTAAGCTTCAGGATCCAACTGAAGTTAAAATGCTGGACGCACCGGCAGAAATTCCGGATTCTGCCTCACTAGAACTTTACAATCCCGAACTTGATCAGTTGAATACAGAGGACCTGACAGAACTTGGGTTGTCAATAGAAGATGCAGTCAAAGCTGCAGATAAGCGTGTAGTTTCAATTCCGTATCTTGGAGTTTCACGCGGAAGTAATGAATCGCTTTTGCTTTCCAGCAGAGGTGTTTTCTACAGACAGCAGTCAAATGAAGTTGCCGCCTGGTGCGGCCCACTTTTACAGGATGGAGATTCAAGAAAATCCGGAATGCAGATTTTTCACCGCCGGGACTGGGATAAGGATGCAGGAAATCGAATTGGCACCGAAGCAGTAGAAAAGGCGGCAGAACTGCTGAGCGCAGCTCCAATAAAAGGTGGAAAATTACCGGTGGTGCTGGACGAACATGTGGCACCGCGTTTTTTAGGAATGTTCTTCGGAGCCTTTTCCGCAGAATCCGCACAGCGCGGAATGTCACGTCTGCAGGGAAAACTCGGTGAAACAATTGCCGCTCCGGAACTGACTTTGCTCGATGATCCACACCGTCCGGGCGGGAACCGCTCATGTTTTCTCGATGCAGAAGGCTTTTTGACAAAACCGCTGCCGCTGATTGAAAATGGTGTTTTCCGCAATTTTTTATATCACGTTGAATCTGCCTGCAAAGAGAATAAAAACTCAACCGGACATGCTTCACGCGGATATTCCGGTGGAATCAGTACGCGTTCACATAACCTGGTATGGCCGAGAGGTGATCACAGTCTGGAGCAGCTTTGTTCACTAAACAACAAATGTCTGCTCGTCACCCAGCTTGAAGGTCAAGCCGGCTGCAATCCTGTCAGCGGAGATATTTCAATTGGAGTACAGGGTTTTCTGCTGGAGAACGGACTCCGGATTCAGCCTGTTGACAGCATCACTGTTGCCGGAAACTTTTTTGACGTTCTGCAAAACATCCGGGCCAGCGGCAATGCATACCAACCTGAACTCACGCATTCCTTTATTCCGGCACTGCTGATTGAAGGCCTGACTGTTTCCGGATAAGTTGATGAAGATCCGGTCCTTCATTTCACTGGATTTGCCTTTGTCACTCAGGCATGAATTGTCCGGACATGCTAAACTCATTGCCGGACAGGACAAGCGTCAGAAAATTCGCTGGCTCCCTCCTGAAAACTATCACCTTACTCTGGTCTTTTCGGGAGACGTTGAATCCGTGAAGATTTCCGCTCTGCAGCTCGCCCTGGAACGAAAACTGGAGTCAACGAAAGCAGTTCCTCTAACAATTTCCGCAATTACTCCTTTTCCGTTTTCACGTCCAAGAATTGCTGCTGCACTCGTTGAACGTACTGCAGAACTGCTGCGGCTGCAAAGCGATGTGGCAAACTGCGTGCGCAAATATGGAATAACTCCGGAGCGCCGCCGTTTCGTTCCGCATGTGACGCTTGGGCGGCTGATACAGCGTGCAGGAAAAACAGTCGATTTTAAAGTGAGGAATATTTTGTTGTCTGGAATTGCAGATTCCGTGACACTTTTTCAGAGTGAATTGACTCCGGACGGAGCTATTCACATGGCTTTGGCGGAGATTCCTTTGAGGACTCTTCCGGAATAAAAGAGAGGAAATAGGATATTTTGCTGCCTCAAGTAAGATAGCTTATTCGGAATGTGTTTCCTTCTGCTTCTGTACAAATGAAACAAAAAACACAAGGAAGATTCCCAAGAACAAACCGACTACAGTACTAAGCGAAACAATCAGTCTGCGGTCGGGCTTGATGCGGTTTTTTGGCGGATAGGCGGCCTGATCGACTGTTACCGCATGCATTCCTTCTGCTTCAATTTTGATCGAACTCAGCAGCGCCAGTATCTCCTGCAAATCACGTAATCCACTAATGAAAGGATCGTCTGATTTGCGGTTTTTGAGGATTTTTATTTCTGCATTGAGCGCTTTGTAGCCCCTGTAATATAGGGGAGTGGAGCTTGTTGAAATGTTTCTCTGATTGTTCTGCACGACATTCGTTGTATCAACCCTGTCCCTGACTCCCAGTTTTCCTGCAATAACTGCCGCTTCTTCATGACGCAATATAGTGTCTTCCCGACGCTGTTTTGCCATCTGACGTTTGGAAGCGATAGTGTATTCAATGTCCCTGATCTGACCCGCAAGTGAATTACGTGCAGCAGCAGACAGTGCAAGTATGGTCTCAGTATCAAAAAAGCTAATATAATCGTTGACTAAATTTGCCGCAAATTCAGGGTCATTGGACTCCATTGAAACGGACATCCCTTTTTCATTTTCAAGAGCCCGCTTAACGTGTTCGATTTTGATCATTTTTGCAAAACTTTCAAGGATTTCGATATCCCTCGTTTCCGGAGTTCTGCCTGGAGCCAGAATATCCATCAGGCCCTGCTCATCAATGAACTTCTTCTGCAGACTGCGGGAGCTGAGATTATTTTTAAAGGAAGCAAAAACAGCATTCACTCCGATTCCATGCTCTCCTATAAGGCCATCTTTAGGTTCAAGCATCTGAGTAACCGGAACACCTGGGAAATTCAATGATTTAAGGTCTCCAACACTAGGCGGAATGAGCAATGCCTCAGCCTTGTAAATAGGTGGCTGTAGCAGGGCATAAACCACAGATCCCAGCGCCGCGATAACGGTAACCGCAATAACGAGTCCCTTTTTGTTCCACAAGGTGTTCCACAGTTCATACAAATCAATGGTGTCATCTTCAAATTGCTGCGGATAAGGAGCAGCATACTGAACATTTTGAGGAGCTTGAGTTTGTGGGTTATCAGAAGTGGGTTTTGAGTCAGTTATTGGCATAGTTCGTTTTATGGATTTTTAAATCTTAAAGAAAAAAAATTCTTGTTATTGCAGTAAGATAAAAGAAGTATTCAGGTTAGAGCAAACAATTTGACAGAGACTTAATCTCTGATAATGTCATGCATGACTGGTAATACTAACTGAAATTTTTCTGGGAGGCAATTGAATTTTGAATTTCCGGAATGGAAACGTAGTCAAGATAGCGCAGTATTTGACCCAGTAGAAGCGGAAATCTCTTCTGCATGAGCAAGGATATTTCCAGTTGTTCTTCAGTGAGTTTACGTTCACGTAGCAGCAGGTCACCTAATTTGCGCTTTGAAGCAGCAACAGAGAAGACCTTGTTTTTTAGTTTTGAAAGAGGCTGCAATAAAGAGTTCTGCCAGGTTGGATTTTTTTTACGGAGGATTTCAACTACAAGGGATCGGTTTGCAGCGTTAAGACGCTCCAGGGCCTTGATTGCAGAGGTAGAGATTTCGATATCCGGATCTGTTACATATGCCAGCAGATACTTGTTTACCCCTTGAAATCCGCATTGACCAAGCGCCTGTATAACCTGATTCCGGTTTGAATTTTCTGAGTTTTGCAAAAGGTGAAGTAAATATTTCACTCCGCGTTCATCCCTTTTTGCAGCAATTGCTTCCAGTGCCACCTGATGCACATACTGATTTGCAGAAAGCTCAACGCAGTTAATCAGTTCTTCAAGTGAGAGATTGGTAGTCTGGCGGTTTACTTTAATTTTTTCATTTTTTCCCTGAGGAACATCTATATTATCCCACCACGGTTTTTCAGTTTGGTTCTCCTGCCTTCTCTTATTAAAAAAAACTGAGGAAAACTTCTGTCTCAAATTAGAGGTTCTGCTGACCGTTTTTTTACTGGAAGAAGCAGCTTCATAGGCATTCATTTTCTGCAGAAGCTGATACGCTTCTGTTACCTGCCGAAATTTTTTCGCATTCCCTTTTCCTGCAGCCGTATCAGGATGATAGCGCATCACAGACTGACGATAAGCCTGCTTCAGCTGCTTTGGGGATACTCCGGGTTTTACACCCAGTTCAAAATACGGATTAGTTACCTGCTGTTCCATGACCTTTGGTCCGAATAGTTTGCTAAAAAATAGTTCTACTTAAGTACCTTCTGCAAAACACAGTCCAACTTGATTTCAGCAAATTACGAAAGAGTCAGGAAGCAGTCAGTTTCACCTCCGGGAAGCGCTCTAAAAACTGACGCGTTACTTCTTCGTGGTCAACCGCAATAGATTGCGGTTCATTCCCATTTGAAACTCTGAGGAGATTATCGAGTGCATTCCGGACAGCCAGGATAAGGCTTTCATTATCAGGCGCACTGTGAGGAGTCAGCACCACATTTTCCAATTTTCGCAGCGGCGAGTTTTCCGGCAGTGGTTCCACTTCAAAAACATCCAGTCCGGCTCCGGAAATTTGTCCTGAATTCAGGGCCTCAACAATTGCATTTTCGTCCTGAATATAACCGCGCGAGGAATTGATCAAAAGTGCATCCGGACGCATTTTCCGGAGTGAATTCCTGTTTATTAAATGGTGGGTAAAGCTGGTTTTTGGAAGGTGGTAACTGATGATATCAGAACTTGAAAGCAATTCTTCCGGAAAGAGATATTTCAGGCCCCACTCTTTTTCTGCTTCCGACTGGCGCACGACATCAAAATATTGAACCTTGACACCCAAAGCCACAGCCCGCTGCGCAAGGGCTTTTCCTATGCGCCCCAATCCAAAAATCCCGAGGGTTTTTCCTGCAAGTTCTTTGTTTGTGTGTTTTAAATTTTTCCAGGGACCAGAAGTTACAGAACGGTGGTGAAACAGCAACTGCCGATAGAGTACGAAAATTTGCATCAAAACATGCTCTGCAACCGAGACCGCATTGGCGCCGTTGTTGCTGGCAACTAAAACGTTATGATGTTTTGCTTTTGCCAGGTCTATCCGGTCGTAGCCGGCACTCATGGTTTGAATTATCCGCAGCCTCCCGGCGGTTTCATACTGCGAATCACTGGGATTTACCTGTCCAATAATTGCATCTGCTTTTTCAAGCAGGACATTCAGTTTTTCATCCGGATGAGAAAAATCTGCCAGCGACAGTGCAAAAGAATCCGGAGCTTCCGCTTTGAGTCTTTCGAACAAAAGTTCATATTCTTTGTTGACAATAACATTGAACATAACAAAGCATTAAAAAGTATATCCGAGACCAATGCCGTATTCTGTAGAATGCAGAGCCACATCCTGGCGCTTACCGTTGCGCAAAACTGTCAGGTCATCAAAACTCAAATTTCTGCGCTGATAAAATAACAGCACTTCCATGTTGCCGTAAGCAATGCCGGATCCAAAAAAATAACCCATTCCGCTGATGGAAGACGCTTCTGAGGAATCCTGGTTTCCTTTCACTTCGGCTTGACCGCTGACAGGAATCCGGACAGAAGCCTCAAAAAGCAGCGATATATTTCTCGTCAGCTCGAACCCTGTATAACCTGCTCCAAGTTCCAGTAAATGGGCACGGAAAACTCCTTTATAGCCTTCCGACGAATCGGCAGGATCTTCGATCCGGGCATTAAAATATGAATATCCTAAATTCAACTGGGTGTTCCGGGAAATCGGCATCAAAAAAGCCAGAACGAATTCTGATGTCTTGATTTCTGAGTCCTCAAAACCATCTGTCACACTTTTTGTACTGACAGGAAAAAGGAAGCGGATTTTTGCTCTTACTGCCCAGGCTTGTGTTGCAAAACAGAGCAGACAAATTACGAGAATACTTTTTTTTAGCTTTGCGTTCATAAAACTTCTTGGGTTCAGCCTGTTTGGTTTTTTATTAAAGTACTCGTGAGTCTTGAATTATCGTATGAAACTTATATTATTGACTGAGGCATGTCATCTCGAACGAAGAGAGACCTGATAAGATACTGATATATATTAAAATTTCTCAAATGCGTTCAGATTGACACGATAAAACTCGTAACAGTCGAGTAAAGTAATTCTCGCCCAGATTGTTTTCACAAAGACTGTCTGGTCTTGTGATTTTTTTCAGGTTGCTTAAAATGATTCTGCCTTAAACCGTGTCATTTCGAATGAAGCGAGAAATCTTTTATAAGTCACTTCACTAATATAATTATGATTTCTCTATTCGGTCGAAATCACTGTGTAGATTTCAGACTTTTTGCAATACCATCAACAATCATCCACATCTTAAAACATCTGCATGAATCAAAATACAGAAACTGATCATCGTCCGTGGGGCTTTTACACGGTTCTGGCGGACGAGCCGGATTATAAAGTAAAGCGAATCGTGGTTTACCCCGGTCAGCGACTCAGTCTGCAAAAACATCAAAAAAGAGCAGAACACTGGTATGTGGTATCCGGAGAAGGCATCGTAACACTTGACGGACAACGACTCAACAAAAAAGGTGGCGAGTCAGTGAATATTCCCTGCGGCTCAGCTCACCGTATTGAAAATCCCGGTACTGTTGATTTGAGCTTTATTGAAATACAAACCGGAGATTATTTTGGTGAAGACGATATTGAGCGCCTGGAAGATGATTACGGAAGAAGCTGATTTTTCAACAGTTTAAATCCGTTGACCCACAGCGTTTTTTCCTCTGTGATAATTCTTGCTTCACATTGCAGACAAAACTAAACCGCCGGCATTATCGTTAATCCAGGCAGGCAATGTACGGAACTTCCCGATATTTTTCAGCAAAATCTAATCCGTAACCAACCACAAAACGATCTTCAATATCAAAGCCGATATATTTAACTGTTACCTCAGCTTTATTCGGAATTTTTTTATTCAGCAATGAACATGCTTCTATCGAATTCGGTTTTTGCCGCAGGAGATCTTCCATAACGTATTTCAGGGTCAATCCGGTATCAAATATATCCTCAACCACCAGAACATCCTTTCCGCTTAAATCCAGGTTGTGCATCAGTGTCACTTCTCCGGAACTCACTTTCTGATCTTTGTAACTGGAAGCCTGCAAAAAACAGATCTGACAGGGTATGTTAATTTGGCGCACCAGGTCTGCCAGGAAAATGAAGGCACCATTGAGCACTCCCACCAGATGCAGTTCCCGTCCCTGATAATCCACAGAAATTTCCTTTCCCAGCTGTGCCACACGCTGATTGATTTCGCTGCTTGAAATCAAAATCTCTTTTTTGGAAATATCTATTTCTGTCTCAGGCGAAGAATCCGTACTCATCCTTTTTCTATTTTTTCTGCAGTTTTATGTAATCTGACAAAATTTCCAGACTTTCTTTCATGTACTCATCCCGCTGAATTTCCTTTTTTTCTTCCTCAATTTCTGTATCATCAGAATTGTCTTCGTCAGCTTTCTCTGACGCACTTTCCAGTTCCTGGTCTCGCTGTGTTTTACGACGCAAATCGTCCTCCTGCATTTTCAGGATAGAGGTGTATTTCAGTGGTTTTATTGTTGTCAAATATTCCTGTACATCCTCTTTAACTTTTTGGAAAAATTCAGAATTGGCAATTCTATTTTCTGAAAGTTGTTTCAGTTTCGGAAGAACCTTTTTCAAATTCCCGCTCACCCGATAGGAAACCTGATCAATTGAGCGCCAGGGCAGAGCATTGTCCAAGGTGGATTCACCAATATCCCGGGCATTGTAGAGGGAGGGTAAAACGAGACTGGTTTCAACACCGCGGTTCTGTGTGGACCATCCGGAAACGCGGTAGAATTGAGCGATGGTAACTTTCAATGCACCATAACCTTCCGGAAGCTGAAAGATATTCTGTACGGTTCCTTTTCCAAAAGTTGTGGTGTCACCTGCTAAAATTGCGCGTTGGTAATCGTGCATGGCGCCTGCAAGAATTTCGGATGCAGAAGCACTGTAGCGATTGAGCATTATCAGCAGAGGTCCATCATAAACTGCCCGCTCACGGCTGCGGTGAACTGTAACCCGTCTTCCTCCGGACTGCCGAACTATCACCACCGGATTGTGACCGATAAAGAGTCCAGCCATATTGATTGCTTCATCAAGGCCACCTCCTCCGTTGCTGCGTAAATCGAGGATGACTCCATCAACATTTTCCCGTACAAATTCTTTAAGATGCTTTTTTACATCCCTTGATGAGCTTTTGTAATTTTTTGGATTTTTGCGGCGGTCATTAAAATCAACATAAAATGACGGCAGTTTTATCACACCAATCCGGTTTGTTTCTTGTGCAGTTTTGTTTTCCTCCGGAGAAGGATGCACAAAAATCTGTGTTCTTGCTTCTCCGTCTTTAAGAATTATTTTATCCCTGACAATAACTAATTTAAGCGTGTCAAAACCTTTTTTCGTTTTCCGCAGAATTTGCAGTCCAACCTTGGTTCCGCGTTTTCCACGAATCAGCTGCACCACGTTGTTGAGGCGCATATCAATGACGCTTTCAAAAGCTTCTTCTCCCTGAGCAACCGCAATTATTCTATCATCTGCTTTCAGTTTTCCGTGCCTTGCGGCCGCACCACCTGGAACAATCGAATTTACAACCGTGTAGCCGTCCTCCCAACGCAAAACCGCACCGATGCCTTCAAGAGAGAGTTTAATCGAGATGTCAAAATTCTTCAGGTCCTGTGCCGCCAGATAGGAAGAGTGAGGATCATAAGCTGCCGCCATTGAATTGAGGAATATCGAAACAACATCATCATTTTCATACTGAGAAAAATCTTTCCACATTCCACGTACACGCTTCATCAAGCGCTCTTTTCCATCTTTGATACTGGTATCAGCAAGCTTCAGGGTCAACAAATCAAACTTGATTTTGGTACGCCAAATTTTCCTGGCCTCTTCTGTTGTTTCTGGATAAGGCAGATCATCGCGCTCCAATGTCCAGTTTGCATCGCGGCTGAAATCAAAATCCTCAGCAAGAAATTCTTCCATCATCGCCAGGCGCTCTGACAAACGCACTTTGAAGCGTTCAAAAATTTCCAAAGCCAATTTTACTTTTCCGCGCAGCAGCATATCGTCAATACGTGTTTCGTATTTTTGGAATTCATTCACGTCTGCTGCAAGAAAATAATAATGTGCCGGATCCAGCCGGTTCAGGTAAAGCTTAAAGATCTTTGCAGACATCTCATCGTCCAGCGGTTTTTGAGCATAATGCATGGAGACAAACTGCTCAACTATACCCTTGACGACAGGGCCGGTGAGCTTCTGCTTTTCATCTTGTGCTGCTAAAAAGGACGGAAAAAGGAATAAAAGGAGTGCCAGGCGGAGCAAAAGGTATTTGGAAACCTTCATGTATTTTTTTGTTTTTATGTAAATTATAGTTTAAAACGAACTACTTTTATGTCATGAATTACAAGAAATATCAATCAATTTGCCGAACTTCTTCCAGATTCGAACTTGGTATGAAGAATTATTTAAACAAAACAGGAAGTGAAAATCAGGTGGAGAGCAGTGGGAATTCACTCATTAAAGTGAATGTACTTCTGCGGCATATTAATTAAGTTCTGCAGTTGCATTACGGAATTTAGTGGAAGGGAGATGATTATTCTTCCAATGAAACGAGGTTACAATTCCTCTTATTTTCTATCTCCCTTCCATATTTGTCAGTTGAGGACATGTCCTGCAGAGGAGTCAATTTCAGTCCCTGCAACCCATTGTCCTTGAAATTCGAATTTATTTTCGGACATCTGTTCAAAGAACCACTTAGGATCCTCCCCTTCGAGATGCACTTTGTGTGCTGCCTGATCTGTAAATACCTGCGTGTAGAGAAAAACATTTTTCTGCTCCACACTCCGGCAAACAAAAAACTGTTCCATTCCAATCTGGTTTTCCAGACATTTCCAACGGTAATCATTCATTAAAATCTCAATTTGATCAAGATCTCCCTCAACAACTGCCGTCACATGTATCACATAACTCATGCGTATTAATCTAACAAAATTTATATTTCAGGCTTATTTTTTTGTCCAAACTAAAATTCTAATTTTACCCATACCACATTTATACTCTTCCTTCCAAAACTTTCCAAGTAAAATTCCACATTCTTGTAAATTCTACCAGATGATGTTATATTTGGAATTCTCCTAATAAAACCGCCAAAAGGAACTCTATGAGACATATACTGATTATCATCTCACTCCTTCTTTTTACTTCCCCACTGTTTGGTGATTCTCATAATGGAAAAATCCTTTACGGGTGGGAAACTTCTTCTGGTATTCAATTGAGAGAATTTGGCGATAAAGACATCCACCCCCAATATAAGGGAGACGTTGAGAACAGGAAACCAAATGGCCTTGGTATAATGACTTTCCCTGATGGAAGAAAATATGTGGGAGAATGGAAAAATGGGAAAAAGAATGGTCATGGAACATTCGCTTTTCCAAGTGGATTTAAATATGTGGGGGAATACAAGGTTGGGAAAATGTGGAACGTAAAAAAATATAACAAAGACGGAAAGTACGTGGGGGAATACAAGAATGGTGAAGTTTGGAATGGAATAGTATACGACAAAAACCGAAACATCAAAGGAACATGGGTGAATGGAGTAAAACAGTAATGAATCTCCTATAACCAACCCCATCTTCGCCTGTGAGAAACCCCCACTAATTCTTTGCAGTCAGAAAACCTTCAAATAAAACCTCTCGATCTTGCAGAACAATCCTTAAGAAACTGTCTTATTTGGGGCCACAAAATTATCAAACCGCAGCCGCAATTGCTTTTCCAAGATCTTCAGTTTTACCTTTCCCGCCCATATCAGGTGTCAGTTCCATACCACTACAAAGAACAGTTTCAATAGCGTTCATAATAATGTCATGTGCGTCGGTGTGGCCAAGATGCTGGAACATCATTGCGCCTGCCCAAATTGCACCGATCGGGTTCGAAATTTTCTGTCCGTAAATATCCGGGGCAGAACCATGCACCGGTTC
>Ga0208113_1001515_pt1 | contig 10972 bp, 11 predicted proteins | sample Knorr_S7_td_NADW_FD_185598 | JGI IMG/M metagenome (GOLD analysis project Ga0208113, IMG submission 185598) | Marine microbial communities from Southern Atlantic Ocean transect - Knorr_S7_td_NADW_ad_2505m_LV_A (SPAdes) (version 2) | ecosystem: Environmental > Aquatic > Marine > Oceanic | place...
ATAAATAATGTCGGTCTTATGGAAGATAGGGCAACCTGTAGAATATCTTCACAACACATTTCTAATTGGTTGTATCACGGATTGTGTTCAAAGGATCAGGTTATAGAAACCATGAAGCAAATGGCCATCATTGTGGACGAACAAAATGCTCAGGATACTAATTATATTAATATGGCTCCAGACTTTACTGGTGTTGCCTTTTCTGCTGCTTGCGACCTTGCAACTAAGGGAAGAAACCAGCCAAATGGTTATACTGAGCCCATACTTCACACTAAACGACTCGATTATAAAGCTTAAATGAAACTTACTGCATCCTAGTATAAATTAGGAATAGAGTAATATTTATCTCCAATGAAGTTCTTCTACCTATGTTCCAAATGGTTGACAGTTAAAGACCGGTATATTCCTCTGCGTGCTTTGTTGATAATTCTCATAGTCTGGATAGCATGAGCAAATAAGTGACCAAAGATCTGATTTCATTGCATCATCCACTTGCTCAGCTTTTAGAATAAGTTTTTCTGAGTCCACAAAAACTTCAATCTCTGGATTCTTTTTCAGGTTCCAATACCACGTTGGATGAACGTCAGCTCCACCCAATGAGGCGACCAAAATAACGCCTTGCTCATAAGGAATGTGCATTAAAGGAACCACTCTTTTCTTTCCTGTTTTTGCTCCCTGCATATGTACGACACAGATATCACAGTCTTTTACAGTGCTCCAAAGTTTCCCTTTGGAAGCCTTATAAAAAAAGGCTTGTAGACTAGTTATAAACCTCATTAATTTTTTGGGAGGACCTTTTCTTTCCCATTTTTTCCTTTCTTTTTCTGTCATAGTAACTTTTATTTTTTATTATTAGATTATCATTATCAATGGAAACCTATTTAATCTCAAATAAACCAAGATTAGAAATTAAGTGTTTCAAAAAGAGCTCAAGAACTATAATTAGTATCGATTAGTAACTTATAAGGAGATGTTAATGAGATCTGTTGTATTGGTTGTGTTGTTGGCAATATTAGGAGGCATTAATGCTTCCGCTGTTACCGATAGTCGACCAGATGGAATTACTGGTGCAACATGGCAATTTGGTCCTCTCAACCGTTGGGCATATACCCATATTCGTGAAATACTGCCAACCAAAAATATCGCAAATGATAATAATCTGGTTCAACCAATCCCTGGACTCCTTGATGCCAAAGATGACTTGAGCATCAACTTGGGTGGGAAAACTGTTCAACTCTCCGATGCTATGAAAAGCCAATATGTGGATGGGATTCTTGTTATCAAGAATGGCATAGCAGTAGCAGAGCTCTATGATGGGACATTGACACCAGAACGCACCCACTTGATGTGGTCTGTGAGCAAAACGGTGACAGGGTTAACCGCTGCAAGCGTTGCGGCTGATGGGTTGATTGATCTTACTAAAACGGTTGCAGACTATGTCCCGGAACTGGCGAAAAGCGGTTGGGGTCAGGATACATTGCGAGACATGTTGGACATGCGAGACTCTTCCGATTGGGTTGAAGATTATGACTCGCCTGAGAGTACGGTTCGCAGACAAGATTGTGCGGATGGCCTGCTCACAGGTTCCATGTGCATCGACACTGATGTGATTGGTAACTATAAGTTTTTACCGACCGTAGGAATTGATAAGAGCCGGCAGGGTAAGTTTGTTTACAAATCAGGCACAACGGATGTTATGGCATGGGTTCTGGAAGCCGCAACAGGCCAACGATTCGCAGATCTTGTTTCCGAACGTGTTTGGAAGCCAATTGGTGCTGAGCAAAGTGCAGGGATTACTGTCGATGTATCTGGGTTTACCCTCGCAAGCGGTGGAATGTTTGCAACGCTCAGGGATACTGCCCGTATTGGTCAACTTATAATCAATCGCGGTAAAGTTGGCAACCGTCAGGTAATTCCTGAGTTATGGATAGATGATATTTTTGATCAAAAGGGTGATGCCACATTGCCGCATCTAAGCACTGAAAGCATCGATCCTTATTACCGTTCATTTGTTTGGGGTGTGGGCGACGGACAGGGCACTGTGCTTGCAAGGGGAGTACATGGGCAATTCATTTATGTATCGCCTTCAACGGGTATGGTGATTGCCATGTATTCATCCTGGCCTAATGCTGACGGTGGTTCCCCAGATGTCGGATTTACAGCCGCAATGGCAATTTTGGAATCAATTAAGAACTCAATTTAGCCAAATAACTTTAGCGCTCGAGTTAATGAACAACTGGGAACCCAGATGTTTTCCATGCCAGCATATCTCCTTCTAAATCTACAATCTGATCAAATTTATTTTGAATTAGGGTATCAATCACTAATTGAGCCCTTCTTCCACTTCTGCAGAAAACTACTATTGGTTGGTTTCTATATTGATCTAGAACATCAATGTTCTGAATCAACTGATCGTGAGGGATATTAATTGAATCTTTGATGTGTCCTGATTGATATTCACTAACTGTTCTGACATCAAGAAGAATTAAGCTGTGGCCAGGATTTTCTATTCGTTTTTTTAATACTGAAACATCTATAAGTTCAACCTCTGCCCAGGAATAAGAACAGAATACTAGTCCTAAAATTAAGGTAAGTTTTTTCATTTCTATTGATTCATCTTTTTTTAGATCTGAATTTAAAAAATTTCAATATCTTCCTTCCAGTTTTCAAATAAAAATTTAAAAAAGTTACTGCAATTCTGGCTTTCGTCTGTATTTTCATTTCTTCACTTCCGGTTTGCCAGCCATGCATCGGCTAGAATTCGTGCCTTATCTAAAGAATCTTTAGTCATGTATTTAGCATTAATGATACTGAGAAAGGGGTCATCTTCAGGGTGAAGGGCATTAAGAATATAATACCATTTCTGAGCTTCAACTCGATTCTTAGGTAAGCCTTGACCAAGTTGGTGAAACAGGCCTAGATGTCTTATGCCAGAGGTTAAACCCAGTTCTGCCGCTTCTCGTGCCCATTTTTCAGCTTTAATGTAATTGCGTGCTACTCCTGTTCCCGATGTGTAAGCCACACTGACGTAAAATAAACCTCGGGCATTTCCTTGGTTCGCCTGACGTAGAAACTCAGCAAATATTTCTTCTTCACCTTGCAGTTCGGTTTCCTTTGATTGCATAGAGTCTAGGAAAACCACATCGGCATCCGCACCTGCTAGAGAAGCTGCTTTTGCTCTCCACGCTGCTGCTTTTTCATCATCCTGTGGTAGACCCAATCCCCGCTTATAACCTAAGGCAATAAATTTGATGGCATGCGGATTACCATGTTCAGCTGCGAGAAGATAAAGTTCCATCCCTTTTTTATAATCAAGCGGAACACCACGTCCGCTCATATACATAGACCCTAATGCTTTAGCGATGTCAACATATCCATTATCTAAGGCACGCTGCCACCAATAAGCGGATCGTGTGTCATTTAGTGCCACCCCTATACCCTGTTCATGCATAATTCCCAAGACCAGTTGGGCTTGGATGTTGTTTTTTTCTGCAGCCACCAAAATATCAGTTAGATCATCGGCTTGTGCCATTGTTATTGGTTGCAGATAAAGGCCACTAACTAATATGATGAGAATCAGACTAGAAACTGTGGTTAGTTTTTTCATGAATTTAGATTGTTGTCCAATCAAGGTCTTTATCGTCCGGAGAGTTTTCGAATTGCAAGACACCCATCTTTTCAAACTTGGGTCTGATGTTATCTGTAAGCATTCCTACTCTCTTCAAATTTGGTATGACTCTTTGAAACAGAAATGTCTGAAACTGTTCTCTAAACTCAACATTCCTAACATAATTGATGGTTTCCTCTACATCCCACCCAAACTCTTCATAGACAACTGTTGCAAACAGCCTGTTTCTCATGATTAAACAAGCTTCATAGGCAAATTGTGCTCGTTCCTCAATTTCTTCTTGTGTTAGATTTTTTATATAATCTTCCAAATAATTTACCCCAAAAGTAACATGCCTTGATTCATCTTTAATTATGTACTCAATCATTTTGCGAAGCAGAGGATCAGGATGGGTTTCAACAACTGTTTTAAATGCTCCAAGTGCTAAACCTTCTATAATGATTTGCATGCCAATGAATTTAAGATCCCATCGTTCATCCGTTAGAATTTTATCCAGCAGGTCTTTTAATTCACTTGTTACCGGATAAATCGCCCTCTGCCTTGTTTGGATATATTTATTAAATGCTTCTACGTGACGGGCTTCATCGTAGGCTTGAGTGGCAGCATATAATTTTGCATTGTACGTTGGTGCACAGGAACAGAGTTGGCTAGCAACCAACAGAGCGCCTTGCTCTCCGTGAAGGAACTGGGCCATATTCCACGAGTCGATTTTCTTCTGGAAGTCCAATTGATCTTCATCGGACAATTGAGCATAAGGCGCATAACCGAGTAACTGTTCATGAAAAAAAATATAGTCGTCTATGGTAGCATCCTGCATATTCCAAGGCTCTGACCAGTCAATATCAATCTCTACATTCCATTGCCTTTTTTTAGCCAGTTGATAAAGCCTGTTAATACGATCATCTGCAGCTGTATAGTCCCAGTTGTAAGATCCGATTAAAGGGGTCTGGAATATTTCTCTGATTTCCTCAAAGTCCCCTTTTGACATGTAACTGCCAGATTGGTATTGATGCAATTGTCTCACCTAAATACTCCTTTTTAATCTTTAGTCAATGATACCAATGTGTTTATTCATGCTTCAATGTTATTCCAACAACTGAAGTGTCTCAAGTTCGATGTAGTCAAGTTCAATAAATACTCCTTTTTCCAAACTTGTTGCAGTGTGTAAGTTGGAGTAAGGTTTAGAAATAGAGGATAAGTTTCGCCACTTATAGATTGGAAGCTAACAAAAATCAGGAGACAAAAATGACTAGAATCAATCAACGATGGTTGTTGGATAAAAGACCAGAGGGTATGCCAGAGAACAACTGCTGGAAATGGGAGGAAGTGGATGTTCCAGAATTGAAAAACGGAGAAATTCTAATCAAATCCCTTTATCTTTCTATCGACCCCTACATGCGAGGACGCATGAATGATGCCGTGTCTTATACAGGGCCTGTGCAAATTGGCGATGTTATGGTGGGGGAGAGCGTTGGGGTTGTGGTCGAGAGTAAATCAGACAACTTTAAATCCGGTGACTACGTTTGTGTCCATGGAGGTTGGCAGAGCTACATCGCTGTTCAAGGCGATGGTCCTGAGCTTTTTCAAGCCGATCCCGATATTGTTCCACTATCCACTTACTTAGGAACTGTTGGCATGCCAGGCAGGACGGCTTACTTTGGCCTAACTAGATTGGGTAAACCCAAAGAGGGAGAAACGGTCGTTGTCTCCGCTGCCTCTGGAGCAGTGGGAACGGTTGTTGGCCAAGTGGCAAAAATTCTTGGGTGCCGAGCCGTGGGCGTTGCCGGAGGAGAGGTGAAGTGCTCTTATGTTACTGATGAGCTTGGACTTGATGCCTGTGTGGACTACAAAGCCGGGAACCTAGAAGAAGACCTCAAAAATGCCTGCCCGAATGGAATAGATGTGTATTTTGAGAACGTGGGTGGCGAGGTCACAAGGGCTGTTGCCAAATTGTTAAACCCCGGTAGCAGAGTTCCCATATGTGGTTTTATTTCCAAATACAACTCGCGAGACATCATGAACGAGGAAACCCCTTTCGATGTATTTGGAGCGATGAAGCCAATGCCGGAACACAGATTTTTTGTGGTGACCGAATGGTTTGATGATTGGGCAAATGCTACCAAAGAACTCTCAGGCTGGATTAAAGAAGGCAAGATCAAGTACCGTGAAACAGTAACCGAAGGGCTTGAAAATGCTCCTCAGGCTCTGAGAGATGTATTGACGGGTAAGAATTTCGGAAAACAGTTAGTCAAGGTTGCCGACGAATAGCTTTATTTCCTCTTCACTCTGTAATTTAGTTCACAAGTCTCAATCAAGTTTCTTGAGCCGTTGGTCTGATCACAATTTCATTCAAAGCAACCCCCTTTTCTTGTTGCAGAGCAAAGACGATTGTTTCCGCCACCCGTTCAGCCGGTTGCGCAATCTCAGCCATTCCTAGTTTCATCAATCTTTCCAGAATCGAGGTATCCTTAATGGAAAAACCTAGCTCTGTTTTAAAAGCGCCTGGGTAAATACAAGTCACTTGTATTTTACCCGCAGATTCAGCTCTCAGGCCTTCGCTGATCGCTCGGACTGCAAATTTTGTAGCAGAATAAACCGCACTTCCTTCAAATACCCTAAGTCCTGCGACCGACGATATATTGACGATGATTCCATCACCTTTATCCAGCATATGTTGCAATACAGCATCTATTCCGTACAAGACTCCCTTTATATTGATGTCAATCATCTCATCCCATTCATTGGTGCGACCGGCATTTAGTAATGATAGAGGCATAATTCCTGCGTTGTTCACCAAGGCATCAATTTTTTTAAACTTGTCTATTCCCAATTGAGCCAGAGCGTGCACTTGATCTTTGTTGGCAACATCCATTTCTTGAAAGGCAACATTTTCTTCGCCTAGTTCTTCGCTTAAAGTTTGCAATCGGTCAACCCTTCTTGCACCCAAAACAACATTGGCACCTTGTTCCACAAGCATTTTTGCAGTGACCATTCCAAAGCCTGAGCTAGCACCTGTTATCATGACGGTCATATTATTCAGATCTCTCATAGTTGTCTTCTCTCTTAAATTATTAAAACGATTCTCTACCAAATATTTTTTTAATTAGGGCTCCATTCCGGAGTTCCCCAAAAAGATTTAATTTTGTCGGCGGTAGTTTCTGCTTGTTTGAAATCCTTGATAAAGGAAACCCAGCTAAAAAGGGTAATTTTCAATGGATTGAAAGTTTTTACGTTGTTGATTAAACCATAAACTACCGGTTCTATTTCTTCGGCATAGGTTCCAAACATCCGGTCCCAAACGATCAACAAATTGCCGTAATTTTTGTCCAGATATTCCGGGTTGGTTCCGTGGTGTACTCGATGTGCGGACGGTGTAACCAACACCCATTCTAAAATACCTAATTTGCCAATGCATTGGGTGTGCTCGATCACTGCCCATAAGGTTGCTCCCGCTCCGGCGACCACTGTAATGGTTGGGTCAAAGCCGATCAAAGGCATGACAAAAAAGAAAGGGACCCTGAAAACAGGGTTAAACCACGCCTGCCTCAGTGAGACCAAGAAGTTCATCTCCTCACTGGAATGATGATTCATGTGGACTGCCCAGAAAAAACGAACCCGGTGTGAGGTTCGGTGATACCAGTAAAAAATAAAATCGATTACGACCAAAGTCAAAATTACAACCACCCAGAGCGGGGCAATTGTATTGATTTCAAATATGCGGAATTGATAAAGGAAAAGGTAAAAGCCAAATATCGATCCTTTCATCAAGATGTTGACCACAACATTGCCTACAATAAGGCCGATCGTACCCCAAGAATCACCTGTTTTGTATAGGCCTAGGGTGTTTCTAGAGGAAAAAATGGCTTCAATTGCTATCAATGCCAGGATGATAGGTGCACCGATGGCATAAACGGTGTAATCGGTTATAGTACTCTCCAGCATCGACTTACAGACTTAGTTTTGTGCCACCAATGTTGGTCCCAGAACTTTTATGCTGACCTTGCCATCTTCAGTCCACTCTGAGATGAATAAATCCACTCCAATGACCTCAGCATAGGCATGGAATCGTTTTTTGATCCAGATATCATGAACTTCTTTTTCCGTTAGGTCGTGTTGACCCAATCTTACAGAATGTTCCAATATCAGCCCAAAAGGCGATTGCCAACTTCTCTCCCCATCCTTCATTTCAATTTCTATAAACAGTTGATACGCACACGCAGTTCGATCAATCATTCCAACCATGACCGTGTCAAGTTTTCCAGTTCTTAAATAATTTCTTCTTACTTTTTCCAGCAATGGTCGGACTACCTCCACATCACTGGCTATCAATTCCTCAATCATGTCGTTGTTTTTGGCAAATTGAAGAGTAGTCAAGATCATTTTTACCAGGGCGTCATTAATATCGTGCTGATACGGTTCAGTCGCGTTTAAGGATTTAAGAACCACCGCCATGGATCGACCCAATCGGTCTTCCCTGCCTTCATATCCACTGGTGGCACCATCAAACTTTTTACCAGCGTCCATATGTGAATCAGCGTATGTTGATGAAATTCCAAAGCCACAAAAAATTAGGGCAATGATTAAAGCTTTTCTTTTCATGATTATTTCTCCACAAGGTTTCTAACTAACTTTATGCCAATATCGGGATTACCTCAAGGCTCTAGAGCAGAACTCTTTCGACAAAGTTCCCCAGTAATATATTTGATTCAGGTGTTTCTACTGCCGAGCCCAAAACTTCTTTTAGGTGTTCTGCATTAGCAGTGTAATGTCGACTGAATATGGTTAATCTTTTGACCAACGTATCTCGATCAACTTCCGGATGAAATTGGAAGGCCCACAAGGGTTTATTTTTGTATTTAAAGCTGTGAACACATTGTTCTGTGTAAGCGAGAGTTTCCAATGGCTCGGGAATTTTTGATGCATACTGTCTGTGAACAGATACAGCAGGAAACCGATCCTGAATTCCCTGAAAGATTAAATCTGACTGAGCTTTATCGGTCAGAGAAATCTTAACCGTTCCCATTTCGTAATCCTTGTCTTTGTTGAGAATGATGCCGCCGAAAGCCAGTACCGCCAACTGGAAGCCAAAGCATGAGGCAAAAGTTGGTTTGGAAATTTCAGCTGCATATCTTAACAACTCGATACAGTTTTTGATAAAGGGGTATTTCTCAGGCTCAAGAACATTCGCCTCACTTGCGCCGCCAACATACAAGGCATCGTAGTTGTCTATCAGATTGGGTTTGAAAGAAGGAGTATCGAAGACATTCAGGATTTCGATTTGATGCGGTTCAATCTTGCTGAAATTGGCAAAGCTTTGATGCTCTTCAACTCGAACATTGCGATTATCTCTTATCTGCAACAGCAGGATTTTTAAGTTTTTCTTTGCTTCCATAAGTCAATCATAGCTGAATAAACTGAAAATTCATTGCTCATGCAACGATTCACCAGTAACTCTATTTTTGTTGCTTAAGCGGCAAGTTTTGTCGAGAATAAAACACATGTCTTTTGAATTAAGTGCGTCAAGGTTCCTTTTTACTCAGGCAGGTGTGCAATTTCGCCGATACAAATCAACGGCACTGCTGCTTTTTGTTACTCTGTCTCTGTGCTTATTCAACCCTGTTTGGGGGGACGTTACAACAGCGCTCATTATTGAAATCGACGGTGCCATAAGCCCGGCAACCAGCAACTTTATTGAGAAGGGTCTTAACCATGGCAACGAGAACGGAGTTGAGCTCATTGTGATAGAAATGGATACCCCTGGCGGGCTTGATACTTCAATGCGTTCAATTATAAAAAATATACTTAACTCTAAAGTTCCAGTTGCAACTTACGTCTCACCGAAAGGATCTCGCGCTGCCAGTGCTGGCACCTTTATTCTTTATGCCAGTCACATAGCTGCAATGGCACCGGCTACCAACCTGGGTGCTGCCACCCCTGTCGAAATTGGCGGTACCGCTCCATCACCGATTAAGCCTGAACCGATTGAAACCGAAGACAAAGAAGAAAACAAGTCTGAACCTTTAGAATCAACACCTGACAATGAAACAGCCTTGGCGAAGAAAAGACTCAACGATGCTGCGGCCTATATACGCAGCTTGGCTGGCAGATATGGCCGCAACGCAGACTGGGCTGAACTTGCAGTCCGCGAGGCCGCGACCTTAACCGCTGAGGAGGCGCTGGAAAATAACGTTATCGATTATGTAGCCGATGATTTGGGAGATCTCTTTGAACAAATCAATGGCCATGAGGTTGAAACCAATGCCGGTAAGCAGACCTTAAGCACAGAGAACGTCTTGATTGAGAGATTCATCAAAGACTGGCGTATCAAGTTTCTTGAAACACTGGCCGATCCGAATCTTGCATATTTGCTGATGCTTATAGGTATTTATGGCCTGATCCTTGAGGGCTACAACCCCGGTTCAATACTGCCAGGTGTTGTGGGTGCCATATGCCTGATCTTGGCTCTCTTTGCTTTTCAGGTGCTTGCGGTGAATTACGCCGGTTTGATCTTAATCGCTTTGGGCGTGGTATTAATCGTGGCGGAGGCATTTGCTCCGAGTTTTGGGATTTTAGGCTTTGGTGGACTGACCAGTTTTGTTCTGGGTTCAATTATGTTATTCGATTCTGGAATCCCAGGCTTTGAAGTTTCTCGTCTCTTGATTGGCAGCATAGCATTCCTGGGCGGTTTGATAATTCTTGGGTTGGTATTTTTTCTTGCAAGAACTCTGAAGAGACCAATTGTCAGTGGCACCGAAGGTATGTTGGGTGAGCAGGGAATTGCACTGGAGGATTTTGATGCCAAAGGGGATGTACTTGTCCACGGTGAGCGATGGCGGGCTAAGACCTCTGAGCCGGTCAAAAAGGGTCAGGGGATTGAAATCACCGCGGTCAAAAACATGTTAGTATTGATAAAGCCTACTGAAGAGGGCTAAATATCTGAAAGACAAAGGTAAATAGGTAAATAGGAGGATTGGATATGAGTGGTTTTATTGGTTTGGCTGTTGGGCTTTTAGTGCTTGTTATACTGTTTGCCTCAATCAAGATCTTGCGCGAATATGTAAGGGGTGTGGTTTTTAACTTGGGTCGTTTCTACAAGGTCAAGGGACCCGGTTTGATCATTGTCATTCCCTTCATTCAGCGCATTGTCAGAGTGGACCTTAGGACAATCGTGATGGATGTTCCAACCCAAGATGTGATTTCAAAAGACAACGTTTCAGTTAAGGTCAATGCCGTCGTTTATTTTAGAGTGACGGATCCTGAAAAAGCGATTATTCAGGTCGAGGATTTTTATGAGGCCACCAGTCAGTTGGCCCAAACCACATTGAGGTCGGTTCTTGGTCAAAA
>Ga0208113_1001518_pt1 | contig 10967 bp, 9 predicted proteins | sample Knorr_S7_td_NADW_FD_185598 | JGI IMG/M metagenome (GOLD analysis project Ga0208113, IMG submission 185598) | Marine microbial communities from Southern Atlantic Ocean transect - Knorr_S7_td_NADW_ad_2505m_LV_A (SPAdes) (version 2) | ecosystem: Environmental > Aquatic > Marine > Oceanic | place...
CGTTAAGGTATTGTAAACATTAATCATGTAGAAGCCGTGCATGGCTCAGACCATGCGATTTTTTCGGTGGCCGCGGGGGCCGCGTGTTTAGCAATGCCGCAGGCTCGGGCGGGGTGCTACCCGCCGGCGCCGTTGATTTTTTTAAACGCCGGTTGGCGGAGATTTTTGGCGCCCTGCTTTTCCTTTCCGCCACCTGGCTGTTGTTCGCCATCATCAGCTATTCTCCCAGCGATCCTTCGTTCAACAGCGTCGGCAACGGCGCCGTCGGAAATCTTCTGGGCACCCCAGGCGCCTTGGCCGCCGACCTGACCTTGCAATTCTTCGGCATCGCGGGCCTGCTGCCGGTCCTCGCCCTTGCCGCCTGGGGCTGGCGGATGGTGACCAAGCGCGGCGTTTCCGTCTGGTGGCTGCGTGGCGTGTTGTTCATTTCCTCCATGGCGCTGCTTGCCGCCGGCCTCAGCGCCCTGCCGATCCCCGAAAACTGGCCCCTGGTGACCCGGTTGGGCGGGGTGACGGGGGTGATTGTCTTCGACCTCCTGGCCGCATTCGGAACCGTGTTCGGTCTGGAACCCCGGATCGTCTCCGCCGCTCTTTTGGTGATCGCCTTCGGAGTTTTCATTCCCGCCCTTGGTTTATCATCGCTTGAATGGCGGGCTTCCGGTCAAGCCCTGGCCTGGGGACTGGCGTTAATTGGCCGCGGCGCCAAAAAGGGGCGCCAAGCCTTCGGCGTCGTCCCCGCCTGGCAGATCGGCCCGGAATCCGATGATTATGAACCGATCGAGGGCGCGACGGACGTCATCGAACCGGTCACCGTCGGCGACCCCGGGCCGAGGACCGCCGCCAAGAGTCTCCGCCGTACCGGCCTTGTCGCCGCCAAGAAGCCGCGCCCCAAGATCGGGCGCCGGGCCCAGGCCGAGCGCCAGGGGCGCCTGAATCTCGACGGCGGCAAGGAATACCGCTCGCCGTCCCTGGACCTGTTGGACAAGGGGCCCACGGACGGGCGCGGGGAGACACTGAATAAGGATTCCCTGCAACAGAACGCCCGGTTCCTTGGCAGCATCCTCGAGGATTTCGGTGTCCGCGGCGAGATCGTCAAGGTGCGGCCGGGCCCGGTAGTCACCCTTTATGAGCTGGAGCCCGCACCCGGCACCAAAACGTCCCGGGTGATTGGGCTGAGCGACGACATCGCGCGCTCCATGAGCGCCGTCTCGGTGCGTATCGCCGTCGTCCCGGGGCGCAACGTCATCGGCATCGAGCTGCCCAACGTGACTCGGGAAATAGTCAATTTAAGCGAGCTTTTGGCCTCCGAGCCTTTCGAAAAGGTCTCCGAAAAGCTGCCGCTGGCGCTCGGCAAGGACATCAGCGGCGCGTCGATGATTGTCGATCTGGCCCGCATGCCGCATCTGTTGATCGCCGGCACCACCGGCTCGGGCAAGTCGGTGGCCATGAATACCATGATCCTGTCTCTGCTCTACCGGCTGTCGCCCGACGAGTGCAAGTTCATCATGATCGATCCGAAGATGCTGGAGCTTTCCGTCTACGAGAGAATCCCGCATTTGCTCACCCCCGTCGTCACTGAGCCGTCGAAGGCGATCGTGGCGTTGAAGTGGACGGTTCGGGAAATGGAGGAACGCTACCGGTCGATGTCGCAATTGGGGGTGCGCAATATCTCCGGCTACAACACCCGATTGGAAGAAGCCCGCAAGAAGGGCGAAACGCTGACCCGCCGGGTGCAGACTGGTTTCGACGACCAAGGCCAACCGATCATGGAGGACCAGCCGCTCGATATGGACCCGTTGGCGTTTATCGTCGTCGTCGTCGATGAAATGGCGGATCTGATGCTGGTCGCCGGCAAGGACGTGGAGGCCACCATTCAGCGCCTGGCGCAAATGGCCCGCGCCGCCGGCATCCACCTGATCATGGCCACACAGCGCCCCTCGGTGGACGTCATCACCGGCACCATCAAGGCCAATTTCCCGACCCGGATCAGCTTCCAGGTCACGTCCAAGATCGACAGCCGCACCATCCTCGGCGAACAGGGCGCCGAGAAGCTCCTGGGCCAGGGGGACATGCTGTACATGGCCGGTGGCGGGCGCATCAACCGCGTCCATAGTCCCTTCGTTTCCGACGAAGAGGTCAAACGGGTGGTCACCTTCCTGAAATCACAGGGACAACCCGACTACATCGACGAGGTGACCCAGGAAGACGCGGTCGAAAGCGGCCTTCCCGGAAGTGGGGCCAAGCCAAACGACGACCTTTACGACGAGGCCGTGGCCCTGATCGCCCGCGAGGGCCGGGCGTCGACCAGCTTTATTCAGCGCCATCTCCAGATCGGTTACAACCGGGCGGCGCGCATCATCGAGCAGATGGAATCCGAGGGCGTCGTCAGTTCCGCCAACCGGGTCGGCCGGCGCGAGGTCCTGATCGGCCATCACGGCGCCTAAAAGACCGGCCTGCCCTTCGAATCCTTTCTTCTTCCGCGCTTTGCGCTGGGGCTTTTTCTCCGCTTTACGCCTTGGCCCCTCTTGGGTACAACGGCCCTGTGATGACTAAACTCCCGCACCGGAACCCGGTTTTGCCGAACGCAAGGCGTCGCCGGGGCCACCAGGTGTCCCCGTTAATATTGTCGGGGGGCGCCCCCGGTGACCCCCGGAGCCTTGTCGTATTCGGGGTGGTATTCGGGATTTTGCTTATTGCCCTGGTCCTGGTCCCGTTCCCCTCTCAGGCCCAGGGCCTGGCCAACCTGAGCCAGGCCGACAGGGCCAATATTGCGCGCATCGAGGCGTACCTGAACCGGATCCGGACCTTGGAAGCCCGGTTTCTTCAGGTTTCATCCGACGGTGAGTATTCCGAGGGCGACCTGTATTTTTCCAAGCCTGGAAAAATGCGCCTCGAATACGACGACCCGAAACCCGTGGTGATCGTTTCCGATGGCGTCAACCTCGTCTATTTCGACAAGGAGCTGGAACAGGTCAGCTATTTCGACCTGGAATCGACCCAGGCCTCCATCCTTCTTCGCGAAACCATCTCTTTTACCACCGGCGGGCTAATCGTCACCCAGTTCGAAAAGGGACCGGGAGTCATGAGGCTGACGGTGATCAAGGAAAGCGATCCGCTGGAGGGTAATTTGACCCTTATTTTCAGCGACAAACCGTTGGGTTTGAAGAAATGGAGGGTCACCGACGCCCAGGGCATCGTCACCAACGTTTCCCTGCTCGGCCCCCGGTTCGGCCTGCCTTTGAGCCCGAAACTCTTTCACGTCGAACCCCCCAATGAGGCTTTGAAGGTCCAATAACCCCTAGCGGACCTCGTTTTTCCCCGGGGGTCTACAGGGGGGCTGGATTCGGCGCCGCGCCAACCTTATATATTATTTAACGAGCCGGCCGCACCCGAACCGAGGCCAGCCCCCCAGGGATGGTTCCCCGCTATACCGCGGCCCCGAGATGGGGCCTAAAGCGCCCGGTTGTCCCCCTTATCGGGCGCTTTTCTTATTGGGGAATTTTAGGGAACCAGCCGGTATCCGCCGGGTTCGGTGATCAGGATTTTGGCCTCGGACGGTTCGGCCTCGATCTTCTGGCGCAAGCGGTAGACGTGCGTTTCCAGGGTATGGGTGGTGACGCCGGCATTGTAGCCCCAAACCTCATCGAGAAGCGTGTCACGGCTGACGACCTTGTCACCGGCCCGGTAAAGGTATTTGAGGATCGCCGTTTCCTTGTCCGTCAGGCGCACCTTCTTGTTGTCGTCATCGCTGTCGACGAGCAGCTTGTTCGCCGGCTGGAAGGTATAGGGGCCGATGGAGAAGACCGCGTCATCGCTGCGTTCGTGCTGGCGGATGTGGGCCCGCAACCGGGCCAGCAGGACCCCCAGACGAAACGGCTTGGTGATGTAGTCGTTGGCCCCGGCATCGAGGCCGAGGATGGTATCGGCATCCGTATCGGCGCCCGTGAGCATGATAATCGGCGACGTCACGCCGTTGCGGCGCATCAGGTGGCAAACTTCGCGGCCATCCATGTCGGGCAGCCCGACATCAAGGATGATGACGTCGAAATAATCCTCTTTCGCCAGTTCCAGGGCCTCGGTAGCGGACTTGGCACCGGTGGTCGAAAACTCCTCATGCAATTGCAACTGCTCGCCCAGCATTTCGAGGAGGGTCGTGTCGTTATCAACAATGAGGATTCGTTTGCCGACGGTCATGGTTTTCCCATCAACTGTTTTATTTTTCCCGCTCGTATGAGAAAGATACATCTTATTAGCATAAGATAGTATATGAACGCCGGGTATTCACGGTTGGCAAACCTCCTGTGAACGGAAAAAATGTCGATATTATAAGGTCATGAACGAAAATCCCTTCGAGCTGATTTCGATGCCCGCCTCCAGGGAGCCGGTTTCCCTGCTCGCCGTCGACCGCGCCGTTTCGGAACTGAGGCGCGGGCGTTTCGTTGTCGTCGGCGGCAGCGGCGTCGCGGTCTTGGTTCAGGCCGCCGAGGGTATCACTCCCGAAACCTTGCTCGACCTTCGTCTGGTCAGCCACCAGCAGCCCATCCTGGCTATCACCGCCCGTCGCGCCGTGGTTTTGGGGCTCGCCGAAACGGTGGGAAAGGTGGTTACCCTGGCCGCCGGCGACCGTTTGTCAGCGGACCTGATCCAAAATATCGCCGATCCGCTATCCGAAAATCCCCTGCCCGAAGAGGTCAAGAAGGCCCTGACCGTCACCGTCAAGGAAACGCCGACCTATGACTGCGAAAGCGCCGCCGTAGCTTTGATGAAATTGGCCCGGCTGTTGCCGTCGGCGGTGACGGCGGAAATCGCCGACCCCACGGCGGATGATTTGGCGGCCTGGACCGCGCGTCATGATTTTCTGTTGGTCGACGCCGGCGACATCTTTCAATACGACGGCACCGCGGCCAGGACCCTTCGCGCCGTCAGTTCCGCCCGTGTGCCCCTGCCTGGCGCGCAACAGACCAGGATCATTGCGTTCAGGCCCCTGGACGGCGGTTTGGAGCATCTGGCGATCGTTATCGGCGAGCCCGACAAGGAGGCGCCGGTCTTGACCCGGTTGCATTCGGAATGTTTTACCGGCGACCTGTTGGGGAGTCTCCGGTGCGACTGCGGTGATCAGCTTCAAGGCGCGGTCAAGGAAATCACCGCCGCCGGTACTGGAGTCCTTTTGTACCTGGCGCAGGAAGGCCGTGGCATCGGCCTGGTCAACAAACTCCGGGCATACGAGCTTCAGGACCGCGGGTTCGACACCATGGACGCCAACGAGCAACTGGGATTCGATGCCGACGAGCGGGTTTATCTGCCGGCTGCCCGAATCCTGCATTTGCTAGGCTTCGACCGGGTGCGTTTGATGACCAACAACCCGGGCAAGGTCTCCGCGCTCGCCAATTGCGGCATCGTCGTCGAGGAACGGGTGGCACACGCTTTTCCCTCCAACAAGCACAACGAAACCTATCTCCGCACCAAGGCCGCCCGTGGCGGCCACGTGTTCTAGCGCTCTAACCCCCTCGGCCTCCCCCGGCTTCCCTCGGCCCCTTTCATTCGTCTCATCCGGGGCCCGAATTCCACGGTATTTATTGCCGGGAACGCCCGTTTTAGGACTTAAAATTCGCCTCTAACCTATTAATTTAAAAATATTACCGTTCTGGCACGGCAATTGCGTTGCCTAGAGAAACACAAGAACGGGAAAAAATCATGGATTCGATCATTGAAAGCGCCACCCCGTGGCGCACCACAACGGAATTGGCGGTGGCGTCTACCGCCGCCCCCGAAAAGGAAGCCCCCAACGCCGGCGACGTCGATGACGATGACGGTTTTAAACTTTTCGGCGACGACGGGTTTACGTTCCTCGACTTCCTGGACATCATCAATCCCCTTCAACACATTCCGGTCATCGGAACCCTGTACCGGGAATTGACCGGTGACACCTTCGATCCGGGATCGCGCGTCCTCGGCGACACGCTTTTCCTTGGGCCCGTTGGGACGGTCGTTTCGCTCGCCAATGTGCTGGTCGACGACGCCACCGGCAGAGATATGGGCGAACACGTGATGTCCTTTTTCGAAAACGAGGAACCGGACGCACCCGGCGCCGAACCGGCCAAGGAAAAGGTCGTCGCCGACATCGGCGCCCGGGCCGGTTTTGTCCAGCCTGAAACGTCACCGGCATTCCAGCCCCCCGGAGCCCCCGGAGCCATAGACCCGGTGACCGCCTGGGCAAGGTCAGAAGTCGCTTTTCGCCATTCCGCCGTTGGCGGGGGCCGGTTTATGCCTGCAGGCGAAACTGAAAGCATCGAAGGCGCCCTCCCCGCCCGTGAAAAGGCCGCCGCACCCGAGCCGGTGACCACCGGCGCCCTGGCGCCGGAAGCGCCGGCGCCCGGTTGGCAGGGGGTTTCCCCCTATGCGCCCGTCCAGTCAGTCCCGGACGCCCCAGCCACTTCATCGTTCGCCCGGCCCATCGCCCTCGACGGCCCAGTGGTCGGTATTAATGCCCTGGCGGCCCTAAGGCAGGACCTGAAGGCGGGCGGCGTCAAGAAGACCGCCGAAGCCACCATCACCATCCGCGAATCCCGGCAAAGAGCCGCCTTGTTCGCGGCTTCCGCCTATGGCCCGCGACTGCCGGCCAACGAAACCAGAAAAACCGGGGCGGTGCCCGATACGCCCCCCGATGCGCCCCTAGAAACGCCCCTTGAAACGCCCCCGGGGGCCGTGGCGCCGTTAGGCGGTTGGTTTTCCGGGACCATGTTGACGGCCTACGGGAAATACCAGAACAGCGCCAACCTTACCGGCCAAGAGCGTCCCGTCGCCATTGATATGATGCGATAGCTTTCAGTTATCCAGCCTCCAAAACCGTTATAATCGCCGCCATGGAGATCTTGGTCTGGCCCCCCGGACACTTGTCCTGGAACGCAAACGCGATGCGCTGCGCCCTTGGCCGCGGCGGCATCGGCGGCGATAAAAAAGAAGGTGACGGGGTGACACCCCTGGGTTGTTTTCCGCTGCGCCGGGTCATGTACCGGGCGGACCGGATGCAGGCCCCGAAGACGGGGCTCGAAGTCCGGGCGTTGGGCCCCGACGACGGCTGGTGCGACGATCCTCGAGAGGATTCATATAATCGCCTGATCTCGCTTCCTTTTTCGGGCAGCTACGAAACCCTTTGGCGTCAGGACCACGTTTACGACGTCATCGTCGAGCTTGGTTACAACGACGATCCGGTCAGGTCCGGCCTCGGCAGCGCCATATTCCTGCATGTCGCCCAACCCGATTATCGGCCGACGGAAGGGTGCGTCGCTCTCGGACTTGAGGATCTGTTGGTTCTGCTGGAGCCATGCGACGAAACGGCAAGGCTCACCGTTACCCTTCGGCCGCCTTCGCCATGTTAGAAGGCCTTTCCCCGAAAACGCCGGTGCCGACCCGGACATGGGTTGCGCCGAGGCGGATTGCTGTCTCGAAATCTCCGCTCATGCCCATGCTCAATTCCTGCAAGCCGTTGCGGGCGGCGATTTCCCCCAACAACGCGAAATGAAGCGAGGGTTCCTGGTCAAGGGGCGGGATGCACATCAGGCCCCGGAGCGCCGGGCCGAGAATGTCATGGCATTCGGCGATGAAGGAATCGGCGGTTTCGGGCAGGATGCCGCCTTTTTGGGGTTCCTCGCCGGTGTTGACCTGAATGAAGCATTGAGGCCGGCGGCCGCTTTTGCTTATTTCATCGGCGAGCGCGCGGGCAAGCTTCGGGCGGTCGATGGTTTGAATGACATCGCAGAGGGCAACGGCACGGTGCACCTTATTTCGCTGCAAGGCGCCGACAAGATGCAACACGGCATTGGGAAATTCGTCTTTCAGGGCCGGCCATTTTTCTTCGGCCTCCTGGACCCTGTTTTCACCAAACACCCGGTGGCCAGCGATCAGCGCTTGGTGGGCCGCCGATGCCGGATGGGCCTTGGAAATCGCCACCAGGGTAATCGAATCCGGGGCGCGTCCGGCAGCCTCGGCGGCCCCGGCCATGCGGGCTCCGATGGCCGAAAGGTTTTTCCGGATATCAGTTTCCTGGGTCATTTAAGCGGCCACGTGGTTGAAAGATTGCGCCGGCGCCATCGAGGCGGCGGTCAATGAGGGTAACAGACACGATGGGCAGGCTCAATTTGCCTCCAGACGGTCTACCCGACACCATATTGATGACCGATGAGAAGCGATTGGCGGACCCGGTTCCGCTCATCGGCGGCCTGCCCACCAACAGCGCCGTCATCTTCCGCCATTACGGAGCGCCGGACCGGGAGAATTTGGCGATTCGGCTGACGGCGGCGGCCAGAAAGCACGGCGTTAAGGTCCTGATCGCCTCCGACGCCCGGCTTGCCCTCAAGGTCGGGGCCGACGGCCTGCACCTGCCGGAGGCCCTGGCCGCCCGGGGGCCAGGGGTATGGCGATTATGGCGGCGGCCGGATTGGCTGGTGACGGCGGCGGCCCATTCACCGGGGGCGCTCTACCGGGCCGAGCGGGCGGGGGCCGATGCGGTCTTGCTGGCGCCGGTGTTTCCGACCGAATCGCATCCGCAAACACGCCCGCTCGGGACTTTGCGGTTTTCCGTCTGGTGCCGGCAAAGCCCGATCCCGGTCTATGCCCTGGGCGGCGTAAGCCCCGTAAACCTACGCCGTTTTAAGGACTCGGGTACCCGGGGTTTCGCCGGAATCAGCGGATTTCTCGATATCGCTTAGCAGCGGATTTATCTAATTATATGAACCAGGTATGGATGCGGGACCGAATATATTATAATAAATGACATCCGAAAAAGGAACGCCGTCCGAAAAGGACAATGGTTTGAAGATGAAACGAATTGCCGAAACCCTTTCCCGACTGAGCCTGGCCGGTTCATTGTGTATCGGCGGCCTGTTGCTGTCGGCCTGCGCTTCCGAAGAAATCACCAAGGAAGATTTCGAGGGCTCCGCCGGTCCCCCCGAGGAGCTGGAAGTCGAGGATATCGATTTCTCCAAAAGAAAAACCATTTTTGGGGAGGGCGGTCTTAGTTTTTTTGGCGACAGCGACCCCAAAAACACCGGGGGGGCGTTGGGGGTCAACAGTTACCTGTGGCGGGCGTCGTTGGATACTGTTTCGTTCATGCCCGTTAATTCCGCGGATCCCTTCGGCGGCGTGATTATCACCGATTGGCACTCCTCGACGGAGGCCCCGAGCGAACGCTTCAAGCTCAATGTCTATATCCTTGGCCGCGCGCTTAGGGCCGACGGCGTCCGGGTGGCCGTTTTCCGGCAGGTACAGGACCGCCGCGGGGCCTGGAAGGATGCCGGGGTCCCTGAGGAAACTAGAATCAAGATCGAAGACGCCATTTTGTTCCGGGCACGGCAATTGCGGAATCAAACCTTACAAAAATAACTTAACGTCTATTTTCCAAGTCATAATATGAGGTGATACGGAACCGGACGGCCACTCCGAAGAATATGGAGAGCCGTCGTATGGGGTCCCTATGATAGATTCTATCCACTAGGGCGCTTTCAACCAGCCGGGCCAGCCAATCAAAATGTCCAGGTACAATTTCAAGCAAGCGGAAGCGAAATGGCAGTCGGTCTGGGAAGACCGGGGATGCTTCGCCGTCAGCGAAGACGCAGACAAACCGAAATACTACGTGCTTGAGATGTTTCCCTATCCCTCGGGGCGCATTCATATGGGGCACGTGCGCAATTACACCTTGGGCGATGTGGTCGCCCGCTACAAGCGCGCCCGGGGTTTCAATGTGCTGCACCCCATGGGCTGGGACGCTTTTGGGCTGCCGGCGGAAAACGCGGCCAGGGAAAACAAGGTCCATCCCGCCCCGTGGACGGAACAGAACATCGCCACCATGCGAAAGCAGCTCAAGGCCATGGGTCTTTCCTATGACTGGTCGCGCGAAATCACCACTTGCGATCCGGGCTACTACCGCCAAGAACAGAAGATGTTTCTGGATTTCCTTGAACAGGGACTGGTTTACCGCAAGGAATCCTGGGTCAACTGGGATCCGGTGGAAAACACCGTGCTCGCTAATGAGCAGGTCATCGACGGCAAGGGTTGGAGGTCCGGCGCCAATGTGGAAAATCGTTTTTTATCACAATGGTTTATGAATATCACGGCGTTCTCCGAAGAGCTCCTTCAAGACCTCGAAACGCTGGATCGTTGGCCCGGCCGGGTTCGCCTGATGCAGGAAAAATGGATTGGCCGATCCGATGGCGTCTATATGTTTTTCGATTTCGACGGACGGAACGAAGGCCAGGGTGGTCGGTTGGAAGTCTTCACCACCCGTCCAGATACCATTTTCGGCGCCTCGTTTTGCGCTATCGCCGCAAACCACCCGCTTTCCCAGGACCTGTCGGAGGATGACGCCAATCTTCGGGCGTTCATTACCGAATGCGGCAGCGCCGGAACCAGCGAGGCGGCCATCGAAACGGCGGAAAAAGTCGGTTACGACACCGGTATCCAGGTTCGTCATCCCTTCGATGACAAAAGGACGCTTCCCCTGTACGTGGCCAATTTCGTCCTCATGGAATACGGAACCGGCGCCATTTTCGGCTGCCCGGCCCACGATCAGCGTGATCTGGAGTTCGCCCGTAAATACGGCCTTGACGTCATTCCCGTCGTCGCGCCCCAGGAAACCGACGCCGAAAGTTTCGTCATCGGGGACGAAGCCTTCACCGACGACGGGGTGTTGATCAATTCGGCGTTTCTCGACGGGCTTGGCGTCGAGGAAGCGAAGTCGGCCATCATCGAGAGGTTGGATGCCGCCGACGCCGGTCGTCCGGGGGTCAATTACCGGCTTCGCGACTGGGGCATATCGCGGCAACGTTATTGGGGTTGCCCGATTCCGGTGATCCATTGCGCCGATTGCGGCATTGTCCCGGTGCCCGAGGGCGACCTGCCGGTCGTTTTGCCCGAAGACGCGGACTTGGACGCGTCGGGCAACCCGCTGGACACCCACCCGACCTGGAAAG
>Ga0208113_1001522_pt1 | contig 10954 bp, 10 predicted proteins | sample Knorr_S7_td_NADW_FD_185598 | JGI IMG/M metagenome (GOLD analysis project Ga0208113, IMG submission 185598) | Marine microbial communities from Southern Atlantic Ocean transect - Knorr_S7_td_NADW_ad_2505m_LV_A (SPAdes) (version 2) | ecosystem: Environmental > Aquatic > Marine > Oceanic | place...
CCCTAGTAGTGGCGAAGCTCCACTACGTTGTCGTCCGGGTCGTAGATATACAGGGATATCCCATCGCCGTGGGAACCCCACCGTTTTCCAGGTCCTGCCTGAATCTCCACGCCCATAGCCTCGAATTTGCTCTTCAATTCTTCCATGTCCGTAGGCTCGATCACCATGCAGTAGTGGTCTTGGTTCTTGTCCCCTTCTTTGCCGATGGGTTCCTGATCAGTGCCGAAGAAATCGATGATGGTGTCGGCGTTTATCCGGGCTGAAGGGAAACGGACTTCACCGGCCCGCCATTCGTCGACCCGCTCGGCCTGTAGGCCCAAAACCTCGGTGTAGAACTTTAACGAGACCTCTACGTCTTTGTTCCGCAGAACGATATGGTCCATCTCGGTAATCTTGACCAGTGCCTGGGATTGCACCGAAGTCTGACCTTGAGTTTCAGTCGACATGGATCCCTCCTACTTGCCTGCGTCTATTCAATTTGTGGTGTATGCGACCAGTATACATCCTGAAAGAAAGTTAGAACATGGGCTCATTCTTCTGACCGGGTGATAACGACGATGGGAAATATCCGAGTGGTGTGGGTCTGATAGCCCTCATATCCCGAATAACATTCGACGAATCTAGGCCAGAGTTGCTCCCGTTCTTCGCCGGATGCAATTCGGGCAGTTCCCTCCCATCGCAAGCCGCCGACCTGCACCGCTACTTCCGGGTTAGTCCGGATATTAAACAGCCAGTCGGGTGCCACAGGACTTCCTCCCTTGGAGGCGATGACGCAGGGGTCTCCATTGTGCATCAGATACAGCAATGGCAGAGTCCGCGTTCGCTGGGACCGCCGGCCACGGGTGCTGAGGAGAAGGAAGCTGACATTTCCTCGTCCGGACACGAACCGCCCATTGAGCAGTTGGTACAGCGCCCTGTGGACCCTGCTGACGATGTAACCCATCCTGAAACGGGGACGTTTTTCGGGTGTCAACCAGGCGCTCCATGAGTGTAAGATGATGAAGCTGAGCGTTGGAAGTCTAACACGCCGGTTTGCTCGCGAAATTCGTCAGCAAATATATTTTCGCTTAACTGGAACGCCCAGATTCGGTTATAGTTAGGTGAGGCGGTCTGCGACCAAAACCGCTGTACCCAACTACGAGTTCGCACGGGAGACCCACCCGCCTTATGCCTCTGGTTTCCACCTCTAACCTGGCCGTCCACTACGGAGCCGACATCATATTTTCGGGCGTTGATCTGGATATCAACGAACGTGCCCGCATCGGCATCGTTGGCCCCAACGGCGGCGGCAAGACCTCCCTTCTCAGAGTCCTAGTTGGACTCCAAGACGCCAACGAAGGCAGAGTGGCGCGCTCCAACGGCATCCAGGTCGGTTACGTTCCTCAGCACCCTCAGATGCAGATCGGGGGCACGCTTCGGGAAGAGGTCATGCGGGCCTTTGACCAGGTCAGGTTATTGGAAAAGGACCTGGAAACCGCGGCCCAGGAGCCGAACGGCGATGCCGAACAAGCCGGGCTTCGCTACGCCGAGCTATTAGAGCGGTACGAAGCTCTGGGCGGATACACCTACGAGCGGGCCGTGGAACGGATGGTTGACGGCCTTGGACTCAGAGCAGAAACCCTTGACTCGCCGGCTTCGTCAGCCAGTGGCGGCGAACGCACGAGGGCGGCGTTGGCGAAAGCCCTCCTGGGTAACCCCGACCTGCTGGTGCTGGACGAGCCCACTAACTACCTGGACCTCAAGGGAGTTACTTGGCTGGAGCGCTACCTGACCCACTTTGCTCCGGCGGTGGTGGTGGTCTCCCACGACCGGTATTTCCTGGACGAGATGGCGACGCAGATCTGGGAGATCGACCACGGCCGGATGAACACCTTCCCTGGAAATTTTTCCAAGTACCGGGTCTTGAAAGGCGAGCGCGACCTGCGCCAGGCGAAAGAGTACGAGGCCCAGCAGGAATTCATCGCCAAGGAGCAGGCTTTCATCGACCGCTACCGAGCCGGGCAGAGGTCTCGGGAGGCCAAAGGTCGTGAGACTAGGCTCGGCAGATTGGAGCGCATCGACCGTCCCGATCTAGACCGGTCGATCTCCATATCCTCCGGCGGCGCCAGTCGTACCGGGCAGGTGGTGATCAGCACCAAGGGTTTGAAGGTTGGCTACACCGACGGCGACGGCCCAACTGAACTGCTCAAGGTCCCCGATCTTAAGCTGGCTCGCGGTTCCCGAACAGCGGTCATTGGAGACAACGGGACCGGCAAAACAACCTTCATCAAGACCGTGCTGGGAATGGTCCCACCACTCGACGGCTTCGTTGCCGTGGGCCAAAGCGTCAAGGTCGGCTATTACAGTCAGGGAGTCGATGACCTGGATGACGAGCAAACGGTCCTGGAATCATTTTTGGACATCAAGAACATGCCCTTCGAGGATGCCCGGTCTTATCTGGCCCGGTTCCTGTTCCAGGGGGAGGATGTCTTCCGTGAAGTGGGCGCTTGCAGCGGTGGTGAGAAGAGCCGCCTGGCGCTGGCCCGGTTGCTGATCACCGAGCCGAACCTGCTGGTACTGGACGAACCAACTACCCACTTCGACATCCCCAGTCGCGAGGCCTTAGAACAGGTTCTCCTGATTTACACCGGCACGATTCTATTGGTGTCACATGATCGCCACCTAGTCTCGTTGCTTGCCGAATCACTGCTCGTTACCGCGAACGGCGAAGTAGACCATTTCAAGGGCACTTTCGGTGAATGGTCCCAGGCGCAACGGGAAGCTGAAGTCCAAGAGGCGACGGCAAGGGTCATAGAAAGGGTTAAGGCGGCCCCGCGTTTTCAACCGGTCAAGGCGACCGGCCCGAAGCGCCGAAACCCAGCAGCGCCGGTGATCGACATGGAACAAGTCATAGTGGACTTGGAAGACAAGCTGAAGGAGATAGAAACGCAGCTTCAAATCGCCACGGTGAATCAGGACTTCGAAGCCATGACCCGCCTGGGCGAAGAGCACATCAGCACGCAATCACGGCTGGAAAAAAGCCTAGAGGATTGGGACACCTGACCTTCTGGTCCGATCAGCGTAGTGGAAAAAAGCCTCGACGTTATTCCCGAGACTTTTTGATCTTTTCGGTAGAGGTTAGCGTGGCGGCGCTGGGTAATTCCGAAGTTCAGCCACCCGTTTGTACTGGTTCGGCCAAGTGGCCGAGCCGTCCAGTTCGGTCTGGGCCTGGATCGGCCAGTAGGGGTTCCGTAGCAGTTCCCGCGCCAGCAAGATAACGTCCGCCTCGCCGTCATCCAGGATCTTCTCCGCTTGGACTGCGTCTGTGATCAGCCCCACAGCGCCGGTCGTAACCTCAGCCTCGCTACGGATGCGGGCTGAGAATTGGACCTGGTAGCCGGGGAATGGTGTAAGCGTCTGGGTGGAGGAATTACCGCCGGAAGAGCAGTCGATCAGGTCGACACCGTCCTCCTTGAGCCAGCGGCTGAAATCCACGCATTCGTCCACGTCCCAACCGTTTTCCATGTACTCCGTGGCCGATACCCGGACGAACAGCGGCATCGAGTCAGGGATGGCGTTTCGTACCGCCCTGGCGACCTCTCGCGGAAAGCGACCCTGTTTTCCAGCGACCCGCCATATTGGTCTTCCCTATTGTTGGAAAGTGGCGACATGAATTCGCAGGCGAGATAGCCATGGGCCATGTGCAGTTCAATGGCCTTCATTCCTGCCTTCACCGCCAACTTGGCGGATTTTGCGAAATCATCGACCACTTCCCCGATGTCTTCCAGAGTCATTTCCCGGGGGACATCCCAGTCTTCTTGGAAGCTGATCGGGCTTGGCGCGATGGTCTCCCATCCCCCCTCGCTGGCCGGTAACATCTTGCCGCCGTCCCAAGGTTTGGTGTGGGAGGCTTTGCGGCCGGCATGGGCCAGTTGGATGGCCGGGGTTGCGCCGTTGGCCACGATGGCATCGACCACCGGGCCCATGGCTTCAACGTGGCTTTCGTTCCACAGACCCAGGTCCCAGGGTGTGATCCGCCCGTCAGGCCTGACGGACGACGCTTCTAGCATCACCAGTCCAGCTCCGCCCACGGCGCGAGTGCCGTAGTGGACGGTGTGCCACCCACTGCAGCGCCCGTCTTCGGTTTCCGAGGAATACTGGCACATGGGAGCAACAAAAACACGGTTGGGGATCTCTTCGCCCCGGATGGTGATCGGCGAGAATAGTTTGCTCATTTTTCTCCTGGAATATCTAGCTTGGGCGGGGTTTTTCAAAAAAATACCCCAGCGAAAGCTGAGGGATTTGTTGAACCTGACCTACACTAAAGACACAACCCGGTTCAGGAATCCTTGAAATAGGAAGGCAAAAAAATAAGCCCCCGTTTGTTGGGAACTCGCAAGTAGCTCAACATAAACGATTCGGTCTAGTCAACTGTTCGTGCACAGATTCACCAGATAGGTCAAAGATCGAAGGAACGGTGTGGGAGTTGATACGGACCAAGTGTGAACAGGCGGCCGAAGTTGCTGGATAATATATACTCCCCCATCATAGAGCAAGAAACTGGAGGCCCCATGACCACAACAGGCAATCGACTTGAAGGCAAGGTCGCCATCGTCACCGGCGCCGGCGCTACCGGAAGCGGCGAATTCGTCGGGATCGGACAGGCCATTTCCCTGCTGTTCACCCGCCAAGGGGCCAAGGTCTTGCTGGTCGACCGGAATGAGAAGAACGCCGAGGTTACGCTGGCCCAGATCAAAGAAGAGGGTGGAGACGCGGAGATCTTCGTCGGTGATGTCACCAACATCGATTCCTGCCAAGAGATGACGGAGACCGCCGTTCACGCTTATGGGAAGCTGAACGTCTTGATTAATAACGTTGGTATCAGCGGCCCCGGTTCGGTCACCGATGTCGACGAAGAATTCTGGGACACGGTGATCGACGTCAATCTGAAAAGCGTGATGCTCACCAGCAAATTCGCCATCCCGGAGATGATCAAGGACGGCGGCGGGTCCATCGTTAATCTTTCGTCCATAGTCGGACTGCGGGCCGGAGGCGGCCGGCCCAGCCATGCTTACGCGGCCTCCAAGGGCGGAATTCTAGGGCTAAGCAACTCCATGGCCGTGCACTACGGCCGAGACAACATCCGGGTCAACTGTATCGCCCCAGGGCACGTCTACAGCCCCATGGTCGCCCGGCACAGTTCCGACGAGATGCTGGAACTGCGCCGCCGTGCCGGCCCCCTAGGCTTTGACGGCACCCCCTGGGACGTGGCGTACGCCATACTCTTCTTGGCCTCCGACGAAGCCCGCTGGATATCAGGCGTCACCCTACCCGTCGACGCGGGACTCTTGGCCGCCACGCCCCTAGCGATGTTCCCCTACCTGAAAGACCCGGAGTAAGGAGAAAGCTGTCAGTTCTCAGCTATCAGCTTCTGAATATCTCATTCGCCAGGTCGATGGCCGAGCGCACAAACGGCAGACCGCAGTAGAAGGTTGCGTGGATGAAGACTTCCACGATCTCTTCTTGGGTCAGGCCCACGTTCAGCCCTCCGCGAATGTGGCTCGCCAACTGGCTTTCCCGACCTAGGGCCGTCAGCGCGGCCATGGTGCAGATGGAGCGCTCGGGTAAAGTCAGCCCCGGCCTAGTCCATATCGAACCCCAATAGTATTCGGCGGTCAGTCGACCAAACTCGCGCTCCGCCTGGGTCACCGGACCAAGACCACCGCTTGCGGGCGGACCCATATATTCAATCCGCCGGGCCACTCCACGGTTGTAGAGTTCATCGGGCGTTTCGGTTGAGTCAAACACTTGCTGCGGGGTGTAGTCGATACCTCTCTGCTCAAACACTTCCTTGGCGATGGCCAAGGCATCCAGGGTCGCCGGGACGCCACTGTAGAACATGGAATGCATCAAAACCTCGACGATCTCGATGGGTGTCAGGCCTAGGTTCAAGGCGTTGCTCAGGTGGCGGCGTGTTTGGTTGTCCCGTTTCAGAACCGTCAGACAGGTTAGGGTAATCATCTCCCGCTGCTTGTCCTTCAGTGCGGGCCGGTGCCAGACGCTGCCGAATAGGAATTCCCCCGCTATTCTTTCCAGGTCCGGGGCCATTGGCCAGGCCAGCGGGGTAGACCCTGCGGTCAGCGTGCCCCCGCCGAATTTGGTGCGTGTCGCGATGCCCTTCTGGAACCGTTCGTCCAACGTTGTCATTTACTTTCTCCATGCTCATGTTTCTGTCTATGATCAGACCAACGCATTGTAGTGACACAGACGGGTCACGCCAACCCATCGCTGTGGTACCCTGATAGCCAATTCATCCGTGTGTAAACAAACCACCAACCGCACTCAGAACTCTAACGAGAGGTAAGCCATGGAACTTCGAAATGCAGTGATTGTCGACGGCGTCCGTTCCCCATTCGCTCGGGCCGTCCGGGGCAAACTGGTTGCCACCCGTCTGGACGAACTTGGCGCCAAGGTAGTAAGGCAGCTATTGGAGCGGAACCCGAAGATCGAAGACCATATGATCGAAGATGTTGGCCTGGGCAACGTCCTAGGCAATGCCGAGTTCGTGGACATGGGCCGCGTGGCCCGGATGGCCGGACTGCCGCCCGAAGTGTCCACCTTCAATTCTAACCGGCAGTGCGGTTCCAGCATGGAGACTCTGCACCGGGTCGCCCAGTCCATCATGGTCGGAGCAACGGATTGCGGAATCGCCTTGGGCGCCGAGCGCATGGCCCGCACCATCCCCGGCGACGAAGGCCCCTTCACCCGCATCACCGAACCGACCCCTGTGGAGTTCACCAAAGCCCAGCGGGACATGTCGCCTGACCATTACGAGAATTTCTCGGTGCCGTTCCCGGATTTCATCCTCGACTCGCCGCCCAAGGTTTCCATGCTGCAGACTGCCCAGAACGTGGCCGAAGTCTACGGACTCTCCCGCGCCGATCTGGACGAATACGCTGTTCCCAGCCACCAAAAGGCTGTTGATGCCTATGAGGCGGGGCGGTTCCGTGACGAGATCGTGCCTCTGGAAGTTGAACAGCCGGTCTTTGACGACAAGGGGGTTTGGCTGCCTGACGAACGGGGCGAGATGATCGACTTCAATCAGGATGAATGCATCCGGCCCGGGACCAACTTCGAAGCCCTGATGAACCTTAATCCCATCCCCGGTGTGGTCAGCTACGGCGGGAACGAGATCGTCATCACCCCCGGAAATTCATCGCCTACCAACGACGGCGTCAGCGCCATCTTGGTCATGAGCGAAGAGAAGGCCCTGGCTCTGGGCCTGGAGCCGATGGCCCGCATCATCGGGTTCGGCGTTGCCGGAGTGAAGCCCCAGTTGATGGGTCTTGGTCCCGTGCCCGCCACTAAAAAGGCCATGAAGTACGCCGGACTGACCATGGACCAGATCGACCGCGTTGAGTTCAACGAGGCCTTCGCCGCCCAGATCATCCCCAGCGCCAGGGAACTGGGCATACCCATGGAGAAGTTGAACGTCAACGGCGGCGCATTGGCCATCGGGCACCCACTCGGCGCCACCGGCGCGCGGCTGGTGCTGTCCTTGGCCCACGAGCTGCGCCGCTCCAACTCCAAGTACGGCGTGGCCACCCAATGCATCGGCGCCGGCATGGGCATCACCACAGTAATCGAGAACCTCTAAGTTCTTCAGCGATCCAGCATTTCAAGAGGCCTTGGGATACGCCTCCTGGGGCCTCTTGAATTCACAACATCGCAAGCCACTCGTTGCTTCGCCTGCGTCAGTACGGCGAAAGCCCGAATCCAGAAATACCATCGTGATCGTTCGGTCGTAGGTGCGGGTTTTTAACCCGCCTGCCGCCGTCACAAACCAGTCCCTCCATACCACCAGAAATCGCGCTATACTCTGACGGTCTCGCGAGAACCCGTTGTATCAGGAGTAGACCCATGCCCCCGACCCAACCCCCCGGCGTGCTGGACGGCGTGCGAATATTGGAGCTGGCCCGCTGGCAGGCCGCACCCAGAGGCGGGATGATTCTTCGGGACATGGGCGCCGAGGTCATCAAACTGGAATGGAGCAAGTCCAGCGACCTGCGTAATTCAGGTCCCTTCGTCGGGGAGATGAGCGTGCAGTTCGCCGCCTATAATCGGGGCAAGAAGAGCGTCACACTCAACACCCGCCACCCTGAAGGCAAAGAACTGTTCTTCAAGCTGCTGGAGGTCTCCGACGTAGTGCTAGAAAACTTCCGGCCCGGCACCATGGAAAAGATGGGTTTCAGCTACGAGAAGATGTGCGAGGTCAATTCAGGCATCATCCTCGCCTCGGTGTCCGGCTTCGGCCAGTACGGACCTTATAGAGACCGGCAATGCTTTGACCCAATCATCCAGGCCATGAGCGGCATCGGCCACCAGACCGGACGGGGCTTTGACCAGCCGGTGATGGCCGAGGGTCCGATCATGGACCGTACAGCCGCGCTCCACGCTACCATCGGGATCTTGGGCGCGTTACGCCACCGGGACCGCACCGGAGAGGGCCAGTGGCTGGAGGTGGCTATGCTGGACGGCGGCATCACCCTGGAGGAAGTCGCACTGGCCATGTGTCACGAAACGGGCACCAACGACTTCACCCGCGCCGGCTCGTTCATCAAATGCAAGGACGGCTACGTTTCCACCGGGGCCGCCCGCTCCGGGATGTGGGAACGGATGCTGCAGGTTATGGGCTACGACGACCTGTCCGAAGACCCCGAGTACGCCGCTCCGATGTTCGCTACCGACAAGGCGGAGATACGCATGGAATTGCTGCATCTCTGGTGCGAAGAACGGCCGGTGAGAGAAGTAGAAAAATCCTTGGTGGCCGCCGATATCCCGGTTGGACCCGCCCTGAGCATCCCAGAAGTCCTGGCCGACAAACACCTCTGGGAGCGGGAGGTGATGATAGAAGAGGAACTGCCCGAGGGCAAGAAGATTCTGGTTCCCGGCCCGACGATCATCAAGTTTTCCAAGACGCCCACCACGGCAGGTCCCATCCCCACCTACGGCGAACACAACCAAGAGATCTATAATGGAGTTTTGGGCCTGGACGACCAAGAGATGTTTCGCCTCGTGTCTGAGGGCGTTATCACCTGACCGGCCCACCCAACCTTAAATAATTCGAATTGACGATTAAAAATATTGGAGGAGAACTATGGCACGGTTACCCGTAGTTTCAAGCGACATGGTGCCCGAGGAGTTCCGGGAGGCGTTCGGCGAGCTAACTTCAGCTACCGGCGGCTCGATCACCGGAGGTCCCGGTTCCTTTACCATCAACAGCCCTGAGATGGCCAAGCGGCGCAATCATCTGACCAGTTATCTGCGGTACGAGACCCAGTTCCCCAAGCGGATACTGGAATTGGCGATCATCACCACCGCACGGGCCATGGATTGTCAGTACGTTTGGAACGCCCACGTCACGCCCGCCCGCAAAGAAGGTGTTGCCGATGCTTTGATCGACGCCATCAGAGACCGAAAGCCCCTGCCGGAAATGGCTGCCGATGAGCGGGCGATCGTCAACTACGGCAACGAATTCTTCAAGGACCACAAGGTCAGCCAGGCGACTTTCGATGAGGCCCTGAAACAGTTTGGAGCGCAGCATCTGGTAGAACTTACAACGCTCATGGGCCATTACGCCCAGACATCTTTCTACCTGAACGCCTTCGAAGCCGAACTACCAGACGACGTAACGGAGAAGTTGCTCCCGGTATAAACGCCACACATCGCTGTCATTCCGAGGCGTCAGGCGAGGAATTTCTTTGCCAGTCATGAAACATCGTTTGAGAGCAACGAGACCCCTTCGTGCTCCTGCGGTCCTAACAGGTGGGCAGTAATCCGAGAGTGTTGGCCTTAGCTAGCCGTGCCCACTGCCCGGCCCTCGTTGGAGGCCAGCCGGATGTTGTCGATCAGCCGGTGTAGGTCAACTGCCGTGTCAAAGTCGGGATAGGTGGCTGACTGACCCCGGATGGCTGCGCCGAACTGGAAGTACAACTGGCCCACGTTCTTGGGCGGGCCGTCCGGCATACCTTCCAGCACGTTGGTGTGCTTATCTGGGACGGTAATGTCTTCCAGGTTGTCGGTGCCTTGGGCTCCCTGGAGGTACACGGCGCCGAGTTGGGGCGAGTCTTCAGAGGTGGCCACTAGGGTCCCCTTACGGCCGTAGATCTCCATCCGGTAACCGCTGCCGGCCCAGGGGTTGCTGGCCACGTGGGCCGAGACCACCGCCCCGTTGACCAACCGGCCGCTGACCAAAATGTTGTCGGGCGCTGTCACTTCCAGCATCTGTTTGGTATCGGTCTCAAACCACAGGTCTACCTGGGTGGACACGATGGACGACACTTCTTTAAAATCTCCGGCGACGAACCGAAGGGCGTCGATGGAATGCCCGGCTGCGATGGTCAGTGTGGTTGCGCCGAGTTCGTCGTCCCGCTGCCAGGTGCGTCCAGAAGGCCGCTCCAGTACCCCGCCCCGGATCAGCCGCATGGAGCAGGACGTGATCTCGCCAACGTACCCATCTTCCACTAGTTCCTTCATGTGGAGGATGGCTGGCGCCGCCCGTGATTGAAGCCCCACCACGGCCTTGACGCCCTTGGCCTTGGCCAGTTCGGCCAGTTCGGTGGCTTCCTCAATGGTTGCGCCCAGGGGCCATTCGGTGAAGATGTGCTTGCCGGCGTTGATGGCATCTTTGGTGATCTGGTAGTGGGCTGGGACCCGCAGCACCACGGCCACGGCGTCGATCTCCGGGTGGGCCAGCATCTTGCGGTAATCGTCGAAGGCCAGCCTGGCGCCGTATTGCTTCTTGGTTTCCTCGGCAGTCTCCATCCGTGTCGTACAGACACCGGTCAGCTCGAACTCGGGGCTGGCGGCGATCGCTGGAAGGTGCGAGCGGTGAGCCCAACCTACCGTAGGGCTGGCGCCGATTATTCCCAGTCGTATGTGGTCGGCCATTTTTAGTCTCCTATCGATTCAGATG
>Ga0208113_1001527_pt1 | contig 10926 bp, 9 predicted proteins | sample Knorr_S7_td_NADW_FD_185598 | JGI IMG/M metagenome (GOLD analysis project Ga0208113, IMG submission 185598) | Marine microbial communities from Southern Atlantic Ocean transect - Knorr_S7_td_NADW_ad_2505m_LV_A (SPAdes) (version 2) | ecosystem: Environmental > Aquatic > Marine > Oceanic | place...
TTTTACAGGAAACCTAGGCCTTGATTCTGTTGTGGTGGCCTATGCTTTTGCGGATAGCGGCTTTTGGAAAGTGGAAATTGATTTTGTGGTCAACAACATTGACTTGGATTCTCAAATTGCTCATTTTCGTCGGTTAGAAAAAAATATATCAGCTGTATATGGACCACCTAATAAAATGAATCAACAAGAATCAGGTCCATCGGGATCTTACAGTAATATATTGGAGCAGAAATTCGCTCGTGCTTTCTATCGTTCTACATGGTCAGTTACACCTGTAGTTATTGAATTATTCTTGAATTCATCTGTATTGGTTCCGGAAACAGACTTAGCCATATTTTCGGGTAATTTTATATCATTAAAATTGGTTTATTACAATCCGGATTACATGCATTCATCGCAACCACTGCCTGAACCGGAAATAATACCATCTATTTTTGATATCTATTAGTTAGATAGGCCGGATTGCTTAAACCGGGTTTCAGTCTATTTTTAATTTTCCAAATAATTCAATGTACCAATCCACCAAGAATGGTTCGAGAGTATATTTATGAAATACCAAAATCTGATGTGCTTGAGCATTGTCGGGATATCTTAGTCAAACTGGATTATGAAATAGATATTTATGCTTCTGAAACTGATATACTGATAACTAAACCAATAAAAATCAGGCGTGCTTTAAGGAGATATGATTATATTGTATTTGTGCAGATTTCAGATCGAATTGAAATTTATGTTGCAGCAGAGCGCAGCATTTTTAAACGTGGATCAGAATCGACAGTTGGTGGAAGCGGACTAATTGAAAAACAATCAGAAGATGCATTGCCTTTTTCTTTACAGAAAAAAATATTAATTCCTATTCACAAATCAATGATAAAACAAAAATTTCATCCCCGGAAAACCATATAATAAAATTTCATTTTATTAAAATAAAACTGTGTTAATTTTGCATTCCAAATTTGTCTAACAGTCATTAATTTGAAGTTCATTTTATGAGTATTGATTTCGGAAAAAAGGAAGCCCGCGAAGGATACCTTCAGGCAAAACTAGATGACTTATTGGATGGCATTAACTCATCCTATGGTCAAACTCTGCTTGATGAATTAATGTCCAGATTAGAAGCGACAGTTAATGATTTTAATAAAGAAGTAGACGAATTGATGGGTTCACTTAAAAAGAGCTCGGAAGAAAAAGAAAAATTAATAGAGAAAATAAAAGCTGGGGAGCCGCCTAAGGTTGAAGGAAAATCTTCTGATCAAGTAGATCAAGTAGAAGATGGTGAGGAGAAACGGGAACTCAGTGAATGGGAAAAGAGATTAGAGGGTATTAGTTAAGGACTAAAAGAGGAAACGATGAACGTTAAAGATAAAATAATTTTTGGATTATTGATTATTTTGATTGCAGCGGGTGGTTATTTTCAATGGATGGCCGATGATATGAAATCCCGGATGGATGTTTTGAATCAAAATGATCAGGAACACTTGGATGTTATCGATAAAGAATTCCGTGAAGATTTACGAAATTTAAATTTAAGATTTGAAGGCCGTGGTAAACACATCCAAAAAGCGCAGCAAGATATTATTGCAAATACAAATTTGATTAACACAATGGCTGCTGAATTAAATGAGAAAATTTCTGATGTTCAGTATAATTTAGATGAATATGAGCGTGTCACAGATAAAAAAATTGAACGAACAAATGATGATGTAGCAGATCTCCAAGATTCTTTTGCCAGCCAAAACCGTCAAAACAGACGGAAGTTTTCAGACTTAGAACAAACTTTAACTCAATTACAAAACCAGGTGAAAGAATTGCACGAACCAGAAGATCCTAAAAAGGGTAAAAAACGTTAATCCTTTACATTAATCTTATCATTAAAAAAGGGTCAAAATTTTTGACCCTTTTTTAATACTCGTAAAATAAATTGGTTAGTAATTACAGTAAAATAGTATAAAAGTATCTCTTCAAGTAGACAGAATTTATCCTTGTGATTTCTGAATAAATAGGATGTGATGCGTAACGTAACTGTAATTATCTATGAGAAAATCTATGATAATAGGCCAGGTGAAAATGAACTTGTTTATGTTATATAGTATAATTATATCCTATTAATATATAGGTATAAATCTAATATACTTAAAGCTTTACATGAAATATATATTCAAAAAAATGGGGTAGAGTTCACAAAGACCTCGGAACTGAGTGAACCTCTACCCCTTCCACATACCAAAGGTACCAAGCCAGCACCTTGATGGGTTAAAGTAAAAGTTTAATAAAATTAATGCAAGATATTTTTAATTGCATGAAAATGTGCCGGAGGGGGGACTCGAACCCCCACACCTTTCGATACGCGAGTTTGAGTCGCGCGCGTCTACCAATTCCGCCACTCCGGCTATAATCAGTGAATAGAATGAAAAGAAATTATCAGTTTAAATAATTCGATGTCAAGGTCACTGAATTGTATAATGATCGATTTTAAACTATATTCTCATTGGAGAAAATGTAAATTAGTTCTATATGTGCCCAAAACAATAAATAATAAATAGATTTTATGATAACACCAAAACTATTACTCAGAAACGCAGATAAGTATTCATCAGAAGCTGCATTTTCATTCAAGGATGCAAACAACCAATGGCAAACTGACAATTGGGTAGAATTTCGCGATCATACTTTTCAAATTGCTAAATCCATTATTGCGCTTGGGATCAATTTCGATGATAAAATTTCTATTTATAGTTACAATCGTAAAGAATGGTTTGGTGCATACGTAGCATCTCAAATGGTAGGCGGTGTCTCAGTTGGAGTATACCATACCTGTTCACCAGAAGAGGTGGAATGGATTGTGAGTAATTCTGATTCAAAAATAGTTTTTGTCGGTAACAATCCAAATGATAATGGTGATATAAATAAGATGCCCAATCATCGTATTCTCTCTGTATTGGACAAGCTTCAAGATGTTGAAAAAGTAGTATTAATGGATGGTATTGAACCATTGGATCATGAAAAAATGATAACATGGAATGATTTCATAAATAATGGGAAAAATGTAGATGAATCTGAGATTCATTCAAGAATTGATAAAATTAAAGATGATAATACTGCGTCATTGATATATACTTCTGGAACAACGGGGAATCCTAAAGGTGTAGAATTAACTCATGGAAATTGGCGTTTTGAGGTAGAACGCACAGAGGAAATATTGAAGTTCAATCAGGGTGAAAGATATGTATCATGGCTCCCATTAGCGCACGTTTTTGGACAGTTAGTAGATACTCACAATTGGATAAAAGATGCACTCCATTTGCATGTAGTAGACAGTCCACTCAATATTGTGGATTATGCAAAGGAAGTAAAACCTCATCTATTTATTGGCGTACCAAGGATTTATGAAAAAATATATTCTAACTTAAAATCAGCGATTGATAACAAGTCTATTTTAAAAATAGGATTAAAGGTTCCTTTTTTATCTGGCTTTTTCAAAACAAAATTAAAAGAGGCTGCCGGTTTTTCTAAAACCCGTTACGCGGCTTCCGGTGCTGCTCCGATCAATCCTGATATACTAAGGCTTTTCCAATCATTAGATATCCCCATATATGAAGGCTATGGAATGACTGAAAACACTGCAGTTGCGACTATTAATTATCACGGAAATAACAAGATTGGTACGGTTGGAAGAGCATTAGATAAAACAGAAGTTAAAATATCGGATGATGGAGAGATTCTTATTCGGGGTAACCATGTCATGAAAGGATATTACAATAATCCTGTAGCAACACAGGAAACACTGATTGATGGTTGGTTACATACCGGTGACATAGGTAAAATTGATTCGGATGGTTATTTATCAATTACAGGCAGGAAAAAGGAAATTTATGTAAGTTCAGGAGGAAAAAATATTGCCCCTCTTGTTATCGAGGAAACCATGAAGTCTATCCCAATTGTTTCTCAATGTTTCCTAGTGGGAGATGGACGTAAATATTGTTCGGCGCTCTTTACTCTTGATGTGGGGGTAATCCTTCGGGACAAATTGGGAGTTATAGCCAATTCCATTCCAAAAGATCCTGTAGATCAACTAAATATGTTAAAAGATAAAGGCCATTCAATTAGTGATTATACAGATAGTGATGAAATATTCGCCGAAATACAAGTATTTGTTAATGACTTAAATAAACAATTTTCAAATCCTGAACAATTAAAAAAGTTCTCTATTTTACCGCGTGACTTCACAATTGATGATGGTGAATTGACTCCAACCTTAAAAATTCGCCGCAAACAGATTAGTGAAAACTGGTCTTCAGTCATCGAATCCATGTATACAGACTAATCATGGCCCATATATCATTACTGGGCTGTGGTACCTGGGGTAGTACTCTTGCTCAAGTTTTAGGACGCAATGGACACTCAGTAACCGCTTGGCATTATAAATCAGATGTTGTGGATGAAATGACTCGGACAAGAATGCATCCTAACATCCCGGATTTTGAGTTTCATTCAAATATTATCTTTAAAAAAGAAATTCAAACTTGTATTGAAGGATCAAATTGTGTTGTTGTTGCAGTTCCATCACACGGTATGAGAGATATTATAGAAAAATCCAGTTCTTTTTTCACAAATGAGGTTATTATTGTAAATGTTGCAAAAGGTATTGAAAACGGAAGCTTAAGCACTATGAGTCAGGTCATTAAGGAATCATCGAATCTTGATTCAGTTCAAATTGTATCATTGTATGGTCCCAGTCATGCGGAGGAGGTTATTAAAGGTCATCCCACCACATTGGTATCTGCCTCAACCGACAAATCATCAGCAGAATATGTCCAGGCGATTTTTTCATCAGATAAATTACGTGTTTATACTAATAATGATATAAGAGGTGTAGAACTTGGCGGATCACTAAAGAATGTTATCGCTATAGCAGCTGGAATATGCGATGGGATCGGTTTTGGTGATAATACAAAGGCTGCATTAATGACACGAGGTATAGCAGAAATAACACGCTTAGGGGTGGCTATGGGTGCTAATTCTGATACATTCTCTGGACTGAGTGGAATTGGTGATTTAATAGTGACCTGCCAAAGTATTCACAGCCGTAACAGGTATGTTGGTGAAGAAATTGGAAAAGGAAAATCATTGGCATCTATTTTAGATGAAATAGAAGTGGTTGCAGAAGGTATTAAGACAACTCAGTCTGTTTTTGATTTATCTAAAAAATACCAAGTAGAAATGCCAATTTGTGATGGTGTATATCAAATATTATTTAATGAAAAAAATCCAAAAGAAATTGTGGGCAAGCTAATGACCCGTGATTTAAAGTTCGAATAAAATCATCTATAACAATAATGACCTTTTGTTTCTTTTACACTATTTATTATCAGCGGTAATTTCCATAGTTGCCCCTGTAGTTCAATGGATAGAATAAATCCCTCCTAAGGATTAGATACTGGTTCGACTCCAGTCGGGGGTACTCAATCAGGAGTAATAAATGTTAAAGCCAAAACGGAAAATTACGAAAAAAGAAATTAAACGCGATCCATTCCTTGAGAGTATTTTTGCCTTTAAAGAACATATCAATCAAAAAAAACAAATATACACAAAAGTAATTATTGGTGTTCTTGCTGTTTTTATTTTGGGTTATTTATATACAAATAACCAGTCTTCCAATTCCGAAGCCGCTGAGACTTTAATTAGTAAAGCAATGGTTTATATTGATTTAGGTGATAATGATAATGCTATGATTTATTTACAGGAAGTGATTGATGAACATGGAAATACTGATGCCGGATTAAATGCCAATTATTATTTAGGACGAATGTATTTTATTACAGGTAATTATGAAATGGCATTACCTCATTTTGAACGATATGCAAAAAAAGGTAAAAATCCGCTACTATCTACGTCAACTTACCAAGGCTTAGTTAGTATTTATAAATTAAAGCAAGATTTAACAAATGCAATAAAATATCAAAAAATATCAAGAGACAAAGCGAATTCGAGAGAAGAAAAGGCATGGGTTTCATTGGGGTTAGCTGAACTTACGCTTGCAAATGGGGATAAAAATGGTGCCATAAAACTGATTAGTGGTGTATTGGAAAATTTTGAAGATAATTTTGATTTAAAACAAAAAGCGGAAGAAATCAATGGGAAAATTAATGCAGGGTACCAAGGATGATTTAACCTTTGATTAGACCTTTATAAGACTGTAATATTCTGACCGGAAAGTGGGTTGCTCGACCCACTTTTCTTTTACATAGATATGAGTACATTGAAAAAAAAAGTGGCGGAAATGATTCCAGCTCATCTGGTTATTATGGATATAGTGGAAAATATACCACAATCCAAAGTAACAATTATTATAGATGGACCTGTACCTGTTGACCTTCAAACCACTGCTAATATAACAAAAACTATTCGGAATTCTGGATTGCTTGATAAAATTTACACAGATGGATTTCGACTTGAAGTCACATCACCAGGATTAGATGCACCGCTAACATATCCTTTTCAATTCAAAAAGAATAAGGGAAAGATAGTCCGGGTGCGTCAAATGGGCGAATTGGAATCATCTATATTTAAAATCCATGATGTCAAAGATAAAAGCTTTGTGGCTTTATCGATGGATGGTGTGAAAAGCCACTTACAATTTGATAATATTGAATCAGCATTTGTTGAAATCAAATTATAATTTTTTGATTAGGGAGGTATTTTGGTTAATAGAGAATTAATTGAAGTTTTTTCGGAAATCGCTCGTGAAAAAAATGTGGAACGCTCAGAACTTGGCTCGATCTTGGAGGAACTATTCTTGCATTTGGTTGAACGTGAAAGAGGCGATGCTAGTAACTGTAGTGTAATCGTCAACTTAGATAAAGGTGAGTTTGAAATATATGTTGAAAAATCAATTGTTGATGTTATTGAAGATCCAGTCATGGAAATTACTTTAGAAGAAATACGTAAAGTTGATCCAGAAATGGCGGGCGATTTAGAGTTGGGTGACACTTATGTTGAAATAATTGATCCGTTAATTTTCGGACGAAGAATAATTCATATGGCAAAACAGTTTTTTGCTCAAAAACTACAGGATGTAGAAAAAAAATATATTTACGAAGATTATGCAAACCGGGTTGGAGAAATTGTAATTGGTACGATTCATCAGGTACAGCGAGATAATACTTTTGTAAATATTGAGCATGCCGAATTGCGTATGCCAAGAAAAGAGCAAATTAAATCGGAACGATATCGTCGAGGTGATTCGATACGTGCCATTATCAAATCAGTCGAAATTACTTCCCGTGGACCAGAAATTTTGATTTCCCGCAGTGATAATCACTTCCTTTATAAATTGTTTGAATTGGAAGTTCCTGAAATTGAAGATGGTATTATTGAAATTCGTTCAATTTCTAGGCATCCTGGTGAGCGGGCAAAGATTATTGTTCAATCACATGATCGACGTATCGATCCTGTGGGTGCTTGTGTTGGTATGCGTGGCAGTCGTATACAAGCTATTGTACGAGAATTAAATAACGAGAAAATTGATATTATTAATTACAGTGAACAATCTGAAATTCTAATTTCCCGAGCCCTGTCACCTGCAAAACCATTAGATCTTTACATAGATGATGATCGTAAGTATTGTATTGCAATTTTTGATGATGATGATCTTGAATTTGCAATTGGTAGAGGTGGTGTTAATGTTAACTTGGCTGCGAAAGCTACTGAATATCGTATAGATGCTTTCGGGAAAAAAGAATACAATCAAAAACTTACCGAACAAGAAACGCCTTTAGCTGATATCCCAAATATGCCGGCCCGAGCGGTAAAACCACTTACAGATAATGGCGTTTCAACTGTATCAGAATTATTGAATTCAGAGGAAGAAAAACTACTTGGAATTAAGGGAATAGCAGAATTAACACTAGAAAAAATTTATGATGCCGTTCAATCATTTATTGAAGCAAATCAAGCAGAAGAAAAAAATGATGAAGAAATTCAAGTAGAATTCTCAGATCTTGATGATGTTGATATAAACTCTAAATCAGAAGAAAATCCTGATGAAAAAAGCACTGAGGAGACACTTGAAGAAAAAACTTCGAATGAACCATTATCGGAAACCAATGCAAAGCAATTGTCTGAAGATAAACTAGAAAAAGTCCAGTCATAACTACATGTCCAAACTTCGCATATTTCAAATTGCTAAAGAATTAAATATTTCCCACACGGAAATTTTGTCCTTTTTAAAAAAACAAGGAATTGAAGTGGGTAGCCATATGGCGCCGGTAGATGAAGAAACTCATCATATCATTCTAAATGAATTTCACAAAGATAAAGAATCGATAGATCGATATCGAAAAGAAAAAGTTCGACGTGTAATCCATGATACACGAATAAAAGAATTGCAACAAGCTAATAAAAAATTAGAACTACTTACACTTGAAGATCAGCGGAAATTAGAAATTGAAGAAAGAGAAAAAGCAAGGGTTGAAGAAAAACGTCAAGCGGAAGAAGCCAAGATTCAAGCTGCTGAAGAGGAGAAAAAAGCAAAATTAGATGCTGAGAAGAAAGCAATAGATGATGCTGAACGCATAGAACAGGAAGGAAAACGCGTAAAAAAAGACATTGAGAAAAAGAAAAAGGTTGCTAAAACACCTAAAAAGAAATTACGCAAAATTGATTTATCGGAAATAGAAGCTCAAGTGGGTAGAGGTACAACCCATCGACGAACTGATCAAAAAAAGAAAATTGATCCAAAATCTTCAAAATCTACTCGAGAAACAGTAAAAAAAATCACTGCAAAAATTGATACAAAGACAAAAAAGAAAATTTATAAAAAAGAAAAGGATGTTATCCTTAATGATGCGGAATTTGAAATTGAAGCAAAACCAATTAAAATTGCAGAATTTTCAAACGTAGATGAATTATCCAAAATTTTAGATACGAAACCAAATGATATTATACAAAAATGTATGGGACTTGGTGTGCTTGCTACAATCAACCAGCGCTTGGACTGGGATCTTATCGAACTGTTAGCTGGTGAGTTTGGTTTTTCAGCGGAAAAATTGGAAAATATCGGGGAAGAATTATTTACGCTTGAAGATTCTGAAGAAGATAAGGCAAAAGCGATACGCCGTTCTCCTGTTGTAACAGTCATGGGTCATGTTGATCATGGCAAAACATCTCTATTGGATTATATTCGTGAAACCAATGTAGTTGGAGGAGAATCTGGTGGAATTACGCAGCATATTGGTGCACATAAAGTTGAGCTTAACGATGGAAATTCTGTAACATTTTTAGATACACCAGGCCATGAGGCATTTACTGCAATGCGTTCCCGGGGCGCAAAAGTTACAGATATAGTAGTTTTGGTTGTAGCGGCCAATGATGGCGTTATGCCTCAAACGATCGAAGCTATCGATCATGCTAAGGCAGCGAATGTGCCTTTGATCATTGCAATTAATAAAATAGATCTACCTGATATTGATCAAGAACGGGTAAAACGGGAATTATCAGAACATAATGTGCTCGTTGAGGATTGGGGCGGGAAAATTCAAGCTATCCCTATTTCTGCCAAAACAGGGCAAGGGATTGATGATCTTTTAGCTTCAATGCTTGTTGAATCGGAAATGCTTGAATTAAAAGCGAACTATGATACATTGGCTCGTGGTACTGTAATTGATTCTAAACTTGATAAAGGTCATGGTCCAATTGCGACTGTATTAATACAAAAAGGGATTCTAAAGGTTGGGGATCCTTTTATTTGTAACAATATTTCCGGCAAAGTTCGCGCCATGATGAACGAACGGGGTCAAAGAATTCAAGAAGCAGGACCATCTGATCCAGTTCAGGTTTTAGGATTTGATCTTGTTCCGCAATCTGCAGATATATTTGCAGTTCTTAAGGACGAACGTGAAATAAAACGTATTGCTTCTGATCGTCAGCGCCTCAAACGTGAGATTGATCAAAAGAAAATCGCTGCACAAACTCTTGATGCAATGTCCGCTCTAATTAAGGAAGGCGCTATCAAAAACCTGCCTATCATTATCAAAGGTGACGTTGATGGTTCTATCGAGGCTTTGTCCGAACAATTAGAAAAGATTACCTATGAAGAAGTCGGCGTTCAAGTGATACATAAGGCCGTAGGAATGGTTTCTGAATCTGATGTGCTATTGGCATCTGCATCCAAAGCAGTGATTATTGGATTCCATGTGCAGGTTTCGTCCAATGCCAAACTTCAAGCCAAACAGGAAGGCGTAGATATTAGAACTTATAATGTAATTTATAACGCCGTTGAAGAAATTACTTTGGCATTGGAAGGATTACTTGAGCCTGAAAAAGTTGAAGAAGTGCTAGGAAGTGCTATCGTTCAAGCTGCATTTAAAATTCCAAAAATTGGTTTTATTGCAGGATCTAAAGTAACTGAGGGTACAATCGTTCGGAATGCAAAAGCACGTGTAATACGTGAAGATGAAGAAATTGCTGTAGGTGAAATTGTATCTTTAAAACAGCTTAAAGATGATGCCAAAGAAATACGTGAAGGATTTGAATGTGGTATAGGTATAGATAATTTCTCCAAATTCAAGGAAGGGGATATTATTGTGTGTTACAAAATAATATCAATAAAAAGGAAATTAGAGGTCATTTGAAATACGAACGACCCTTCAAACGCAAAGAGCGGGTCGCCAATGAAATTCAACATATTCTTGGAAAAATACAGACCCAGTATATTGATTTATCCGATTTAGGTTTTATCACTTTTTCCCGCGTTACCCTTTCTCCTGATTTAAAGTATGCGAAAGTCTTTTTTAGCGTATTTAATAAAAAAATATCTATTAATAAGATTCAAATGGAAATGGATAATCGTGCAAAGTCTTTTCGGAAATATTTAGGACAGGAACTGCAGATTAAATTTATTCCTGAGTTAAAGTTTTTTTATGATGA
>Ga0208113_1001528_pt1 | contig 10924 bp, 9 predicted proteins | sample Knorr_S7_td_NADW_FD_185598 | JGI IMG/M metagenome (GOLD analysis project Ga0208113, IMG submission 185598) | Marine microbial communities from Southern Atlantic Ocean transect - Knorr_S7_td_NADW_ad_2505m_LV_A (SPAdes) (version 2) | ecosystem: Environmental > Aquatic > Marine > Oceanic | place...
ACTCGCACGTCATTCCGGGTCTTGAAGAAGCTGCAGCTCGGAGGATTGATGACATTCTCGGTGACGTGGTCGCTGGAATTTCGTGACCATTTAGTGACCATTCGGCAAATAACAAAGGCCCCTGATGACATGTCAGTGGCCCTTATTATGCCTGAAAGTGATGGTGCCCCTGCCCGGACTCGAACCGGGGCACCCGGTTTAGGAAACCGGTGCTCTATCCGCCTGAGCTACAGGGGCACGGCTGGGTGTGGGTGTATAGGCATAGAAACGGCTTGTTCGGCTCTTCTAAACTTACCGCATCACCGATTTGTCTGCCATCTTTGCAGCCTTCTCCATACCATCGTCGCCCATTATAACTGATAGTTTAGCAATTGCGTCCCGCTCCATCCTCGGTATGATATAGGTGTACAGGAAACACGACAGTGGAATCGACGTAACCAGCCGAGCCGTTCCTCATATGATGACCCCGGCCCTCCAGTTCCACTGAGATATGGAATACGCGACCAGGGTCGTAATCACCGCCCCTCCCAGCGACACTCCGGTGGCAATGACTGCCATCGTCAGCCCACGCGGACGGTGGCACCAGGAACTCACCAACGTCAAGACGGCGTGGTGCAACCCTGCGTTGAATACCAACTATAATACGCTCACTTATACGAGCATGAACACAACGTAGATTCGGGACTACGAGATCAAGGGGAACCCGACTCCTGACATAACGCCGCCAAACGACGCCACCCGACGGGGGTCGAATCTGTCCACGGGATAGCCGACTAACGGCCCGCCCAGACCTCCTTCCAATCTCGCCAGAGCAAAGGCAATCGAGGTGGCTCCTGCCAAGTCTCAGGTTACGGGTGATGGGCAGGAAGAAGACCGTCCCGCCCGTACGGTACGACTCACTGGCCGGGACGGTCATAACCATGCCAACCATGGTTATCCACCAGTCGTAGAATATACGCGCACGCAACCTATCAGAAAATTTCACTGATTCACTGTTCTTGGCAGTTTCAACAAGGGCAGAATCAAAGCGGCTGCCAGCACGACCGCACCTCCATAAAGGAAAGCGTTGGGGGTGGCGCCCGTGGAGTCAACTATCATGCCCGCGAACAGCGGCGAGAAGGCACCGAGGAAGGACGCGCCGTAAATCAGCGAGGCCATAGTGGCCTGCATAGTGCCGCCAGCAAGGTCCATCGCGGCCGCTATGCAAATTTCGTGCAGCGAGAATAGAAAGCCGCCGAGGACCACAATAGTTAGAGTTAGCTGATACCCGGGGTCGGCGAATTTCAATGCGATTAACAGCAGCCCCAATGCTACCGTCGCCGGGATGAGAATGGCCTTCCGCCCGAAGATGTCCGAGAGGTATCCCATTGCAGGTTGAGAGCCGATTCCCACCACCTGAGTGAGCGACAGATAAACCGCAACACGGGTCGGGGAGAACTCCAGGTCCTCTCTCAGGTAGATGGGGAGGAACACGATGGCACCGTTCTGTCCGATCGACCTCAGAACCGTCGAAAGCACCAGTAGCAGCAACGGGCGTCGCTTCAACAGTCCGAAGAGCGTGCCCATGTAGGCTCGAAAGGTGTCGGAATCTGACGAACTTCCCGGAAGGCTCTTCACCAGTCGCCAGACCAAGAATCCTGCTGCAATTGCGGGGAACATGCTGATCTGAAGTATGCCGCTCCATGTCAGCCAGGCCAGAAGGCCAGCCGCTGTCAGCGGCCCCAGCATCTCGCCGATGGTCCCGCCGGTGCCATGCAGAGAGGCAGCGAGTCCACGAGCGTCCGGGAATCGTCGCGACAACACTCCGAGAGCCGGCGGGTGGAACAGCGATGGCCCAACGCCCACCAACAGCATCGCAGCAAGCATTGTCCAGAAGGTTGTAGAAATACCGGCCAGAAAATAGGAGCCGCCCATCAATGCCAGTGAGATTCCGAGAATCAGCGACGAGCGTTCAGGGTAGCGGTCTCCCAGATACCCGGCGCCCATAGTGGATATCCAACCCATCGCCTGTCGCGACGAGGCCACCGCGCCAAGTTGCGTCGCGCTGAGGCTCAGGCCAATCTTGATTTCGGGCAATATAACGGCCTGGAACCCTCCCATGTAGACGTGCTTCAACGCATGTCCAATTACAATGACCGCTGCGAGTTGGTTGCGGCCTTTTTTGATTTCAGGTGGTATGTCTGTCACGTTTGAGGTGGCCTGTTGTCCTTTCCGTTATCGGTCTTTGTTGGACATCGCGACCACCCTACGTTATGGGTCGAATTCACGATCTCTCCTGTTCATCTCCTCGCGAACTATAACGCTTATGCGCAAAACGCGAGGAGGCGGTGGCGGGCCTTCGGGCATCAGGAACAGCAGAGACCCCAGACCCGTTATGGTCGCCAGGATGGAGAATGCCAGCTTGTAGTCTCCCAGCCTGTCTGCCATATATCCGGCGAAGAGCGGGCCGACCATCATTCCGGACATCATCACCAGCGAGGAGAACCCCATGATGGTAGCGTAGTTGGAGCGTCCGAAGTAGTCTGCCCTGATGGATACGGCTATGGGAGCGCGAGCTCCCCAGACAACGCCATGTAGCGTCGCGAATATCGCCACCTGCCATATGCTGGTTGAGAAAGCCAGACCGAACAGCGCGACAGAGTGTCCTAGCAGGCATGCCGTAAGCCCGATGCGCTTGTTGATCCTGTCGCCCAACGCGCCGCCGCCCACCTGGCTGAATATCATGGTAGCCGCCATAAGAGTCACCACAGTTCCGGCAGTCGCCACCGAGTATCCCAGCCGATCAACGACATGGGGTATCAGGTGCACCATTAATGCCGATACCACCAAAAGCGCAGAGCCGTGGCCCAGGGATATGAACCAGAATGCGCGGGTCTTCAGGGCCTCTGTGGCGGTGAAATCCATGTTCGGGTTGCCTGATTCTTCGGTGGCTTCGGGCGCTGTGTCGGTGTTATCTGGCGTCGCTCCGTCAGGAAGCAGTCCGTATGCCTCTGGCGCACGGCGCAACAACTGAGCCATTGGGAGACCGACTGCAATGGTTATGATTCCAGACGCGAAGGCCACAGGACGCCAACCATAAGTTTCCATGGACCAGGCCAAAATAGGCACAAGTAGACCGCCCAGACTCATCCCTGCCATAGAAATGCCCATCGCCGTTGAGCGCTTTTTGATGAACCAATTGGCGATGGTCGAAAACACTGCCATGAATCCCCCCAAACTGGAACCCATAGCGATGGCGATGAAGGCGATATAAAAATCCCAGATCGAGTGGACCTGACTGAATAGTATCAGGCCAATGCCGCCGATAATTACCCCGATTCGCACCATAGTGCGTGGCCCGAACTTCACGATCAGCCAGCCTTGGATTGGCCCGATGATGCCCGATTCCATCTGCTGAAGAGAGAAGGCGCCCGACAGAACCGTCCGACTCCAGCCGAACTCCCCCTGAAGGTACACAAAATACGCGCCGAAGCTGTGCATGAACAGCCCGCCATTGAGCATTTGGATTACGAACCCGGCGGCCACAATCCACCAGCCGTAGAATATATTGCTTCCTTGTTTCTTGAGGAGGTCTGTTACCAGATTCAATATCGCTTTTAATCCGTTTGTTCAGTTCTGCCACTGTTGACGGAGAGTTAATCCAAGTCGACAACTAGTTTGATAAGGTTAACAGCAAGACCACAAAGGCAGATTACAAACCCGTCACAGTCCGAAAGCGTAGAGCGCTTGCAAACAACCCAATGCATTTGACACGATTCGAGCCGAAAATAGCAATATTGTCCTTCTGAAACCGATCATAGAGCTACTGAAGGATCAGTGCGGCAAGTTCAGTTGAAAGAACAGGATTCAATCTTAGGTTACTGACATAGTCGATGAAATCTCAAACCACTGGCGATTATCTTGAAAACAACGCTGACGATGGCACGTGCATACTTCCTGACGAGCAGGCTTTTGTGCTTACAAATGAAAGCAGCCCAGTCTATATGGGTGGTGGTGCTCTCGTTTTTCTCAGTGTTCTACGCGGCTGATAAAATGATGATGCATGCGATCGGAGAAGGCTCTGGGATTCATTTTCAACAGCCCGCTTGGTGGCTGAACGTATACTGTTCAGCTACAATAGTGCACTATCGAGGACATCCGAGTGATCGATTCAACACCAATTTCGAGAGGAGCGACGTGGTCTCCGATAATAACGGTCGATCCCTTGTGGTTATCCAGCTCACTGGGGGCAACGACTATCTGAACACGGTCATCCCATACGAAAACGAACTTTATTACGACAACCGCCCAACTGTACACCAAAACCAGAGCGACGTGATTAAGCTGGATGGCGAACTGGGGCTGAGCCCAAGCATGGGCTCCATCAAGCACCTTTGGGACGACGGAAAAGTGGCTATCGTGAACGGCATCGGCTACCCAGAGCCCAATCGCTCCCACTTTCGCTCCATGGATATATGGCACACCGCCGAGCCCGCCAAGGTGATCGGCGATGGATGGCTCGGCCGAGCGGTCAGGGACCTCGACCCCAAGGGTGAAAACGTGCTCACCGGGCTGAACTTGGGTCGAGGGTTGCCCAGAGCGCTGTCATGTAGGGGCGTTCCTGTAGCTTCTGTGGGTAACCTTGAGTCCTACGGGCTGTTCCCTGATGTTCGCGAAGAGGAGGCGCGCCGAGACACCCTCAATACCTTCGCCCAGATGTACGGCGGGGCTGAGGGAAGAGACGCAATCTCTCAGTTTATTGGAGAGACGGGCTCCGCGGCATTGAAAGGCGCGGACATCCTGAGAACGGCCCCTGAGAAGTATTCATCTAGCGTCGAGTATGCGGCTAACCCGCTTGCGCAGAGCCTCAAAGACGCGGCACAGGTGATGTGCGCCGATCTGGGAACCAGGATCTACTACGCCCAGCACGGAAGCTTTGACACCCATGGCGGTCAGCTACCTACGCACAACAAGCTGTGGGGTGAGGTCTCATCGGCTGTAGGTGACTTCATGCAAGATGTCAGGGAGCACGGTCGGGATGAGGAGACGCTAGTCTTTGTCTTCTCCGAGTTCGGCAGGCGTATCAAAGACAACGGCTCGGGGACTGATCACGGATCTGGCGGCGTGGCGTTCTGCATCGGCGGTTCAGTTGAAGGCGGTCTCTACGGAGAATACCCCTCGCTGAAGGAGCACGACCAACTCGAAGGCGATCTCCATTTCAACAACGATTTTCGGTCCACTTACTCGACAATCCTTGAAGGGTGGCTTGGTCTGGACGCCGTGCCTATCGTCAATGGGAATTTCGAACAGTTCGATTTTATCAGAAAATCCAAAATCAGCCATAAGCTATCAGGTGTCGGGTAAGAAATCTTACGCTGGAAGCTGACGGTTCTATATGCGTGGAGGGGGAAATATGAGTGGTCAGGATATCGAGTTGATGGCCCATCTGATGCGTCGCGCCGGCTTCGGAGCGACGAGGGGCGAACTTGAAGAGATGGTGGACAAAGGCTACGAAGAGACGGTGGAGGAGTTGCTTTTTCCACAGGACGGTCGGCGTCTGGGAGATGATGTTATCCGACGCTACCACGTAGACATCCACGAATCACGCATTCCTGAGCCGCCCGCTACTGAATGGCTGTATCGTATGGTCACGACAAGTAGCCCGCTGGAGGAGAAGATCGCACTTTTCTGGCACGGTATTTTCGCCTCTAGTTTCAGCAAAACGCAGCAGAGCCGCTCGCTTGCCGTCCAGATCGACATGTTCCGGCGGTTCGGCCTGGGCAGGTTCGACTCCCTTCTCCTGGAGCTTTCCAAAGACCCGGTCATGATTATCTGGTTGGATAATCAGGACAACCACAAGGGGGCCATAAACGAGAACTTCGGACGCGAACTCCTCGAGCTCTTCTCCATGGGTGACGGCAACTACAGTGAGCAGGATATCAAGGAGTGCGCTAGGGCTTTCACCGGATGGACACTGGGCAACGCCGAGTATATGACAGCCCGCGCGATGAAGGCCTCGATCTGGCCTTACGGCGCTATCGCCTGGCACTTCGGGTACCGGGATTACGACCACGACGACGACGAGAAGACCTTCTTGGGAGAGACGGGCCGATTCAACGGCGAGGACATCATAGAAATCATCTGCCGCCAGACCGCCACTGGCCGCTTCATGGCCAGACACCTGTACGACTTCTTTGTGGCAGACGAGGCTTCCGTACCTCAGTGGCCCTACACTCCCCCGCTCGATCCAGACGCTATCGAGACGTTGGCCAGGGCTTACGTGGAGAGCGATCACGACATTCGGTCCGTGTTACGGATCCTATTTAATTCGGATTTCTTCAAGGACGCCAAGTTTGCCCGAGTCAAATGCCCTGCTGAGTTTGTGGCTGGCGTGATTCGGCTGGGTGGTGACGTCGCCGAGCCATCGCTGGAGATGAACGAGGCGGGCAATTTGATGGGGTACATGGGCCAAAGCCTCTTCGCCCCTCCGTCGGTAGAGGGGTGGCACGAGGGCACAGAATGGATCAATAGTGGATCGCTGGTGGAGCGGGTCAACTTCGCCGCTGAGTATTTCAATGACGTCGAAAAACCTGGGGTACGGGACATCATCGAACGGCTCGCAAAACAGAACGGAGGTAGCTTCTCGCCTGAAGATGTAGTCAACAGCTGCCTTGACCTCATGGGCCCGATCACGATGTCGGAAGAATCTACTCGCTCAGCGTTGATTCAACATGTCGCAAAGAAGGGTGACCTTTCTCTCCGAAAGCGCGAAAGTGGCAAGGCCGAGGACGAGCGCGTGGCAGAGTTACTTGGCTTGATCGCAGCGACGAAGGAGTACCATCGCGCTTAGCCTGGAGTTGGCTGCGAGCATCAGGCTCCTCGTAGCTCCTAGTAAAGGAGAACCAAGCCACTGAGTCACGAGATCGCGACCAACGCCTTTAGCCTTAGCTACTTGAAGACCGTCGGGGTGATGAACAACAACCCAACAGGTCGTGGATTCGGGCACCCCGTCGACCTCACCGTCGGGCAGGACGGCCGTATTTTCGTGCTAAACCGGCACGCAGTGCTCGCCCGCGTCGGCGTTTGCACCTTAGAAGAGGAGTACCTGGGCGAGTTCGCGTCCTACGGACACGGAGACGGCCAGTTCTGGCTGCCGACGGCAATCGCTATCGATCGACGTGAAAACATCTACGTTGCAGACGAGTTCCACCACAACATCACCGTGTTCGACTCGTACGGAGAGTTCGTAGGGAATTGGGGAGATTATGGCAGCGGCGACGGCCAAATCAACGGACCCTCTGGCCTGGCCGTCGACTCTGAGGACAACGTGCTCGTGGTAGACCAGAAGAACAATCGCATCCACAAGTTCACCGCCGGTGGAAAGCACCTACTTCAGTGGGGTGAGGGAGGCACCGGCGAAGGGCAGTTCGACTTGCCCTGGGGCGTAACTCTGGACTCCGAAGGGAACGTGTACGTCGCTGATTGGCGCAACGATCGCATACAGAAATTTTCCCCGGAAGGGCAATTTATGGCAGCGTTCGGCGAGTCAGGGGACGGCGACGGGCAGTTCAAACGACCCGCCAAGCCTGCGGTGGACTCACAGGGTTATATCTACGTTGCCGACTGGGGTAACGAGCGAGTGCAAGTGCTGGGTCCAGACGGTAGCTTTCAGTTGAAACTGCGAGGTGCGGCCACCGTGTCGAAGTGGGCACAGGAGTTCCTTGATGTCAACCCAGACGAAAGCCTCACTCGGGACCAGTCGAATCTAATTCCAGACCTGCCTTCGCACCTTGACACACCCTACCTAGTTTCCACTCAGACTGAGCCCTACTTCTGGGGTCCGACCTCCGTAAACCTGGACGCACAAGGTAGACTGTATGTGACAGAGTCTTCCCGCCACCGTGTCCAGATCTACCAGAAATAAGACACACTTATACTGTCGGTATTAAGCGCCGCTCGGCCTTAGCCCATAGCGATCTAACGTTTCATATCCTTCGCTCCACTCAAAATGACATTGGCGAAGTTCTATTAGGACCTGATCTCGACACCCGCCATTTCCTCCTGTAGCCGATATATGACGTGGGTGTCCATGTCTCCCCACCCACGGTTTCCAATCTGAATGGAGATCTGTTCCACGAGATTGGCGACCGGCATAGGCACATTCAACTCTCGACCCAACTCGTTAGCCAGCCCGATGTCTTTTCTCGCCAGAGCCTGCCGAAAGGATGGCGGGTCGAACTGGCCTCGAAAAACAGTTTTTTCCAGCCCTTCCTTCTGATGGCCCAACACCATTCGATTTCCGGCTTCCATGAGTGAATCTAGGTCGAGACCGGCCTTCACTCCCAGGGTAAGCCCCTCGGCCACCACCTGCCTCACCGCCAGAGTAATCATGTTGTTGACAAGTTTGCAGGTGCTTCCCATCCCTAAAGGTCCTTGGTATACGACTGTGTCTGCGAAAGAATCGAAGAGTGGACGGAGCTTTTGGTAGACTTCTCTGTCGCCACTGGGCATTACTACTACTTGCCGGTCTGCAGCGGTCGCAGGGCTTGTGAGCACCGGAGCGTCTAAAACCTTCGCGCTTTTCTCCTCGAATATCTCGCCGATCCTACGGATCAGCGAGGGTCGGCTGGTGGAGAGGTCCACGTATATACCACCTTCTTTGATACCATTCACCACGCCATGAAGGCCTAAGGTAACGTCCTCTACCTCTCGAGGGCCTGGCAAAGACGTGAAGGTCACGTCACTGAGGCTAGCGACTTCGTCTGGCGCCGCTGCCAATCGGGATCCTTCTTCCAGCAAAGGTTTTGTCGCACCCTCGTGGATGTCATATACGACCATTGGATACCCTGCGTTTTGGATATTTTGGGCAATCGCAGTCCCCAAGTTGCCAAGGCCAATGAACCCTATGGTTTCCATACTATATCTCCTTCAATTGGCGGGGTAGAACTAACCAAACTTCCCTGGGTACTGCTCGACCACGTCCAGTGCGGCCAAGACAGATGAATCAGATTATTATTCCCCAGTCACTGATCAGCTTACAAAATTCTAATTATGAACCAGTGAACCATCTCGAAAAGGAGTTAACAAAACTCTGATCACCTGTTAACTGGGTAGAAGTATCTTCAATAGACTCTGAAAGACTTTTTCTACCTGTAATTAGTAATGCAAATTCACTAGGAGAAGTGTGTATTTCTGCCTCTGAATCAAAAGAATTGATGTCGTATTCACCTATATCTAATTCACCATTGGCACTGGATATGCGCAGCCTATGTGAAGAGCCTAAATTAACTGCTAGTGTCTGTGAGAGGGTCTCAGTAGAATCTGTGGTTTTGAACCATCGGTTACTAAGCTTATCGCAAAAATATTGAGGTAGTAGCGGAGCTAAATTTTCGTCGACTAAATATTTTTCATCGACGGCATTTAGAGCATCCCAAGCATGAATTGTTGATTCAAACATCGTCCACAAAAGTATTCCGTAAACTGAGACCCAATTGACTGGATGAAAGGCTTTCAAATCCCATTCATTGTCTTTGCAGGAATTGAACCCATCCAACAGCATCTCAAATCTAAGTTCGAATTCATTAATTAGTTGCTCTGATGAATCGAAACTTTCGCTGGATTCCTTGGCCATGTTTGAGAGGCGCCCAGCAAGTGATTTACCGTCGAGAACACCAGGTTCGCTAAAGGGTAAATTGGGATCATCTAAAATATTCTCTTCTTTTTTTGCCGAAGTTATAAATATAAGATAATTAGCCAATACTGGTGAAAGGTGCGCTATTACTTCTTTTACTGTCCAGTCAGCGCAGCGACTTTGCGCTGCCCAATCATCTTCGTGGCCCGCCTTGGAGGGGCCGTGCTGGTTTGGCCAATGTGCCAACGACATCCGATTTAGCTTTGGAATTGGCGGAGGGGACAGGATTCGAACCTGCGAAACGCGTAAACGTATGCTTGTTTCCAAGTCCATAGCCTAAACGATGACCAGCGTCCAATATTCTAGCATCGGCTCATCCCGCTTGATCAGACGGATAATTGGCTAACTGCGAGACTTTACGAACGAAATCAGCGCTGCGAAGCTCTTTTTCCAAAATGTATCGAATATGTGTAGTCAACAGCCGCTCAACATCGTATCGTGCGCCTTCCGATATCCGGATACCGTCCAGTCTGTCGAATGATCGTTCTCGTTGAAGAAGTCGGAGCACTTTCATTGCGTTGAGTTGGACCGGAACGACCGCGGTGGCTTCGCCAAATCCGCATGAGGGGCATGAGACTCCACCCGCGCTGACGTTGAATTTATGATCCTGTGGCTCCAAGATCGCACCGCACTCCACACATTGGTTCAGTTCTGGATTGAACCCTGACTCGTCCAGAAGGCGCATTTCAAAGTGGCGGATTACCAGCCAGGGATCGTTTGCGTGTTCCAACTGTGACAGCGTGTCGACGGCCAATCGATACGCCGCATTGTTCGGAGAATGTTCCACGGTGAAACCGTCCAGCAGCTCGCAGAGGTAGATCGCATGCGAGAGTCTATCGAGATGTTCACTCAAGGCCTGATGTCTGTCGACGGTCTGAGCTTCGTTCACAACGTCCAAATTGCGCCCTACGGCGGCGGTGAGGGCTACCTGGCTCAGTAGTTCCATCTGGCCGCCAAGTTTGCTCTTAGGACGCCGCAGGCCCTTAGCGACCACTCTAATTTTGCCGAGATCCCGGGTCAAGAGCGTGAGAATCCTGTCCGCTTCGCCCAGCGGATACTGCCTAATCACAAGGCCTTCAGTTGAATATGTTCTTGGTCTCACAGCGCATCCGTCAGATCGGTGGGTTGAGGGAGTGAGCTATCAATTCGATGTGCGAGCGATTTCCTAGCACAAGTTGACTTGGGCCACAAAGGCCAGAATCAAAAAATTTCGCGACGTTCAATTGCCCGGCCCAGGGTCGCTTCGTCGGCGTA
>Ga0208113_1001530_pt1 | contig 10915 bp, 7 predicted proteins | sample Knorr_S7_td_NADW_FD_185598 | JGI IMG/M metagenome (GOLD analysis project Ga0208113, IMG submission 185598) | Marine microbial communities from Southern Atlantic Ocean transect - Knorr_S7_td_NADW_ad_2505m_LV_A (SPAdes) (version 2) | ecosystem: Environmental > Aquatic > Marine > Oceanic | place...
TAAAGAAGCATTAAACTCAGTAAGCTCCCGAAGAATTTCTGTATTAAGAGCATTTAATGAATTAGGTCTATTTAAATAAACCCAACATATATGTCCTTCTTTTTTTATTTTTAAATGTTTCATTGATTTTCAGATAGGTATTTCTCAGCATCAAGAGCTGCCATGCATCCTAAACCAGCAGAAGTTATAGCCTGCCTATAAATATGATCAGAAACATCTCCAGCAGCAAAAACGCCTTCTACACTTGTTGAAGTTGCATTACCTTCAAGTCCAGAATTAATCTGTATGTAACCATCCTTCATACCTAATTGATCTTTAAAAATATCAGTATTGGGGTTATGACCAATTGCAATAAATACGCCCTCAAGACCTAATTGACTTGTTTCATCCTTTTTAACGTCTTTTAAGTTTAGACCTGTAACTTTATTACCATCTCCTAAAACTTCTTCTACAATATGATCCCATAGAATTTCCATCTTCCCTTCTTCAACTTTCTTAAAAATCCTCTCTTGAAGGATTTTTTCAGCTCTTAATTCATCTCTCCTATGAATAAGAATTACTGAAGAACAAAGATTGGATAAGTAAAGAGATTCCTCAGCTGCTGTGTTACCACCACCAACAACAGCTACTTTCTTGTCTTTATAAAAAAACCCATCACAAGTGGCGCAAGCGCTCACACCTTTGCCTAAATAAGCTTCTTCAGAAGGCAGTCCCAGATATCTAGCGGAAGCTCCTGTTGCTATAATCAGTGAATCACATTCATAAGTTTTGATATTCCCTTGTAACGTGAAGGGGCGATTTAGGAGCTCTGCTTTTTCAATGTGATCAACAATAACTTCTACGTTTAATGATTCGACATGTTTTAACATTCTTTCCATCAATTCAGGTCCTTGAAGTCCGTCGCTATCTCCAGGCCAGTTTTCCACGTCAGTGGTAGTAGTCAATTGACCACCTTGTTCCATCCCAGTAATAACACAAGGATTAAGTCCTGCTCTAGCAGCATAAACAGCAGAGGTATAACCAGTAGGTCCTGATCCTAGTATTATTAATTTTCTATTTAACTTATCTTCCATGGTCTAAATTATAACTTCGAAATGATAATAAGTTATTGTTGAAAGTTAGAACAAGCTTTAAATAATCTATACAATACGCAAAACATATTTCTGCAAGTGGCAAAAAAGGCTCAAGCAACAAAGAAATCAGCTGAACAGGCTGTCTCTATTTCTCGCTTAAAACTAAACCAACTTTTCTTTGAATCTCTATTGATTATTCAAGGTTTTCTTGGGATATTCGTCATAATTTCTCTTTTTACTTATTCTTCTCAAGATCCTGGCTGGAACTCTCAGACTTTTTCCAATCCTCTAGTAGGGGAGGAGTTTGGGGTTTCTAATGCTGTCGGCTCTTGGGGAGCTTATTTAAGCGATTTCCTATTCACCATTGTTGGGTATATGGCGTATCTTGTACCTTATTGGCTTCTGTGGCCTCTTGTAAGACATTTTATATTTTTTAGAAGACCAATACAGTTTTCACAAATTTATTCAGGACTTATAGGGATTAGAATTCTAGGGTGGTCTTTATTTTTAATCTCAACTTCAACCTTATTATCAATATTTATAGAGCCCGGTCGCTCTTTCTTACCAGAAGATACAGGAGGTTTAGTTGGTTCAGCTGTTTCCTCTTATACTTTAGAACCATTAAGCTTTATAGGAAGCAGTCTTCTTTTCACTTGCTTAGGCTTGTTAGGACTTACCTTATCTTTAGAAATATCTTGGACTACCTTAATTATTAAGGCACAAGAATATTTAATAGATTTTGGGGGTGAGTTTGGAGAAAAATCTGCAGACTTTCTAGCAAAAATTAGAGAAAAACAAAGACTGAGGCAAGACAAGATTGATAGACAACAAAGGGTTTTAGAAGAAGTTAAGAAAAAAGAAAAGATCAAAGACCCTGAAGTCATTGAAGCAAAGGAAAAGATTGAAACTAGTAATAGAGTTCAACAAGAAAAACAAGAAGAACTTTTTGAATACAAAGAGGCTGTGAATCCTCCCAAGCTCTCTTTGTTGGATAAAAAAACAGAAGAACTTTCTAATGAGACGTCTGAACATTCTCTCAGGCAATTGGGTAACTTAGTTATAAGTAAACTTTCAGAATATGGCATTAACGACGTAACAGTTGAATCGATTCAGCCCGGTCCTGTGGTTATCAGGCTAGAGTTAAAGCTTCCCACCGGGTTAAAAGTAAATCAAATTTCTAACATTCATAAAGATCTGGCCCGCTCTCTCGCCAAAACAAGTGTAAGAATAGTTGAAGTTATAGAAGGTCGAGATACGATTGGAGTAGAAGTACCTAGAGAAGATAGGCAACCAGTTCTTCTAAGTGAAGTCCTTTCTAGTACTGAATACGATGACTCAAAAAGTCCTCTTACAGTGGCATTAGGAAAAGATATTAGTGGTTCGGCAGTAGTTGCTGAACTGTCATCCATGCCTCACTTACTTGTTGCTGGAACTACTGGTTCAGGTAAATCTGTTGCAATTAATTCAATGCTTGTAAGTATTCTATTCAAAGCAAGTCCGGAACAGGTTAGATTGATTTTAATAGACCCAAAAATGTTAGAGCTCTCAGTGTATGAAGATATTCCGCATTTATTGTGTCCAGTGATTACTGATATGAAAGAAGCCTCAAGTGGTTTACGTTGGTGCGTGAATGAGATGGAAAGGCGATATAAGTTAATGGCTCAACTGGGAGTAAGGAATCTCAATGGATACAATAAGAAAGTATCTGAAGCTATAAAATCAGGTACACCCATAAAAGATCCCCTTTGGAAGAAGGAAGAGGATGAGCAATTGGAAACGGAGGCACCTAACTTAGAAAATCTTCCCAATATTATTTTAGCTGTAGATGAATTAGCAGATCTAATGATGCAAGGGGGTAAGACCGCAGAACAATTAATTGCAAGAATTGCTCAAAAAGCAAGAGCAGCTGGAATCAATATGATTTTAGCTACTCAGAGGCCTTCAGTTGATGTTATAACGGGTCTTATAAAAGCCAATATTTCTGCAAGAATAGCTTTTCAGGTGGCTTCAAAAATGGATTCTAGGGTAATTCTCGATCAAGGAGGAGCAGAACAGTTACTTGGAAAGGGAGACATGCTGTATTTAGCTGCTGGTACCTCAATTCCAGAGCGAATTCACGGAGCTTTTGTAGGAGATGATGAAGTCAAAAGAGTAGCTGAAGACTGGAGACAAAGAGGTAAGGCAATTTACATAGATGAAGTGACACAAGAAGAAGGTGCGGTTATAGGAATGCCGGGTATTCCTTCTGGTGGTGATCCTAATGAAGATGGCGAGGCAGATGAACTCTATGACGAAGCTGTTTTATTTGTTACTCAATCAAGGCGAGCATCCATATCAGCAGTGCAAAGAAGACTTAGAGTAGGTTATAACAGGGCTGCAAGATTAATTGAAACAATGGAAGCAGCTGGAGTAGTAAGCCCTATGGCAACTAATGGGAATAGGGAAGTCCTAGTGGTTCCTCCACCTGAAGATTAACTGTTACTATTACTTTTTTTAGTTATGAGATATTTCGTTTCCTTCTTCCTTATCTCTTTTATTCTTTTCTTAATTCAAAGTTTGAACGCCTCACCCGATAGTGTTGAAACAGTTCAAGATACTAGGGATGCTATAGATCCTAGTTTAGAAAACCAAGTAAGATTTATTGAAGGTCCAAATTACCTATTTGATTCAATAAAAACTCATAAATTCTTTTCAGCGAATTTTGAGCAAACAACCATTCAAGACAAAAAAAGCAGGCTGATTAAAGGCAAGATCATTGCTCACAGGTCAGGAAAATTTAAGATTTCTTATTATGAGCCACTTAACGAAATATTGTTTTCAGATGGTGAAGATTTTTATAGGTATGAACCAGAGCTAGAACAGGTAAATATTCAACCCTTAGATGAACTGTTAAGTGAAACACCCATAGGACTTTTTACTCTCAATCTTGAAGAAATAAAGGAGCTTTTTGTTGTTAATGATTGTGAAAAGAATTTGAACAGCTATACCTGCCGGTTAACTAGTAAAAAAGAAGAGAGTTTCATTAAGTGGATTAACATCAGTATTAAAAATAGTGTTTTTTATTCATTAAGATATTTAGATTCATTTGGTCAAATTGTCTCATTAAAGTTCAAAGAAGCTTCTTTAAGTGAAATTCCTACTGAAGAATTTAAGTTAATTATTCCTGAAGGAACTGATATTGTTAGCTTTAGAGACAATGCTCAATAAGCACTCGAATATATGTTAGATTCAAAATTATTAAGAAATTCACTTGATCTAGTTGAAGACGCCTTTAAAAAAAGAGGGTTTGAAGTTGATCTGACCGTCTTACAAAAATTAGAAGAAACAAGAAAAGCATTGCAATCTGATACAGAAAAAATGCAAGCTTCTTTAAATGAAATATCCAAAGAGATTGGAAAATTAAAGGCAACTAAAAAAAATACTTCAGTAAAAGAAAAAGAAGCATCTGGTTTAACTAAAGACATTAAAAAGAAGTCTAGTAAGCTAGATTCAATTCTGGAAGATTTAAACTCTTTTAGTTTAGGACTTCCAAATATTCCTGATCCTGATGTACCAGTTGGTAGCTCCGAAGAGGATAATTTAGAGATACGTACCTGGGGCAGTATTCCAGAGTTTGCTTTTCAACCTAAAGATCATCTAGAGATTGGCCAGCTAATAGGTGGAATAGACATGGAAGCTGGTTCAAGAATTACGGGCTCTAGATTTTCTGTGTTGAAATCAGATCTGGCAGGTTTACATAGATCTCTTACTCAATTTATGTTGGATTTACATACAAAAGAGCATGGATATGAAGAACTGTATGTGCCCTACATAGTTAACTCTGATTCACTAATCGGAACAGGACAGTTGCCTAAATTTGAGAAAGATCTTTTTAAAATTGAAGGGGATGAAAATTACTACTTAACTTCTACAGCAGAAATTCCTGTTACTAATATGTTAAGGGACCAAATAATTGACTCTAAGGAACTTCCTATTAAATGGGTGAGCCATACGCCCTGTTTTAGAAGCGAGGCTGGTAGCTATGGAAAAGATACTAAAGGGTTAATGCGTGTTCACCAATTTGAAAAGGTTGAATTAGTGCAGGTAGTGGAGGGAGGCAATTCAGAAGCAGTTTTAGAAGAATTAACCTCGCATGCTGAAGCAGTAATGCAAGCTCTAGAGATTCCTTATAGAGTGGTTTCTCTTTGTACTGGCGAGCTGGCATTTAGTGCAGCCAAAACCTATGACATAGAAGCTTGGATTCCTTCACAAGCGAACTACAGAGAGATTTCTTCCTGTAGTAATTTTAAGGATTTTCAATCAAGAAGGATGCACGCAAGATGGAAGAATATTGATAAAAACACTAACGAACTAGTTCACACACTTAATGGATCTGGTTTAGCGGTTGGAAGAACCTTACTGGCAATTATTGAGCTAAATCAACTTGAGGATGGGTCCATCAAGGTTCCTGAAGCTTTAAGGAATTATTTTAGTAAGGATAAGATTTCACTAACTGAATCTGAGTAAAAGAACAAACCAGAGGCTGTCCATCAGATACACTTTTTTCTATAAAATTCTTGAGGTTGAGGGCTTCTCCAGCGTGACTTGAGAGGTCATTGACACATACAAAAGTAGCCATAAAAAAATATTAATTTGATCATTTCACATTGTGAACTAAAGAAGGTATTATTTCGTCTAGATATTTTAATATTTCCACGGTGTGTGTGAAATAATTGGGGTCAAACACTTAACAGTTATAAATTAGTCTTGGTCAATTCAAAAGGAAATCCTAGAATAGTTTTTGACTTGAGTGTTTTTTAATAATCATTGGGGGTCTTTATGACAAGTTTTAAAAAATTATTTCTTCTCTCTTCTATTTTTACCTTTTTACTTGCTTCTGTGCCTGTACTAGCCGATGTAGACACTACTTCGTCCTTGCGTGGAAGTGTAAATGTTTCAGGGGCGACAGTTTTGGCAGAACATACACCTACAGGCATTACAAAGGCCACAACTGCAGGAACTTCAGGAAACTTTACAATGACGTTCTTGCCAGTTGGCGGACCTTATGAAGTAACGGTTTCTGCACCGGGTTATCAATCGGCGCAGCTTGGAGGTATTTATTTAGTATTAAATGAAACCGCAAGTGTAAAAATAACTTTAGCTCGATCGGATGCAGAAGAGTTGGTGGTAACTGCAGCTGCAGGTTCTGTAATAGTAAGAACAGGAACGGGGACGCTGTTGACAAGAGATCAGATGGATGCAATTCCTACAATCAATAGATCAATTGCTGACTTTGCCAAGTTGGACCCCAGGGTTTCCATCAACAGTGCTTCGAGTAGATACACTGAAATTTCTGTGATGGGAGCGAATAACAGATTTAATGACTTTTCTATCGACGGTGTTAGTTTTAATGATCCCTTTGGCTTGAATGCTAATGGATTTGCTACTATGCGTAATCCTATTAGTTTGGATTTTGTAGACCAAATATCTATAGATATCACACCTTATGATGTTGCTCGGGGTAACAACACGGGCGGATCTATTGCAGTAGTTACAAAATCTGGATCGAACGAATTTCACGGCTCTGCTTATTATTCTGAAAGAGATGAATCTAATGTCGGAGAAGATACTGATGGAAACGATTATCCTAAATTTAGCGAGGAGATTAACACCTTTACCGCATCAGGCCCGATAATTAAAGACAGACTTTTCTTCTTCGTAGGGTATGAAGAATTTGAAAAATCAAACCCAGCTCTCTACGGAACTATCGATAGTAATGCGCAGAACAAAGCAGAATATGTAACGACTGCAATGGCCGATCAGATTAAAAATATTGCTAGCAGTAGATACGGTTATGATGCCGGCATAATCAATGGAGCTTCTTTCCCAGAAACTCATGAGGAATATACGATTAAGATAGACGCAGTAATCAATGATGCCAATAGAGCAATTCTTAATTACTCTAAAGCTGAAAGCTATTACCCCCGTAAGTACAATGGTGGAGCTACAGTTTTTAGCAACAACTATTACGCTAAGCCGCCTGTGATAGAGCGAAAATCAGTGACTCTTTATAGTGATATAACTGATCGGTTAAGAACAAAACTCAAGTTTACGCAGTGGTCGATGAATGAAAATGATGCTTCCATCGGCGATGGACTTTTCCCTGAGGTTAGAATTAACCTTGGTGGTGACAGGGTCTATTTGGGAGGTGATAGGTACCGTGGTGCAAATCACATCATGGTTGATGAAGACATTCTAGTTTTTAAAGCGGATTACGATAACGATGATAATGTTTTAACTTTTGGAATAGAAAGAACTGAAACAGATGTTTATAACTTATTTATTGCTCGTTATAACGGAGAAATTCAATTCAACAGCATAGAAGATTTTGAAACTGGTATGTGGAGTTATTTAAGATTTCACACTCCCATAGCGGGTAATGATCAAGTGGGTACAGCTGCTGCTGATTTCAGCATTGAAAAAGATACCGTGTACCTTCAAAATAAATGGTATGCAGGTGATGACTTAACTTTTACCTTTGGCTTTAGATATGACAAAGTCTTGACTCCAGATTATCCACATCTAAACCCTAAATTCTTAGAAAGAAATGGTATAGGAAATAATCAGAGATTCGATTTTGATCTCATTCAACCTCGGGTGTCTTTTAACTACGATGCAACTTCAATGTTTGGAGACAGGGTAGTTGATGCAACCATTAGAGGAGGAAGAGGTCTGTTCCTCGGAAGGATTCCTAGAGTGTGGTACGGTAATGCCTACTCAAGATCAGGAGGATTAACAGACTACAACCGCTTTAGATCATACAGCGATGTTATCGGTCCTATGCCCGCTTCCAGTACAGCGGATCCACATTTCTTCTGGTTAGGACCAACCAGCAACTATGAGGTAAGAAGTGCTTGGTATGGAGATGCCCAGGGAACTGATCCAAGTTTTGAAGCGCCTAGTTCTTGGAGAACAAACATCGCCTTGGATTTGTTGACTACTAAAGGTTATGACTTCACAGTTGAATACAACCGAGATCAGATAAATGAAGGTGTTTTCTATCAAGATCTTGGTATAACCCAAACTGGAACTTTAGCTGATGGCAGAGGTACCTATACTGGCGCTGGTGATTTCTGGCTTTCTAATACTGAATTAGGCGATACTGAGGCCATAACATTTATTATGAAGAAAGAATGGAATGATGTTAAATTCATGACAGCTTATACCAATATGGATGCCAGTGATGTATATGCTCTAACGTCTGCTCAAGCAGAATCAGCTTACGGATATCAGCAAAGATGGGACGGCGAAAATATGAGTGCTAACAGATCAAGTTTTATGGTAGAACACAAATTCTTAGCCACACTTGACTATACCACTCAGCTCCTTGGAGACAATGACACTCGTTTCTCTCTTGTTTTTGTTAGAAAGGCAGGGGAACCTTACAGTGTTGTTTTTGATGAGCCTGGATACAACAGTGTAACTGGAAATTCGCGTTTCTATGCTGATTACAGTTTAGCTTATATCCCTACAGGAGCTTCAGATCCCAATGTATCCTTTACAAGCGCTGCAGTGGCAACTGCTGTGATGGCGCATGTGAATTCAACAGGTTTAAGTGGCTATAAAGGAACCCATGTTCCAAAGAATGCTTTTAATAGCCCTTGGTACAGCCGCCTTGATTTGAGAATCACTCAGGATATTAAGGTATTTGGGGATACTAAATTAGTTGTGTTTCTAGATATGCTCAATTTATTGAATATGATTGATGATGAAAGCGGTATTGTCAGAGAATACTCTTATAACAACAGCCGACAAATTATAGTGGATGGGGTTACTTCAACAGGTCAATTTATTATCTCTGGAGTAGATCCTGATGATAGTCTATATATTCAAAACAATGACGGTCAATCTGCTTGGAATATTAATTTAGGATTTAAATATCAATTCTAAGTATTGAGCCCTGATTAAAAAGAACGCCACTTTTAAGTGGCGTTTTTTTATAGTCTTGGCCCCCCAACCAAACAAACCTTAGTGGCATAATCCACAGCTTCTCTTAGAGCTCCCTCACTATCCAAAGAATCTAAGTATGAAAGAAATACTCCTATCAGTGCATCTCCAGCACCATTTGTATTAACAATAGATACCTCTTCTGCTTCTACTTGAATTTGGTTGAACCGACAGCCATTAGGGCCATAAGAACATAGGACATCGCAGTTTGGCTTGATGTTTTCATTAAGAAGATTAATTTCTTTCTCGTTGCCAAAAAGTAAATCGATAGATTGATCTAGAACCCATTTGATTTCTGTTAAGTTAGTTTGGATTAAATTTATATCGGCTAATCCAAAAGCTATTTTTAGCTTGTTTTGTTTAGCAATGCCCAAGGCTTCTTTAGCTGTCTTTAGTCCATTGATAGTGCACACTGAGAAGGCATCAAATAATAACCAGTCGCTTTTTGACAATTTCTCTAAATTTAAACAACTAGGTTTTAAGTCCTCATTAGCAGATAGATTTGAAGCCATGGTGCGTTCCCCATCAGGAGTAACAAAGATAAAACAAACTCCTGTTGGATTAGCAGAGTATTGATGAAACACTTCGAAGGAGCTTTCAGTAAATCCTTCTGTAAAAATATTATTTTCTTGGTCTTTGCCTAGTGAACAGCTAAATAAACAAGTTGATCCTTGAGTTGAAGCAGCTTGGAGGGAATTTGCAATAGAACCACCTGGTTCTTTACTAAGTATCCTGCTTTTAAATTGACTTAACCAGATCTTTTGTTGTTCAGAACTTATATGAACCATACTTCCTTTTTTTATATTAAGTGTTTTTAGCTCTTTTTCAGATATAGAAACTTCTATGTCAATTAGCGCATTCCCGAATCCATAAATTTTTGTCATATATCAAGTATTTCTCTTCGTTCTCATATAGAATTTTAACTCTTATTTTATTGAGGTTGTTATTTTGCCACTACCATTTTCAGTTTTATCTTTAGATCTTTGGAAAAAAGACCCTCGAAATTTCTCACTACTATTAGGTCAAAATTTTGAAAAATCTGGCTTTTGCGGTATTTCCAATCATTCACTTAATAAACATCTTATAGATGAAGTCATGGAAATATTTAAAGAATTCTTTTCTTTCTCTGAAAAGAACAAGATGGTGTATTTTGAACCAAATTTAGGAGGAGCAAGAGGTTATACACCCATAAAGGTAGAAACCCCTAAAGGTGGTTACGAGGCTGATATTAAAGAATTTTGGCAAACTGGCAGGACAATACCTCATGACCATCCTTTTACAAAATGGATGTCTTTAAATAAGTGGGTAACTGAAATACCAGAATTTAAAGAAAAAGTTAAAGAATTATTCAGTCAATTTGATTCGTTAGGTCAAATTCTTTTGCAATCTATTGCAATATTTCTAGATCTTGAGAAGGGATATTTTGAGAAGGTAGCAAATCAAGGAAACAGTATCATGCGATCAATTCATTACCCTCCTGTCAGGGAAGATGATAGAGGAGAGAGATCAGGAGCACATGAAGACATTAACCTTGTTACGTTACTCATTGGAGGGCACCAACCAGGATTAGAAATTAAAACTAAAGATAACAATTGGATTTCAATTGACACTGAACCAGAGGTCATAGTTTGTAATATTGGGGATATGCTACAAAGACTCACTAATCACAGACTGGTCTCAGCAACACATAGAGTTAACGCCCCAAAAGAATCTATGCATATGTCACGCTTTTCTATTCCCTTCTTCGTACACCCTAATCCTAACTGGCTTATTGAAACTTTAGATTCTTGTTGTTCAGAAGATAATCCCAAGAGATATCCGGAAGCAATTCTTGCAGAAGATTACTTACAAGAGCG
>Ga0208113_1001537_pt1 | contig 10890 bp, 14 predicted proteins | sample Knorr_S7_td_NADW_FD_185598 | JGI IMG/M metagenome (GOLD analysis project Ga0208113, IMG submission 185598) | Marine microbial communities from Southern Atlantic Ocean transect - Knorr_S7_td_NADW_ad_2505m_LV_A (SPAdes) (version 2) | ecosystem: Environmental > Aquatic > Marine > Oceanic | place...
TAAATATCGACTGCGAAGTACTTATCATTCATAACCTTGTAGGTACCGTCTGCCCGTATGTCTTGGATGGCTTTGCTGAGTGCATCTCGCAGTTCCGAATCTTCCTTACGAACTGCAAAGCCAGCACCTACGCCTTGACACTCGACATCGTCAAGCGCGCCTCCCAGGAAATCAAAACCCTGGCCTACATCGAGGACTAGAAAACCCTCATATGCCTGCAGTGAATCAGACAGCTGGGCATCGAGTCGGCCTGATCCAAGGTCTTGCCACACTTCGTCTTGAGTCGCATACAAGACCAGTTCAGCCCCGGGGTAGAGTTTCTCGGCAGAACACTGGTGCGTTGTGGCACGTTGTACGCCCAGACGCTTGCCGTCGAGACCCGCAGCAGTGCCTTCAAACCCTGGGTTCTTTTTGGCGACCAACTTGGCAGGTGTGTTGTAGTACTTGACGGTAAAGTCGACTTTTTTCTTGCGCTCTTCCGTAATCGACATCGACGCAATAATGGTGTCGAATTTTCTGGCCAGCAAGGCTGGAATCATGCCATCCCACTCTTGTTCTATCAGTACACATTCTCGGTCCAGTCGTTTGCAGACTTCATGCGCGAAATCGATGTCGAAACCCTTCAAACTACCGTCTGCCTCCTTCCACGAGAATGGAGGGTATGCCCCTTCAACGCCTACACGGAGCGCGTCAGCATTAACACTGGTGACTGCTAAAGCCAGCAAGCCGGCGATCGCAAGACCCGCAAGTTTCTTGAATTTCATTACTCTTACCTCCTTCGGTTTTATAGTGTTCCCAGGTCAATTGTACAGCGGGAAAAGATGTCGGCAACCCGGGCTAGTGCAGGGCCTTCGACAAAAACTGCCTGAAACGTTCGGATTCCGGATTGCCAAACATTTCCTGCGGGGGCCCTTCGGATTCAATCAGCCCTTCGTGCAGAAAAATTACCTTATTTGACACTTCACGAGCAAAGCCGATTTCGTGGGTGACAACAATCATCGTTCGACCTTCATCCGCGAGATCGCGCATGACGCGCAGGACTTCGCCTACGAGTTCCGGGTCAAGTGCCGAGGTGGGTTCGTCGAACAGCATGACCTCGGGCTCCATCGCGAGGACGCGCGCAATCGCTGTCCGCTGCTGTTGGCCGCCGGAGATGTGGGCTGGGTAGTAATCTCGGCGGTCGTACATCCCCACTTTGTTAAGGACGCTTTCTGCTTTATCTCTGGCTTCCTTTTTCTTCATTTTGAGAACGTGAATTAAAGCTTCGGTCACGTTCTCCATCACCGTCATATGTTCCCAGAGATTGAAGCTTTGGAAGACCATGCCGAGTTGCGAACGAATCCTGACGACCTGCTTCAAATCTGCTGGCGCAGGATCCCCTCGTCGGTCAGTGGTCATTTGGATTGTCTCTCCATGGACGGCTACGTTTCCAGAATTCGGGATCTCCAGCAGGTTGATACAGCGAAGAAGTGTGCTCTTGCCTGACCCCGATGCGCCCAGCATCGAAATCACGTCGCCGATCTGTGCGACCAGTGATACGCCGCGCAGCACTTCGACATCACCGAAGCGTTTATGTAAGTCCTCAACAACAAGTGCGGGATTGGTTGCGACAGAGTGTTCCAATGTAATTCGCCAGACTTTTCTTACGGGGTACGTAACGTTAACAAGATTTCCCAGTAGACGACAATCGTTTTGTCGTGATTTCTTACCGGTGCGCACCCGCTATGGGTTGGTTACCGGAGGGAAACGTTCCTCGACCCACGATAGACAGAAAGATTCCGACAATGATGATCAGGGCGATCCCCAGCCACGCCCAGGTATCCGGGAGATCGTTAAATAGCCAGTATCCCAGTACCATCTGCATGATAATTTCCGTATAGAGATACGGCGCGAGAAGAGAAAGGCGCGCAGCGAAGCGCTCCTAAGAGCAATCCGGAATCAGATCGCAAAGACGGTTGATTTGTTCACCGTCCTGCCGGAAGTTTTCTGGCGTCAGCCAGGTCTCAAAGGCAGATTTCATCCGCGGCCACTCACGGTCCAGGATCGAGAACCAAGCCGTGTCCCGGTTGCGTCCTTTGTACATCGTGGCCTGGCGGAACACGCCCTCGAAGGTCATCCCCAGCCGTTCGGCGGCCTGGCGCGAAGTGGCATTTAGAGCATCACACTTCCATTCATAACGGCGGTAGCCGAGTTCCTCGAAAACCCGTCTCATCATGAGGTACATCGCTTCCGTTCCAGCCGGCGTTTTTTGTAGCATTGGCGCGTAATTGATGTGACCAACCTCAATGACGCCGACAGCTGGATTGATTCGAAGATAGCTCGCGACACCGAGCGCTTTATTGCTCGATTGATCAACGATCGCGTGGAACAGCGGATCGGAGCCAAGGCAGGTCTCTTCGATCCAACGAGTCAACACCACCGCGTTTTCGAACGGCCCATAAGGCAAATAACTCCAAATCCGGTTTTCAGTGTCCTCGGAAAAGGCTTCGAATAACGCGTCGCCGTGGTGTTGGGGGTCGATCGGTTCTAGACGACACCAAACGCCCGAGATTGGTGCACGCGGTGGCGCCAACGCCGGTTTCCAGTTGGGTAGAGGAAAACCGATGGGCAGCCCGAGGGAATTTCGATCTGCGTCTTTCACCGTAACTGACTATAGCGCTCGTTTAGCCTGGGTCAAAGATAACGATAAACGTAACCTCGAGGATCGATACGCGCTCGAAGTTGAGAATCCAAAAGTGGCTTGCGCTGGCGGTCAGTGCACTCGCGCTCGATCCGTTGTGCCGAGTGGATCCATCATCGTGCCGGAGTGCCTGCTCGTTATTGACTCTGCCTGTTTTTCCAGATCAAAACAGGTCGCACGGAAAAACCGGCAACCATTACGATGATTGAAACGGATACATTAATGTCAATGCCCGCTGATTACGGCATGCAAGGGTTTTGTTTCTTCAAATGCAGCTTTTTGCTCGGGGGTCGCTTCCGGCTGATTAACGCGTTTCCATTCAGAGAACGGCATGCCGTAGACACGTTCGCGTGCCTGATCGTAATCGAGGGCGACGTCTCGTTCCCCAGCGGCAGCGAGATACCATTTGGCAAGACAATTCCTGCAGAAACCAGCGAGATTCATGAGATCAATATTCTGCACGTCGGTGCGGCGTTGCAGGTGTTTTACCAAGCCACGAAAAGCGGCGGCTTCAATTTCATTACGAGTCTTGTCATCCATGAGAATTCCCGATGGGTATTCGGCAGTCGTTGCCAGGTTTTTTTGGGCTGCACATGCTAGCACGGGGCTTTGGGGTAGCCCCTGTCACCCGCGCTAGGATGTCTACTTCGAACCGCAGTGATCATCAGCCAACAAACCGGGGCAATAGGGCGCCGGGAACGAGCGAGCAGAAGATGTGTTTGTTGTTCGTGGCATGTTTGATGACTTGGCACGGGGATTGGGCCCGTCGCACCGGCCGGGTGAAAATCAGTTGATCGTCAACGCTCGTAGGATTCTCGTTGCGCCGCCGGAGTTAATGGCACCAGGTAAGCAAGCGGGTCGGGCAGAATCTGCGCGCGCGCGCCGGCCAGAGTTTCGCTCCCTGCATAACTGACGGCGGAACGGAGATGGCCCCGGATCCGGTGCAAGATATCGGTCACACTGCCTTTATACGGGACCTGCATCTCTTGACCTTCTGCCGGGGTATCCAGAGCGCTGTCGAGAGCGTCGTTGTCCGATGTTTCATAGAGCGATTCGAGCACGGCCTCCGGTGAAGTCATGCCGCGGTAGATTTTTTTCTTTGTGTGCGTTGCAGGATCTTCAATGACTCGGCCCGGCGCTTCGTCTGTACCCGACAGGGCGCTGCCAAGCATGACGGTGTCAGCGCCACAGGCGAGGGCAAGAAAGATGTCTTTGTCATATCGGACACCGCCATCTGCCATGATCGACATTTCACCGCCCACAGCGCACCAGACTTCACGAATGGCCTGTAACTGCGGTATGCCAGCGGCTGTTTCTAGTCGAGTGCGGCAGCCACGTCCAGGACCAACGCCTACTTTGACGCCGTCGGCACCAAGGGTGCGCATGAACCGAGCTCCCTCGCCGGTGGCGACGTTGCCAGAGATCAGAGGCACTTCCGGAAACCGCGTCTTTAACATTTCGATGGCCTTTTCGAGTACCGCAGAGTGCCCGTGTGCGATGTCCACGAAGAAGCAGTCGACGCCTGCGCTGGCCAACTGGTCGGCCCGTTCGATGTAATCCCCAGTGCACCCGATGGCGGCTGCAACCAGCAGTCGGCCTTTGGAGTCTTTACTGGCATAAGGGCGTTCTCGGAGAAAACGAAGATCCTTTCTGGTGATCAATCCCTGAATCTGTCGGTCGGAATCGACCAGGGGTAGGCGTTCGATGCGCCCCTCGAACATGATTCGATCTGCATCGTCTGCACTGACTGGATACGGTGCTGTTTTGAGTTCATCGAATGGCGTCATGAACTCTTCCACGGGACGTCGATCAGACTCGCTCTGCCAGGGGATGTCCCGGCGGGTCAGAACGCCGGCCAGTATGTTGCTGCCGGGCATTGTTTCAATCAGGATGCCGTTGATATTGTGTTGCCGAGCGAAGGCGCGGGCTTCGCCAATGGTGGCACGAAGGGGAAGGAGAAGAGGATTTTCGATGATAGCGCTGTGGCTTCGTTTGACCCGCTCCACGGTTGCCGTCTGGGTTTCAATCGACTGCCCCCGGTGGATGACCCCAAGTCCACCCTCCAGCGCCATCGTTTCGGCCATTTTGCGACCAGTCACACTGTCCATGTTGGACGAAACAATGGGCAATTCGAGCGAAAGACTGGATGTTAACGGCGAGGTCAAAGGAATCTGGGATCTGGTGGGCGCAATTCCCTTCTGCGGACGAAACAGAAAATCGTCAAACGTCTTGCCGATCCAAGCAGGTTCCAACTGCGGGTGATTCATCTGCTGCGCCAGGTTAAATTAAAACGATCGCTCGAAGCGGCCGTAAAGCCGTTCCTTTTAGTAGCAATAGTATTCGGGCCGTTGGCAACACTCAACATTAAACTGGGTTGGGATTCGTTAAAGAGACGATGGGGCCTTTCTCCTCAGATTGCGACGCGGATTGCGAGGGCGATCAGTACCAGTCCGAAAATCCGATCTAGAGCGACCGCCCACCGGCGGAGCCGGGACAGGATTGCAGAGTGGGAAAGTGCGAGGGCAACGACGGCATACCACAGCGTATCGATGGTCCCAGCCGTGACCACCATGACAATCTTCTCGCCCCAGCCGGCGTGAGGTCGCACGAACTGGCTGAAAAGCGCCAGGAAGAAGAGCGCAATCTTTGGATTTGTGACTGCAATGAGAAAGCCGTCACGAAACGGCGACCCAATCGGTTTTGTTGAACTCGACTCGGGATCAAGCGATTCGATGACCTCCGAGCGGGTCAACAGGTAGCGACCGCCGAGAAATACCAGCACCAGTGCGCCAGCCCAGCGAATGGAATCGAAAAGAGCCGGGTTGCGGATGATCACAAAACCGATCCCGGCTGCTGTCAAAAGTGCCCACAAACTGATCCCGGCTGCGTGAGACAGGGCTGTGGCAAGCCCATGGGCGCGACCGCCCGCTACCGTATTACGTACCACCACTGCGAGGCTCGGCCCCGGTGAGATGGCACCGAGAACGCAGATTGTGACCATCGACAACCAGAGGGGCAAAGGCATGAGCGGGTGACACTCGCTTGGATGCCAAAGTGGCAACCCACCCAATGTAGCAGACGTGTTCAGCCTGGCCGGACGGCCCGGGGGCGGCGAAGCAATCTTTGGTGTTAGATTGTAAGCAGGAGCATTGGTTGGCCGAAAAAATAGTACCGATGCTCGAGCCAAAGGATTACGGGAAGGTGACAGCGGCACGTCGAATTGAAGAATTGATGTGGATTGTCTGTCCATTTCGCTGAGTTCGATGGCGCTTCTCTGGTCTCATCGTGAGAAAGGCGTCCTCTACCAGGTACGGGCTGCAGGTTCCAGCCGGCGCCTTTACACCGATGGGGTTCTCCACACCCAGTTCAACCCGCGCCGGATCGTGACCGGCAGTGTCTGGGATTTGCTTTGGCTGCCAGTGTTTTTCTTGGCTGCGCCGCGTATCGAGCGGGTCCTTTTGCTCGGAGCCGGGGCAGGTGCTGTCATCCGACAGCTCAATATGCTGTTTCAGCCCAAAGAGATCGTCGCGGTGGAAAACAACCCGGTTCACTTACGTGTCGCGCGCGAATTTTTCGGGGTAACCCGTCAAATGTCGGTGCTACACCAGGCCGATGCCGCTGAATTCGTTCGGCGCTACCGCGGGGGAAGGTTCGACCTGATCATCGATGATCTTTTCGTTGCGCGCGGCAGCGTGGCCCGGCGCGCGCTGTCGTGTGATTCCCGCTGGATGAAACAACTGGTACGACATCTTCGAACGGCCGGCGTATTGTGTGTGAATTTTGCTGACCAGAGCGAGTATCTGGCCACGCCGTTTTCCGCTTGGTTTGGGCCTGGACGAAGGTTCGGCAGCGCCTTCGAGTTACGCTCTCCAAGCACCGATAATGTGATCGCGGCGATGTTGCCAGGGCGGGTCGACACTGCATCGTTGAGGGCGCACTTACAGGCCACACCGACCCTCGCAGGGTTACTGAAGGCCGGTCACTTGCGTTACGAGGTGCGCTCGATGGCTCGGCGCCCGTAATCCGTTCCAACTGGTGGTCGAAACCGGGCACAGTTACACTGCGCTCCACTCCATCTAAGGTGCACCGCCGTCTTATCTCACTCGATTACCCCATGACCAACAATACGAAGACCCGCAACATGGCGTTGTTTTGCGATTTTGAGAACATTGCTCTGGGCGTTCGCGATGCAAATTATGACCGTTTTGATCTCAAGGCCGTGCTGGAGCGATTGCTCCTTAAGGGCAATATTGTGGTGAAAAAAGCCTATTCCGACTGGGATCGTTACCAGGATTTCAAGGCGGCTCTTCACGAGTCCGCTTTCGAATTAATCGAAATCCCTCACATTCGCCAGTCGGGCAAGAATTCGGCGGACATTCGCATGGTGGTCGATGCTCTCGATCTTTGTTACACCAAGGCACACGTGGATACGTTCGTATTGCTCACCGGTGACTCAGACTTCTCACCATTGGTCAGCAAGCTTCGCGAGAACAACAAGTATGTTATCGGGGTGGGAGTCAAGAACTCAACCTCCGATCTGCTGACAGGCAATTGTGACGAGTTCATTTACTACGATGATCTTGCCCGGCCTAAACGCAAATCGTCGCCTCGCAAGAAAACAACACGGGCGGCGGAGCCAAAGAAGAAGCCGGTAAGCCAGGACGAAAAGCAGCAGGAGGCGCTTGACCGCGTAATGGAAACGGTTGAAGATCTTTTCGAGGAACGGGGCGAGGAAGAAAAAGTGTGGGGTTCGATGGTCAAGCAGGCGCTGAAGCGTCGGCATCCGGGCTTTAGCGAGCGCTATCATGGATTTCCGACTTTTGGCCGCCTACTGGAGGAGGCAAAAACCCGTGGCCTGCTGACTCTTGAGCTCGACGAAAAGTCGGGTGGCTACATTATTCGCGATCATACATCGGAGGAGTGACGCCGCGATGAACGCGTACCGCGGCCCGTACAGCAAATTGAAGGTGAACGCTCGGGTGGCGCTGGTCCTCGGAAGCGCCCTTCTGGGGATGCCCCTTGCGGTATTGGCTGACGCCGTTCCAGAGGCCGTGACGCAGGCGGTTGCGGACCTGATTCCCGGACTGACGCCCGACAGCATAGCGCCCACCCCGGTCCCGGGCTTGTACCTGGTCGCTTTTGGGGCTCAGGTCGTCTACCTTTCAGCCGATGGCCGTTATCTGCTAGCCGGAGACCTGATCGAGCTCGAATCGGGTCGAAACCTGGCGGACGATGTGCGCAGCGTGATTCGAAAAAAGATCATCGACGGACTCGACGAGTCCGGGATGGTGGTCTTTTCACCGGCCAGGGTCCGGAGCACCATTACGGTATTTACTGATGTTTCCTGTCCGTACTGCGTGCGGCTGCACCAGGAGATGAACGACTTGGCCAAGGGGGGCATTAAGGTGCGATACCTGGGCTATCCCCGGGCCGGGATCCCGTCGGCCGCCTACGATACGCTGGTTTCGGTCTGGTGCGCCAATAATTCGCAGCAAGCGATGACCGATGCGAAGGCTGGGCGGGACATCGACAAAAAGACCTGCGAGACGCCCATACGCGAGCACATGGCCGCCGCCGAGCAAATCGGCGTGCGCGGCACCCCGACCATCGTTCTGCAGGACGGACAGATGCTCCCCGGGTACGTGCCCGCTGATGAACTCGTGGAGCGCGCGAACGCAGCAGCCGATTCCGGCGGCTGATTCTCCTGTCCATGCTGTGGCTGCGGCTCAACGGCTCCAGATGTCTGTTGTGGTTGATGCTGGCGCTTCCCGTGGGAGCAGAGGCGAGTGAGGACCTGCTGGGTGCCCGTTTCAGCCCTGTTGCCGGGAACCCGGACGCTTTGGACTTCGCGCTTGAGGATCGTTTCGGTGAAGTGCGCCGACTGTCACAGCACCGGGGTCAGGTCGTCGTCGTCAATTTTTGGGCGACATGGTGCGGGCCCTGTTTGGCCGAACTACCGACCATGCAAGCCCTCTGGGAACGTTTGTCAGACGGTCCATTTGAATTCTTGGCGATCAATGTGGGGGAGGAAAGTTCGACCATCGATCGGTTTCTGAACGGGTTTGATCCCCCGCTGGGGTTTCGAATCCTGATGGATCCCAAAATGCGAGTTGTTCGTGAATGGCAAGTACGGGGTATTCCGACCACCTATGTCGTCGATCGACAAGGTCGTTTGGCCGAATTCGCGGAAGGCGGGATCGATTTCACCGACGATTTGGTGGTCGGAAGAATCCGCCGGTTAATGGATGAGGGCGGGTAAGCCGTCCCGGAACACTTCTCAATCGTAAGCTGTTCATGAAATTTTCCCGATTCTTGATACCACTGGTGATTTTTTTAGCGATTGGCCTGCTGCTGGCCGTTGGGCTTAGGCTCAATCCGAGAGAAGTCCCTTCCCCTCTCATCAATCAGTTGGCGCCGGATTTCCGGCTGCCTCGGCTTCTGGCCCAGAACCTCGAAATTGCGACGGCAGATCTGCGCGGGCAGGCGTGGGTGCTGAATGTGTGGGCATCGTGGTGTGCGGCTTGTCGTACGGAACATCAACTGCTGCACGATCTCGCGGCCGCCGGAGCAGTAGACCTGGTGGGACTCAACTACAAAGATGAACCCATGGCGGCGATTTCATGGTTGCGATCGCTCGGCAACCCCTACCGTTGGATTGCAGTGGATTCCGCCGGCGATGTTGCAATCGATTGGGGAGTCTATGGTGTGCCAGAGACCTTCGTGATCGACGCGAATGGCATCATCCGCTACAAGCACATCGGTCCGCTCGACCAGAATATTCTGCGCCGAAAGATTTTGCCGTTGGTTCGCCAGCTCAGCCAAAAGGCCGGCTGATGGTTCCGTTGTGGGATCTCTACAGCAGATTCAGACGATTTTACGCAGATCGTATTCAAGAATCCCTTCAGCGCCCCTTTCGCGCAATTTAGGGATGAGATCACGGATCAGGTGGTTGTCCACCACGGTTTCAAGCGCGACCCAGCCCTTTTCAGATAGCTGACTCACAGTGGGTGCGTGGAGGCTGGGGAGTAGCGCGACAATTTCCTCCAATCTGGCCTCGGGCGCGTTCATTTTCAGCGCCACTTGTTGACGGGCTTGCAACGATGCTTGAAGGAGCAGCGAAATCTGTTCAATTTTCTGCTTTTTCCAAGGGTCTGCGAGGGCCTCTCGATTGCTGATCAGGCGGGTGTGGGTATGCAGCAGGTCGGAGACAATCCGCAATCCGTGGGCGCGGATCGTGTTGCCGGTCTCGGTAATCTCAACGACGGCGTCGACCAGGCCGCCCACTGCTTTGGCTTCGGTGGCTCCCCAGGAGAACTCGACGTCGCAGTCAATATCGCGCTCGGCCAGATAGCGGCGCGTAAATCGAACCAGTTCCGTCGCGATTTTTTTCCCTCGCAGATCCTTCACCGACTGAATGGGAGAGTCTTCCGGCACGACCAGGACCCAGCGGCAAGGTTGATCTGAGTTTTTGGAGTAGACCAGGTCGCAGACCTCCTCCACCTCGATTTCGCTCTCGAGCATCCAGTCCAGCCCGGTCAGCCCGAGATCAAGATTGCCCCGGCCGACGTACATCGGCATTTCCTGGGAACGGACCAGAGCGCACGAGATTTCAGGGTCATCGATGCTCGGGAAATAATTGCGGGATTGCGAGCGGATCTCCCATCCAGCTTGTCGAAACAAGCTGATTGTGGCTTCTTCCAGGCTACCCTTAGGGATGCCGAGTTTGAGTTCGTTCATAGGTTCCAGAGCGTCCTGGGAGGGGCCCGTCTTGCCGCCCGCATTGGCCAAAAGGGGCGCGATTATCGCACAGGCGGGACTCGGACTCAGTGCCCTGGTGCTTGTCTGGCCGCCACCTAACGACAGCAGATTAAGGGTATTCCAGTCACGATGGCTGGACGATGGGCACGATGCAGCACCCGGAATCTCCGATTTATGCGGGTGAGACGACGGCGCGTCGATCATGTGCATTGCTCTTGAGAGGTAGCCGCCGCTAAAGAGGTTGAGATGATTGAGGGCGTGGTAAAGGTTATAGAAGGCCCAGCGCAACGGCTATCCGGTATCCAGGGGTCAGTTTGCCGGGTCTGCCGTCAGGAACAAGTCGCCGAACCCGCCAAACAGTTCCGTCATGGCCACGCCATACTCGCGATCGCCAAAATACACCGCCGGATCGTAAATGATGGGATCTCCCGACGGCCACGCCGCAAAGTTGC
>Ga0208113_1001538_pt1 | contig 10885 bp, 9 predicted proteins | sample Knorr_S7_td_NADW_FD_185598 | JGI IMG/M metagenome (GOLD analysis project Ga0208113, IMG submission 185598) | Marine microbial communities from Southern Atlantic Ocean transect - Knorr_S7_td_NADW_ad_2505m_LV_A (SPAdes) (version 2) | ecosystem: Environmental > Aquatic > Marine > Oceanic | place...
GCTCTATTGTTTGGCGTTTTTGATTACCTTTCTCATAGGCGGCTTAACCGGACTTTTCTTGGGCAATGTATCCGTAGATGTACCGCTGTCTGATACTTACTTTGTGGTAGGCCATTTCCACATGGTTATGGCTGTTTCCCCTGTTTTGGCTTTGTATGGGGGACTTTATCACTGGTTTCCCTCAGTCACCGGGAGAATGTTGGACGACCGGCTTGGTAAAATACATTTTTGGATAACTTTCGTAGGCACCTATCTGATTTATTTCCCCATGCATTACATTGGCTTCCTTGGCGTACCAAGGCGTTATTACTCCAACCAGCAGTACGATTTCATCCCCGACTCCGTTGCCGACTTGAATCAATTCATCACTATTTGTGCGCTGATCGTCGGCGCCTCACAATTCATTCTTTTGTACAACTTTGTGCACAGTGCCATCCGCGGTAAAAAAGCCGCCAAAAACCCTTGGGGTGCTTGCACGCTTGAGTGGCAAACCCTGGAATCTCCTCCCGGACATGGCAATTGGGGTGACCAGCTGCCGGTTGTTTACCGCTGGCCTTACGACTACGGTCTGCCTGGTGCAACCGCTGACTTTGTGCCACAAAATGTCCCGGATGAACAAATCACATAGGCTCTTTTGGACAAGCACCAACCAATAAATTCGGAACCGGGCATCTTAAAGCTAAGCCATGCTCAGGTTTTTCTTTATCTGCTGCTGACGGTGGTTACCATTTTGTTTTTATTTCTAACCAACGCCTATGTTTTTCGGATGAATTTTGAAGATTGGCAACCCCTGCCTGTACCTTCATTGCTGTGGGTTAATACCTGCTCTCTCGTGGTGGCAAGCATGGGCATGGGCTGGGCGACCAGGGCAGCGAAAACAAACAACAAAAACAACCTCAAAATTGGTCTGTTTGTCGGCGGCCTGTTTGCTCTGTTTTTTTTAACGGGTCAGTTTTTGGCTTGGCAGCAATTGATTGCTTACGGTTATTTTGTGGCTGACAATCCGGCGAACACATTTTTTTATTTAATTACGGCCCTGCATGGGCTGCATATATCAGGCGGGATTGTTGCCTGGATTGTTATCACAAAAAAATCTTGGAAAACCGATGCCGTGCAATCAACCGCAGCACGCGTTAGTCTGCTGGCAACCTACTGGCATTATTTGCTCCTGATTTGGGTCATGATGTTTGGCTTATTTTTATCCACGTAATGGGGAACTAATCTATGTCTAATACCGCATTCAACCAAGCATCCGATGCAGCTTTGGTGCCTGATAACCTAAAAGGACTGGTCGCAGACTGGTCGTCCGACGTACAAACCTTCAAAGTGCGCTGGAGCAAGGCGATGATGTGGATCTTCCTGCTCAGTGATACTTTTATTTTTGGCTCGTTTTTAAGCAGCTACATGGCGGTACGCCTTACCACCACCGCACCCTGGCCGGACACCAGTACGGTCTTTGCTCTGCATGTGGGAGGCACAGAAGTGCCGTTGTTGTTGATTGCAATCATGACGTTTATTTTGATCAGCAGCAGTGGAACCATGGCCATGGGAGTGACTGCTGCGTACAAGAAGCAACGCGTGAAAACCGGCGTCCTGATCTTGTTAACCGCCCTGGGCGGGCTGGCCTTTGTTGGCATGCAAGCTTTTGAGTGGACCAAGTTGATTGTTGAAGAAGGCATCCGACCTTGGGAGAATCCGTATGGTGCCCACCAATTTGGTGGTTTTTTCTTTATGATTACCGGCTTCCATGGATTGCATGTCTCAATTGGTGTGATCTATCTCAGTACCGTTGCTTGGCGAGTATTCGCGGGGCGGTACGACCGTTTGGACGATTACCAAATCGTTGAGGTTATGGGGCTGTATTGGCACTTTGTGGACCTGGTCTGGATCTTTATATTTGCCTTCTTTTATTTGTGGTAAGGTGCAGAGATGGAACCAAACAAACCCTTTATACATCCCAGTTACTATCCAGGCGAGACCCCTGAAGCTGAACATCCCCTCAGTCTCTATATGAGTGTTTGGATCCTCCTGTTTGTGCTCAGTGCGTTCTCTTATATGGTCGACATCATGAACGTAGAGGGTTATCTACGTGCGTTCCTGATCACCATTTTTGCTTTTCTCAAAGCAGGCCTTGTGGTCGGAGTCTTCATGCACATGGCCTGGGAGAGAATGGCTTTAATATATGCCATTACGCTGCCCCCCCTGTTTTTGCTGGCCCTGGTTGGGATCCTTTCGGTTGACGGTGCTTTTGTCTACTACATCCGCGATCTCTTTATGAGTGTAACCGCTTCCTAGCCAAGCAAACCTGCATGAGGCAAAGGGCCATAACATGCCAAAACACAACAAAAAGCTTGTAGCATTCACCACTTTGTTGGCTTTTTGTGTGGTAGTTTTTGGCGCTTATGTCCGATTATCAGACGCAGGACTAGGGTGCCCTGACTGGCCGGGCTGTTACGGATATTTTGGGCCGCCAAGCTCTCCGAGCGAACTTGCATATACTGAGGAATTGTTTCCCGATCAACCCTTTAATTCCACAAAAGCATGGACAGAAATGGTGCATAGATATCTGGCCACAACCCTTGGTTTTTTAATTCTTATTTTGTTTTATTTCGGTATCAAAAACAGGTCTGACGTACCGCAAACAACAAACACTGACAACAAAACAATGCTGCTTACTGTTCTTTTATTGCTGGTTGTGTTTCAAGGCTTGCTGGGGATGTGGACAGTGACCTTAAAAGTGCATCCGATGATTGTTCTTGCGCATTTGGTGGGGGGCATGTCAACACTGGCCTTGTTGTTTTATTTTTATAAAAAACTAACTCCCTCAAGTCTTCCTGTTGATAAAACCAAAAAAATTACAGGCGCTTTGTTGATTGGTTTTATTCTACTCGTCATCCAGATTATGTTGGGCGGTTGGACCAGCAGCAATTACGCTGCGTTGGGTTGCCCGGATATACCACTCTGTTACGGACAACTGTGGCCGGACAATATGGATTTCTCAACAGCTTTTTGGAGCTGGCAATCGTTTGGCAGCAACTATGAGGGCGGCTTGCTTCCGCCCTCGGCAAAAACTGCCATTCATTTCACCCACAGAATCGGTGCTGTGATCACTCTCTTGGTTTTATCAGCATTGGGTAGCCAATACTTGCGCAGCACCTCCGCAAACATTCGTACTGCTGCGCAGTATCTTCTCGGCGCTTTAATCGCTCAGTTTGTTTTAGGGATAATTATGGTTTGGAGCAGTATCAATATTGTTCTGGCAACAGCGCATAACGGTTTTGCAGCCCTGTTGTTGCTGTCTTTTGTCAATCTTCTTTACACCTTAAAACAAAGATAACGATAAAATGGTTCTATGGAAGCTGAACAAATCCTCAACCACCTGAATGATCCGCAAAAAGAAGCAGTGACCAGTGGCAGTCAGCCTGTATTGGTAGTGGCAGGGGCTGGCAGCGGGAAAACGAGGGTGTTGGTTCACAAAGTGGCTTGGTTGATTGCAATGGAGTCAGTCGCGCCCCAAAACATTGTTGCCGTAACTTTCACCAACAAGGCCGCAACCGAAATGCAAACCCGGATTCAAAAAATAATCAGTGCGCCTACGCGCGGTATGTGGGTGGGAACGTTTCATGGACTGGCACATAAATTTCTCCGTCTGCATTGGCAAGAAGCCGGGTTGCAGCAAGGGTTTCAAATACTGGACGCCGCTGATCAATACCGGCAAATCAGGCGCTTGCTCAAGAATCTGGGCCTTGATGAAACCCAATGTCCGCCCAAAGACATTCAGTGGTTCATTAACAACCAAAAAGATTTTGGACTGCGTCCTGGCAAGGTTAAAAAAGATCCAGCAAGAAAGGAATATATAAGCATATACAAGGCCTATGAAGAGGGTTGCGAGCGAGCAGGCCTTGTGGATTTTGGTGAATTATTGCTACGGTGTTACGAAACGTTGAAAAAAAACGATGCGCTTTTGGACCATTACCAAAACCGGTTTAAGCATCTTTTGGTGGATGAATTTCAGGACACAAACGAAATTCAGTATCAGTGGGTTAAACTCCTTTCTGGGCCGGAGTCGTCAACCTTTGTTGTGGGGGATGATGACCAGTCCATCTATAGGTGGCGTGGCGCTAATTCAGAAAACATGCAGCGCTTTCAAAAAGACTTTGCGGGGTGCAGGCTCATTAAGTTGGAACAAAATTACCGCTCTACAAAAACAATTTTGGCCGCTGCCAATGCTGTGATCGCCAACAATCAGCAGCGCTTAAGCAAAGAGTTGTGGACGGAAGGTGAACAAGGCGAGCCCATCACCGTTACCAGCGCATACGATGAATACGAGGAAGCACAAAACATTGTCAGCAAAATTACCTCCTGGAAAACACAAGGCGGAAGCTTGAGTGACACGGCAGTTTTGTACCGATCCAACGCTCAGTCCAGGGTTCTTGAGGAAGCACTGCTGCAACTGAATATCCCCTACCGGGTCTATGGCGGCATGCGTTTTTTTGATCGCGCAGAAATTAAAGACGTGCTGTCCTATTTGCGGCTGGTTGTCCATAAAAACGATGATGTTGCTTTTGAGCGATCATCAAACATGCCACCAAAAGGCATGGGGGCCAAAACCATGTCGCAGATTAGAGCCTTTGCTAAAGAACATAATTTATCTTTATTTTCAGCGGCGTCTTCCATGGTCCAAAACCAAGAACTTGCAACGAGAGCATTTACCGCAACAAACGGTTTTCTCAACTTGATCCATAAAATAGAAACGTCAATTGATGGGCTGGAACTACCAGAACAGTTTGAAAAAAGCATTGAGCTGTCCGGTCTGGTCCCTTTTTTAAAATCAAAAAAGACAGAAAAAGCTGAAACTAAAATTGAAAATATCTCTGAATTGGTAAACGCAGCCCATGGGTATCGGCCCCTCATAGACGAAGACGAATTGTCTCCGCTGCAATCTTTTATCTCCCACGCAGCCCTTGAGTCCGGTGACAACCAAGCCGCAGACTGGGAAGACAGTGTCCAGCTTATGACCATGCACTCTGCAAAAGGTTTGGAGTTTAAGCTCATTTTTATCTCCGGGATGGAAGACGGGTTGTTTCCGCACCAAAGATCCATTCTAGAGCCTGGCGGGCTTGAGGAAGAAAGGCGCCTTTGTTACGTGGCTATTACCAGATCAATGCAAGAGCTTGTTATCAGTTTCACCGAACAGCGTATGTTACATGGGGTTTACCACCACAGTCAGCCTTCTCGATTTTTATTTGAAATTCCTGAAAACCTCATTAACGAATCACACCAACTGGGGCTATTGGCACGAGCAAGAACACCCATCAAGAAAAAAAACACCGCTCAACATGCGGGTGCTTTTAAGCTAGGACAACAGGTTCAACACCCAAGCTTCGGGGATGGCACCATCATTGGTTTTGAGGGGGACGGAGATCATGCAAGAGCTCAAGTTAACTTTGAAAACGAAGGTGTAAAATGGCTTGTTTTGGGATACGCAAAGCTGAAATTGATGTAAAATAAGACCGTAAACAGCGATGAACATTCTAATATTAGGCGCCGGGCAAGTGGGGTCAACTACAGCCACCCAGCTTGCTAAAGAAGAAGACAATGAAGTCACGATTGTCGATATCGATGCTGAAAAACTCACAAAACTTGCAAGTCGGGTTGACCTGCAAGCTATTGAAGGCAACGCCGCCTACCCCGAGACCCTCAGACAATCGGGCGCGGAAACTGCAGACATGCTCATTGCGGTAACCAGCAGCGATGAAGTCAATATGATTGCGTGTCAAATTGCATCAACGTTATTCAATACACCGAAAAAAATAGCCAGAATACGTGCCCAAGAATACTCGGAGAACAAAGCGCTTTTCTCGAGATCCAACATACCCGTTGATCATTACATCAACCCGGAACAACTGGTGACCGAACACATCGCCGAGCTTATTCTTCATCCCGGAGCATTCCAAGTGTTGGATTTTGCCAACGGACAAGTGCGTATGGTTGGGGTGCGGGCAAAACAACAAGGTTTTTTAGTTGGCAAACCCATTAAGTTTTTACACACACATTTGGGCAATGAACAAGTACGAATCGCAGCTGTCTACAGAGACGGGGAAAGCATTGAGCCCGAAGGCGACACCGTCATCAAAAAAGACGACGAGGTCTTTTTTATTGCCGCAAGAGAAGACATTGATTATATGATTGCAGAGTTCATGCAGAGCCAAGAAAAGGCAAGAAAGGTAATTATTGCCGGTGGCGGCGGTATTGGCCTACAGCTGGCGTTACAGCTGGAGAAAACCTGCCAAGTAAAAATTATTGAGCGATCAAAAGCTCGGGCTAAAAAAATTTCCGAGCTGGCAGAAGACACCATTGTCTTGGTTGGTGATGCTGCTGATGACAACTTGTTGTTGGAAGAAAGTATTGAAACCACCGATGTTTTTGTTGCCTTAACAGACTCAGAAGAGGCCAACATACTGTCATCAATGCTGGCTAAAAAATTAGGCTGCAAAAAAGCGATGGCCTTGGTCAACAAAGCTTCTTACTCAGGGCTGATTGAAACTGGCAGCATTGATATTGCCATCTCCCCCCAACAAATTACCATCGGTTCTTTGTTGTCGCATGTCAGAGAAGGAGACGTTGTCAAAGTGCACTCGTTAAGACGGGGTAACGCGGAAGCGCTGGAGGCGATTGCCCATGAGCACGCAGGATCCAAAGTCGTTGGCAAAATGCTTGACGAAATCAAGCTGCCCAAAGGGGCGTTTATTACCGCCGTACTGTCAAGTTCTGGAGCCTTGAAAACCCTTCACCACAGCACCATCATTGAACCAGACGATCATGTTATAGTGTTTATAACAGACAGAGAACGGATCGCGGACGTCGAGAACCTCTTCTAACAAAGCAACCACGCTGGCCTAACTGTAATTTTTGACTTGATTGAAGGAAAATTATGACGCTGAACAACATAAAATCCGTTCAAAAAACCTTAGGTCTGTTGCTAACAGTTTTTAGCAGCACCATGTTAACGCCGGTTGTGGTCGCGTTAATTTACCAAGAAAGCACTTCTCTGGTCTTTGTGGCCTCTTTTTTAATTACCGGACTGTTTGGTTTGGTGCTGTGGCTGCCGGCAAAGAAAGCAGATACCGAAATTCGTTTGCATGAGGGGTTTATTATTGTGGCATCGTTTTGGGTGGTGCTTGCACTGTTTGGTGCACTGCCTTTCCTTTTGCTGCCTGAGTTAGGCCTTTCCATTACCAACGCCGTTTTTGAATCGACCTCAGGGTTAACAACAACCGGCGCAACCATCCTGACCGGGTTGGATGAATTGCCACGTTCACTGTTGTTTTATCGGCAACAATTGCAGTGGCTGGGCGGCTTGGGGATAGTTGTTCTAGCTGTCGCTTTGCTGCCAATATTAGGGGTTGGTGGCATGCGTTTGTACCGCGCGGAGTCTGCATCAGCAATCAAAGAATCAAAATTTACCCCGAGACAAAAAGAAACCGCCAAAGCCTTGGCAACCATCTATTTGATCCTCACCGCGGTTTGTGTTTTATGCTACAACCTAGCGGGGATGGATTTCTTTGATGCCCTGTCCCACGGGTTTTCAACCGTTGCCATAGGCGGGTTTTCAACACATGACACCAGTTTTGGCTTTTACGATACTTCACCGGCCATTCATTGGGTAGCTGTAATTTTCATGTTTTTGGCTGGGATTAATTTTTCACTCCATTTTTTTGCTTGGAAAAGTAAAAGCGTTGTCAACTACCTCAAAAACACAGAGTTTAAAACCTATTGTTATTTGTTGACTCTTGTTTTTTTTATTGCTGCTGTGTCAATTGTCTTCTCGAATAATGGGGTTAAAGAAAGCACAACGATAACCGAAGTGCTGTTCCAAGTGGTTTCGATTGGCACCACAACTGGTTACACAACATCTGCCTACGGTACCTGGCCGTTGTTTGTGCCCTTTTTATTGTTGGGGCTAAGTTTTGTTGGCGGCTGTGTGGGTTCGACCGGCGGTGGCCTTAAAGTGGTTCGTGTCCTTTTATTATATAAACAGGGAGCCAGAGAGATTAAACGGCTTATTCACCCGAGTGCTGAAATACCGGTTATTCTAAACGGACGTTCCGTGGACCAAAAAATATTGGATTCCGTTTGGGGTTTTATCGCTGCCTATCTTGCCATTCTTGTGATCATGGTGTGCATGTTGGTGGCCTCTGGGCTGGATCCACTAACCTCTTTTTCTGCAATTGCCGCATCCCTGAATAATTTAGGTCCTGGCCTGGGTGATGTGTTCGCCAATTACACTGTTCTAGAAACATTTCCCAAATGGGTCTGCATCGCAGGGATGGTGTTGGGCAGGCTTGAGATTTTTGCCCTTCTTGTTCTTTTCACCCGGGCTTTTTGGCAAGAATAAGCCCGAAGTAAGTGCACTGCCTTTACCTGATCGCGTGTTTTTAGATAAAACAAATCGCGCCATTGGCAAGGGTGCGGCAACCCTTACCGTTGTTATGGTGCTTGTCACATTTGTCATCGTGGTGCTGCGCTATGGCTTTAACTTGGGCTGGATCTGGCTCCAAGAAATGGTCACTTGGATGCACGCGGCTGTTTTTTTATTGGCGGCAGCTTACACTTTTTCAGAGGACGCGCACGTTCGTGTGGATGTCTTCTACCGTAACTGGAGCCAGCGCACGAAAAACAAAGTCGACTTGGTTGGCAATGTATTTTGTTTGTGCCCGCTGGCCTTGCTGTTGCTTGTGGGCAGTTTGGATTATGTGTCTGCCTCATGGGAGATGAAGGAAAGCTCTCGGGAAGCGGGAGGCTTGGCTTACCCTTTTATCCCGCTGTTAAAAACCTTGCTTCCATTGACCGGGCTGATGTTGTTTTCCCAAGGCTTGGTGCATGCCTATGCTTGCTATTTAAAACTTAAAGATGATTGAATCGGTTTTATTGTTCTTGGCAGTCATCGTGGTGCTTCTGGCCGGTTATCCGGTGGCGTTTACATTGGCGGGTACGGCCATTTTATTTGCCGTGATTGGTCTGCTGACGGGAAATTTTGAGGTCGGTTACTTGAGCGCCCTGCCAAGCAGGTTGTTTGGCATCATGACCAACGAAACCTTGATCGCGGTTCCGCTGTTCATATTTATGGGCATCACCTTGGAGCGGGCAAAAATTGCCGAAGATCTCCTGGAGACCCTCAGTTCGTTGTTTGGAAGTTACCGGGGCGGGCTTGGCTTGGCGGTGATCCTGGTGGGCATGCTGCTCGCTGCGAGCACCGGAATTGTCGGTGCAACCGTGGTTACCATGGGACTTTTGTCGTTGCCAACCATGTTGAAAAGAGGCTACGACCCTGCTGTTTCTACAGGTGTCATTTCAGCCTCCGGGACCTTGGGTCAAATCATACCGCCCTCCATTGTCTTGGTCTTGTTGGGCGATGTCCTGTCGTCGGCCTACCAACAATCGCAATTGGAACAAGGCATCTTTTCCACGAAAACCGTTTCTGTGGGCGATCTTTTTGCCGGCGCGGTCATTCCCGGGGTGCTGCTGGTTGGTTGTTATATGTTGTATTTGATTGTTCTCTCATTTGCCAAACCGGAAACCATGCCCCGGGGAGAGAAAAGTACAGCGCAGGGTTTTGTGCTGGTCAAAAAAGTTTTTCTGGTGTTGTTGCCGCCGCTGTTCTTGATTGTTGCCGTCCTGGGCTCAATCATTGCTGGAGTTGCAACCATAACCGAAGCCGCCGGTGTTGGCGCGGTTGGCGCGCTGTGTTTGGCGCTGCTAAAAAAAGAATTGAGCTGGGCAAAAACAAAAGAGGTCATGCAAGGGACGGCCAAGCTTACCAGCATGGTTTTCTTAATCCTGATAGGCGCCTCCGTTTTTTCATTGGTATTCAGGGGCTATGAAGGCGATGAGCTGGTGCAGTCCTTTTTGCTGTCCGTCCCGGGTGGTGTTACCGGTGTTCTGATTGTGGTCATGCTGGCAATGTTTCTCTTGGGTTTTGTCCTGGATTTCATCGAGATCACCTTCGTGGTGGTGCCGATTGTTGCCCCTGCAATTTTAGCTCTGGGGGTGGATCCGATCTGGTTGGGTATTATGATTGCCGTCAACCTGCAAACTTCCTTTCTCACCCCGCCCTTTGGCTTTGCCTTGTTTTACCTACGCGGTGTTGCCCCACCAGAGGTGGCAACAAAGTCAATTTACAAAGGCGTGCTGCCTTTTGTTTGCATCCAGCTGTTGATGTTGTTGCTACTTGCCTTGTTTCCAGAATTGGTCACCTGGCTGCCAGCAAAGCTTTATGGTTAGGATTTATAGCTTTAGAGACTAAAGTTTCTCTTTGACCATATCTCGGTATTCGATAAGCTTCTTGTTTTTAATTTTAAGTTCAGAGCCTGCTTTAACCGCCCTATCAAAACTGTGGTAGGACACACAGAAATTATTGAGGTTGAATGCTGCAATCGCTAAATTGACATACGCATCATAGGATTGTTTTGGAGCATATTGGCTCCATGTTTTTTCTAAAAAAGGCCTTAATAATACTGTCGCTTTCCAGTCATCCTGTTGATCAAGATAAGCACCGCTTAAAGCAGTAACTGAGTAAGCGTGGAGAAAAATCACATTTGGGTCGAATTCATTTAGTTGCCCTAGAAGAACGAAGACAGTGTCTAAATCTTTTTTCATGCCCTTGATATCGGGTGGTTTACTGTCTTGTTTTTTGCCTGCTCTTTGAAAGAGAAAAACAGCTTTTTCAAACTTATTTTCCGTTTCCTTTACATGTTCGTCGAGTTTCTTTATTGCGGTTTTATTGTTCATTTTTTCTATATCATAAAGAAGCCTAGTTAATTCCCCGCCATTAAAATCCAGTATATCGCTGTCATAAAACATTCCCCAGGATTCCAGGCTATCT
>Ga0208113_1001539_pt1 | contig 10883 bp, 11 predicted proteins | sample Knorr_S7_td_NADW_FD_185598 | JGI IMG/M metagenome (GOLD analysis project Ga0208113, IMG submission 185598) | Marine microbial communities from Southern Atlantic Ocean transect - Knorr_S7_td_NADW_ad_2505m_LV_A (SPAdes) (version 2) | ecosystem: Environmental > Aquatic > Marine > Oceanic | place...
CAATAAAAATTGGGTCAATACCATTTTGCATTGCTGTTTTACGAAATAGCTTTGATTCGTGTAGCGGCACGTCAGCCACTAAAATTGAATCAACACCGGCTTCTTTAGCATCTTGATAAAACTTTTCGATGCCACGCTTAAATACTAAGTTTGAATACAACAATAGGCCAATTGGAATATCGGCATTGTACTCACGTACTTGTTTAATGATATCAAAGCAATCTTGGGTATTGATGTTTTCATCAAGTGCACGAATGTTAGCAGCTTGGATCACCGGACCATCAGCAATCGGATCTGAAAATGGAATACCTAGTTCAAGGGCATCAGCGCCGCCATCAATTAAGCTTTTGATGATTTCTACACTCAGTGCTTTATTAGGATCACCAATCGTAACGAAGGGTACAAAAGCACCTTGGTTTGTTTCATTTAATGTGGCGAACAGTTGTCCGTAACGGTTAGTCTGGCTCATAGTGCGCCTCCTTCTGATAAAACACTGTGTACGTGAGCCAAATCTTTATCGCCTCGGCCGCTTAGGTTAACCACTAAAATAGTGTCTTCGGTTTGTTGCTCGGCATATTTAAGGGCATATGCGAGGGCATGGCTTGATTCAAGCGCTGGAATAATCCCTTCGTTCTTAGCCAGTAGTTGGAATGCTTCAAGTGCTTCAGTATCAGTAATGCCCACATATTCTGCACGGCCTGTCTCATGAAGATAAGCATGTTGTGGACCAACAGCTGGGTAATCAAGACCTGCTGAAACAGAGTAAGACTCTTCAATTTGACCATCATCATTTTGCATAATATAGGTATAGGTACCGTGTAAAATGCCTTTCGTGCCCTTACATAGCGTAGCACCGTGTTGATGGGTATCTAAGCCTTTACCAGCTGGCTCTACACCAATTAGTTTTACGCTTGGCTCATCAATAAAGTCTGTGAACATACCAATGGCGTTAGAGCCACCACCCACGCAAGCAAGCACAGCATCCGGTAAGCGACCTTCAGCTTTAAGCACTTGTTGTTTTGCTTCTTCACCAATCATTTTTTGGAACTCACGCACCATGGTAGGGAATGGGTGAGGGCCTGCTGCAGTGCCTAGTAAATAGTGAGCATCTTTGTAATTAGCTGACCAGTCACGCAGTGCTTCGTTTACGGCATCTTTTAAGGTACCAGAGCCTGCTGTGACAGGAATAACCTCTGCGCCCATTAGTTTCATACGAAATACATTTGGTTGCTGACGTTCAACGTCTTTTGCGCCCATGTAAATACGGCATTTTAAGCCAAGTAGGGCACAGGCTAGGGCCGTTGCAACACCGTGTTGGCCGGCACCTGTTTCTGCAATCACTTCTTTTTTACCCATGCGTTTGGTCAGAAGTGCTTGACCAAGTACTTGGTTGGTTTTGTGCGCACCGCCGTGGAGTAAATCTTCACGCTTTAAATACAGTTTTACCTTAGGATTTTTAACTAAGTTACGTGTCAGAGTTAATGGCGTAGGGCGACCTGCGTATTCATTTAACAGTATTTCAAACTCAGCCTGAAAAGCTGGATCTTTTTGTGATTTATTAAACTCTGCTTCTAGTTGCTTGAGTGCTGGCACAAGCAGCTGTGGTACAAACATACCACCGAATTCACCGAAATAAGCTGGATTTTGCATTCTAACCTCAATAATTTCTGATATGCGAAAACGCATTTTGTAATTTTGTTTGGCACTTTTTACCCGCTGACGCTTCAACGCCAGAATTTAGGTCAAGGCCATTAGCACCGCGATAAAGCGCTGCGTGAATATTTTCTGGGTTTAAACCCCCGGCTAACATAAACGGCACGGTTGCCGTCTCTAGCACTGACCAATCAAATGCTTCGCCTGTGCCACCTTTTTGGCTTTTGCTGTAAGTGTCGTATAAATGGCGGTCAACCCCTTCAAGCGGTTTGGGTAATTCGCCTTTAACGGCTTGGGCTTTCCAAATTTCACAGCCAAGCGGTAATTGCTTTCTGAGACTTTGAATATACTCGCTATTCTCGTCACCATGTAATTGCACTGCAGCTAATTTTAAGCTTTGTGCATAATCGACCACTTGTTCTAGAGGTGCATTGACAAACACACCCACATACGCGAGCGGGGCACTTTGCGTAACTTGCTTGGCACAGTCGATATCGACATAGCGCGGTGACTTAGGATAAAAAATTAAGCCACCATACACAGCACCACTGGTGTAGGCTGCCATCGCATCTTGTGAACGGGTTAAACCACACACTTTGTTCTCACCTAAAATGACTTTACGGCATGCGGCTTCTAAGTCGCGCTCAGCCATCAGTGAGCTGCCAATTAAAAAGCCATCGCACAATGGTGCAAGACGTTTTACATCTTTATGGGTATAAATGCCCGATTCTGAAATCACTACTTTGTCATTTGGGATAAGCTGACGTAAACGCTCAGTTGTTGCAAGATCAGTACTTAAATCACGAAGGTCGCGGTTATTAATACCAATTAGGCTGGCATTAAGTGCAAGTGCACGGCTAACTTCTTGCTCATTACTGACTTCAGTAAGTACCGACATATTTAAAGAATCAGCCACTTTATGAAGCGCTAAATATTGCTCGTCATCAAGAACTGAGAGCATTAATAAAATGGCATCACCACCAGTTAAGCGTGCTAAATAAACTTGGTACTCATCAATAAAGAAATCTTTACAAATAAGCGGCTGTTCCACTTGGCTGCGCACGTATTCAAGGTACTGATAACTACCTTGGAAATATTTTTCATCCGTTAGTACGCTCATACAGGTTGCGTACTTTTTATAAACCGATGTAATTTCGTCTAAATTGAATGGTTCGCGAATAAGTCCTTTTGACGGTGAGGCCTTTTTACATTCTAAAATAAACTGCGTGCCGGTTGCTGCTAATGCGCCTTTAAAGTCTCGTTTGGTTGGCACAACATCGCTAATGAACGATTCAAGCGGGCGCTGTGCTTTTCTTTGTTCTAATTCAATGCGTTTGTCGGCAACAATTTTGTCTAACACGTTAGCCATGACTTACCTCAATAATTGCGTTCAATGTGTCCATCGCTTTGCCTGATGCTAATAATTCGCTTACTTGATCTGCGGCTGCTTTTAAATCACCTGCTTTATCGGTTAAATAAAGAAGGGCGGCGACGTTGGCTATAATGGCAGCGTTATGCGCCATTTCACCTTGACCTTGTAAAATCGCTAAGCTTGCTTTTGCGTTATATTCTGGGCCTTGGCCTGCTAGTTGTTCAAGTGAATAGTTTGCAAGACCAAAATCGCTCGCTGTTAGCGTGTATTCGCTCAGTTCACCGTTATTAAGCTCAACCACTTTGGTTGTCCCATGTAAGGCAATTTCGTCAGTGCCTGCACCGTGAACCACCATAGCGCGTTTTGTGCCAAGGGTTTTTAGGGTTTCGGCCATTGGTAAACACAGTGAAGGGTCATAAACACCAAGCAATTGCACCTCAGGGGCAGCAGGGTTGGCCAGTGGCCCTAAGATATTAAAAATTGTGCGGCTTTTAAGAGCCGTACGCACGCCCATCGCATGGCGTACACCACTGTGATAATGCGGTGCAAATAAAAATGTAAACCCAGTATTGTCTAAACAATGCGCTGCTTGCTCAGGGCTCATATCGATATTGATACCCAAGGCTTTAAGTAAATCCGCTGAGCCCGAATTACTCGACACACTGCGATTACCATGTTTGACCATATTGATGCCCGCAGCGGCGGCAACAATAGCAGCTGTGGTACTAATATTAATTGTGTTTGAGCCATCGCCACCGGTACCACAGCTATCAGCAAGTAAGGTTTTGCTGGTTTGAAATGGCACTGCATTGGCGCGCATTGATGCCGCCGCACCGGCGATTTCATCACTTGTTTCGCCTTTCAGTTTTAGGGCGATAAGTGCAGCAGTTAATTCAATATCATTAAGCTTGCCATTCATGATGGCGTCAAACAGTGCAGTTGCTTGCGAAAATGATAAATCTTGCTTTGCTAATAATTGGTTTAACTGGGTTTGAGTTGTTGCTTCCATGTTATTCCTCTACTGCACGCGTGCGGTTAAAAATTCAATGCTTTGTTGTAATAGCAATGCGCCATTTGGCGTTAAAATTGACTCAGGATGAAACTGATAGCCAAGGGCATTATCTTGTTGATGGTAAATTGCCATCGGAATATTTTCATAACAAGCAATTACTTCAACGTCATCAGGGACTTTAGTTGCCATTAATGAATGATAACGAGCAACCGGCATTTTATCCCCCATACCCGCGAATACTGGGTGCTCAGTCAACGTAATAATTGATGACTTGCCGTGCACAGTTTCGCCTGCATGACCAATAACCCCACCGTAGCTTTGTGTTAGTGCTTGCTGCCCTAAACAGATACCCAGCATCGGGAAGCGGCCTTTACACAGTTCAATGAGCTCCATTAAACAACCCGCATCAGATGGTGCGCCAGGACCAGGTGAAAGCACTAATAATACAGGCACTGTCTCTTGGCACATTTTGTCGAAGATGCTTTGTGCACTGATGTTATTACGGTATACCACTAACTGGCACCCTAACATAGAAAGTTCATCGACTAAGTTATAACTAAATGAATCAAAGTTATCTAAAAAGTAGATTTTATAGGCTGATGTTGTCGTCATTATTGTGCCTCGTAAGTCGATTGAATCGCAGTGATCACAGCTTGTGCTTTAGCGCGGGTTTCATTGGCTTCTGATTGTGGATCTGAATCAAACACCACACCTGCACCTGCTTGCACATAGGCTGTGCCGTTTTTAACAAAGGCAGAGCGAATAACAATACAGCTATCCATGGCACCATCACCTGTTAAATAACCCACAGCACCACCATAGCTGCCGCGGCGTTTTTGTTCAGTTTGACGAACTAACTCAGCAGCGCGCACTTTAGGTGCACCCACTAAGGTGCCCATGTTCATACAAGCTTGGTAAGCATGTAGCGCATCGAGTTCAGGTTTTAAAGTACCCACAACGCGTGAAACTAAATGCATCACTTGTGAGTAGCGGTCTACTTTTAATAATTCTTTCGCGTGACGTGTACCTGGTACGCTAATACGGGCAACATCATTTCGCGCTAAATCAACTAGCATCAGGTGCTCTGCACGCTCTTTTTGGTCGTTGCGAAGTTCAAGCTCAATGCGGCTGTCTAGGTCTGGATTAATTTGCCCGTTAGCAAACTTGCCACGAGGGCGAGTGCCGGCAATAGGGTATACCTCAACTTGTTTACTCTCAGCGCAATATTTGAGGGCTGACTCGGGTGATGCGCCGAATAACACAAACTCTTCATCGCGCATATAAAACATATATGGGCTTGGGTTTTGTTGTTTTAATTGGCTGTAAGCATGAAGTGAGTCAGGGCAGGCGAGAGAAAAAGTACGTGATGGTACAACTTGGAAAATATCGCCATCAACGATGTTCTTTTTTAACTTGATGACATGTTCGCAGTATTGCTCGTCGCTAACATCAACAGAAATTGGGTTTGAGCCTGCTTGCTTTTGCCCTTGATAGCTTTGTGCATTGTCACATACGGCATTTAAACGCTCTAACTGTTGACCAACCTCAAAACAATTAGCATGAACTTCAGGACCGTTAAATACATTGCCAATTAGCTCGGTTGTTTTTGCTTGATGGTCGATGACAACTAACGTTTCTGCGAGGTAGAAAACATAATCAGGGCAGCTGTTTTCGCCGTTAGGTACATCAGAAAGGGTTTCGAAATTAGCAACCATGTCGTAGGCAAACACACCGCCTAAGAACACAGAGAATGGGTTGTCTGTGGTGCTTTTAATACTGTTAATGCAGCTACGTAGCGCACTAAATGCATTATCTGCTACTAATTTACTGGCTTCATCAATATCGCTTGCGACCTCGTTGTAGGTTAACGTTAATGTATCTTCTACAAGCTCTGCAGAGCAGTTTTGCACATGAGTTTGTAAATAAGGCAGTAATTGCTTGCCATTATTTGACTGTGCAGTGAGTGTGACCTGTTTGCCTTGGCAAACAATACGTAGCGCTGAGTCAACCAAAATTAGACTTTTTACACTGTCTTTAGAATCAATTTCAGCAGACTCTAACAGCAGTGAATTAGGCTTATCGAGTAAACTGTATAACGCAAGTGGGCTACTGATGTAGTCGCGCACTTGAGTGATACTGGTTACTTCACCCGGTGTCGTTGTTATATGACTAAAAATCAAACCTCATTCTCCCTCATTCCCAAAAACTCTTTAAAAAACAAAACCCCGCGAAGCGATGCTTGGCGGGGTTCGTATAAAGATGCCTATAAATTAGATAGACCCTTACCGTCCCGCTAAGCCAGGCGCCACCACCAATGATGTGTAAGAGTTGCTATGTAATTCATTATAAAACCTTAAAATTTAGATATAAAAAAACCCGCTACTTGAGCGGGTTTTGAAATCGTTAGACACGACAATTCGTCACCCGCTAGTTACGAGTGCCACCACCAAATTGTGATTTGAATTGTTTTGTTCATTGTTATTGCTTATTTAACGTGTCTGAAATTGCATACAGTAAAGCGTACCTATGCCGATACTGTCAAGCATTAATTTACATATTAATACGTGTTCGGAATTTACCTCTCGTAATTGCCCATTTATGTGGGTATATATGTCTAACCTAAAAAGATAATCACGCCCTCGCAGTAAATTTTTGTTATACTCACATCATTGATTCAAGAACTTACGTAAAGCAGTCTTTCCCTTTGATAAAATACGATTTACATAGCCACACCACATACTCAGATGGTCAGCTATCAGTCGAGCAATTGTTACACCGCGCGGTTGAGAAAAACATAGATGTGTTTGCAATTACCGATCACGACACGTTAAGTGCGATAAAACCAGCTCGCCAAGTCATTGCAGATGATAATTTACCGCTTAAATTAATTGCTGGCGTTGAAGTATCAACAAAATGGGAAAGCTTTGAAATTCATATTGTTGGCTTAAATGTTGATGATGAAAATGACGCACTGTTGTCATTATTACAAGCGCAACAAGGCAAGCGTGAAGAGCGCGCTTTAGAGATAGGTCGTCGCCTCGCTAAAAATGGTTTTGAAGGCATTTACGATCAAGCAAAAACATTTGCCGAAAACGCCCAGATCACACGCGCGCATTTTGCCCGTGCACTGATTGAACGTGGTGTAGCTAAAAACTTCCCGGGGGTATTTAAAAAATACTTAGGGCGAGGAAAAACAGGCTATGTACCAAGTAGTTGGTGCGATATGAAAACGGCAATTGCTGCCATTCACCAAGCGGGTGGGGTTGCCGTTCTTGCCCATCCTGGGCGTTATCAAATGTCGAATAAGTGGCTACGTAAGTTAATTATTGAGTTTAAAGACGCAGGTGGTGATGCGATGGAAGTTGCACAGCCACAGCAAGCGCCGAGTGAGCGCCAGTTTTTAGGTGAACTTTGCCGTGAATATGGTTTACTTGCGTCGCAAGGGTCAGATTTTCATTTTCCGACCAGTTGGTTGGAGTTAGGTAAAAATTTATACTTACCAAAAGATTGCCAAGGGGTTTGGCAAGCATGGGAAGGGCAATAGGAGCGTGTAATGAGTCAGTTTTTTCATATTCATCCAGATAATCCGCAACCACGCTTAATCAGCCAAGCGGTTGATATTATTAAGCAGGGCGGTGTTATTGTATACCCAACCGATTCGGGTTACGCACTTGGTTGCAGCATTGGTAATAAGCAAGCAAAAGAGCGCATCGAACGTATTCGTGGCATTGAAAAACACCATAACTTTACTTTGGTCTGCCGTGACTTATCGGAACTATCTACCTATGCTCGCGTTGATAATCAATTATTCAGATTGATTAAAAATAACACCCCAGGGCCTTATACATTCATCTTTAAAGGCACTAAAGAAGTACCAAAGCGTTTATTAAACGAAAAGAAAAAAACCATTGGTATTCGTGTTATCGAACACCCAATCACCTGCGCTTTATTGGCTGAATTAGGTGAACCATTAATGTCGTGTTCTTTAATTTTACCGGGTGAGCAATATACCGAGGCTGATCCTGATGAAATTCGCGATCGCATTGAAAAGCAAGTTGATTTAATTATTCATGGTGGTTATCTTCCTGAACAGGCAACCACAGTAATTGATTTATCAGATGATAGCATCGAAATCTTACGTGTCGGTTGTGGTGATACCAAACCATTTGAGTAGAGACTTCATTGACTAGCCCAGAGCTTGACGCGCCAGATAATTTGCAAGAGCCAGTACAGCAAAAGCTGCCACTGGCTTTTTTGCATGGCAAAGCAGTGGTTGATAAACCTGAAGATTTATATATTCCCCCCGATGCGCTAGAGATCATTTTAGAAACCTTTGAAGGTCCTCTCGATTTACTTCTGTATTTAATCAAAAAACATAAACTCGATGTGCTAGAGCTCTCTATTTTTAGTATTACTGAGCAATATGTAAGTTATGTTGAAATGATGAGCGAGTTTCAGCTTGAACTGGCTGGTGAATACCTTGTGATGGCGGCGTTATTAGCACAAATTAAATCACGATTATTATTACCAAAACATGAAGAGCTTGAAGAGGAAGAAGACCCACGAGCTGAGCTTGTCAGACGTTTACAAGAATACGAACAATTTAAAAAAGCTGCCGAAAATCTTGATGAAATTCCTCGCGAAGGCCGCGATATCTTTGTTGCCGAAGCACTGGTACCAGAATTTAATGAGCGTGAGGTACTGTTACCTGACGTTGACATGAAAGACTTGTTAGTTGCGCTAAGCGACGTTATGGCCCGAGCCAAAACATTTGAACACCATCATATTACCGCAGAAGCCTTATCGACCCGTGAACGGATGAGTTTAATCTTAGATAAACTTTCAGAAGCCCAATCACAGCTGCCTTTTAGTACTCTTTTTACCATAGAAGAGGGCAGAAGTGGTGTTGTCGTTAGCTTTATCGCCATGTTAGAGCTGGTGAAAGAAAACCTGATCAGCTGCTTTCAGGTAGATGCCAATAGCCAGATTTATGTTGGTTTGGTGGAAGAAAGCGAATAGCTAGAAGTTAATAGTTTGAAGCTTTAAGCGGTAAGTTTTAAAGGCAATAGATCAATTATTAAAACTGGGTCATTACTTGTTGGGGACCAGATAAATATATCAGGGCGTCAGCAATTTACGACTATTCAGTTCTTTTCGTTATGTTCCGACTCACTCTAAAAGGATATTTATGTCAAAAGTAACGTTGAAAGGGTTTATTTTAGTTCCTGAGTCTGACTTAGAAAACGTTAAATCTGAGTTGGTAACTCATAAGCGTCTTACCTTAGAAGAGCCAGGTTGTATCACTTTCAGTGTTACTGAACATGCAGAAATCCCTCTTCGCTTTGATGTATATGAAGAATTTATAGATAAATCGGCATTTGAATATCATCAGCAAAGAGTTAAAAACTCATTATGGGGTAAAGTAACCAGCTGTGTTGAGAGACATTACGAGATCTTTGAATCATCACCAGTCAAGAGGTAGAACGTTACGAAAGTAGGCTTCATATGCGAATAAAACACTTAACTTACAGAGTGTTAAATAATTGCGCCAAGTCTCAGTACCTGATAAGTTGGTTTTTCCCATTTTGGGGTAAGCCTACTATTAAGGAAAATATAATGAAAAAGTTAGGAATGGTACTGTTATCTCTCGCTGCATTTGGTGCCTCAGCTGCAGAAAGCTTGCAATTAGACCTTAACCTTTATTTGAATAATCAACTTGTAAAAACGCACGTTGTTAAAACTGAAGAAGACAAAACTCAAACAGTGACTGCAGATGATATTCTTAAATTTGATGTAACCCCTACATTGAACGAGCAAACTGTGACACTAACATCAGCACTCTATAAATTTGAAAATGGCTCTTACAATAAATTTCAAGAACCTAAGTTAATGGTAAACCTTAACGAACCCGCAACGATTGAGGTTGGAACGGAGGGTGTTGAAGTGTACAGGATTGAAATAACAGCAAGTAAAATATAATTGCTCTAGAATATCTATACGTTTTTATAGCGGCTAACTTAAGCATGCTCCAATTAGTTAGCTGTCTATATTTAGGTATGCAATTGTAAAAATAGGCATACTCTAAGTAGCACCCTTTACAAAGAGCTATTAAGTTTTAGTTATTTTCAATTTTTTAAGGAAAGCAGATGCAAAGTAAACACTTTACAATCAAAACCATGACTAAAAAGGAAGTCGAACTCATGATTGATTGGGCTGCAGCAGAAGGTTGGAATCCAGGCCTTAATGATGCAGATTGTTATTTTGCAGCTGATCCTGAAGGATTTCTGGTTGGTTTTCTTGACGATGAGCCTATCGCTACAATTTCTGCCATTAATTACCACGATGCATTTGGCTTTATTGGCTTTTACATTGTTAAACCTGATTACCGTGGCAAAGGTTACGGAATACAAATTTGGAATGCCGCGTTAAAGCGCCTTGAAGGGTTGAATATTGGCCTTGATGGTGTGGTGGAACAGCAAGAAAACTATAAAAAGTCTGGTTTTAACCTGGCTTATCGCAATATTCGTTTTGCAGGAGTCGGTGGTGGTAGTTCACCGCAAAATGCAGACATTGTAGATCTTAATGCTGTGCCATTCGAAATTATTGACGCATACGAACAGGCTTTTTTCCCAGTAAATAGAGCAAACTTTACCAAAGCATGGTTCAGCCAACCCCAGAGTGACGCTTTGGGCGTAATGAACAATGGGGAATTGGCAGGATACGGGGTAATTCGCAAATGTCAGAATGGCTTTAAAATTGGTCCTCTATTTGCCGACTCACCAGAATTGGCTGAATCTCTATTTCTAGCTTTAAAATCTAAAGTGGGTGCCTCTGACGCTATTTTTC
>Ga0208113_1001541_pt1 | contig 10881 bp, 9 predicted proteins | sample Knorr_S7_td_NADW_FD_185598 | JGI IMG/M metagenome (GOLD analysis project Ga0208113, IMG submission 185598) | Marine microbial communities from Southern Atlantic Ocean transect - Knorr_S7_td_NADW_ad_2505m_LV_A (SPAdes) (version 2) | ecosystem: Environmental > Aquatic > Marine > Oceanic | place...
CGATGCGGCGTTGATTCGGAAAGTCGAGACCTACCGGACGGAGCACAACACCGATGGCCTGGAGATCGAGATCCTGTCGCCGGTCGAGGCGATGCGTTTCTCGCTGGAGCGAATCCGTCGTGGTGAGGACACGATCTCAGTCACCGGCAACGTGCTCAGGGACTACCTGACCGACCTCTTCCCCATCCTCGAGATCGGCACCAGCGCGCGCATGCTCTCCGTGGTGCCCTTGCTCAACGGCGGTGGGCTCTTCGAAACCGGCGCGGGCGGCTCGGCGCCCAAGCACGTAGAGCAGTTCGAGCTCGAGGGACACCTCAGGTGGGACTCGTTGGGCGAGTACATGGCGCTCGGCGCCTCACTGCAGCATCTGAGCGATCAGTTCGATAACGCTGCCGCGCGGGTGCTCGGCCATGCACTCGATAGCGCCACCGCCCGGTATCTCGACAACGCGCGCACGCCTTCCCGCAAGGTGGGCGAGCTCGACAATCGCGGCAGCGCCTTCTACTTGACCCTGTACTGGGCTCAGGCACTGGCCGAGCAGGAGTCCGACGGCGAACTGGCCGAGCGCTTCGCACCCGTGGCTGCGGCTCTCACACACGGCGAGCAGACTATTGTCGCGGAGCTGAACGACGCCCAGGGTTCGCCGCAGGACGTGGGTGGGTACTATATGCCTGATGCTCAACGGGTTGTGGCAGCCATGCGCCCGAGTGCTACGCTCAACGCGATCATCGACGGAGTCTAGAAGGCCGGAGGAGACCCATGAAAGCACCCTCCCTTACCCTCGGAATCGAAGAGGAATACCAGATCGTCGACCCTGAGACCGGCGAGCTGAAATCCTTCATCACGCAGATCCTCAAAGACGGGGTCATTACCGTCGAGGACATCAAGCCTGAGCTGCATCAGTCGGTGGTGGAGGTCGGCAGCACGGTGTGTGAGACCCCTGCCGAGATCCGCGAGGAGGTCGTGCGACTCCGGCGCGCGGTCATCGACCTGGCGGCTAAGGACGGCCTGAAGATTCTTGCCGCCGGCACTCATCCGTTTTCCTCATGGATAGACCAGGAAATCACACCGCTCGAACGCTACCAGGGGGTCGAGCAAGACCTGCAGGATCTAGCGCGCAAGAATCTGATTTTCGGCATGCATGTGCACGTCGGCATCGAGGATCCGGAGTTTTTGATCGATGCGATGAGGGTGTCGCGCTACTTCCTGCCCCACATCCTGGCGCTCACCACCAGCTCACCTTTCTGGATTGGCCGCAACACAGGGCTGAAGTCGTACCGGAGCGTGCTGTGGCGCAACTTCCCCCGCACGGGCGTCCCGCCGACGTTCGAGACGTATGCCGACTACGAGAAGATCGTGCGCGTTCTCGTCAACGCGAACGCGATTCCCGACGCATCCAAGATCTGGTGGGACATTCGGCCACACCATCTCTACCCGACCCTCGAGTTCCGGCTCTGCGACATGTGCACGCGCGTCGATGAGGCTGTGTGCATCGCGGCGATCTTCCAGGCCGTCGTCGCCAAGCTCTGGAAGATGCGTCGCGACAACATGTCGTTCCGCGTCTATCCGCTCTCGCTCATCGAAGAGAACAAGTGGCGGGCGGTTCGCTACGGCGTGGAAGGCAAGCTGCTCGATCTCGGTCAAGAGGCCGAGCGGCCCGCTCGCGATGTGATCCACGAGTTCCTCGACTTCCTCTCGGATGTCGTGGACGAGCTCGGAACTCGCGAGCAGATCGAGTACGCGTTCAAGATCATGGAGGAGGGTACGAGCGCCGACCGGCAGCTCGCGACGTTCGCGGAGACCGGAGACCTCAGGGCGGTGGTGGACCAATTGGTGCTCCAGACCGCAGAGGGCGTCGAAAACCAGACGAAGTCTGCTACCTAGACCGTCCCAGCGGACCCTGCTGGGATGGAACGAAGCGGCGAATCTCGTGAACTATGGGTCGCCGTTCATCTCATAGGCTCCGCAAGCCAAAGCGACCCCCAGATGCAGCCTCGTTACGTCGACTCGGACGCGCCGTCCCATGCCACGGCGCTGTTGGCGGTCGCGGTCGTCAAAGGGACCGCCGAGGCGGAAGGCTCACTGGCCCCGTTGGACGCAGCCCTGAACGGGGCGGTTGCTCGCGCGCTGGCCTCCGGCGACATGAAAGGGCGTGCCAAGGACGAGGTCGTCTTATACGGCATCGAAGGTGGGCCGGACCGTGTGCTCTTGCTCGGGGTCGGCGCCTCGGATGAGCTAGACCCCGAGTCGGTTCGACGCTTTGCCGCTCGAGCGGTTCGTGTCGCCGAGCGCCTCGGAATCACCTTGCTGAGCGTATCGCTGGACGGCTTGGGGCAAGTCGATGACGACGATGCGGCGCAGGCTGCCGCAGAGGGAGCGGCGCTCGCAGCCTGGAAGTTTCGTGAGTTGAAGAGCGGCGACGAAGACGACGACGGGGGTGTCACTGGCGTCGACGTGCTAGGGGGTGGCGAGGGCGCCGCGGACGCCGTCGCGCTCGGCGCCACGATCGGCGCGGCCGAGAACCTCGCGCGCACGTTGCAGTCGAGGCCCGGCAATGTGGCGACGCCGTCGCACATCGCCGCCGCGGCCCAGCGCATGAGCGAGGACGTGGGCCTGACGGTCACGGTGTTCGACGAGGCGCGCATGCAGGAAGAGGGCATGCACGCGATCCTCGCGGTCTCGCGCGGGTCCGAGGAAGAGGCCCGCTTCATCATCATGGAGCACAACGGCGGAGCCGAAGGCGAGGCGCCGCTGGTCTTGGTGGGCAAGGGGCTGTCGTTCGACGCCGGAGGCATTTCGCTCAAGCCCCCAGCGGGGATGGAGGACATGAAGTTCGACATGTCCGGTGGCGCCGCGGTGATCGGCGCGATGAAGGCGATTGCCGAGCTCGACCTGAAGGCGAATGTCGTAGGCATCGTGCCCTCATCGGAGAACCTGCCCTCGGGCACCGCGGTGAAGCCGGGTGACGTCATCGACACGCTGGGCGGCAAGACCGTCGAAGTGATCAACACCGACGCCGAAGGACGCCTCCTTCTGGCGGACGCGCTGGCGTACGCCGCCAAGCTGAATCCCGCTGCCATGGTCGACTGCGCCACGCTGACGGGTGCGGTGGTGATCGCGCTGGGCCACCATGCCGCGGCCGTGATCGGGAACGACGAGGACCTCATTCAACAGTTGATCGCGGCCGGATCCGACTCGGGGCAGCGGTGTTGGCCGTTGCCCTTGTGGAAGGAGTACAGCAAGCAGCTCGAGAGCGACACCGCCGATCTGAAGAACATCGGCGGCCGTCCGGGCGGAGCGATTACGGCGGCTGCGTTTCTCTCCGAATTCGTCGGTGATACTGCGTGGGCGCACCTGGATGTTGCGGGCACCGCGTACGGGGATGGCGAGCTCCCCTATCAGCGAAAGGGCGGGTACGGATTCCCGACGCGTCTACTCGTGCAATGGGTCCGGAGTCGCGCCGGGTGAGCCACTCCTCGGGACCGCTCTCCGCGCCCCGATCCCTGCTGCGGGTCGGGGCGTTGCTGCGTGCCCTCGTGGGGGTGCTCTCGCTGGGCCCGCTCGCCTCCCTGGCGGGCCAGGAGCCGCAGGATTCGCTCGCCGCACAGGCGGACAGCCTGGTCGCGGACTCGCTCGCGCTCGAACTCGCTCCGGACAGCGTTGAAGCCGACACGATCTTCTACAACCTGCCGTCTTTCGAGGGCGAGGTGCCAGACGGATGGGGCACCGGCGTCTGGTCATGGGACCAGAGCGGCATCATGGCCGCCGGCGCCAACACGCTCGCCGAACTCGTGGCAGAGATTCCGGGCCTGATCGTGCTGGCCGCGGGCGATTACGGTACTCCGTCCGCAATCAGCGCCTTTGGCTCCGGAGGCGGTGGTGTCAGGGTGTTCAGGGACGGCTTCGAGATCTTCCCGCTCGAGGGCGGCGTCGTTGACCTGGCACGAATTGGGCTTGCCGGCATAAGGCGTGTTCGACTCGAGCGCGGGATGGGCCAGTTGCGGTTGGAGTTGTGGTCGCATGTGTACGACGATGGGCGGCCCTATTCGCTGGTAGAGGCGGGTACGGGTGACCTGGGCACGAATATCTTCCGTGGCACCTTTGCCGATCCCACCGCCCTGGGGGGAAGCGTCGGCGTAGGCCTGGAACGTGTCGATACTCGGGGTCCAGGAGGCCGGGAAAAGGGCAACCGAACGGGGAACTGGCTGCGATATCAGATGCACCGAGGCGACGATGTCGGCCTCGCGCTGGACTTCCGGCGCATGCGAACCGAGTCCGACTTGCCCGACTTCGCCTCACCCATCACCCGAACGGACTGGACGCTGAGAGGGCGGATGCGCCTGGCCGAAGGCTTGGTGGGAGAAGCCTATACCGGCAAGTCGTCGCACGACGTGGACGACCAGCGAGACGCCTACGAGCTGGAAGGAGGAAGCCGGAGCCAACAGGGGCTCCGTCTCGGATTCAGCCGCTCGGGCCTGTGGGCCCGAGGGGAATACCGACGCTTCAGCGGGGACGATCTGCCGGCCAACCGCATCGACTTGACCGGTGGTGCCATTCGGCAGGGCATTGGCGGCCTCTCAGCCGACCTCGTGCGCGGATCGTGGTCCGGCAACTCGACGTCGAGCACGCGTATGCGTGCGTGGACCGAGCCTCTTCTGGGCGTGCTCTCACTCTTCGGCTCCAGGGAGTCGGGTACCTACGGGTCGCGCACGATGCCGTTGCTCGACGCGGTGCCTCTTCCGGATTCGACCGATGGAGAAGCGGCCGAGCCACCGGAGACCGAAGACGGTGTCACGGCCGTGCCGCTCTTCGGCATCACGGACCGCCGCGCCACCAGACTGGGCGCGGCGCTTTCCTGGCGCGGTGTTTCCCTTTCCGGCGCGGTGCTTGAGGTCGAGTCGGACTCGCTGATACCGCTCGGAATCGAGCCAGATCGGGGTTCACCGTTCTTGGCGGGCGCGAAGCGGTCTGGGTGGGAAGTGTGGGGCAGGATCCCGACGTTTTGGGAACACTTGAGCCTGGAAGGCTCGCTGCAGCAGTGGGAGGAGCCCGGTCCCTACCTGCCGGAGCAGATCTATCGGGGTGCATTGGTCTTCCACAAGACCTATCTGGAGACCGGCAACTTCGAGCTCTGGTGGAAGCTCGGCGTGCGCGGGAATAGCCCGATGAGCGTGCACATTCTCGCCGAGGAAGACGAAGACGGGCTGCGCCCGCTCGAGACCGTGCCGTTTTATCAGAATTGGTACGGGCGCATCCAGATCCGCATCGTCACCGTTCAGATCTTCATCGGGTGGGACAACTTCATTCGCCGGCGCAACCTGCAGAACTTCCCGGGGCGAGTGCTGCCCATTACCCGCACCTGGTACGGCCTACGCTGGACGATGTGGAACTAACGTCCTGTCTTGGGACAGGACACCCCACAGGCGTTACCTTTTTCGGCTGTGCGGAGGGCTGATATGATCCGGAGCATGACCGGGTACGGAGAGGCCGAGCGGGAATCGCCCGCGGGTCGTTTGAGGCTGGAAGTGAAGACGGTCAACCATCGGTTCTTCAATACCAGTATCAAGACACCATCGGGCTTCGACAAATTCGAACGTGACATCGCTGAAGCGCTGAAACGGTACCTGTCCCGGGGCCACATCAGCGCGTTGTTGACGATCGACCGTTCCGTGACGGAAGGCGCCACCGAACGTCAGATCGATCTCGATCGGGCGCGGCAGATTCGCGCGTCGCTTGAGTCGCTTCAGTCCGAGCTCGACGTGCCGGGCGAAGTCGATTTGGCCATGCTGGCGCGTTTCAGCGAACTATTCCGGGCGCCCGAGCAGGATCGCACTTTGAACGTTGAGCCCGAGTTGGTCCGAGCGCTCGCAGAGGATGCGGGACGGTCGGCGCGATCGCTTCGGGAAGCCGAGGGTGAACGGCTTGGCGTGGATCTCGAAGGGCGTCTGGCCGCCATGACCGAGGCGCTCGAGCGCGTGGAGACACGAGCCCCAGCACGGCTTCTGGCGGAGCGGGACCGACTGCGGGAGGCGGTGAAGGAGCTCTCCGAGCAGGTCCCGGTCGACGAGGACCGGTTGGCGCGCGAAGTCGCATACCTGGCGGAGAAGTGGGACATCAACGAAGAGTTGGTTCGCTTCCGTTCGCATATCGAGTTGTTTCAGCAGGCGCTTTCCGCCGACGGCGCGGAGCCGGTCGGCAAGCGGCTGGGTTTTCTCGTTCAGGAGATGCACCGCGAGGCTAATACGATCGGATCGAAAGCGAACGACTCTGAGATCTCGCACGACTCTGTGAGACTCAAGGAGGAGGTCGAGCGTATTCGCGAGCAAGTCGAGAACATCGAGTGACACGAGCAGCTCCCGTGGTCCTGGTCGCACCGAGCGGCGCTGGTAAGACGACACTCGCCCATCGGCTCGTCGCGGCTTCGGACCGGTTCGTTTTCTCCATCTCCGCGACGACGCGTGCGCCTAGGGGGGGCGAGCAGGACGGAGTCGACTATTATTTCGTCAGCGACGACGATTTCGAGGCGATGATCGACGCCGGTGAGCTCGCTGAATGGGCCACTGTGCATGGCCGTCTGTATGGCACGCCGCGCGCAGCCCTTGAAGCAGCGGCCTTGCGAGGTGAGCATGTAGTGCTAGACATCGACGTGCAGGGAGCGCGTCAGATCCGAGATTCGGTCCCCGATGCGAGATTGATCTTCGTGCTACCGCCCTCTGTGGCGGTGCTGATGAAGCGGCTGACGGGGCGAGGGACGGAAGGAGCAGGTGAGGTGGAGCGCCGGCTGCGGTCGGCGCTGGACGAGTTGCAAGCCGCGTCCGAGTTCGAGCATCGCGTGGTAAACGACGACCTCGATCGGTGCCTGGAGCAGATCGAGGAAATCGTGACGGGGGAGCAAACAGAAGCGCTCAATGCAGTTCCGTTGGAGAACATCGATGTGCTTCGCGCAGGTATCGCGCGGGTGCTCGCAGAAGAATACGAGAACGTAAGCAGCTAAAGGAGCAGATATGAGGGTTTTTACACCCGACGAAGTCGCTACCGGCACCGAGAGCAAGTACCTCGGTGTGCTGGTTGCCGCGAAGTACGCGCGAGAGCTCAACACGCTTCCGCGTGAGTCCATGCCGCTGGGCGAAGAAAAGAAGCTCACCACACGCTCCCTCGAGGCACTGACCTCCGGACAGATCGAGTTCCGTCTGGTGAAGCGTCGCCGCAAGGATGAGGACGGGCCGACCTCCTCCTGAACAGGAGCCGGCCGAGGTAGCCACCTCGGCCGAGGAAGCCAAAGCATCGTATGCCGGACCTCCGACTGACTCCCCGACGGCCGTGGAAGGACAAGCACGTCGTCTTGGGGGTCACCGGGGGGATCGCGGCCTACAAGTCGATCCAGGTCGCACGTGATCTGACGCGTCTGGGAGCCAAGGTCGATTCGGTTCTCACCCAGTCGGTTCAAAACTTCGTGGCGCCCCTCAGTTTTGAAGGCGTCACGGGTCGGGCGGCGCTTACGGACCTCTTCTCCGCAGAGGGGGCCGCGCTCCACATCCGCTTGGGGCGCGAGGCCGACGTGATCTGCATCGCACCGGCGACGGCGGATCTCCTGGCTCGCGCGGCTCAGGGCCGCTCCGATGACCTCATCTGCACGACGCTGCTCGCAACCAGGGCGCCGGTCATCGTTTGTCCGGCGATGAACGACAAGATGTTCTCGCACCCGCAGGTGCAAGCGAACCTGGCTCACCTGAGGGACAAACTCGGTTACACTGTGGCGGGGCCTGCCGAAGGGGCGCTCGCGGTGGGTGAAGGCGAGGGCCCCGGCCGCATGATCGAGCCGTGGCAGATCGAGGAGTACGTCGGTCGTGCGCTGTCGGGCAAAGGCTCGCTCACTCAGAAGCGCGTGTTGGTCACCGCGGGTCCGACGCGAGAGGCGGTGGACCCGGTTCGCTATTTGGGCAATCGGTCCTCGGGCCGCATGGGCTTCGCGATCGCACAGGCTGCTTGGCGGCACGGCGCGGCGGTCACGCTCGTCTCGGGACCCACCACGCTCGAGATCCCCGTCGGAGTCGATCTGATTCCAGTAGAGAGCGCAGTCGAGATGTACGATGCCGTGCAAGGCCTGGTCTCCTCCGCAGACGTCACAGTATTCGCGGCGGCGGTCGCGGACTTCCGGCCCCTCGAGGCGAAAGCTCAGAAAGTGAAGCGCGCCGAGACTGGCGATAGCCTGACCGTGCCACTGGTCGCGAACCCTGACGTGGCAGCCGATACCATGGGCCTTCGAAAGCGGGGAAGCTTCGCAGTCGGCTTTGCGCTCGAAACCAACGATCTACTGGTGAACGCCCAGAAGAAGCTCGAGGCCAAGGACTTCGACCTGCTGGTGGCGAACGACGCGACCGAGGTCGGCTCGGGCTTCGAGGTGCCGACGAATCGTGTCACGTTCCTGTCCAGAGACGGCGCTCCGGAAGAGCTTCCGCTCATGAGCAAGGAAGCCGTCGCAGAAGAGCTGATCGAGCGCGTGCTTCGCGGCCTGGACGGCAAAGCGTGACCAGCCGTGATCAGCTGCTCACCCAAGCTGCACGACTATTGCGCCAACGCGCCGAGATTGATGCGACCGACCTCTTCATGGACAATCTCACTCGGCCAGAAGCGCTCCGGCTTGCGGCCGCCGCCCGGTCCGCGGCGCCGGCGTCGAGAGCCGATCCCCCATCGGCCACCTCCGCATCGGTATCGGCCGCCCCGGAACCCGCAGGCCCCTCCGCCGGAGGAGGGGCCCTCCCCCTGCTGCCGACGTCCTACACGGAGCTGCGAGATGCTGCGATGTCTTGCACGCGGTGTCGTCTCGCCGAGGGGCGTACCAACGTCGTGTTCTCGGACGGCTCGGAGAGCGCACGACTGATGGTGGTCGGTGAGGCACCCGGCGCCAACGAGGACAAGACCGGACTACCCTTCGTCGGCCAGGCGGGCAAGTTCCTGGACCTGCTGTTGGCCACCGTAGATCTCTCTCGCGAGGACTCGGTCTACATCTGCAACGTGCTCAAGTGCAGGCCGCCCGGGAACCGAAATCCGATGCCCGACGAGATCGAGTCCTGCTCCCCGTACCTCGAGAAGCAGATCGAGCTGGTCCAGCCGGAGGTGCTGCTGGCGGTCGGAACGTTTGCAGCGCAGCTTCTCACCGGTCGCCAAAAAATCGCTCTGGGGAAGCTTCGGGGAGAGGTGCACAGCTACCACGGGGTCCCTCTCGTCGTTACGTATCACCCCGCCGCGCTGCTAAGAAATCCAAAGTGGACGCGGGCGTTTTGGGACGACCTGCAGTTGCTCAGAGGGATCATGGATAGCGCGTAGATTGCGCGCTTGACGGCGTGTTATCTTAGGACTCATGGAAGCCTCACCGAACTTCGCCCAGACCGTATTCGATCGGACCCCTCCGTTCTCGCTCGAGGCGGAAACGGCAGTATTGGGCGGCATGCTGATCGACCGTGACGCGGTGCCGAAGGCCGTGGAGCTCCTCAACGAGTCCATGTTCTACCGCGAGGCGAACCGGCGGCTCTATCGGTCGATGGTCCGTCTTTTCGAGCGCGGTGACGTGATCGACGTGATCACGGTCTCGGAGGAGCTCAAAAAGACCGGGGAAATGGAGTCGTCCGGGGGATTTGACTACCTCGCAGCGCTCGTCGACGCGGTTCCCACTGCGGCCAACCTCGAATACCACGCGCGCATTGTTCGCGATAAGGCGTTGCTGCGGCGACTCGTCGAGCAATCGTCACAGATCATCCGGGACGTCTACGACCAGGGTGAACGCGACGTCGATGAGATCCTCGACGAGGCGGAAGCGAAGATCTTCCAGGTCGCGGAGAGCCACAAGCGAGAGGGCTTCGTCTGGATCAAGGAGGTTCTTTGGTCGACCTTCGAGCACATCGAGCGGCTTCAGGAGTCCGCCACCGGCATCACCGGCGTCGCCACCGGATTCCAGGATCTCGATCGCATGACGACGGGGCTACAGAAGGGTGACTTGGCCATCGTCGCGGGGCGCCCTTCGATGGGAAAGACCTCGTGGGTGCTCAACGTCACCGCGAATGCCGCCATTTCGAACAACATTCCCGTGGCGATCTTCTCACTCGAGATGTCGTCCGAGCAACTCGTCCAGAGACTTCTCTGCGCCGAAGGGCGCATCGACGCTCTGAAGCTACGCCGGGGGCGCCTCTCGCCGGAGGAACACCAGCGGCTTGCCGCCGCCGCCGGGCACCTCAATACCGCGCCGATCTGGATCGACGATGCGCCCGGCAGCAACGTGCTCGAGATCCGCGCCAAGGCGCGCCGCCTCCAGTCGGAGTTGCGTGCTGACGGCAAGAATCTGGGCATGATCGTCATCGACTACATGCAGCTGATGTCGGGCGCCGGAAAGTCGGAGAGTCGCGTTCAGGAGGTCAGCCAGATCTCTCGCGGACTGAAGGCGCTCGCTCGTGAGCTCGAAGTCCCCGTCGTGGCACTCTCCCAGTTGAGCCGCGGGCCCGAGGCGCGGACGGACAAGCGACCCATGTTGTCGGATCTCAGAGATTCCGGTTCGATCGAGCAGGATGCCGATATCGTCATGTTCCTCTACCGGCCCGAGTACTACGCTTCAGCGGAGAAGCGTGAGGAACTCGAGGGCAAGGCGGAGTTGATCGTGAGCAAGCAGAGAAACGGCCCGACGGGCGTCGTGGAGTTGTTCTTCCAGAAGGCCTACACTCGGTTCGATTCCGTACAGCGCGGACCCGGAGGGGGCTCGGGCGAGCCACAGAGCGAGGGACCGAGCTTCGGTCCATGAACGAGCATCCCCCTCCTAGGGTGGGGGTCGCGGTTCCCGCGGCTGGACTCGGGCGTCGCATGGGCGGACTGAGGAAGCCGTTCCTGGAGTTG
>Ga0208113_1001546_pt1 | contig 10861 bp, 13 predicted proteins | sample Knorr_S7_td_NADW_FD_185598 | JGI IMG/M metagenome (GOLD analysis project Ga0208113, IMG submission 185598) | Marine microbial communities from Southern Atlantic Ocean transect - Knorr_S7_td_NADW_ad_2505m_LV_A (SPAdes) (version 2) | ecosystem: Environmental > Aquatic > Marine > Oceanic | place...
AAGCGCGATGGCCCTTCGAGGTTCGTTTCTCGCGTTTCCGCCAATGTCGCGCCCCATGCTCTTGAAGCAGACGCTGTGAGATGACAAAAGAGCTTCTGTGCACGGGTTCGCCACTTTTTCGAAATCTCCACCCAAAACTTGCAATATTCTTGAGGACTGGCAGAAATAACAGCCGTTTACATACTCGACATCAATAGCGTTGCACGGGAAATGAGGATCATTGGAAGATACTCGGGGACATGGCCCATTGATCCCGACAGTCCAAAGGCCACATTTTCCATGAATATCCCCGAGTAGCAAGACCGCTGATCAACTCCTTCGGACAACTCTTTGCAAATCTCTAGTGCGTCATTCAATTCGCAACTGGTCCATGCCATCAACCCGTGGCCAATCCCGTGAACGCACTGGTGGCGAAAGAACGAGTTCAGTTCATTGCTGCATATCAGCGCAACGTTCTCAGCCATACGCGAGGTTCCCTGGTCGCGGAAGAAAGCTTCGGTGGCGCCGTGGTAACCACCGGAGTGGCATTCGTGACCTGAGAGCGAGAAGGCTATCGCGCCGAACTTCTCGTAAGACAGACGGCCAAGATCGTGCGCGCGCTCATGACAATCAAAAGTCAGAGCCTCTGCGCTTTCAGACAAGACCCGGACTGTGCGAGACGGCCCGTATTTCTCGATGTAGCGTCAAGAGCGTGATCGTATTCGAATAGATCCGCTGCGTCCTTCAGAGTCGCCACGTCCAGTGTTTGGAACTCAGGTAGCTCCAATAGCACGATTGGCGGCGATCAGATTGCGCCAGAACCAGAGACCACAACCGGGCCACTACTGGAAGGCGAGAGGTGATTGTGATATCGCCTAAATCCTGAATCCACAAATTCGAACAGCCAGAATCCGCCAGGCGCAACTAGCTTGCCGGCGTCGAACTCCAACAATATTTCGTGAGTCGGATGGATGTTCGATGCGGTCCAACTCGCGGAGTCAGATTCATTAACGAACGCGACGATGTCTCCAGGGCCCACGCCCGATCTGTCAGGGGAAAACGATCCGTCGCGAAACACCACGAGACGCGAGCTTGCCGGTTGCTCCATGACAACAGTAGCATCCGGCGGCGCGTTCAAAGTTTATGGTTGCCCAGATTGAGGCGTCTGAGGTATCGGCACACCTTGTCTGACTATTGAATTCGAGTTTGACGAAGGGATCGCTTTGATCCCCTGCCCGTCTCCAGCGCGTCCTATCGCGGAGATGGCAATGAATATCGTGGCAATCGTCGCATATTTGAATCGCATTGTCTCAATGATCGAAACCATATGTGCCTCCTAGCATCCACCCACGCGTTTGAGTCGACAAAATATTGCGGCACGCCCCCTGTTGCGGATATAGTACCGTAAACGAAACGCGGTCTCCACAGCATATGGAATCCAAACTAGGCGCAACAATCCAAGCCATCCACGACTCGCCTACCTTGGCGGCTTTTGCCGTTGCCGGGGCAGGCAGCAGCGCTATTGACTGGCTTTTGTCGGTGGCTGGCGCTTCTCGCACGGCGCTAGAAATCACGGTCCCCTACTCTGAAAAATCGTTTTCAGAGTACATCGGCCACCAGCCTGAACAGACCGTCTCTGTGGAAGCGTCTCGGTCGCTGGCTCACGCCGCATACGATCGCGCGCTCAGACTCCGAAACGATGTCCGGCCAATCGTTGGCGTCGCTTGCACTGCGACCATCGCCACCGACCGGCCCAAACGTGGCGATCATCGAGGCCATGTTGGACTGTGGACGTCCGAGGGATGGAGTGTGTTCAGCCTCACTCTGGAAAAGGGTTTGCGCGACCGGGCCGGCGAAGAACAACTGCTCAGCGTTCTGATATTGAAGACCCTTGCCTCAGCGTGCGATGTGCCAGATCTCCTCAAACTTGAATTGTCCGACTCCGAACACATTGAGGAGTCAGGAGAAATATTTGACCCTGCGCTGGATGCATTCAATAAAGAACACATCTCAAGCGTCACCTTCGTATCTGATGGCTCATCGCAGGGCGATGTCTACCATCAGGGAGGGGTTCTGTCTGGCTCTTTCAACCCTCTCCATCAGGGTCATCAAGATATGGTGTCTGTCGCATCGAGAACCCTCAACGCGCCGGTGATATACGAACTATCAGTCACCAACGTTGACAAGCCGCCCCTCAGAGATGACGTTGTGCGCGAGCGTATCGGTCAATTCCGAGATGTCGGCGACCTGGTGATCACCAAAGCCCCGGTTTTCTACGAAAAAGCCCAGCTATTTCCCGGATGCACTTTTATCATCGGCTGGGACACAATGGTGAGACTTGTTGACCCCAAATACTACGACGGTGATCACGCCAAGATGATTCTTGCCCTTAATCAGATACAGTCTGTCGGATGCGATTTCCTCGTGGCAGGCCGCATAAACGACGCCACGTTCAAGACGTTGGCGGACGTCAAAATACCAACCGTGTTCCAGGATATTTTCAAGGAGATTCCAGAATCCGCATTTCGGTCCGACATCTCATCTACTGAAATCCGACTGGCTTCGCGGAACACCTAGAGCCATGCATTTCAAGGATATCCGGCAGTTCATCGAGTTCTTGGACGAGCGCGGCGACCTAAAACGCGTAACCGCAGTGGTCGATTCGGATCTTGAAATTACCGAAATAACCGACCGGACGATAAAATCCGGCGGCCCTGCGCTCCTTTTTGAGAATGTGGCAGGCTCTGATGCGTCCGTAGCCATCAACCTCATGGGAACCCACCAGCGCACCGCCTGGGCGTTGGGAGTGGAGAACATTGACGACCTGACTTCACGCGTGCGAAAACTTTTGGGACTGGCGCAGGGACCGCCCAGTGGTTTGATGGGCAAGGTAAGAGCGCTGGGAGACCTGGTATCAGTCGCCCGAACCCAGCCCAAGATAGTCCGTCGCGCTCCGTGCCAGGATGTGGTCGTCACAGGAGAAGACGTTGACCTGAACATACTCCCGGCCCTGAAGTGCTGGCCCGACGACGCCGGACGTTACATCACTCTCCCGCTGGTGGTGTCGAGAGACCCAGAATCTGGACGCCGAAACGTCGGGATCTACCGCATGCAGATTTTCGACCGCAACACCACTGGAATGCACTGGCAGACCCACAAGGGCGGCGCCCATCACTACCGCGTTGGCGAATCGCAGCGCCTCCAAAAACTGGAGGTCGCCGTGGCCCTCGGAGGCGATCCCGCAGCCATATGGAGCGGCTCCATGCCCCTGCCTCCGGACATGGACGAGTTCGCCATCGCGGGCCTCATCCGAGAGGAGCCTGTCGAGCTTGTGAAGTGCAAAACAGTTGACTTGGAAGTCCCCGCCCATGCCGAATACGTCCTTGAAGGCTATGTCACCCCCGGAGAGTTGAGACCCGAAGGGCCGTTCGGAGACCACACCGGATACTACTCTCCAGCCGAAGATTATCCAGTATTCCACGTGACCACAATGACCCATCGGAAAAACCCGATTTACCCTACAACGATGGTCGGACGACCTCCCACAGAAGACTTTTTCATGGGCAAAGCCGCCGAGCGGATCATGCTGCCTATCCTCCAGATGGCCTTGCCGGAAATCGTGGACATGAATATGCCCGCCGAAGGCGCTTTCCACAACCTGCTGATCGTGTCGATGCGAAAAGAATATCCGGGCCACGCCCAAAAGGTGATGCACGCCCTCTGGGGCATGGGGCTTTTGATGTTGACCAAGACTATCATAGTCGTCGATCGTGATGTGAACGTTCAGGACCCATCGGAGGTCGCCTGGCGCGTGACCAACAACATTAACCCGGCCACCGACATAACATTCGCGGAAGGGCCAATAGACGACCTCGACCATGCAACGCCAATCCCCAAGTTCGGAAGCAAAATGGGGATCGACGCCACGGCAAAAGGAATCACCGACGGTCGTTCCAGGGAGTGGCCCCCAGATATCGTAATGTCAGAGGAGATAAAGACGCTGGTTGACCAAAGGTGGAAGGAGTACGGATTCTGACCACGGCAGCAAACACCAACCAGAACATCATCCGCAAGGTTCCGCTCTTTTTGGACGCGATCAAGTTCCACGAGAGCGTCTTCGCCTTGCCCTTTGCGTACATCGGCATGTTCCTGGCAGCAGATGGGTTCCCCGGTTGGCACGCCTTCATCTGGATCACCGTCGCGATGGTTAGCGCCCGAACCGTCGGCATGGCCGCAAACCGGATAATCGACCGACACATCGACGCCAAAAACCCTCGCGCCGCCGTCCGGCACCTGCCCAGCGGACTTCTCAAGGTTGGAGAGATGGTCGGACTAACCGCCGTCGCTCTGGTGGTATTCATATTCGCTGCGGCCCAGTTGAACACCCTCGCGCTGATTCTTGCTCCATTTGCTGCGGCATACCTGATACTCTACCCATTCACAAAACGGTTCACCTGGGCCGCAAATCTGCTGCTGGGCTGGGCGCTGGCAATCTCGCCTTCCGCCGCGTGGATAGGCGTCCAGGGCAGTCTATCGATCCAGCCTGTGTTGATCTCATTGGCCGTTGCGTTTTGGGCTGGAAGTTTCGACATCCTGTACCACACCCAGGACCGGAGCTTTCATTTGAAAGAGGGCTTGCACTCCGTGGCTTCCCGATTTGGAATCGTCAACGCATTCCGATTCGCGCGCACCCTCGACACTTTGGCAATCGGAGTTCTGGTCACTCTAGGCGCCTGGATGAGTTTGAGTTGGCCTTACTTCGTGGGATGCGGCGGCGCTGTCGCGTTTTTGTTGTACAAGTATTCACTGGTGAATCCGAGCGACCTTTCCCGGATGGGTTTGGCATTCGCCCGAATCAACGCATATATCTCCTCCACCATGCTTGCTGGAACTCTGGCGGCGATTTACCTGTGAGTCACACCTCAATCGGCGGAAAACAGGTTCAAAATATGAGCAACGCCCTCCCTATCATCATAGGCATCACTGGCGCCAGCGGGTCCGTGTTGGCGAAAAAGACCATCGACACGCTCTTGGAATCATCAACCCCGACCATCGTTTGCGCGTCTTCTGCGGCCCGAATCGTCTGGCAAGAGGAGATGGACGAGTCATTCGGCGCGGCTATCGAACGCTGGAGCGATTCTAACCTGTTCCAGTATCATCCGTCCCAACAGATCAACGCGCCCATCGCCAGCGGGTCATTTCCGACCCGTGGAATGGCAATCGTGCCTTGCAGTATGGCGACTCTCGCGGCCATAGCTCATGGAATGGCCGACAACCTCATCCGTCGCTCGGCTGATGTGTGCATCAAGGAGCGCAGGCCTCTTTTGTTGATGCCCCGCGAGACCCCTTTGAGCGCGATCCATCTGGAGAACATGGCAAAGCTAGCGAACCTGGGAGTCACAATCATGCCGCCTGACCCGCCGTTCTACTTCAAGCTATCGAGTGTCGACCAGATTGCCGAGTACTTCGCCTACCGAATCTCGGTGGCCCTCGGCGTGTCAGAAACCTTGCCCGATCATTTGCAGTATCGTGGCCCGGAAGACATCTAATCGCTCTACCTAGACAACCAATGAATTTTTAATTTCATACAAATATACGTTCAATGTTACTGGAGCGATAACCAAATGATTTCATCCCTCGACGCGGTGAGAGCAATCAGCCGCGAGCGCGGAGACGCCGTGGTTGTGAGCACGATGACTCCCAACCGGTACTGGGAATCAGTTTCCGAGAACCGTGACCTAGACTTGCCGATTTTTGGAGCGATGGGCAAGGCATCGTCGGTGGCTCTGGGCATCGCATTAGCTAAGCCTGACAAGAAAATCATCATTCTCGACAGCGACGGCGGTCTGCTCATGAACCTCGGGTCTCTGATCACCCTTGCCGGAACCGCGCCCGAAAACCTCGTCCACTTCGTGTTCGAGGACGGAGCCTACTTCACTGCCGGAGGCCAACCAATTCCTGGAGCAGGGCGGTTCGACCTCGCAGCCATGGCTCGTGACGCCGGATTCGCCGCCTCCTACCAGTTCGACGACCTGGAAGAAATGGCAAGCGACCTCCCACAAATAATGAACGAAAAAGGCCCCGTGTTTGTGGCTCTAAAGGTCAACCACCCCGACGAGATACCAGAGTTCTACATGGGCAACACCGGAGAGGCAATGAAACGCCTCGCCGCCAACCTGTCGTCCGGCGCCTAGCCAGGAGATCACAATTTGTACGACTTCCACACCCACACGTTCCTCAGCGACGGTGTTCTGGCGCCCATTGAGCTTATCCGGCGGGCCATCAAAATCGGATACCAGGTCATGGCGATAACCGATCATGTCGGACCGGGCAACATGGAGTTTGTGCTGAAGACGCTGATCGCAGACTGCGAGATGGCGTCCAAACGCTGGGACATCCTCGCGCTGCCCGGCGTCGAGATCACCCACGCGCCCGCCGAGGACATCGACATGCTGGCCCAGGAAGCCCGGAACCTCGGGGCGAGGGTGGTCAACGTCCACGGAGAGACCATAACCGAGCCTGTGGTGGCTGGGACAAATCTAGCGTCCGTGACATCCCAACACGTCGATGTTCTGGCCCACCCCGGCCTGATAACGCCTGAAGAGGCCAGCATTGCAGCTCGAAACGGCGTTTTCCTGGAGGTGTCGGCCCGCCGAGGCCACAGCGCCGCCAATGGCCACGTCGTAAAAACCGCAAAAGCCGCTGGAGCGCGAATGGTTTTGGACTCCGACGCTCACGCTCCCGGAGACCTGCTAACGCGGGAGTTCGCCATGTCTGTGGCTCGCGGATCAGGCATGGATCAGGAGGAAGCAATTTCGTTGTTGGATGCCGCACCGCTCGATCTACTAAGAAAAGTTGGCATCCAAAGAGACTGACCACAAACACACAGGAGCAGGTCTATGGGCCTGCTCCTGTGTGTTTGTGGTCAGTCAGCGCTTCCGATGAGTCCGGTTACTCGGGGCTCCACCCCCAGAACTGGATGGCGTGTTTGTCTGGGGCTGAGACGCACATTTGCATCGAGCCATCGCCGTGGGGCATCGACCCGTCCACTTCAAAGCCTGCATCGGTCAGTCTTTAGGCTATCTTTGCCACGTCGTCCTGACGGACGGCGGACACCGGATGCGTCGGGGCAACGGTGTTGCGGAAGTATGCATCGCTACGCTCCGGCGACAGAAAATCGCTGCGCCACTCACCCGGCTCTCAGAGACCGAAATACCGATTCTCGCCAATTTTGACGATGGCCGAACCTTTCCCAAACTCGTAGTCTGTCGCCTCGAAACCGAGTAGGCCGATGTAGAATTCCTTGGCACGTTCGATGGCAGACACCGCAATGGCAAGCTCGGCGATGCCGCGGTATCGAAAGTCCTATTTTTGAACCTTTCGGTTGGACAGTGGCCGCTAAAAGTCAGTCGATGGAACGACAGAATCAGGCTCGTCGCCGCCTGCAACACGCGCGGAGTTGGTGATTGCGAACATCCGGCTCTTCTCTCCGGCTTCCTGTGAGAATGCTGCCAGGTGAGGCGTGACCAGCACGTTGTCCATCTTCAGCAGAGGGTTGTCCACGGGTGTCGGTTCTTGCTCCAGAACGTCGAGACCCGCGGCGGCGACTTTGCCATCGTTCAGAGCGCGAATCAGGGCGGCTTCGTCGACCACAGGGCCTCGGCAAGCGTTTATGAATATGACCGTCGGCTTCATCATGTCGAACTCGCGGTCGCTTATCATATGGCGGGTCTGGGTGCCCAGAGGAACGTGCAGGGTGATCACGTCGGCGGTCTGGAGAACTTCGTCCAAAGGCAGTCTGGTGACGTTGAGTTCCTGTTCAAGCTCTTCGGAAATATCAATTATGTCACTGTAAACGACCTCGCACTCCCAGCCTTGAAGCCGTCGAGCGACCCTGGAGCCGATGCGGCCCAGCCCAACGATCCCAACGGTCTTGCCGGCAATCTCATGGGCCTGAGAGAACCACTTGGTCCGAATATCAGCGGCCCACTCGCCAGCGCTCACAGCATTGAATTGCAGCTGAAGTTTCCTGATCGTGCTGACGATCAAACCCATTGTGTGCTCGGCGACGGCGACGGCGTTCCCGCCCCCGTTATTAGAAACACTAATGCCCAGTTCGCCAAGCCCAACCTTGTCAAGATAGTCAGTCCCTGCGCTAGTGGTCTGAATCAGCCTGAGGTTCGAGCACTTGGCCGCCAATTCTACCGTCGGTCTTCCTCGTCCTGCGACGATGAGCGCCACTGCGTCCTGCATCTGCGCCGCTTGATCCTCGATTGAATCATCTGAATTAACCCAAGCGATTTCCACCCCTTCGGGCTTAATCTCCTCAAAAGCCGCCAACGCTGACTCGTCCGGTCCGTAAATAATAACTTGAGCGCCCATGATCCCTCCAGATAGTGAAAATGTGGCGGCTGGCAACTTGTGATCAGCCACGCCGCCTCTGACTGACAGCGCCAATTATAAGGCGGAACCCAAACTCCCGGCAACTTGATTCAGTTTTTGGGCTAGCCTGACTCACGTATGGCCTCCAGCGTTCTGACGAAAAACTCTTCGTCGCCGAAACCTCCCGCTTTGGTGACGATAGTCAGGCCGGCGCCCACCCCGTCACCGATCACACCTAGCGGCGCTCCATGTTCGATCTCGCTCGAGACATCCACTGTCGAAGCTCCGAGCGCCCGAAGAACGCCGAACGCTGTGTCGCCGCCCGCAATCATTAGTCCGCCGAGGGTCATTTTGCGAGCGATTCCATAAACTAGCAGGCCCGCGAAATTCGCCAAGACAGTCGCATCTTCTTGTGAATCCGAATCTTGCGGGCGTTCAAGCTCCTCCCACTCCAACACGGCGTTCCGGCCATCAGACAGGATCCGATGAAGATCGGCCATCACCTGTCTAGAGTAGACGACTCGCTCCTCCCGTTTGCCTAACACAGGCTCAGGACTCACGGAGATGACCTCGGCGACGCCTGCGCTGGCGAGAGACTCGACCTGAGACTTTGTCACTTGGTGGCGACTGCCAGCGACAATGACGAAAGGAGAGATTGTCTTGATGTTCAGGGCGAAGGGTTCGATGTCACGCCTGAACAGGCTTCCTAGCGCGTACGCCAACCCCGCCGAGCCTACTAAGATGTGATCTGAGTAGCTCACCGAACAATCCGCGACGGCTTGGAGATCGGAGTCGGTCTCGGCGTCAATGACGATCGCGTTCATTTCCTGACTGGTCAACTCAGATATTTTCATCCGAATGGCGTCTGTCCCTCGCCTGACCACCGACAGCGGCACCAATCCAGGCGCCAGCTCGCCTTCAAGCGCCAAGAGGTTCAACAGTGAGTCCGATGAGACTGCCGACAGGGCGTCCGAGCCTTCGATGGCCTCAGTCACAGGCGCCCCATTCACCATCAGGATGCCGTCGACCACAGTCCGGCCCATCTGGGGGAATGCGGGACAGACTATGGCGGCCACAGCCTCTTGAGCGTCCATGACAGCCTTGCATTCAGCCGCCAGGTTGCCTCGCCCGGTGGAATCAATTTTCTTATAAAGCCGGCTCCAACCAGCATCTGAAAGCTCTTTGGCGGCTCGGTGGACCGGAGCGATTGCCAGGGCGGCATCGACGTTGCGCGTGTGAGTGTTGGCAATTGCCACATCTCCGTCGTAATGAGGCTCGATCTTGTCGGCAGGCGCAGTCAGAACTCTGGAGCGCAAACCCCGCGAGGCGAACGCTCCCGCGGTGTCCAACGCGCCCGTCAAATCGTCAGCAACAACTCCAATTCGCGCTTGGCTCAAATCAATGCTTCCTTCCACCGATGGCAATGCGCCTGTATAATCGTGCCTGCGACACCGCTCGACCGTTACCGACGAGGAGACGACAATTGGCCCAGGGCGCCTTTGAAGGCATAAAGGTAATCGACCTGACCCATCACATCGCCGGGCCGTACTGCACCAAACTGCTGGCCGACTTCGGCGCCGAGGTCATCAAGGTCGAGCGTCCTGGCGCCGGTGATCCAGCCCGGAACTCAGGCCCATTCGCCGGAGACATCCCTGATTCAGACCGCAGCCTGCCGTTCCTGTATCTGAACACCAACAAACGCTCGATAACGCTAGACATCACGTCCGATGCCGGTCAAGACATTCTAAAGCAACTTATCCGAGACTCGCACCTACTCGTCGAGAACTTTCGCCCAGGGACCCTCTCGGCCCTCGGATTGTCCCATGAGGAACTGCGCTCGATCAACCCCTCGCTTGTTCAGGTGTCGATATCGAACTTTGGGCAGACGGGGCCTTATCGCGACTACGAGGCCACGGACATAGTAGAGTACGCCCTGGGCGGACTGATGTACATATTTGGACTCAACGAACGCGAGCCTCTCAAACATTCTATGAACCAGGCGCAGTACAAGGCAGGAGTCAACGCCGCTTCTGGAGCGTCCATTGCCCTATTACATCAGCAGTTGACCGGCCAGGGCCAATGGGTCGACGTATCTATTCAAGAGTCGGTCGCCTCGGCCATCCGTGACACAGCCTCGGCATACGGATACACTGGCGTCGTGAAGTGGCGACAACCAAAAGAAACCGGCGAAATCCCCCGTGGGCCGGTCAAAGTGTCTGACGGCTACATAATGCCCATAAACTTCGGCCCGGTGGACTGGGAATCAACTGCGGATTTCCTCGACGCTCCTGATTTAATGGACGGAAAGTTCGCGACGCCCGACAGTCGAGTCGAAAACGCCGCGGAGTTTGACTCCATTATTTCCGAAGCTTTCGAGAAACGCGAGAAATTTGAAATCTTCTACGAGGCACATAAGCAACGCAGACTTATCTACGGTGTTGTTCACGACCCTAAAGAGGTTGTCGAGAACCCTCAATACATCTGGCGCGAGTTTTTCAAG
>Ga0208113_1001549_pt1 | contig 10854 bp, 6 predicted proteins | sample Knorr_S7_td_NADW_FD_185598 | JGI IMG/M metagenome (GOLD analysis project Ga0208113, IMG submission 185598) | Marine microbial communities from Southern Atlantic Ocean transect - Knorr_S7_td_NADW_ad_2505m_LV_A (SPAdes) (version 2) | ecosystem: Environmental > Aquatic > Marine > Oceanic | place...
AAAAAATATCGGGCCGTTTACCTGTTTCTATTCCTGGTCTGGCTGCTAGAGGGAGTGGGCTGGATTTGGAAAAAGTGGATGATCCGATAGTTGAGAAAAAATCAGAACCCGGGCCAGAATTAATACGTGTTCTGCCAAGCAGTGTCGGTGCAGATGTATCATTACTCTCTGAACTGATGGAATCTGCTATTGCTGATAAGAGTTGGCCAGGTGGAGTACTGCTGGCAGCAAAGGATGGTCAAATATTTTATCATCAGGGCCATGGGTATCATACTTATAATAATAAATACCCGGTACGGTCCAGTGATATCTTTGATCTGGCTTCTATTACTAAAGTAATCGCTACCACATCGGCTGTAATGAAACTACTTGAACAGGGCAAATTAAATTTGGATAAAACTGTTGTTTCTTATTTGCCTGAGTTCAAAGGTAAACAATCAAAGTATTTTAAACATAAGAAAGCCATCACTATCCGTCACTTGCTGACTCATACGTCTGGTTTACCACCTTTCAAACGCTATTATTTGATCAATGATCATATACAGACTCGTCTGGACAGTGTTTTTAACACTGAGCCGATACATAGTTTAGGGGATTCAACCATATATTCTGATGTGGGGCTCATTACCCTAGGAAAACTAATGGAAAGAGTCAGTGGCCATCCACTGAATGAGCTGGTTGATTCCCTTGTATTCAAACCTTTGGGAATGAATACCACTTTTTATAATCCGCCACTGGAGAAACTCCATAGAATCGTCCCCACAGAAATTGTAGAAGGATACAGATTAGGTTTGATCCATGGCGAAGTACATGATGAAAATTCCCATAGTTTGGGCGGGGTTGCCGGTCACGCCGGACTTTTTTCTACGGCAAAAGATTTATCTGTATTTTCACAGATGATGCTTAATAAAGGCTTATATGGATGGATGCGAATTTTTCAAACACAGACAGTTGAACTTTTTACTACAAAAGCAAATGTGGTTGAAGAAAGTTCACGCTGTCTGGGTTGGGATAGTCCATCGGGAGAGGCATCTGGCGGAGTGTTTCTTAGTGACTCCAGTTTTGGACATACAGGATTTACAGGTACATCGCTTTGGATCGACCCGGAACATAAAATGATTGTAATTTTATTAACAAATGCAGTGCATCCAAATCGCCAGATGAAGAGCCCAAAATATTTTGAATGGCGGCAGCGGATTCATTCAGGAGTGTATGAGACCGTTGGCATACGAGAACAAAACCCTAATCTGAAATGGATAGACCGCTGGGCAACACAATGAAAAATTCAAATCGATTATTAATTATAGTTTCTTTCCTTTATTTAATTCTTCCAGTCTGTTCAGGTCAGGACCCGTATCAATGGATAACGACTCTTCCAAAACCCTGGACCCTGAGTGAAAATCAGGTTTCTGAGCTCTTACCAAAGTTTCATGAGCGCTTTCCTGATTTTCATCAACGCCTGAAAGCCATCAATCTCTGGCGGGTAGGTACACCCTATGGCATCTTTAAATTGGGTGAAGAAATTGAACCGGATCCGGATCCAATCCTGAGAATTGACACGTCTGACTGTACTGTTCATGTACTCACATCTATCGCTTTTACCAATAGTAAGGATTGGGTACAGACACGAAATAATATGATTGACATCCATTATAAGGCGGATGATAAGGGAGAAAAATTCCCAACCTTCAAATCCCGCTGGCATTATACATCAGACAGAATAACATATAATCCATATACACAGGATAAAACGCTATCTTTAATTGGGCGGAGTTTTTTGGACTCAGTTCGAATTACATTAAATAAAAAAACGGATGGATCTGAATTTTTAGATTTGGCGTGGTCACCTAATCGTACTGTTTATTTTATACCCAATGATAAGATTGATAAACATTTTTTACATTCTCTACCAGAGATCTGTGGAATCGCCTTTGTCCGACGTTCCTATTTTGGCATGGGTATTGTCATTGCTCATGAAGGTGTGCTAATAGACCGTTCAAACCTGATTCATGCATCATCAGAAAAAAAGGAGACAGTGAATGAAGATTTTATGAGGTATTATTTCAGGGATGATGGGCCGGTATTTGATGGTCTTATGATATATGAATTTGTTAATATATGAAAATGATCATTTTATTGACAAAACGTAATTAACGTTTAGTTTTATTTCAAATATAATGGGTACTATATTTAAACCTTATCTAATGAATGGACATTTTAGTATATACCTTTTGTATATTGCCCGAATCTTTCTCATAGGGGCATTTGTTGGCCAATTTTTATCTGCTGGTGTTACTGGTAAAGTAACAGGGACTGTAATTGATGATGAAACCGGTAAAGCTCTATTGGGTGCTAATATCCAAGTAGAAGGAACATACCTGGGTACATCATCCGATGAGTCTGGGTATTTTGTCATACTGAACGTTCCACCTGGTGTACAGACATTGAAAGTTTCAATGATCGGCTATGCCGGGGTGACAGTAACTGATGTGCGGGTAGAGATAGATCTGACGGCAGAAGTTAATATTCAGATGAAGCCTGAAGTACTAGAAGGTGAACTTATAGAAGTTATTGCGCAGAGAAAATTGGTCAGGCTCGATGTGGCAGCCAGTCAAAAAAGTATTTCTTCAGATGATATAGATCAGTTACCTGTAAGCAGTGTTTCTGATGTTATTAGCCTTCAGGCGGGAGTTTCAGGGTTCTCCGTCCGGGGAGGCAGTTATAATGAAACGATGTATGCGATCGATGGTATAGTGATGAATGATGAACGTACGAGTGAGCCCACCACCGGTATACCATTAAGCGCAATTCATGATATAAGCGTGCAAACTGGTGGGTTTGGTGCAGAATATCGCAATGTAAGATCCGGAGTAATAAACGTTGTTACAAAAGAAGGAGACCCGGATAAATATTCAGGAACTATTTCATTTCGAAATAGTCCGCCAACACAAAAACATTTTGGCACAAGTCCTTATGATAAATACTCTTTCTGGAATCGGCCATATTTTGATGATGATGTTTGCTGGACTGGAACAAATAATGGTAGCTGGGATGAATACACACAGCGGCAGTATCCTTCATTTGATGGATGGAATAGTGTGTCTAAACAAACTCTAGCTGATAGTGATCCGATAAATGATCTTGCACCTTCCGGTGCGCAGAAACTTTTTACCTGGGAAAATCGGAAAAATGGCGCTATTTCATTACCGGATTATAATATTGATGCTGGTTTTGGAGGCCCGGTGCCTTTGCTCTCAAAAAAACTGGGAAATCTCAGATTTTTTGCATCTTTCCGGTCTGAGCATGATGCCTATTTATATCAAGTATCTAGGCCTGGATTAAATAAAGTATCTTCTCTAATAAAGCTTACATCGGATCTGTCGAAATCTATGAAATTATCCTTTACACATATCGCGGGTGAGCTCGAAGCAACAACCCTTTCCCGTGGTGGCGGTGCTTCCTATATGAATGATGTCTGGGACCTAGCATCGCAAGTAAATATGAGAGGATTTACAATGCCCTGGCGATTATTCACTAATATATATTGGTCCCCTGCTACCGTTAACAATGCTACCACGGCGATGAAGCTAACCCACCAATTATCTCCAAAGTCGTTTTATGATGTCTTAGTCAAATTTGATAAAAAGGATTATCACACTTGGCATGGAGCACGAAGAGATACTACCCGAGATAATGAAATATTAGATGGGTACTATGTGGATGATTCACCCGAAGGTTTCTGGGGATCGCCGTATTTTAGTGTTGACGGAAGGATCGCATTTGGTGGAGCCATCAGTACAGCAAGAGATACTAGCATTATTAAATCATTTACTATTAAAAGCGATTTCACCAGTCAGTATAATAGATCAAACCAGATCAAAGCTGGAATGGAATTCATTTATAATGATCTTGATTTGCAATTTGGTTCACGGAATGAATTTTTACCTGAAGGTAATTATTGGACCTCCATGACTCAGCAACCCTATCGATTATCAATGTATGCCCAAGATAAATTGGAGCACGAAGGTTTTGTAGCTATAGCTGGTTTGAACTTGGATTATGTTGACCCAAATGGTAAATGGTATGTCCTCGATATTTACGATGATCAATTTTACTCTTCAAATTATTCACCAGAGCAGGATGACAAATTTCAGAAAGAAAAACTTAAGGGTAACATATCGTTAAGCCCTCGTCTTGCTATATCTCATCCTATTACCGAAGTTTCAAAAATATATTTTAATTATGGTCACTACCAGCAGATGCCAATTGCTCAGGATCTATACAGAATTCGTAGAGGGAATAACAATGAGGTAATTAATATGGGGAATCCAATCCTCCCAATGGCCAAGACGATCTCTTATGAATTAGGATATGATCATGCAATGAAGGATATGTACCTGGTACATTTGTCTGCCTATTATAAGGATATATTAGATCAGCAAGATTACACGGAATATATAAGTGCAAATAGTAAGGTGATCTATTATCAACTTACTGCAAACAGTTATGAAGATATCCGAGGTTTCGAACTTGAATTAGCAAAAATTAGAGGTGATTGGATAACAGGACAGGTTAATTATGAATACAGAGTTAATACGTCAGGTTATTTTGGTGTTAAAAAGTATTTTGAAAATCCATCTGAGCAAAGATACTATATTCTTAAAAATCCAAAACAGTCAAAACCGCGACCAACCCCAAGGATTAAATCAGTTATCGATCTCCATACACCATTGCAGTTTGGACCAAAAATTTCCGGACAACATTTGTTCGGAAACTGGCATATTAATATTTTGTCTTATTGGCGAACCGGATCCTGGTTTACTTATAACCCCAATAATGTGCCGGGAATAGAGTACAATGCACAGTATAAGGACAATTATTCTTTTGACCTGAAATTTTCAAAGTCGATCCAGGTTGGAAAAATGCGGTTGAAGATGTATGCCGATGTATACAATGTATTCAATATCAAAACCTTTTCAGGCTATGGGTTTGAAGATGGTTATGATTATAATTATTACATGCAATCACTCCACATGTCTGATGATGCGGCTGGAGATCTAGGCTATTACAATTTTTCAGGTAAGGACAAACCCGGCGATGTACGGGATGAAGGTGCTGAGTTTGTACCGATGGAGTGGGTTGCCAATGTTGAGAATATTTCCAGCCCCAGTGAACGTCCGATTTATTATGATAATGCTACTTCTACCTACATGCAATGGAGCCAGGATAATGGATGGGCTGGAGTAAATAATAGTTACTATGATGATGTTATTGATACCAAAGCTTATATTGATATGCCAAACCTTTCACATTTCGTTTTTTTAAACCCTAGGGATATCTTTTTTGGGATCAGTCTGTCCTATGATTTTTAGGTGGCGATCAATATTAATTACCTGGTCTGGGTTTGTTATGATATCAATGCAATCTTTGTCCATTTTAAGTTGCACTCAAAATAATAATCCTATAGAAAGTGATTACAGTTATATAATCGCGCATTGGGACTTCAATGATAAGACCGGGGAAGTATTAACAGATGTTAGCGGAAATGGTCATGATGGTTTCATACATGCACCTGTATGGGGAAACGGTGTAAGAGGGGCACTAAGATTTTCAGATGGTTTAACCTGGGTTACGATACCCTATAGCGAGTCCCTACAACCGAAAGAAGAATTAACGATTGAGAGTATCTTAAAGTTTGATCGACAAACGTTCATGGGAGGTGAGCCAATTATTACCAATAACTTTAATGGTGGCTTTGGATTATGGTCCTGGATGGGCATTCTAAATATATGGATCAATATTGATGGTGCCTTCCAAACTGCCTTCTATGATCATGAATATTCTACGAGCCAGTGGTATCATTTGGCAGCAACCTATGATGGTATCAGATTGCGTTTCTATCTAAACAACGAGTTAACGAATGAGCTGGCGGTTGAAGGTCCTATCGAATATTCAGTACATAATGCAATCCAGATCGGTCGCGAGGCATCACATTCCGATGCTGTTTACGGGAATAAATTTTTCGATGGTCTGATAGATGAAATTCGTATCTCAAATCGTTCTCTTGAACCAGAAGAATTCTTACAAATTGATAGTTAAACTCATGCCAAGATCAATGCTCAATCTTACCCCAATAATATTTCAATTTCTTTTATTATCATCCGGATATGCTGAAGAAACAAAATGGATCGCTGTAGGAGACTTGCATAATTGGTTCTCGGAAGCTGGGTGTGAGATCGAGGTTGGACGCACAGGCCAGATAGATGATCAGCAGGATGGACTTAGATGGCCAGCATTTTATTCTGTGCAGGACAACCAGGCGGCAAAGGCTATGTGGCTCGGATGTGCAGCGTTTTATGATCCGATTGTTGACAAGGATTATGAGCACAAGGTGGTTCATGTGGGTCCCAGGTTTATTGATGTAAGCAATGAGACCATGCCGATTGAGTTCATTCTTAAGGGGAAATATGATCATACCAGGGTCTATGTGGATGGGGACCCGGCTACTGATTTAAACTATTTCGATATTGTTGATGAGATCGATGAGAATCTTACATCCGATAGATTGCTTATCAATCGCGTACAGATGTCAATGGGTATACATATGACAAGAAAGATCTATGCTTACACACATCAAGATCATCAGAACTACTATATCTTTGAATATGTATTTAAAAATAATGGCTGCTATGATCCCGAGTGCAACACCCAGTATGATCAAACAATAAATGATTTTATGGCCTATTTTCAATATCGCTATGCTATCAGCAGGGAAGGTATGGTATACGATGGCAACTGGTTGCCTCAGAGCGCAGCCTGGGGGCACAATACAATGAATGAAGTGATTGGTGAATACCCTGACAGTCCTGCTGACTCCATCGATCAGTTCTATGATGATGGTGAGATCATGAGGGCCATGTTCTCCTGGCATGGGTATCATGCTGGAGCAGCGTTTGATAATATTGGCGGTCCGAATGCACCGGGCGACGGACATCTTGGAGCTTCTCAGTTTGCCGGCGTTGTGACACTTCATGCAGATAAAAATGCAACCGACAGTTCAGATGATTTAAATCAACCATCCACCACATGGTTTATGTTATCAGATGATCCTTTAACCGATGCCGGGAGTGATCAGTATAATGCCAGCAGAATGACGGATGAATATCTTTATATGTCCCAAGGCCATCCTGAAAAAAGCCAAGCACAACAGGTCGGCACTGATAATGCTAACAGTTTCAGCCCTGGTGGGCAGAGCAATCCAGGAGGTACGTCTCAAGGTGTTGGATACGGGCCCTATGACCTGGAGCCAGGAGACAGTGTTCGTATTGTTTATGCTGAAGCAGTGGCAGGAATCAGTAGGGAAAAAGCATACCAGGTTGGGATCAATTGGAATAATGATTTACATACCGATCAATTTCCTCCCAATGTTTCATTGGCCCAAAAATATATGATGAATCGATACAGTCGCACAGGAAGCGGCGAGGATGGGTATAAAAATGCCTGGGTGTATACAGGTGTCGACTCACTCATCCAAACTTTTAAAAGGGCCAGAAAGACCTATAATGATTTATTCGTCACTCCCGGTACACCGCCACCGCCCACTGATTTTAATATTGTATCGGGTGGAGATAGGATTTCACTATCCTGGGCGAACAATGCTGAAGATTGGCCTACGTTTAATGGGTATCGATTAACTAGACTTAAATTTAAACCGGATACAACTGTTTTTGTTTACGACTTGGAAAATGGTGAGATCATAGAGCAAGATGAGAGTATTGCTCACGTGTGGGAGTTTGGGTCAGGTCAAACATCCTTTGATGATCTTTCGGCCAATCGTGGGTTTGATTACTACTATTTCCTTGAGGTGTTGGATGACGGATCTCAAAATAACAATATTCCTTTAAAAAGCAGCAAATATTTTACTATTACCAATTCACCTGCCTTTCTAAAGAGACCGCCTGGCATGCTGGAAGAGATAAGGGTAGTTCCCAATCCATATAATATTGCTGGCAGAGATATGCAGTACGGGGTCTCAGCCCCAGACCGTCTTATGTTCCTGAACATTCCTGGAGAGTGTACAATACGTATTTTTACTGAACGGGGTGATCTCCTTAAAACGATACAACATTCTGATGGAAGTGGGGATGAAGCATGGAATTCAATTACATCTTCAAGGCAGATTGTCACCAGTGGGCTTTATATTGCACATTTCGAAACCCCTGCAGGCGAAAATGCAATCCGTAAATTTATTGTGGTCAGATAAATGTAATTTATGGTCGTGAAAAAAATATATTTAATCTGTTGCTTAATTATTTTACTGATTACTGGATGCGATGCGTTTCTGGAAGATTATCAGGATGAAACATTCTCAATGAATGAATCTGATATAGTAGCTTGTAATATATTTGGCGCTGATTCAATATCGGTAGGCAGAACTATTAATGGTCTATTGGATACAAGCCTTACATCCCGTGCTGATAGCATCGCCTATATTATGGAAGATTCGTTGAAGGTGATTACAACCAGCGAAAATTATCCATGGCAGATCACCATGGAATCAGATACATGTTTTATGGTTTTATATCTTCCTTCTGCTTCACTGGAGACAAAAATATATCTCGACGATCCACTCAATATTGATCTGTATTCTGATGCTGGTCAAGTTTTAGAACCAGAATCCCAGTCACCATCATTGACTGCAATAGCTGGTTGTCCTCTCATTCGTGCACTCTATACTTATAATCTATCTCCGGGTAATTATTTAATTAAAGTGACGGGAGATGATTTAAATAACACACTATTTGTTTTATTGGGCAATGATTAAACCTTATTACAAATTTGGCAATTTTATTTTGTTAACAATATTTTGTTCTCTGGTCAATGGCTCGGACAATACAAAACTGGCTCAAACTGGTTTTCAATTCTTAAGCGTAACATCTGATGCTAGAGCCGGCGGCATGGGAGATGCGATGACAACATTTCATGCAAATTCCGCTGCCCTGTTTTTTAATCCTGCCGGTATGTCTCGTCAAAAAAGTTTCATTGATCTATCATTCAGTCAGAATCAATGGATTGCTGATATTAATCACAATGCCCTGAGCCTATCAGTAACACCTGCCAATGGGAAATATGGAGTTATAGGCATGAGCTTTGTTCATGTAGATTATGGAGAATTGCAGGGGACCATGGTTTGGGATAATGAACAAGGTTTTCTTGATACAGAAATCATTAAGCCATCTGCTCTGGCTCTCGGTTTGGGTTATGCTAAAGCATTATCTGATAAATTTTCAGTAGGAGGTCAAATAAAATCAGCCTACCAGTACTTAGGAAAAAGTATTATCCCAGATTCAGATACATCACAGGCTGTTATGAAAAATGTGGCCGATGCAATTGCATTTGATTTTGGCACTATATATCATACCGGCTGGAAAAGTTTTACTTTTGGGATGTCCGTCAGGAATTTTTCACAAGAGATCAAGTTTCAAACAGAAGGGTTCCAGTTACCGTTATTATTTACAATTGGGGTATCAATGAATTTATTTGATCTTTTTCTCACTGAGTTGAGATCGCAATCCTTATACCTGTCTGTAGATGCTCTCCATCCACGTTCCTTCAGTGAACGATTGAATATTGGTCTGGAATACAGTCTCATGGATATGCTTGTTATCCGTACAGGGTACCTGATGAATTATGATGAAAGGGGTTTTTCCGGGGGAATCGGGGTGCAAAAGACCATTGGCCCATTATCTCTTGGAATTGATTATGCTTACACTCCTTTTGGGGTATTTGATAATGTACAACGTATGTCACTCTATATTGCATTCTAATGGATCATCCCGAATGATAATGAATCTAGATAGATCAAAAACAACTACTATAGCCTACCTGGTTCTCATCATTTTTTTTATTAGCTGCGAAGACAATCAATATCCTGAAGATATCTGGGATCCTGATGATCAAGGATTACCGACACCTATCATTACAAGCATAGATCCTCCGGACAGTGCTTTTTCCGGAGCGGATGTGATTACGATCACTGGCCAATATTTCAATCAAGATAAAACCAATAACCTTGTTTATTTCAATTCAGAACTAGCGGAAATATTACAAGCTAGTGAGACTGTACTGGTCATTAGTCCCCCCGCGATACTGGGTGACAGTATTACGATCAAGGTAGCTGCTGTTGGATCTTTTTTATTTGCTGTTTATGACAATTACAAACTTGTCCCAAGAATGATCGAATATGGTGAATTTGACGCCATTGAAGAAAGCGCGTGGGGCCTAGAAGCTGATGCGGACGAGAATCTATATGTAGGATTATCTATTTTTCCAGAAGGATCGATCGATAAACTAATTCCTCCAAGTGGGGACAGGATAAATGATTTTATACATGCTCTTTTAGCGACTCCATTAAGCTTAAAGATCGGTCCTGATAGCAATATGTACTATGTTGATGGAGCGAACCCATATATTATTCGGCAAGAAATTTCCACGGGTGCTCCGGGATATAATACTTTACCCAGTGTCTCTATTGATCTGGATTTTGATCAGCATGGCAATTTGTATTGTGGTGGGATCGGCGGGGAGATCTATTGCGTCAAATCTGATATGACCAATTCTACTGTAGCAGACTATGAAGGTATTTCCATTAAAGCCCTGAGGGTTTATGATAACCAATTGTATGTGGCTGGGAATTATAGTGGGGATGATCCAGAACTACCAGATGTAGGTATTTGGCGAAATCAAATTTTATCAGCTGATGGTGAATTGGGAGAGAAAGAACTTATTTTGGATTGGACCACACAAACCGCTTCCCTTTCGTCAATTACAGGACTGACCTTTGACGAAAATGGT
>Ga0208113_1001561_pt1 | contig 10799 bp, 10 predicted proteins | sample Knorr_S7_td_NADW_FD_185598 | JGI IMG/M metagenome (GOLD analysis project Ga0208113, IMG submission 185598) | Marine microbial communities from Southern Atlantic Ocean transect - Knorr_S7_td_NADW_ad_2505m_LV_A (SPAdes) (version 2) | ecosystem: Environmental > Aquatic > Marine > Oceanic | place...
CCAATATCGTCCAAACCTTCGAGTAGACAGTTTTTTGCAAATGAATCAACCTTGAAAGAGAACTTTTTGCCTTCAGGAGTACTTACAGTCTGCTGGGGAAGATCGACTGTCAGCAGACAACCTTCGTTGGCTTCAACCTCATCAAACAAGGCCTGTACTTCCTCTGCTTGAAGCTCTACTGCCAAGATTCCGTTTTTCCTGCAATTGTTGAAAAAAATGTCTGCAAAACTGGACGAAATTATGCACTTAAAACCGTAATCCTGCAAAGCCCATGGAGCATGTTCACGGCTTGAGCCGCAGCCAAAATTTTCACCAGTCAGCAAAATTTGTGACCCTTGATAACGCGGATAATTCAGAATAAATTCTGAATTGGACTTAGTCCCTTCATCGTCGATGTATCGCCAGTCATGAAAAAGATGAACGCCAAAACCTGTACGTTCTATTTTTTTCAGAAATTGCTTGGGAATGATTTGGTCTGTATCCACATTTATTTTATCAAATGGTACAGTGATTCCGGAAAGTGTGTTAAATGCTTCCATTATTTAAGTTTAAGTCAAGGTTGAATTTACAAAGTTCTCGGGTCAGTAAAATGTCCGGCAATTGCTGCTGCTGCTGCCATCAGTGGACTTACAAGATGTGTACGGCCACCCTTCCCCTGGCGCCCTTCAAAATTTCGGTTACTTGTCGAGGCACAACGTTCACCTGGTTTGAGCACATCATCGTTCATGGCTAAACACATGGAACATCCCGGCTGACGCCAGTCAAATCCTGCATCAGTAAATATTCTATCCAGGCCTTCTTCCTCTGCCTGCCGTTTTATAATTCCGCTTCCAGGAACTATCATTGCAGAAACGTGTTCATTAACTTGTCTGCCTTTAACAAATTCTGCAACAGAACGCAAATCTTCGATACGTGAATTTGTACATGAACCAATAAACACACGGTCAATAATGATATCCTTAATAGGAATATTTGCTTTAAGATCCATATATTTCAAAGCTTGTTCAACAGACTTGCGTTCCATCGGATTTTGAATGTTTTCAGGGTCCGGAACTTTGCTGTTAATATCAGTCACCATTCCCGGATTGGTTCCCCATGTTACCTGCGGTAAAACATCATTTGCATTTAGGTTTACTTTCAGGTCAAATTCTGCATCAGGATCAGACGGCAGTTTTTTCCACGAATTCACAGCCAAATCAAATGCATCACCCCGTGGTGCAAAAGGTCGATTTTTCAGGTGTTCAAAAGTTTTTTCATCCGGTGCTACCATTCCCGCTCGTGCACCGGCTTCAATTGTCATGTTACAGAGAGTCATACGACCTTCCATAGTCATGGAGCGTATTGTTTCTCCAGCATATTCAATTACGCAACCTGATCCACCGGCAATACCGATTTTTCCGATGATTGCCAGGATAATATCTTTAGGTGTGACAGTTTCCGGAAGTACACCCTCGACTTGAACCAGCATTGTTTTGGGTTTTTTCTGCTGCAGTGTTTGAGTGGCAAGTACATGTTCAACTTCAGAGGTGCCAATCCCAAATGCAAGTGCACCAAAAGCGCCATGTGTTGCAGTGTGTGAATCTCCGCAAACTATAGTTGACCCGGGTAGAGTCAAACCTTGTTCTGGTCCCATTACATGTACAATTCCTGAACGCTCATCTCCCAAATCAAAAAGGGTAATTCCAAATTCTCTACAGTTCTGACGTAAAGTCTCAACTTGTAATGCAGAAATTGGATCTGAAATCGGCTGATCCTGATTTTCGGTTGGAACATTGTGATCAGGAACTGCAAATGTTGCTTCTGGATGCAACACTCGGCGTCCTGCAAGACGTAACCCTTCAAACGCTTGTGGAGAAGTCACTTCATGCACCAGGTGACGATCAATATAAATGATTGAGTTTCCATCCTGCTCATGTACAAGATGTGAATTCCAGATTTTTTCAAACATTGTTTTGGGCATTATTTTACTCAGTCTTTAATTATTTTTTGAAAGTTTACTATAAGAAACAAAGGCTTCAGCTAAAAAACCTCATGATTATAAGGTAGGAAACAACTTGAAAATCCACAAACCATTAATTTCAATTAATTTGCAAAACACAGCATTATGATTTATTCACTACAACTAACCAGCAGTTCGCATCAAAGTTTAATCAAACTAGGTCTCCACCACCTGCACCAGCAATGGTAATCGTTCCAGCTTCCTCAAGTTTCTTGACAACTTTGATGATTTTTTGCTGTGCAGCTTCCACATCAGATAATTTGGCGGGACCAAGGTTTTCCAGGTCTTCCCGTACCATTTCAGCAGCTCTGGATGACATGCTGCTGAAAATAAGTTCTTTAACAGCATCGCTTGCTGTTTTGAGCGCGAGCACCATGTCAGCCTGATCAACATCTTTCATAACGAGCTGCATTTGCTTAGCATCAATGAGAGCCATATCTTCGAAGGTGAACATCAATTCCCGGATTTGTTCAGCCAGATCAGGATTTGTTTCTTCTATACTGGAAAGAATTCTGGTTTCTGTTGCCTTGTCCACAGAGTTTAAGATTTCTGCCACCGGTTCAACACCACCCACACTTGTTGCCATACTACCTGCTGTTTTCATTTCTTCAGTTAGAACCTCATTCATTTCCGAAATTACTCCCGGAGGAATACTTTCAATCACCGCCATTCGATACAATATATCAGCCTGTAAACTTTCAGGCAAGTCTCGCAGCACGGCAGAAGACTGTTCGGCATTTTTTAAATAAGAAAGAATAAGGGCTATCGTTTGAGGGTGTTCAGTGCGGATATAATTTGCAATCATGATGGGTTCCGCATAGCGCAGGGCTTCAAGACCTGCCTCTTCTTCACCCGCACCAAGATTGTCACTTAGCTCTTTTGCCCTGTCTGCCCCCAGGGCTTTGGTCAGTGCATTTTTGACAAAATCTGGCGATGAGCTAATGTTCACACCTTCATCAGCCATAACCGAATTTCTGTAGAATTCCTCAAGAACAATATCCAATTCTTCAGGAGAAACGTCTGTAAAGCGGCTCATATAATAACCAACCTGCTGGATTTCTGCTTCTTCCAAATTTTTCATCACATCTGCTGCTCCATCTTCGCCAAGGGCAAGCAATAGAATTGCGGCCTTTTTAGGGCCTGTCATTTTACCTACGCTCATCTAGCCTCACTTGCTTTTAATCTGATTAATGATTTTATGATTTTTCCATTTACTTCAAATTACTTTTTGAAGTTGGAATTTAATAGTCAACCTCTCAGCATTTCAAGAAACCGGCCAAACAGGTAAGATGCATCTCTTGGTCCAGGAGCTGCCTCCGGATGATATTGTACAGAATAAGCTGAGTGAACAAGTGATTCAATACCCTCTACAGTTTGATCATTCAGGTTGCGGTGCGTTACCCGGACATCTTCTGGGAGGGAATTTTCCTCTACAGAAAAACCATGATTATGGCTGGTTATTTCAATCTTATTGGTCGCTAAATCCATCACAGGGTGATTTCCACCATGATGTCCGCATTCTAGTTTATAAGTCTTGCAACCCAAGGCCAATGATAATATCTGATGTCCCAGACAGATTCCAAAAATTGGCAACTTACCGAGCAAATTTCGAACAGAATCAATTGCTTCCGAGACCGCAGCAGGATCTCCAGGGCCATTGGACAGTAAAATACCTTCAGGATTCATTTCAAGCACCTCTTCTGCTGATGTATTCCAGGGTACAACTGTCACACTCATTCCCAGTCTGTTCATTATTCGCAAAATATTGTACTTTATCCCAAAATCATAAGCAATAACAGTCAGCGGTTTTCCCTCTGCTTCAGACGGCCAAAAATATGATTCACGGGTCGAAACTTGTCGTGCCAGATTTTGACCTGCCATCAAAGGCAGGTCGAGCGCTTCTTCACGAAGCTCATCCAGAGTGTGTCGTGAATCTGATGGAACAAGTAGTCCGGAACACTCTCCGCTTGAACGAACAGCTTTCACCAAAGAGCGGGTGTCTACTCCATCCAAAACGGGAATCCTATGTTCTATCAACCACTCATCTAATGATTGAGTAGCCCTCCAGTTGCTGCTGATGTGACTTAGTTCACGTACTATCAGTGCTGAGGCATGCGTTGTTTTTGACTCCAAGTCATCCGGATTTATTCCATAGTTGCCAATCTGTGGATATGTCATTGTCACTATTTGACCTTTGTAAGACGGGTCAGTCAGAATTTCTTGATAACCGGTCATTGACGTGTTGAAAATTACTTCACCTGTAGCCTCAACCGGGGCACCCCTCAATTTTCCACGAAAAAATCGTCCATTACTTAAAACAAGCAGTCCTTCAGTCGTACCTCCCATATTTACAGGAAAATAGGTCTGTGGCATGGAAGCCTTAAATATATATATTGTAGAGTTTTGGTCAAAGGAAATTTATAGCCAGTAGTATTTGAAATCTCTACACGGATGGTTCGGATTAATGTACATTAAAATTCCGTTTTTCCGGAAATTCCAATGTGAGTATTACCTAAATTTTTTTTGTATATTTTTGCTGGAAAGCAATTTATCTGAAGTGATCTCACTTGCTGAAAATTATACTCCCTCTATATTGAAAGGTCTAGTGCTTCCTTTGTAATTTCCACAACATATTCTTAACTTGTCAAATAATAATTGTTCTAAAATTGTTCTCATCAGAGTATTATTTATAATATGAACAAAGGTTTTCTCATATCTTTTTTTAGCACTGCTAAATGCATAAATCATGCGAAATTCTCTTAGATTCCACTTAAAAAGTACTGACTCACCGGGGCAAATGTCCACATAGTCCAGTTGATTCATTAAATCTGTTATCACTGTTTTTTATTAATAAACAGCCCAAACTTTAGTTATTGCCTAAAATATGCTAGAAATAAAACGCCGAAAACTTTGTCGGATTTTTTCAATTAACCTAAAACAGCCATGTTTTAATAACAATAACTGAATTGTAATAAGACGTTATTAGTAATGGAAAAGGAAAAATTAATAAAAAGTAAGGGTGCTATTTCCCGGGGGAAAAGAGGGATTAGTAATAAAGCCAGGAAGGGAGGGGCTCGTACAATCAAACCGATTCCAAACCTCAATTTTGTTAAAATTCAAAGGCAAGTAATTCAGGCAACTGAAGAAGTAAAAAAGTTGAGAAACTTTTCCTTTATGATGAGGATGCGCAAAACGATTCTTGCCGCAGATTCTACTGATAAAGGAACACATATTGACGCAAGCATAATCGGAATTCAGATAAAAAGTAAGGCAGTTTCTTCCCTGGTTTCAAAAATTAGCAGTGACCTCACTTCAAGTGCAGCAAGGGTAAAATTAGTCAGAACAGTTATGCAGGACAAGCGGGATTTCCCTTTGTCGCTTTACCGCAACCTCATGATACAGGCAGCTCTCACTATTTATTTGGGTGACATCACACCGGCGACTCTGCAAATTGCCGGGCAAACATACCGTTTATATTTAGAAAAAATCATCAGCACACATAAAAAAGGATTGCTTGTGGTTCAATCGAAACAGTTAAAGAATGTAAATTTGGATGTTATCTCAGTTAAAGACCTGATCAAAATGGAAGAAGATGAAGAGCGGGGGGTTGATGAAAATGAGGCGCTTGTAATCCAGGAAATCAAAATTACACTAAAATTGTTGGAATATACTGATTCTCTTGATGAAGACACGCGCGACAGCATTACTATGACTATGCATTTGGATGAGTTGCATGATCTGTCCTCAAAACACAGGGTAAAGAGTTTATTTGCCGGCTCCGGAAGTACTGAGTCCACCAAGAACAAACACATGCTTATCGTCCGTAAAACCCTGGCTGCTCTTGAGGTAATTAAACGAATTCCGGTACTGCAGCCAATCGGCCTCAAGATTATAGCAAAGCTACAGGAAATTGATAGTAAGCTTCCTCTTCCTTATCTTATAGAAGCTAGATTTCATATGCAGGCATTGCGGATTCTTACTCTACGCATAGTGATGAAAGAATTCTCAGCCCGACCATCTCTGAGACCTACTTTCAACAAAGCGATTGTCGCTTACCACAAAGCTTTAAAAAGAGCCTTGTTATCTAATCCTAAACGTACAGACATCATTGTGCTGTCAGAATTTGTTCAAGTTTCATATTATGCGTATGAACAACGTAAATTACTGAACCTGGCAAATCATGGTGTGTTGAAAATTCTTGAAATGGGAAAGAAAGCAGTGGATGTTCTTGCACCCAGCAACAGGGTTTATATCAAACAGCAGAAGGACATCCTTTCGGCGCTAAAGAAAATGAAAAATCTTGACTGAAAGCTGCTAAATTGAAGTCAGACAGCACTTCATTGCATGTGCTGAAGAAAAAGTTTTTAACCCCTAATAATCACTTTTATTGCCTGGTTGGCAAAAGCGGTTCCAAATATTCAACTACAGTCCGGACTATGATTTGATGGCCTTCAGTATTTGGGTGGATGCCGTCAGCCTGATTCAAACTGGAAACCCCTCCTACTTCTTTGAGCAGAAAGGGTATCATCTGCAGTTGGTACTGCTTTGCTAATTCATGAAATACATTCCGGAAAGATTCCGTGTATTCCGTACCGTAGTTTTGTGGAATTTGCATTCCTGCCAATAAAATCAGGATTTTCTCAGACTGTGCCAACTCAATTGTTTTGCTTAAATTTTTCTTCATGTGCTTCACACTCAAGCCGCGTAAACCGTCATTTCCTCCAAGTGCCAGAATAACTATGTCTGGATGAGCCTTTATGTACCAGCGGAGACGGGAAGGTGCGCTTGCACTCGTAGAACCGCTGATGCCGGCATTTATCACTTTCACAGAATGCCCTTTGCGCTGCAGTTCCTTTTCCAGTAAATGCGGATAGGCTTCCTCTTTTGCAACTCCAAAACCTTCGGTTAATGAATCTCCAAGTACAACTATCAAAGTTTGAGCAAGTGCAAATCCTGAAAAGGAAATTATGCAAAAAATAACTATCCCAAAACTCAAAGCTTTTCGTACAAAATAATTCATATAATCTAGCTTGCTTCGATTTGTTTAAACTGTGTAAAAAAAGCGGAACGGGATTCCTGACGCCGCTCTTTTTTTACTTCTTCAGAAGCTTCCCCTATAATTGGAACTGTCAACAGTTCCGGGTTGATATTGAGAAGGAATCTTGATGGTTCCTGACGGATAATTTCTCCAAAACGTTTCCGAGATTTAGCCATCGAAAAAGTAAGTTCCTGCTGGGCCCGTGTAATGCCGACGTAGCACAAACGCCGCTCCTCGTCTACTCCGCCTTCATCGAGTGAACGCTGGTTTGGGAACAAACCTTCTGACATGCCAATCATGAACACAAAAGGAAATTCCAGACCTTTTGCGCTGTGGAGTGTCATAATCGACACTTGATTGGCCTTGCTGTCTGCATCGTTATCGTTTTCAGTAAATAGTGTTATCCGTTCTAAATATTGCCGAAGACTATCTTCAGGATTTTTATCAGAATAAGTCCGGATACCGCTCAATAATTCCAGAACATTCTTCACACGGCGCTCCCGCAATTTGGGTTCTCCGCTTTGAGTTTCAAGAAATCTAATGTAACCGACCTCATCAAGCAACTCTTTGAATACATTAGCAAACCGTTCGTTTGCAAAACGCTGCTGGTAATTGATGATGATACCGGCAAACATTTCCATAGTGAATGCCGCATTTTTTGGAATTTTCTCATATTTTCTGGCACGCAGCATCACCTTGAACAGAGGAAGGTGCATTTCCTGACAACACGTATTAGCCTGTACAAGTGCTGTTTTACCAATTCCACGCCGTGGTGTGTTTATAATTCGATGTAAACTAACTTCATCATTTGGGTTATGAATTACTTTAAGATAAGCCAGTGCATCACGTATTTCCTGACGGTCATAAAAGCTGGCGCCGCCAACCACACGATACGGAATTTTTGCTTCACGTAGTGCTTCTTCTAATGAACGGGACTGAAAATTTGAACGGTAAAGAATTGAGAAGTCTAAATATCGGTTGCCATGCTGTAAAATTTTTGTGCGAATTCGCCTGGTCACAACTTCTACTTCTTCTGCTTCATTTTCTGACTGAAGCCAGTCAAGTTTTACCCCACCCTGTTTTTCGGACCAGAGTTTTTTTGGCATTCGCTGAGTATTTATAGAAATCACCTGGTTGGCGGCTTGTAAAATAATTTGGGTTGAACGATAATTTTGTTCGAGGCGAACATATTTTACTTCCGGATAGTCCTGCTCAAAATCGAAAATATTACGAACTTCAGCCCCTCGCCAACCGTAAATAGACTGATCATCATCACCCACCACACAAAGATTCCTGTGCTGTTTTGTGAGATGCCTTAAAAGTTTATACTGAATCCGATTTGTGTCCTGATATTCGTCTACCATTATATAACGGAAACGTTCCGTTAAATTGTCCATGACCTCCGGATGCTTCTCAAAAAGACTCAACGTGAGGTTAAGGATATCATCAAAATCAATGGCGTTACAGCCCTTCATAGTCTTTTGATATTGACGATAAATTTTTCCAATCATTTGTTTTTGTTGTGATTCCTGCTGATCAAGAAATACTTCCGGACCTTCCCCTGTTGACTTTGACTGGGAAATTTCAAAGTGTACTGACTTTGCGTCGATCAATCCTGTATCATCAAAATCCTGATCTTCCATGATGGTTTTGATGACAGATAATTGGTCATTTTTGTCGTAAATAATAAAATTTGGACGGTAACCCAGGTGATGAATCGATTTCCGCAGCATATTGACTCCCAGTGCATGGAAAGTACTTAAATGCACGCCATTTTGTTTCCCGGAGAGTGTTTCCTTTAAACGTTCACGCATTTCTTCAGCTGCTTTGTTGGTAAAAGTAACCGCAAGTATTTGCTGGGGGGGAACCTGTTTTTTTCGAATCAAGTACGCAATACGCTGTATGATGACTTGCGTTTTTCCACTGCCTGCACCTGCAAGAATCAGTACAGGACCCTGTGTTGTCGTGACGGCTTCCTTTTGCTGTGAGTTCAGCAATGACAATGAATTCATCAAATGCAGAAAAGTTCGATAAAATTATTGATTAATTTGTGATAGAATATTGTTGATTGAACCAAGGTGTTTCAGCAAGCCATTTCAAACCAGAATCTTTTTCTAAAAATTGTTATAACAAAACATACTTATGACTGCAGAAGAGATTCAAAACTTTTTGCAGCAGGAATTTCCTGAAAATCCGCTGATCGTTGAGTCCTGCGAAAATCGACGTGCAAGATTACGTCTTGAAGTTGATCAAACTCATTTGCGCCCGGGAGGAACCATTTCTGGACCGACAATGATGCTGCTGGCAGATACTGCAGTCTATGCTGCAATCCTAACTACAATAGGAGCAGTGGCTTTAGCAGTAACAACAAACTTGAATATTAATTTTTTGCGTAAACCCGAACCGAATCTTGACCTTATAGGAGAATCGTGGCTGATGAAAGTTGGCAAACGTTTAATTGTAGGAGAGGTTAAAATCTATTCTGAAAATGATCCGGAACCTGTCGCTCATGCGACTTGTACTTATTCCCTTCCTACAAAATCACTTCCATCATAACGGTATTTTATGTGGTGGATTCTTAGTCTTTTATTGTTGATTGTTCCAAGTTTGGAAATTTGGGTGCTGATGCAGCTAACATATCTAATGCCTCTCAGCACAATTTTTTTACAATGTATTGTTACACTGGCTGCCGGAGTATGGTTGATGCAGGGTGAAAATTTTTCTTTGTGGACTTTGGTCGAAAGTGAATTACGTAACAGAAGGGTCCCGGCAGAAGAGGTGCTGGCAGATTTACTGCTCTGGGTTGGAGGAGTATTACTGGTTGTACCGGGGTTTTTAACAGATGCACTTGGACTGGTAATATTTGTTCCTGCAGTAAGACAAGAAAGCATTCGATGGTTAAGAAATAGTATGCTGAAAACTATGGGAAGACCTCCTTTAGAAAGTTAATTTACATTTGAACAAGTCATTTTCAGAAAAACAATGTTTACAGGAATTGTACAAGGAGTCCGGAAGGTCACAGTAATTACTGACCTAAAAGGCGGTCGGCGTTTGCGAATTCAACTGAATGATTTAGCAGAAAATCTTCAACATGGTTCGAGCGTTGCGGTTAATGGTGTATGTTTGACCGCAATTAAAATTGAAGAAGGCTGTGCTGAGTTTGACATTATTCAGGAATCACTTGACCGTAGTAATCTTGGTGCTTTGGTAAACGGGGACTCCGTTGATATTGAGCGGGCTTGTTATTTTGGAGACGAAGTTGGTGGACATCAAGTTACAGGCCATATAGATTGTACCGGAAAAATTGATGAAATTCGAAAAACTCCTAATAATCGAGATGTTGTTGTGTACTGTGAGGAAGAGTGGGGGGGCTACCTTATTCCCAAAGGCTGGATTGCAATTGATGGAGTCAGTCTGACCGTAGTTGATGTCGGAGATAATTGGTTTTCAATTTCATTAATTCCAGAAACTTTGGAGCACACAGTTCTGGGTCAAAAGGTGGAAGGGGATAAAGTAAACCTTGAGTTTGACCTCACTACAAAAGTAATTGTCAAAACAATCCAAAGAATGTTTCCAGAAATCAAAAAACAAATACTGTCTGGAATGAAAAATTGAATCTATAAATAATAATGCTGCTGATAATAAATAGTATTGACAATAAATTTTATTAAGCTTATCATTAAGTGTTTTGCAGGAGTTGAACGCAAGTTCTTTGAAAAGGGAATCAGAAGAGACAGAAAGCCTGTTCCTATCCATCCAAAG
>Ga0208113_1001566_pt1 | contig 10789 bp, 13 predicted proteins | sample Knorr_S7_td_NADW_FD_185598 | JGI IMG/M metagenome (GOLD analysis project Ga0208113, IMG submission 185598) | Marine microbial communities from Southern Atlantic Ocean transect - Knorr_S7_td_NADW_ad_2505m_LV_A (SPAdes) (version 2) | ecosystem: Environmental > Aquatic > Marine > Oceanic | place...
GCGGCCCGCGTGTACCCTCGGCGAGCACGGTGACCTGGGCTGTGAGGTCCATCGCGGGCATCGCGTCCGGCCCGGTCGGCTCCCCGTTGCGGTCGAGTCCAGCCGGGGTCGTACGCACGCCAATCACCCTTTGGCCCTCGACCAGCAGCGAGTCCACCGGGAAACCGGGAAAGACGTTGATGCCAAGATCCTCGGCCTTCTCGCCGAGCCAGCGCACGATCTCGCAGATCGACGCGATGTAGTTGCCGTGGTTCTTCATGGTCGGAGGCGTCGGGATCCTGAAAGAGGCCGACCCGGTCATGAAGTAGACCGACTCCTTGCCCACCGGGCGCCGGAACGGGAACTCGTCGAGCGACAGCTCGGGGAACAGCTCCTGGAAGGCACTCGGGTTTACGACCGCGCCGGAAAGACTGTGCTCTCCTAGCTGGCCCGCCTTTTCCAACACGCCGATCTCAACGTCCCCGATCCCGCCACCCGCCTCGTTGTCGGCCTGAACGAGCCGGGCGAGCTCGATCGCGCCGGCTAGGCCCCCGGGCCCACCGCCGACGAAAACCACATCCATGGGCACCGCTTCGTCGTCAGGTTGGTCCTCCACGATGAACCGGTCGCGCGGAAGCGGCGGCTGGGCATCGATCGAACGTACTGATGTGCGGAGGACGCTGGTGCCCTCGGACATGTGTGCTCCGGAATGTGGGTAGCGGGATCCGTGGAATCGGAAGCGTGTATCCAATCGACTCTAAGATCACCAACTCGCGCGCGGGGCTCTACCCTTCGGGGGACCCCGTTCGTTGACTCCACCAGGAATGTCCGGCGCATGAGCGAGCACCGTCCGACCACGTTTGGTGAGCTGAAGGCTGCGGGGTACGAGACGCGCACCGTGAAAGACGAGATGCGCTCCAACCTCGTGGGGAAACTGCGTTCGGGCGAGGAGCTGTTCCCCGGCATCATGGGGTACTCCGACACCGTCGTGCCACAAATCGTCAACGCGGTCCTGGCCAAGCACGACTTCATCCTGCTCGGGCTCCGCGGCCAGGCGAAGAGCCGGATTCTGCGCCAACTGGTGTCGTTGCTCGACGAGTCGGTACCGATCGTCACCGGAAGCGAGATCAACGATGATCCGTTCGCGCCCATCTCGAAGTACGGGCGAGATCGCTTGCAGGAGTACGGCGACGATACGCCGATCGAGTGGATCGGGCGTGATCAACGATTCGTGGAAAAACTCGCCACGCCCGACGTCACCATTGCGGACATGATCGGTGACCTCGACCCGATCAAGGCCGCCCGCGGTGGGCACATCCTGGGGGACGAGCTGACCATCCACTACGGGCTGCTGCCGCGCGCGAATCGCGGCATCTTCGCGATTAACGAATTGCCCGACCTCGCGGGCAAGATCCAGGTGGGCCTCTTCAACATCCTCGAGGAGGGGGATGTTCAGGTGAAGGGATACCCCGTGCGGCTCGCCCTCGATTTGCTCATGGTCTTCACGGCCAACCCCGAGGACTACACAGCGCGCGGGAAAATCATCACGCCGCTCAAGGACCGAATCGGAGCGGAGATCAGCACGCACTACCCGCCCGATCTCGAGACCGGAATCGACATCACGCGCCAGGAGGCGTGGGTCGGACGAAGTGGCACGTGCGTGGAGATTCCAGACTTCATGGAAGAAGCCGTGGAGCGCGTCGCCTTCATCGCGCGTGAGGACAAGCGCATCGATCAGCGCTCCGGCGTCAGTCAGCGCATGCCCATTACCGTGACGGAGACGATTGTGTCGAATGCCGAGCGACGCGCGATCCAGCACGGAGAAGACACTGCTGTGCCGCGTGTTGGGGATCTGTATGCAGCCCTTCCCGCGATCACCGGCAAGATAGAGCTCGAGTATGAGGGCGAGCTTCACGGGCCGGAAAAGATTGCGCAGGAGCTCATCCAGCAGGCCGCATCTTTCACGTTCGACATCCGGGCAGGCGGTGCCGACGTGGAGGACATCATCGACTACTTCGAGACCGGCGGCGCGCTTCAGGTAGGCGAGGACGCGTCAGCGTCAGCGTGCGTGCAGGGCTTCGAGACGGTGCCTGGGCTGCTCGAGCTGATCGAGAACGTAGGCCTGGCGGGCAGTGCGGCGGGTGATGGCGTGCGGGCCGCCGCGTGCGAGTTGGTCTTGGAGGCCCTCGTCGCCCAGAAGCGCCTCAGCCGCAGCAGCGTGGGGTACGCACGCGCACCGCAACGCGGGCCAGAGCCCGGGAAGGGACATCAAGGCTTCGACCCCATGGGAGGGGGCTGAACATCTGAGATGTCCGAAGCTCATCCCCTGACATCGGATCAACGACAGGCACTCGAGCAGGCGGCCGAGCGCGCCAAGGCGTTCACAGGAGCAGCTAAGGTGGCCGCGCGTTCAACGGTTGGTCCATTGGCTTCTTCGCGGCTGTCACCCTGCTGTTCGACATTTTCAGCCTGACGGCTCTGGTTCTCGGTGTGGGCATGGCGGTGGTGGCGCGCAACGAGTTCAAGAGCCGTGCCCGAATCCTCACCCCCAACCCCACAGGTCCCGAGCTTCTCTGGCGGAACCAAGTGGGTTTCATGGCACTCATCATCCTGTATTGCCTGTGGAGCATGTACCTGACCACTGCGCGGCCCGGATCCGCAGATGGCTGAGCTGACCGAGCTTCTGGGTGGGGATCTGGACGAACTGGTGCGCTCGCTGACCATCACGGTTTATGTGGCGGTGATCGCCTTGACCGCCGTGTTTCAGGGGTTGAACGCCCGCTATTACTTCCGTCGCATCGCGACGATCGAGCAGTACCTCAGCGAGACGCCGGACTGGGTGCTCGAGCTACAGAAGAGCGCCAGGGTCAGCTGACGCCACCGCTGTATGCCCGTGCGCGAGCGCCAGCACTTTCTGCTGCGCTACAGGTACAGCGCGATCGTTCGAGGTCGCGGGATCGATCCACGCCCGGCCCTCGCCCTCGTCCGGGGTGGCGACCGTAACCAACCACGGCTCGTAAGTCGCGTGCAGGTGAGTGAACCGGTGCTCCACCAGGGGCAGAGCTGCGGGATGCGCCGTCGCAACAAGTCCTCGCTCCGCTATCGTCGCGAGGACCGACCCGCCTGCCCCTACCTCGGGGAACGACCACATCCCGGCCAGCAGGCCCTGGCTAGGTCGACGCTCGAGCATGAAGCGTCCGTCCGCCTCCAGCACCGCGAGCTCAATCCGAAGTTTCTTCGGCTTCGCCTTCACCGACGCGGCTGGGCGCTGCTCCTGGGTGCCCGCACGGTGCGCAGCACACCACTCGACAACCGGGCAAGCGCCGCATCGTGGCGATCGCGGCGAACACAGCGTCGCACCCAATTCCATGAGCGCCTGGTTCCAGTCGCCCGGACGCTCGGCGTCGAGCAGCTCGGAAGCCTTCCACCGCAGCCAAGACGCGCGCGGCTCCGCTTCGTCGAAGAGGCGCGAGAGGACTCTGCGCACATTGCCATCCACCGCGGGCACCGCCTCACCGAACGCCATGCTCGCCACGGCGCCGGCGGTATAGTCGCCGACTCCGGGAAGAGATCGCAGGCGAGCGTAGGTGTCGGGGAATCCACCGTCGGGGCGCTCGCGGATGAGCCGTGCGGCTCCATGCAGATTGCGCGCCCGCCGGTAGTAACCGAGCCCCTCCCACGCCTTGAGCACTTCGTCCGTCTCCGCGTCGGCCAACGCCTCGACATCAGGGAACCGCTCCAGCCAGGCGTCGTAGTAAGCAAGGACCGTTTGCACACGCGTCTGCTGCAGCATGACCTCCGACACGAGGATCCGGTACGGGTCGGAACAGCCACGCCATGGCAGTGCTCGGTGTTCCCGATCGTAGTGATCGAGCAGCGCCTTTGTGATAGCACGATTCATGGCGGGAACGTACTCACACGCCTAGTCTGAAAACATGCGCTTCACCACCTACTCCAAGTACAAAGGCCGCTGGCTCGACGCCCTGAACCTCGAGTCGTTGCTGGAGATGCTCTCAGACTTCTTGATGGACGGTGGGTTCGCGGGTGGTCCCCACTACCATCCGTACTGGGGTTGGTCCGGCACGGACGACCCCAACTCGACGGACTCGCTCAAGAACGCTCTGCTCAAGGCGCTCATCGAGAGTGGTGAGCTCACGCCTGAAATGATCGAGGAGCTGCGAGGCGAGGGTCAGGGCGACGAGGAGCTTCAGAAGCAGATCGCTGCACTGCTGGACGACCTCATTCAGAGAATGGTCGAGGAAGGATACATCAACCTCGAGACCGGCAATCCGCAGATGCCCGGCGCGACGTACGACGTGACCGGCATGGGCAAGATCGACGAAGCGAAGCAGGCGGCTCAACAGGTCAAGTTCAGCCTCACGCAGAAGGGGATGGACTTCCTGGGCTACCGCTCACTCAAAGGACTGCTCGCCGCACTCGGCAAGGCGAGCGCCGGAGCCCATGACACGCCTCACCTCTCGACAGGTATCGAGGCCGAAGCAGCGTCGAAGCCCTACGAGTTCGGCGACACGCTCAACCTCGACGTCTCGGGTACGCTCAAGAACGCGATCGAGCGCGAGGGTCTCTCGGTGCCGCTCAACCTCGAGTACGGTGACCTCATGGTGCACCAGGCAGAGTACCGGTCATCCTGCGCGACGGTGCTCATGCTCGACATTTCACACTCGATGGTGCTCTACGGGGAGGATCGCTTTGCCCCCGCGAAGCGCGTCGCGCTCGCGATGTCGCATATGATCCGTACCCAATTTCCGGGTGATTCCCTGCGCGTCGTGACCTTCGGGGACAAGGCCCAGGAGATTCCCCTCTCGCAGCTCGGAAAAGCGCAGGTCGGACCATTCCACACCAATACCGCCGAAGGTCTGGAGGTAGCCCGCCGCATTTTGTCGTCGCAGAAGAAGGACATGCGGCAGATCATCATGATCACCGACGGGAAACCCAGTGCGATGACGTTGCCCGACGGGCGCGTCTACACAAACTCGGGTGCGCTCGACCCGAACATCCTGAGGCGAACATTCCAGGAGGTCGCCGCGTGCCGCAAAGCCGGCATCCTGATCAACACATTCATGCTCGCAAGTGACCCCTATCTGGTGCAGTTCGTACAGAAGGTCTCAGAGATTGCTCGTGGCAAGGCGTACTTCACCAATACGCTGACCTTGGGCCAGTACATCATGATGGACTTCATGAAGAACAAGCGGAGGAGGATGTCGTGAGGGGAATCTGGAGAGGTAGCGACCTCCGATGCGGTTGGTGGTCAGGCATCTGTATGATGCTGTTGGTTTCGATAGCCGGTTGTGCCGAAGAGGATGCCACGCCCACGGAGCAACCGGTCACTGAGTCGGTAACCCCGCAGGGCAGCTACACATTCCGACTCGACAGCGAGCGCAGCGACCCCATCCAAGTTCCGTGAGTGGAACTGCGGTCCGCGTTCTTTGGGGCCGGACGGCTTGGACACGCTCAGGGGCCTCCTGGCGTTGGGGCTGCTAGCGGTCCGAAGGAGTCTCGGAATCGATCTCCGCGTCGATCTCCTTCGTGCGGTTGCGCAGCCACAAACCTGCGCCCGCTACCATGCCCAACGGCAGCAGCGACAAGAAGGCGGTCGTAGCCAAGAAGGCCTGACGGTTTTCGTCACGGGCGTCGAAGCAGACGGGGCAAGCGTGCACGACATCCGGAAAGACGGCCAAGACGGCCAACACCAATACAGGTATCCAGGCGCGGTTCATAGGTACACGATCAGGTAGAGCACCGGCCAAAGCAATACCACGAAATACCAGAACACCGACACCGTGGCGAGCTGGGATCCGGTGAGTCGGCCCTTGTAGAGCTCGAACGAGGCCCAGCCTAGCGCCAGGATCGCCGCGATCGCGTGCAGGCCGTGCGCACCAACGATGAGATAGAAGAAGCCGCCGTAGGTACTCGACTGGATGGTGAGGCCCTCACCAAGCAAGGCAACCCACTCCCAGCCTTGCGAACCGACGAAGAACAGACCGAGTAGCAGTGCGATCAAGATAGGTAAGCGCGCCCGTGATGCCTCTTTCTTGAACGCGAGGTGCGCGAAGACGAGCACGATACCGCTCACCAGCAGCGCCGCGGTGTTGACCGCGGTCTCCTGTACCGGCAGGCGCGGCTGGCCGTATGGCGGCCACATCTCGCCCGCCACTTGGGAGCGCACTATTCGGTGTGCCGAGATCAGCCCCACGAACATCATGATCTCTGCGAACACGAAAAGTAGCATGCCCATCACACCGTCCGCCAAGATCTTGGGGCGGCTCACGGGCTCGGGGCGCTGCTCTATTTCGTGGGCGGCTGACTCGGTGACCATGATTCCCCCTCGCTCTACTGGCCCGCGGGCCTGAAGGCCTTCACGTACTCGACCAACGCGTCGAGCTGCGCATCGTCGAAAAGTACTCCCCAGGGCGCCATCAGGGGCGAACCGCTGACCGCGGCACCACCGTCACGGATCGCGGTCTTGATGCGCTCGTCGTCGCGGGTCTCCCAGAACGCGGGATCAGTGAAGTTGGCCGGGCGGGGGTCCAGCGCCGCCCCGGCCGCGCCGTTACCGTCACCAGCCGAGCCGTGGCAGGCGGCACAAATTAAGTTGAATTGGCCAACCGCGTCGAACGCGTCCGGGTCGGCGACCGTCACGGCGGTCCCTTCCTCGGCATGCTCCTCTTCCTCGGCGTGCTCGTCCTCGATCCCGCGGTCGACCGCATCCGCTGCGGCCACGTTCACCCAGTTCTGGCCCTCGTGACGCATGACGTCCGGGGCCACCCCGGCGACGAAGAGCGCCATCAGCACCAGCGACGAGATAAGCACCCACTTCACCAGGCGCTTCTCCCATCTCAGGTGCATGAAGTTCTGAATCACGAGGTTCGCCTTGACCAGCGCGATCCCGAACGCCGTGATCAGCGTAACCCACACGATCCCTAAGAACGGGCCAGCCACGCTGAGGACCAGGAGGACCAGGAGCGTGAGGTAGACCTTCCGGTAGTGCTCAGCGCCGTGCTCGTGCCTCTCCTCGACCTGCTCGCGGTCGCGCTCGTTCAACTGCTCGTGCTCGGACATGTCGGCCTACTTCGCAATGTAGAGCAGCGGGAACAGGAAGATCCAAACCAGGTCGACAAAATGCCAATAGATGCCGATGAGCTCCACTCGCTGGAGCTCCCGACCCCTCCACGCGTCCACCGCGATAAACCCCATGATGATCGCTCCCGCGATCACGTGGAGCCCGTGTAACCCGGCCGCGGTGTAATAGAACGACCAGAAAGTGTTCGTCGTGATCGTGTAGCCGTGAGAGATCTCGATCGTCCACTCGATCGACTTCACCAGGAGGAAGGTGAGCGCCCCGCCCATCGTCATCACCAGGAACTTCGCCGCCTTCTTCCCCTGTCCGCTTTCGGCCGCCTGATGAGCGAGCACTGCCGTAAAGCTCGAGGTGAGGAGGACCAACGTGTTGAATGCCCCGAACCACACCTGGGTGTGCGCCGCGGCTTCGGCCCATTCGGGATGGCCCACCCGGTGCATGATGTAGGAGCCGAGCAGACCGCCGAAGATGACGACCTCAGACGCCAGCAGCCACCAGACGGCCAACCGGCCCGTCGGGATTCCAGTCGCGCTACGCGTGGTGGCTATCGGTTTCGCGGACATCAGGCGGGCTCGTCCTGCGGCCAGAAGTCCGACTCACGGTCCGGGCGGCCGTACTCATACGGTCCCCGGTAGACCTTCGGCATCTGGTCCGGAGGCCAGTTACCGTGAGGGGGTGGAGACTCGGTGGTCCACTCGAGCGTATTGGCATTCCACGGGTTCTTCGGGGCCTTCTCACCCCGCAGCAGGCTGCGGATGAAGTTGTAGAAGAACACGAGCTGGAACGCGAGCATCACGAGCAGAGCGACCGTCGCGATTATTCGGAGACGCTGGAAGTCCGCGCCCGCCAGATCGGGGAAGTGCTGGTAGTTGTAGATTCGGCGGTGCTGCCCACCCATTCCGAGAACGAAGAGGGGAATGAAGATGAAGTTGAACGGGATGATCGTGCCCCAGAAATGAATCTTCCCGAGCTTGTCGCTCATCATCTTCCCGAACATCTTCGGGAACCAGTACGTCAGCGCTGCGAACGTCCCGATGATCGCGATCGGGAAGAACGTGTAGTGGAAGTGCGCAAGCACGAAGTACGTATCATGGAAGTAGATGTCCGCGCCGCTCGCCCCGAGGAAGATTCCGGTCACGCCGCCGATCAGGAACTCGGCGATGAACGCGAGCGCCCATAGCATAGGCGTGGCCAGCCTGATCGAGCCGCCGTAGAGCGTCGCGATGATCACGAACATGAGCTCGGCGATTGGAACGGAGATCAGCAGCGTCGTCACCATGAACACGTTCGCCATGCGGGGGTCGATACCCGATATGAACTGGTGGTGTGCCCACACGAAGAAGCTCAAAACACCGGTGGCGACCGTGGTGTAGAGCATCAGCTTGTAGCCGAATAGCTTCTTGCGAGCGAAGGTCGCGACGATGTCGATCGTGATGCCGATTGCGGGCAGCATTACGACGTAGACCTCGGGATGCCCGAAGAACCAGAACAGGTGCTGCCACAGGACCGGGTCGCCGCCCATAGCCGGGTCGTAGAAGCCGGTCCCGAGCGTCTGGTCGAACAGCAGCATCACCGCGCCGGCGATGAGCGGTCCGACCGAGAGCATGAAGAGAATGCTCGCGATCACGATCATCCAGCACACCATCGGGATGTCGTAGGCCTTCATTCCGGGCGCGCGCGCGTTCATCAGGGTGGTGATGAAGTTGATGCCACCGAGCAGGAACGCGACGAATTCCAGAGCCACGCCAATGAGCCACAGCGTCGCACCGAGCGGAGTCTGGTTGTACACCCCCTTCGCAGAGAGGGGCGGATAGGCCGTCCACGCGCCGCCGAAGCCTCCACCCTCCACGAAGAGCGAGCCCAGGATCACGAGCGCGCTGATGAAGAAGACTTGGAACGACAGGCGATTGATGCGTGGGAACACCATGTCGTCCGCGCCGATCATCAGCGGGATCAGGAAGTTCCCGAACGCGGCAATCAGAACAGGCATCGCGACCCAGAAGATCATGATCGAGCCGTGGTTCGTGACCAGCGAGTTGTACTCGCCGGGCGACACGATGCCGAAGCCCGGAACCGAGCTTCCTGGGAAAGCGAGCTGCATGCGGAAGACGTAGGCCATGAAGCCGCCGACCACCGCCATGAACATCCCCGTGAAGAGGTACTGCATGGAGATGACCTTGTGGTCCGTCGACCAGAGGTACTTCAGGACGCCTTGCGGCCCATGATGCTCATGGACCTCATGCTGGGCGTGCCAGACCTCTACGGTTGCTTCGACCACCTCTGATTCCTCTCGCTACCGGTTCGGAGTGTTCTGTGTGACCCACGCCGCGTGCTGAGCTTCGTCGGTAATGAAAATCCTCGCGGCCATGACGCCATGGCCGATCCCGCAGATCTCGGCACACTGCACGTCGAACTCACCTATTAGGGTCGGTCGGAACCATCCCATGATGGAGCGACCCGGGATCGCGTCCTGCTTCAGCCGGAACACCGGAACGGAGAACGAATGCATGACGTCCCTGGCCTCAAGGTGGAAGTGATAGGTCTTGTCCACCTCAACGTGAAGCTCGTCCACCGCGTAGATGTCGTCTTCGGTGTCGAGCTCGCCATCGCTGCCCGGATGCTGGAACGTCCAGGCCCATTGCTGCCCGGTGATGCGCACGACGCGGTCGGCCTCGGGCAACCGCTGCTTGACGTCATACCACACATTCACGGAGGCGACGATGATGAAGACATCGCACACGAGCACCAGCCCGTGCGGGAAGCTGATCCAACGCGTGAGGTGCTGCTCACGCCCCGTGACGTACTTGGACTTCTTCCCCGGCTTGGCGCGGTACCGGAAGATCAGCCAAAAGAAGACGCCCTGGGCGACAAAGAACCAGAAGCCGGTGAGCACGGCCACCAGAATGATGAGGCCGTCGATGTCAGCCGCATACGAAGAGGCCTGCTGAAGCGTCTCGATCATGGGCTTCCGAGTTGCTGCCTCAGAGGATGAACGATATCACGACACCGATGAACGCGGCAGCGCAGAGCAGCGTGGCGACGAACGTCTTGTGTGCGTCGATGAGTGCAGGGTTGTCGTCTTCCGGGACGTGATCGGCGCGCATTGCTGCGCTTTCTTCGTCTTCGAGCGCCGCCTGCTTGAACTCCGGTATGATTCGCTTTACCTACCTATCTAAGAGTCTGGACATAGGCCACGACATCCTCCATCGCCTCATCGGAAAGCGCGAGTGTGTTGACGCGCATGGTCATGCCCCACGTATCACCAGTTACGGCACCCCGAGCGCCGCGCTTGAAGTTCTGGAGCTCCTGCAAGAGGTACCAGTCGTCCATCTGGACGAGCGGCGGGGCGTGCAGCGCCTCGTTCCCCAGACCGTCGGTCCCATGGCACGCGACGCACCGAATGTAGATCTCTGCCCCGGCGCCGGCGTTCCCGTGCAGCGTGCTCGGCACGAACGCCGGCGTGAGCGAAGCGACGTACTCCGCGATAGACGGTATGTCATCCTCGCGCAGCGAGATCGCCATCGGACGCATCCGGAGCCCGGGCAAGTCGTCGGCGTGCTTGCCGCGGAAGCCGGCCTGGAACCCCTGCAACTGAGTCTCCACATACCACTGCGGAAGACCTGCGATGCCTGGGGCGGCGATCTCGGGGTTACCACCGCCGTTCGCGCCGTGGCACGGCGTGCAGGTTTCGAAGAGCTCCTCGCCCAGCGC
>Ga0208113_1001567_pt1 | contig 10778 bp, 10 predicted proteins | sample Knorr_S7_td_NADW_FD_185598 | JGI IMG/M metagenome (GOLD analysis project Ga0208113, IMG submission 185598) | Marine microbial communities from Southern Atlantic Ocean transect - Knorr_S7_td_NADW_ad_2505m_LV_A (SPAdes) (version 2) | ecosystem: Environmental > Aquatic > Marine > Oceanic | place...
CTGTCCGTGGTTATACGGGGGTGTTTATAGGCGTCTTTGCCGTACATTGTGCCGTATAATTAGAAAAAACTGCCCGACATGAAAGACAAGTCATTGAAATAATTGGCGTCCCCTACGGGACTCGAACCCGTGTTTTCGGCGTGAGAGGCCGATGTCCTAGGCCGCTAGACGAAGGGGACGTCCGGGGCTTGAACGCCCAGTGTTACCCAAGCGCCGGCCGGCGGCAAGTCCCTCAACCGGCGGCGTGGCCACGGGCGGCGTCGATGAACCGGTCGACCTCTGCGGCGGTGGTGGCGAAGGCGCAGACCAGGCGGACGACGTTTTCGCCGCCGCGTTCGTAGAACTGAAAGCCGTCGGCCTCAAGCCCCTCGATGATCGCCGCCGTCAGGCGCGGGAACACGATGTTGGCCTCCACCGGGCGGGTCAATTCGACGCCGTCGATGGCCGCCAGCCCGTCGGCCATGCGGGTTGCCATGGCGTTGGCGTGGGCGGCGTTCCTGAGCCACAAGTCTCCGGTGACATAGGCGTCCCACTGCACCGCCAAAAACCGCATCTTCGAAAACAAATGCCCGCCGCGCTTGCGCCGGTAGCCGAAGTCCCGGGCCAGGTCCTTGTCGAACAGCACCACGGCCTCGGCCGTCAGCGCGCCGTTCTTGGTGGCGCCGAAGCTAAGCACGTCGACGCCCGCCTTCCAGCTCGCTTCGGCCGCCGAACAGCCGAGCCCAGCGACGGCGTTGGCGAACCGCGCCCCGTCCATGTGCAGTTTAAGATCATGTTCCCGGCAGACGGCGGAAATGGCGGCGACCTCGTCGAGGCCGTAAAGGGTACCGGCCTCGGTCGCCTGGGTGATCGAAACGGCCACCGGCTGCGGGTGATGGACGTTGCCGACCTGCGCGCCGGCAATCGCCGCCTCGAGGGCGGCGGCGGTGATTTTGCCGTCGTCGCCGTCGATGGCGATCAGCTTGGCGCCGCCGGAAAAGAACTCCGGCGCCGCCGCCTCGGTGTCGTTGATATGGGCGCCCGCGTGGCAAAAAATCACCCCCCAGGGCGGCGTCGTCGCCGAAATCGCCAGCGCATTGGCCGCCGTCCCGGTGGCGACGAAAAACACCTCCGCCTCGGTCTCGAAAACTTGCGCCACCTTGGCCTCGGCGGCGCGGGTGACGTCGTCGTTGCCGTAGGGCAGCAACGCGCCGTCGTTGCCGGCCTGGATGGCGTCGAGAATTTCCGGCGCCGCGCCGGTGATATTGTCGGAAGCGAAGTTCAAAGGGGGTCTCCTGTCTAATTAATTTCCGGGGTTGTCGGTAACGATCTCGACCTGGTGGAACCGCTCGGCGGTCTGGTCGAACAAATAAGCCGCGACTTCCTTGGTGTGGCCATCTTCGAGGCCGATGATCACCCAAACGTGGTCCGGGTAGTAAACCGATTGCTTGTCGCGGTCCGACGGCCGGGCCGCGTGGTCCGGATGGGAATGGTAGTGGCCGACGATCCGTTCCGGCCCGTCGCCGAGTTCACGCATCATGTCGAACTGGATTTTGGCGTCGACCAGGAAGCTTTTGCGGCGGTCGCCGTCGGCGACGTTGGGGCTGGGCTGGACGCGGGTGATCAGGACATCGCCCCCCGTGTCTTCGCGCCTGCCGGCGAACAGCCCGCAGCATTCCATCGGATAGGCGTCCTCGGCCTCATCGGCGATGGTCTTTAAAAGCGGATCGGGTAGGCAGATCACGGGCGGTTCACGGGCCGGGCTTGATGGTGCCGAGGACTTGGCCCCGGACCACGTCGATGACGACGATGCGGTTGCACGGCCTGGCCTGGGACGTGCCTCTTCTGGCGCCGTCGGGGCGGACCTTGATATAGGCGCGAACGCCGTTAGGCGTGAGGCGCCCGATCACGCACCCTTTGGGAAGTTTCAAGTCGAGCTCGCCGAAGGGCGCCGCCGGCGCCGCTGCCCCGGGGGCGCTTGGCGAGGAAAACATCCGCCAGCCGGGATTGTTGGCTTTTTGGTAGAAGCCGTACACTAGCAGCGTCATGCCGAGCAAAATCAGCACCCCCAAACCGATGACAAGGCCCTTCAGCATTTGCATGTTATCCTCCTGGGCTGGCGGGGACCGGCGGCTATGGGCCCAAAACCAGGCCAAAACCAGGACCGAACGCTTGAGCAAGAACACCACATATACCGTCACCGTGACGCAAGACAAGGCCCGGGACCGTCTCGACCGGTTTCTCGCCGGTGCCGTGCCGCCGCTGTCGCGAAGCCGCCTCAAGGGCCTGATCGAATTAGGCCAGGTGACGCGGGACGGGGCCACCGTCACCGAAGCGGCGGCCAAGGTCAAGGTCGGCGAGGTCTATGGCGTCTTCGTCCCGGCGGCGGTGCCGGCGGTGCCCCGACCGCAGGCGATTCCGCTGAACGTGGTCTATGAGGACGACGACCTGATCATCATCGACAAATCGCCGGGGATGGTCGTGCATCCCGCCACCGGGCACCCGGACGGCACCCTGGTCAACGCGCTTTTGGCCCATTGCGGGAGCAGCCTGTCGGGCATCGGTGGGGTCACCCGCCCCGGCATCGTGCACCGCCTTGACAAGGGCACCAGCGGCCTGATGCTGGCGGCCAAGAATGATATCGCACACCGCCATTTGGCGGCCCAGTTGGAGGAACGGAAACTTGAGCGCCGCTATAAGGCGCTGGTGTGGGGACGGCTCCGGCCCGGCCAAGGAAAGGTCGAGGGCCCGATCGGGCGCAGCCCCGCCAACCGCAAGAAAATGGCGGTGGTCAAGAAGGGCGGCAAACCGGCCTTGACCCGGTACCGGGTATTGGCAAGCGTGGGTACCGCCGCCAGCCTGGTGGAATGCCGGCTGGCGACCGGGCGGACCCATCAGATTCGCGTCCATATGGCTTCCCTGGGCCATCCGATTGTCGGCGATCCCCTTTACGGCGGCGGGGCGAGGCGGCGGGTGAAAGATGCACCGGAAACCGTAAGGCTAAAGTTATCCGCTTTTGATCACCAAGCTTTACACGCATTTTTGATCGGTTTTACCCATCCATCCAGTGGGGTTTTTATACGATTCAAGTCTGAACTACCTAATGATTTTAATGAATTAATATATAATTTAGAGAAATTATAATTTTCTCCTAATACTTGAGTTTATAAGTTAGGTATTGTAGGATTCCCCTCTGTGAAGGTGGCCCGCCCGGTTGACTTCACCGGATATCCTGGGGCCCGGAAAACGACGAAACAGGGATTGGGAAAACACAAAACCATGGGATCAGCGAACTACAATATCGATCTCTCTCCGGATCAGAACCTGTCCCGCTACCTGCAGCGCATCCGCACTTATCCGATGTTGGAGGTCGAGGAGGAACGCCAACTGGCCCAACGCTGGCGCGACCATGAAGATCCGGAAGCGGCCGAGCGTATGGTTACCAGCCACCTTCGCCTGGTCGCCAAGATCGCCATGGGCTTCCAGGGATACGGCCTGCCCCTGGGCGAACTGATCAGCGAAGGCAACGTCGGCATGATGCAGGCGATCAAACGGTTCGATCCAGAACGGGGGTTTAGGCTCTCGACTTACGCCATGTGGTGGATCCGCGCCGCCATCCAGGAATACATCTTGCATTCCTGGTCGTTGGTTAAAATGGGCACTACGGCGGCGCAAAAGAAGCTTTTCTTCAACCTCCGTAAACTCAAAGCCAGGATTCAGGCGTTGGAGGACGGGGACCTGTATCCGGAAAACGTCTCTGTAATCGCCGGCTGGCTGAAAGTACCGGAGGCCGAAGTCATCAACATGAACCGGCGCCTGATCGGCCCCGACCAGTCCCTGAACGCGCCGCTCCGCGATGACAGCGAGGGGGAATGGCTGGATTGGCTGGTCGAGGAAAAAGATGGCCAGGAAATTGTCCTCGCCGAGAGACAGGAATTGGGCAGCCGCCGCAAGCTTTTGGCCACGGCGATGATGGGCCTGAGCGATCGGGAACGGAAAATCCTGTCCGAACGGCGCCTCAACGAGGCTCCGGCGACGCTCCAGGACTTGAGCCTTCGCTTCGGGATTTCCCGCGAACGGGTTCGCCAGATTGAGGTCCGGGCCTTCGAAAAGGTACAGAAATCGGTGAAGAACGCTGTGATCGAGCAGCATATCAACGCTTGAACGGCGTTGGTGCCGTCAGCAATTCTCCCAGTCCGGCAATTGATCCTTGGTATTATGTGAGGGAGAATTTTCAGCCGGGTTCCTTTGCAACCCGGCTTTTTTTGGATATGCCTGCAAGCCGATGGTTCCTGGGGTGGTTCTGGGAAAGACTATTCGCTGGGGCCGGGTTCGGGCATCGTCGGCGGCGCCGGTTGCGGTGGCGGCGGGAGGGCGGCCTGGGCATCGGGAAGTTCAGGCATGGCGGTGGCTTCGGGAACGGACGGGTCCTCGCCCTCTTCGGAATCCAAGATCGTGGTGACGCTTTCACCCCATTCCTCAATGATTTGGGCCTGTTTTTCACGCAGCTCGGCAACACGGCGTTGTGACATCGCCGAAAGGAAAGTCGTGATCACCGGCGGTAACGCCATGTAAAGCACCCATCCGAAGCCGGCGGAACCGTAAATAATCAACAGGTTGAAGACGTTCGTCATGGTCCGAATCGCCATGTCGGTGGTGTGAACCTGGAACCAAACGTCTGTCAAAAAGGGGAACAAGCCGGAAAAATTCATTCCGAAAACGCAGAAAGTTGCGTACCGCCCCTCGGTGCGGTCGATCACCAGGGCGACGATCGACGGCATCAGCCCGAAAAATATCAACACCACCGTCGGCAACGAGATGTAGGCCAGGGTCATCAACCCAATGACAAACCAGATCCCCCGGCGGAGGCTCTTTCCGCTCGCCGCCGGTGCGGGTACGGCGCTGGCGCTTGGATTTTGTGTCGGCGGTGTAGCCATCGTCTTTTTTCTACCTGGTCTTTAGCGGAGGTGAGTATCTCTGGTTTTAAAACATTTCGGCGATCAGCAGGATCGACATCACGCTCATGGCCATGAGGATGGAAATCACGGCGGAGGCCTGCTTGCCCGTTCGTTCCGCCTTCGTCTGGAGTTCGGTGCCGGATCCTTCGAGATCCCGAACTTCCCTTTCGAGGGCCGCATATTCGGCGCAGTTCACGATGTAGCCTTGGGCGTCGGTTTTCCGGTTTTCGGCGTTGTCGATCAGATCGAAAAGTTCCGGCAGGCTGCCTTTTCGCACCAGACGCGGAATTTCCTTTTCAATTTCGCGCCGGGTGATGCGGCTGTGATAGGCATTGATGGCCGGGCCGAGGAGCCCCCCGACCCAACTGGAAAGGCCGAACAATGTATTGATCCGAAGCTTCCATTGCAAAAACGCCAACAGGCTCAACATGCCGATGGTGGCCGTTTCCTCGTTGGGTGCCGCCACCGCCTTCAGGTGGGGATGGATGTCTTCTTCGAAACGCGCCGCAATGAAGGCGGCGATATGGCGGTCCATGGGTTTGTTTTTGGTGTCGACCCGGTTTGCCGCGGCATCGAGGGCCGGCAGCAGGTCTTCGATATTGACGACGTAATCCTTCAGCAAAAGCGGGCTTTGGCAGGGCATGGAAGGATTGGTTTCGTAGAGACAGCGTTCGTGCCCATAGCCCAAATCGCGGATGTTCAGAAAACTCTTCAGCCGGATATATTCAGTCTGCTGGACCGAAGCGCCACTGAAAACGGCCTTGCGGAGCGTGTACCAGAGGATTGGCAGGTCATAGGCCAGAACCTCCATCGGCAGCTTAGCGTCGCCGCGGCGAAGGATCTCGACCGCCATCGCCGGACCGAAGCCGTCCGGCATGAACGTAAACCCCTTGTATCGAACCGGCGCATACGGGTCCAAGACCATGCATGCCTTGGCAATGACGAAATCATCGGTGCCTTGCGGTTCGTCCTTGTGCAGGGCCGCGGTTTCAACCACCGCCTTGATACCGTCGGCGAGGCTGGCATCTTGGACTCCCTTTCTGAGCCAGCCGATGAGGGCCTCATCCTTGATCGCTTCCATCGCCGTTTCCCGGTGGCGTGACAGGTAATGGGCCAGAGTGCGGGGCGTGATATGGTCATGGCCTTCAAAGGAATAAAGAAAATCCGATTTGGCGATGGGGACAGGGATATGCTTGATGGATGCCTGTTTCTGGCCCGTTAGCCAGCCCGTCAACTCCTCTAGGCCCCACCGTTCCTCTTTGGCGTCGTTGAGCATGCCGCGAAGCGGTTCTAGCAACGGAACGGGAAAATGCGCATTGCCGCAAATGGCGACATAACTACCTTGCTCCATTTTCATCCGGATCAAGTTTTCTTCGCTGATGTTGGCGACCGGGTTGTAACCCAGCATCAACACCACAAAGGTCACGCCCAGGGCATAGACGTCGTCGGGCAAGCCGCCCAGGCCGCGCCCGCCCGGCTGGGCCATGGAGCGGTCGATGGGCTCAAACATTGGCGGCTGGTCGAAGCCGGGCGGAACCGTCGCGCAATCGCCCAACCCCACCACCTGTTGGGCTTTGTCCATGAAGAAAACGTTATCAGGTCGGATCTCCCGGTGCGGGATATTGAAGGTATGGATGTTCTTCAGGCCGTCGATCAGGGGGGCCATGATGCTGTGGGGAAAATCGTACTCTGTGAACTTGAAGGTGCCGGCCTTGATGGCGTCGATAACACGGCCCCCCAACGGCCGTTGGTAAATGACGATCATCGAACGTTGCCCCAAAAGCGGGCAGTCAATGGCGTCCCATTCGACCAGGGGCATGAGCCCATCGAGCGCTTTGTCCTTGAGCGCGCCCATGGCGTCGGTGCGGGTCGGAAGGCCGGGCGTGCAGACGAGCCCGAACAGCTTCCGTCCCAGATCCCGGTGGTCTTCGACCGTGTAGGCCTTGGCCGACGGGGTGTCCATGTCGGTCAACGGCTTGTTGAAGTCGATCAGATAGCGGTCACGCAACAACACCGGCCCCACGGCCGTCGGTGGGGGGGGGGGAGACTCTGCTTCGGGGGGTGCTTCCGCTTCTGGAGCCAACGCCGCGTCGGGAAGAGACAATTCCTCCCCGACTTTGGCTTCATTTGGCGATTCTGCCATGATGTCGATTCCCGTCCGATTTAGGGACAATAATTTAATTACCGCCCTCTACCGGTGATGTCGGGCGATATTAGACGCCAACGCTTTGAAAAACAATAAAAGTTTTTCAGCCCATGGTTGGGAAATAGGTTCCGAGGTCGTATCGGAGTCCCGGCAGGGGCAAAAAAAGACTCTTAAATCAATGCCTTAATCGGAAAACGGATCCAGCACCAGGATCACGTCCTCGCGCTCCGGGCTTGTCGATAAAAGCGCGATGGGAGAATAGATAATCTCTTCGATGCGGCGGATGTACTTGACCGCCGTCGCCGGCAGATCGGCCCAGGTTCGGGCCCCCCGGGTGCTTTCGGACCACCCTTCCATGACCTCGAAAACGGGCTCAACCTTCATCTGGCGAACCATCGAAGCCGGCAAATGGTCAAGCGGCTCGCCATCGATCCTGTAGCCGGTGCAGACCTTGAGCTCTTCCATGCCGTCGAGCACGTCCAGCTTGGTCAAGGCGATGCCGTTGATGCCGTTGATCTTCACCGCCTGGCGCACCAGCACACCGTCGAACCAGCCGCACCGGCGCGGCCGCCCGGTGACGGTGCCGAATTCTTTGCCGCGTTCGCCGAGCAGGCGGCCGATGTCATCCTCCAGCTCGGTCGGGAACGGCCCGCCGCCGACGCGGGTGGTATAGGCCTTGGAAATGCCGAGCACATAGTCGACCACGCCGGGGCCCTGTCCCGAACCGACGGCGGCCTGGGCGGCCACCGTGTTCGACGAGGTGACGAAAGGATAGGTGCCGTGGTCGACGTCCAACATCGTGCCCTGGGCGCCTTCGAATAGGATGCGTTTGCCGTTGCGCCGGGCGGTGTCCAGCTCCTGCCAGACGACGCCGATAAAGGGCAAGATTTTCGGCGCCACGTCCTCAAGCTTTGCCTTCAGGTCGGCGGCGTCGATCTCGGGTTCGCCGAGACCGCGCCGGAGCGCGTTATGGTGCAGCAGCAACCCCTCAATCCGCTCGCTCAGCATTTCCGGCTCGGCCAGGTCGCCGACGCGGATGGCGCGCCGGGCCACCTTGTCCTCATAGGTGGGGCCGATGCCGCGCCCAGTGGTGCCGATTTTGCCTTTGCCCAGGGCTTTTTCCCGGGCCTGGTCCAGTTCAACGTGTAGAGGCAGGATCAGGACCGCGTTTTCGGCGATGCGGACATTTTCGGGCGTCACCTCGACTCCCTGGCCGCGGACGGTTTCCATTTCGTCGAGCAGCGCCCACGGATCGATAACGACGCCGTTGCCGATGATCGAGAGCTTCTTCGGCCTGACGACGCCGGACGGCAGCAAGTTCAGCTTGTACGTGGTGCCGTCGATGACCAGGGTGTGCCCGGCGTTGTGGCCGCCCTGGAAGCGAACCACCACATCGGCCCGTTCGGACAGCCAATCGACGATCTTGCCCTTTCCTTCGTCGCCCCATTGCGACCCGATGACGACTATGTTGGCCATAACGGTCTAACCCTTTTTCTTTTTGCCGATTTCCTTGATCTTGCCGCCGTCCAGCAGGTGGCTGCATGCTAGCCGTTTGGCTTCGGTTTCGGCGTCGGCGCCTTGATCAAGGCTGGCGACGGCGATCCAGCCTTTTGCCCTGAGCTTCGCCGCTTCCTCCGCCGGTGTGCCGGCCGGCAGGAACACCCGGGACGCCGTGACCGGCGCCGGCAGGGCGCGAAGCACGGTATCCATGAACAAGGTAAATCCGGTTGCCTGTTCCCCGCCGTTGGCGTCGTCGCCATTGGCGGCGTAGCGCCCGCCGCTGCCGAGTTCGCCACGAACCCCCTTGGCGAAAAACGTGAAGGTGACGCCGGTATGGTATTCGAAACCCCGGTTTTCGACCGGGTCGATGGTCAATTTCAGTTCCGGACGGGCGGCCCGGACACGATCCACCACGTCGGCCAGGAGCTTGCGGCCGTCTTCGGCATCGCTTTCCAGACCAAGGCCGCCCAGGGCGTCCAGAGTCTTGGCGGCGGGGCCGGCGGCCGACAGCATGGCGGCCAGGGTTTGGGTGAGGGCTTCGCCCAATTCACCACCGAGGCCGGCGACGGCGGCGGCGTCCTTGCGGTCCAGGGCTTGGCGCAGCTTGGCCTGAAGGCTTGGGTCGGCGTCGCCGCTGACGGCCGGCACCAGCGCCGGCAGGCCGAGGTCACAGGACAGCTCGGCGACGCCAAGTTCGATCAACGCGCCGGCGGCCATGGCAATGACTTCGGCGTCGGCGGCGGGCCCAGCGGCACCGATCAGCTCGGCACCGACTTGTGTGAACTGGCGTTCGGGCCGCAGCTGAGAACCCCGGACCCTGAGCACCTGTCCGGCATAGCTGAGTCTGAGCGGACGCGGCGCCTTGGCCAGCCGGGCCTGGGCGATGCGGGCGACCTGGGGGGTAATATCGGCGCGCACGGCCATCAACCGTTGCGATTCGGGGTCCATGAGCCGGAAGGTCTGTTCGGCCAGGCCGGCGCCGATGCCGGTCAAAAGCCCGTCTTCGAATTCGATCAGGGGCGGTTTGACCCGGTCATAGCCGTGGCCGGAAAAACACCTCAACAACCGGTTCAGCACCAACGCCTCGAAATCGGCGTCGGGGGCCAGAACATCGGAAAATCCAGCCGGCAATAAGGCCTTGTCAGAAAAATCTGTCATCGTCGGATGCGGTCTGGATGAGAGCCAAATTCTTAACTAACGCATTACAGGGCCGTGGTGGGTCGGCCACCACGGCCCCGATTGCGCAACCTAGCAGAACGCCACGCCCGGCGCCAGACCCGCCCGAACCCGCCCGGACTGAGGGGCGCTTCAGCCGGAAATGGCCAGTTGATACAAAAACCCGGTGGCCAGCGATCCGGTCAGGGAAAGCGCCACGTACCAGGCGAACACTTGGCGGCGGACGAGGGCGAAAACCGCCATCGCCGCCGGAATGCTGGTGACGCCGCCGGCAATCATGAAAGCCAAAGCCTCGCCCTCGTTCATGCCCAAATCGATCATGCCGGCCATCAGCGGGATGGCGGCAAAACCGTTGAGATAAGCGGGGATTCCGACGACGACGGCGGCCGGGATCGTCCACCAGGCGCCGCTGCCGAGCCATTCGGCGATCATTTCGGGGGGAATGAAAGCGACCATCAGGCTTTCGATGGCAAATGCCAACGTCAGCCACTTGCCCAGGAACCAGCCGGTTTCGCCAAGGCTTTCTGTAAACAGGCGGCGCCGTTCGGGCTCGCGCCAGAAAAGCCACAGCACACCGTCGTCGTCACTCTCCGATTTTTCAGACGTTTGACAGGTTGTCTCGCGGCAGCCGTTTTTAACGTTGCCGGAAAGCGGGTCCTTGAACAGACCCAGCCTTTGCGCGCTCAAGGTGCCGAAGCCGCCGATCAGCCCGATGGTGAATGCAGCAAGGGTTTTGGCCAAGGTGAAGGGAAGCCCGAGGGCGGCGGCGCTGAGGATGAACATTTCCGGGTCCATCAATGGCGAGGAGATCTAAAAAGCCATCACCGGGGCTAGCGGCACGCCGATGCCCAGCAGCCCGGCGACGATGGGAATGACGCCGCATGAACAGAAAGGCGACAGGCTTCCGAACAAGGCGGCGGCGGACAGCAGTATAAAGGGAGAAATGTAAATCAGCGCCGATCCGACGAAGCTCAGACTTTCCGGCACCCGGGCCGGGGCGAGAAGGAAAAGGCCCAGAT
>Ga0208113_1001568_pt1 | contig 10774 bp, 8 predicted proteins | sample Knorr_S7_td_NADW_FD_185598 | JGI IMG/M metagenome (GOLD analysis project Ga0208113, IMG submission 185598) | Marine microbial communities from Southern Atlantic Ocean transect - Knorr_S7_td_NADW_ad_2505m_LV_A (SPAdes) (version 2) | ecosystem: Environmental > Aquatic > Marine > Oceanic | place...
CCAGGTCCCACGAGGACACGCTGAATAACATCGCCTCGATGATGTTCTACAAGAACGCCGGTGCCGGAGGCTGGATCAAGGGTTGGCAGTCTGCCCAGGTAGGCCACACCAACAAGCGAGTGCCCTACCGGGGCCCTTACCATCCCATCATTCTCAGCCCGTCCCGAGCCGTCATCATGGCCGAGGCCGGGATGAGCAAGCAGGACGCCCAAGCCTGGCTCCACGAAAAGTGCCGTATTTCCATACAAGATGCCATCGGCGCCCGAGGCGTTCCCAAGGACGCCGACGGCAAGTGGCTGAACCATCCCGAGCTGCGACACCTGGAGGAAGACCCCGAGGCGACCATCCCAGCGTTGGAAAGTCCGGAGCAATACCTGCTCTTCGTTACCGGCGGTTCCACCCACTACGCTCACTTCTTTTATGGTACTTACGGAATAGCTACGGTGGCGGTGGAAGAGGTTTAGTTCCTAGTACTGTTGCTAGAAAATTTTGATGTATCAGCTTGCACCCCCTCTCTAACGCTTCCCCTAATAGTAGGCGAGAATAAATCCCTTTCCCCCGGAGGGGGGAAGGTTAGGATGGGGTGATTCGCTTCCGTCCTAATTGACTGGATGCTGTACTCGAATGAAGTAACAAGGGCACAGAAAAAAATCCCGTAGACTACAAATTTCCCGCAGCCCCGCGGGGCTGCGAACTATCACAACGGAGGATTAACCATGCCCATTGGAGACGCCGCCTGGCTGGCGCAGACTCAGGAAGCTACACTGGAGTCTGAACTCCCCATCTGCGACCCGCACCACCACCTGTGGACGCACCGGCCTGAGCCGTTGGCCTATCAGGAATACCTGTTACCGGAACTGTCTGCGGACATCAACAGCGGCCACAACGTCCGCTCAACGGTGTTCATTGAAGTCAGGGCCGAATACCGGACGGACGGTCCTGAGGAGATGCGGTCGGTGGGCGAGGTAGAGTTCGTGCAGAAGATCGCCGATGAGAGCGCCAGCGGTGCCCACGGACCGGGCCGGGCCGCTGCCGCCATCATCGGCAAGGCCGACCTGAAGCTGGGCGAGGGGGTGAGGCCCGTGCTTGAAGCGCTCCAGGCCGCCAGCCCCAACCGTTTTCGCGGCGTCCGCCACTCGGTGGGTTGGGATCCCAGCCCCGACGTGCTGGACCGGGAGATACAGGGCGCCTTGGGCTCCGATGGTTACCGCGCCGGCGGCAGAGTCATGGCCCAGATGGGGTTAGTGCTGGAAAACTCACTGTACTTCCCCCAATTGGATGAGTTGGCCGATTTCGCCAACGCCGTGCCGGATCTAACCATTGTGCTGAACCATGTCGGCGGGCTGCTGCGGGTGGGCCCCTACGCCAATCGGGACGACGAGGTGCTGGCCGAGTGGCGCAGGGGAGTGGCAGCTGCAGCAAAATGCCCAAATATAATCATGAAGCTAGGCGGCGCGGGCCAGGCGCGGTACGGGTACGATTGGGCGGGCCGAGATGTCCCAGTCGGATCCGAAGAATTGGCCGGGACGCTGGCGCCCCTGATGAATCACTGCATCGAACAGTTCGGCGCGGACCGTTGCATGTTCGAGAGCAACTTCCCGGTGGACAAGATATCCTACTCATACAACGTCATTTTCAACGCCTTCAAGCGGCTTTCCCAATCGTATTCACCCTCGGAGCGGGCCGCCATGTTCCACGACACCGCCAAGCGGGTTTACTCGATCGACGTTTAATCCTCCAGAACAACCACGGCTTGTATGACCGGGCTAAGGTCTTGATGGTGGTGGCCGCGGCCGAAAACGTCTTCCATGAGCCGGGCGTCGCCGGGCCGGAATATCTGCTTGCCCCCGTCGCTCACCTCTATCTCCACCTCACCCTGCAAATGGATGATAAGCCGCCGCTCGGTCAGCGGATGGAAATCCATCAATCGCAGTTCGGGAAACTCGTGGATGCCGACCTGCGCGACATGCATCAACCCTTTCAACTCGGGATGCTTGGCCAGATCAACTTCGTCAATATGGCTTTCCCCATCCTCTGTGGGGTAGATACGGTATATGCTCATAGGGATTCTTTCTCTCCTGTTGTCTTTATCCGATTGCTTCAGTTGTCGCGGCTTGCTTCGAGCGCCGCGTAAACTCTCTCCGCCGTGATGGGTAGTTCGAACAAGTGAACACCTACAGCATCGGCGACTGCGTTTGCGATGGCGGCCGCCGTGGCATTGTTCGCCAACTCCCCGATCGCCTTTGCTTGATAGGGTCCTTCTCCGCCGCCGGTATGAACGAGAACCGTCTCTAGGGGCGGGATGTCCGACATGGTGGGCAGCTTATAATCCCCTAGACTGCCGTTAAGGACTCGACCATCCTCGGTCATCAACTCCTCAGTCACCGCCAGGCCGAGACCCGTTACAAATCCGCCGTCGATCTGTCCCTGATGCGCCAGCGGGTTGATGACGGTGCCTACATCATGGGCGGTGACCACTCGGACCACTTTTACCTGACCCGTTTCCCGGTCCACTACCACCTCGGCTACCTGAGCGCTGAAGTACATGACGTCTTCCGGTTGAGGGGCATCGTGCTCGACGGTGATTGTCAGGGGGAGGTTGGCTCCGTCTTGGATCGCCTGCCGCATCTGCTCACAGGCCTTCATAACCGCTTGGCCTTCCGTGTAGGTAACTCTGCTGGCTCGGGGACCTTCGTCGAATGGCGTGCTGTCGGTGTCGCCCTGGCTCACCCGCACCTGGGACAACGGCACCCCCATCTCGGTGGCCACCATCTGCTGCTCGATGGTGTGAGTGCCCGTGCCGACATCCACCGTGGGACTGAGGACGGCGAAGCCGCCATCAGCCTCGGCGGTCAACACGGCCCCCGACGCGCCGCCTCCTATCTGACGGCCGAAGATGGCGACTCCCTTGCCGCGGCCTGGTCCAGCTTTTTGCTCTCCCCAACGGCTCGCTTCCAGGGCGGCTTCCAACACCGGTCTGACATCCGCCACGCGCAGGGGCCGGCCCACGGCGTCTTCCTCACCGGCATCGACCAGGTTGATCCGCCGGAACTCAGCCGGGTCCATCCCCAGTTCCCGGGCCAGCAGGTCGGTGTGGCATTCCAGGGCGAAAGTGTATTGGTGAGCTCCCGGCGCTCTGAAGTACCCGCCCGGTGTGGTATTGGTACACACCTGCAGAAATTTGAAGGACGTGTTGGGTACCCGGTACCCTCCGCCAACGTAGTGGGATGTGGAGAGAAACGACCTGGGCTTCATGGCTCCATAGGCGCCGCTGGCGTGAATTGTTCGGACTTCGCGGGCAGTCAGACGCCCGTCCCGGGTCATCCCCGATCGGATCTTTACGAACGTGGGATGGGTGGGATTGCTGGCGGTGAGTTCTTCCCAGTAGCTCATCACGATCTTCACCGGACGCTCGGTCATCTTCGCCAGCAGGTAGGCGACGGGAAGGTCGCGAGTGTCTCCCTTTCCGCCAAAGTCGCCCCCTACCGAGACGACGTTCACTCTGATATCCTCGTCCTGCAAGCCCATCGCCTGAGCCAGTTGCAATCGCGCCCGGAATGGGGCTTTGCTGGAACTCCAGGCTTGGATGCGGCTGTCATCGTCGATGGATATGACGCTGGCGAAGGGTTCTAAGTAGCCCTGGTGACGGCTGGGGACGTAAAAAGAGTGTTCCAAGATGACATCGGCCTGGCGGAACCCCTCGGCCAGGTCGCCCTTTTCCCATGCGAGGCGGGTTTGGCCGTTGTGCACGTCCGTCGCGAGCACGTCGAGAGGCGCGCCGTGGTACGATGCGACATCGTCATGGATGAGGGGAGAATCCGGTTTCATGGCTTCATTGGGGTCGTAGACCGCCGGCAGCAACTCGTAGTCAACGTGAATCAGTAATATCGCTTCTTCGGCGGCTTCAGGGGTCTCCGCGGCCACCGCCGCCACGCGGTCGCCGATGTAGCGAACCTTGTCCCAGCAGAGAACGGGCATGTCCCGAAGGACCTTGCCCATGTAGTGGCCAGGGGCGTCCTGTCCGGTAATCACGGCCTTTACACCGGGGACGCTCCAGGCTGCGGAGGCATCAATGCGAAGGATGCGCGCATGGGGATGGGGACTGCGCAGAATCTTGCCCCAAAGCATACCAGGTAGATCCACGTCGGCTGCGTAGCGCGTTCGTCCCGTGACTTTTGCCGGCCCCTCAATCTGGGTGACCGGCGCACCGATGATGGTTGACTGCATGTTCATCCGCCTGTTTCTTTGGTTTGACCCGGCCGATCCTATCATTGGCCAAGGTTGAATCTTTCATTCCCAGCGACCCCGGCCCCTGGGTAGGTCTTACGCCTTAAGTATTTCCCGCCGGGACAGCACTCGTTCCATCAAGGGCTATGTTGCCAAGGGGGGTGGACTCTACCATGGGGCTGCTGCAGCTAATCGTATACTTTGAGTGCTGGGAACAGGCATGGGGAAATAGTACGTCGGAGCGGGCGGGCTTGTCCACTGCAGGAGATTGGGACGTTCCACATAATAAGCTCCGTGCAGCGTAGCTTTGCCAGGTGTAGAATTGTTGGCGCATTAGATGATTCGAGATAAAATTCTTGAGCTTCTGGCCGCCCATAGACAGACGGAGGGTGAGACCTTTCTTCACTCGCGACATTTGGAGAAGTAATGAAAACCAGAGCCGCAATTCAGATCGCTCCAGGCGACCAACTTTTGGTTGACGAACTGGAAGTCCCCGAACCAAGAGCAGATCAAGTCATAGTCAAACTTTACTCCAGCGGGGTCTGCCACTCCCAACTCCATCAGATGGAGAACGACGGTCTTCCCCGCCCTTTGGTGCTTGGCCACGAAGGGACCGGGATAGTGGCGCAGGTGGGCCGCGACGTGACCCACCTTAGAGAAGGCGACCACGCCATAGTAACTTGGGTTCCCAGAACACCCGTCAGGGGCCGTCCGGCGGTACAGCCTTCAGGCATCACCTACCATGAAGAGCCGGTTCACGGCAGCACTTATACCTGGGGAGAAGATGTCCTGATCAGCGGTGATTACGTGGTGCCGATTCCCAAGGACGTCCCCACAGACATCAGCTGTATCGTCGGGTGCGCCGTCCTCACCGGGGCAGGCGCGGTGCTGAACACGGCAAAGGTGCGGCCTGGGGAATCGGTGGCTGTGTACGGAGTCGGTGGCGTGGGTCTGTGCGCGGTGCGCATGGCCGCGATTCTAGAGGCTTATCCCATCATCGCTGTGGATCTCACGGACGAGAAGTTGCAACTAGCCCAAGAATTTGGGGCGACCCATATGGTGAACGCTTCCAAGGGGGACCCGGTTGAGGCGATCCAGGAGATTACCAACGGCGGCGTGGACTACGCCTTTGATGCCATCGGTCTAAAAATCACCAACGAGCAGATCCTGCCGTCGACCATAGGCGGCGGTCCAGGCGCCGATAACCACGGCGGCATGGCGGTGCTGATCGGCCTGCCTGGATGGGATATTACGATAGATTCCCGGCTCTTTGTGACGCACCAGCGCCAATACCGAGGCAGCCTGGGTGCGACCTATCCTGACAAGGACTTTGCCATGTTCTTGAGGTGGTACCAGGAAGGAAAGTTCCCCCTGGACAAATTGGTGACCCGCCGTTATAAGCTGGACGACATCAACGAAGCCTGCGACGCGCTGAAGGCAGGTGAGATTGCGGGAAGGGCCATCATCGAGTATTAACGTCCAAGACGGCAGTGGGATGCCGATACCCTTGCCGGGCCGCGTATCCTAAGTCATTCCGGCGCGGGCAGGAATCCAGGGGGCCTTTCGGCACCGGGAGAACGGCAAGAAAAAGCCACGTTTCTGGGTTCCGGCTTTCGCCGGAAAGACGGCGGTTAGCCGGCGGTACACATCTCACCTTGCCGGACCATGAATGCCGCATCAGCCGGTGTTCCGCTCTCCTTCAGCTAGGTTGGGACGAAAGGGCCTGAGATCAACCGATAGGCACATTGATGTAAGGCACGTTTTTGGAAGGGTCTATCGGACGTCGTTCGATGAAGGCCATCCGGCGTTCCCGGGCTTCCTCCGTTGCTTGGTAGTCGGGCATATATTCCTGTATCGGGGTCATTGCCGGGTCCTGGAAATGGTCGTGGCGATTGAATGACATCTTCTGGGTCTGAAGAATCACCGGGCTGACGTTCTTGATGTCGACGATCCACCGGTCAACCTCGGCCCAAAGCCGGTCAGGCTCCACCACAATGTTGACCAATCCCATGTCATAGGCCTCCTGGGCAGTGTACTGGCGGCACAACATCCAGATCTCCCGGGCCCGCTTTTGGCCCACCCTGGCCGCCAGCATGGCCACGTTATGGCCGTTGGCCGGGCTGCCAACTCTCGGCCCAGTCTGTCCGAACCTGGACCTGGTGGTAGCAATGGTGAAGTCGCAGGTATAGGCCAAGATGTTTCCGGAACCGATAGCGAAGCCGTCCACGGCTGCTATCACCGGCTGGGGCATCTGCTGAACCACCTGGCTATATCGCACCTCGGCCTCTCCACGGTATGCGGAGTGCTCCAACTCAGGGTCGTAACTCTGGTCATTCCCGGTGCAAAACCCGTTGGGTCCGGCACCGGAGATCACCACTACCCGGATGCTGGAATCGCCCGCGGCGTCCAACAGGCTATCGGCCATCTCATCCATGGTGATGCCCCGCTTGGCGTTATAGGTTTCCGGACGGTTCAGCAGCAGCCAAGCGACCCCGTCTTCTTTTCTGTAGACAACGTCGGAATATGAATTCGAGCCGATGATCGGCCCCAGGTAGTTGGAGAATTTTTGGTCCACCATGTCCAAGGCGTCCTGGAACCCTTGGGTGAGTTGAGCCGAAGTCATTTCGGAGCGGGCCTCGGCGACTATCTCATAGTCGTTGCGGGTTGCTCGAAATCCTTTGGTGCCCAACCAGCGGGTGAACCCCCGGGTGAAATCGTGCACCGCAGGGCAGGCCTGGTGGTTGAAGGGCAGCCGCTGGCCATTGGCCAGATCGTCCACCGTGATTTTGAGTTGGGCCTGGCCACCATCGGTTGGAGTGGTCAAGCAAAGATTAAATCTCACCCCCGCCGTTTCATAACTCCCGCTGGTCTCCATGTTGATGCTAGATGACATAAACCCCTCCGTGCCTCATGGCAGAGTGCGATATAGCGTCTTTATATGGGGCTCAGAACGAACAGTGGAAAGGCCCATTTTCGTTCGTGGTGAGCTAGTCGAACCATTTTGGGAGGCGGCTGTTAGAGTGACCGGACCGGCGGCCACATGATCCAGCCCCGGCGTCTCGTGTCGCGAGTGCGGATGAGGTGGCCTTGGCCGGACGTGACGTAAAGGGTGCCCTGGTCGTAGTCGCCGAAAGCGCAGTTGGTGGGACCCTCCACGCCCACGGGCATAGGGTAGGTCTCTAGGACGCGGCCGGCCGGCGTCCAAACGTAGATCATGGGGCCGGGGCCGCTCACCCAGTTGCCGGCGGTGCCGACGATGTTGCCTTCGGAGTCCAGGCACATGCCGTCGATGCCCCGCTGCGGTCCCCGGTGATCTCGCCCGAACTGGTGCAGCACGATATATTCGCCCAGAGTGCCATCATCCAGAATCGGGTAGGACCTTAGCTCCCGGTCGCCATCGGGGTCGGTCTGGATTATGTACAAGCTACGCTGGTCCGGCGAGATAAGCAGTCCATTGGTTCCCGTTGTGTCGAAGGTCATCTGCTGGCAGGTCCAGGTACCGTCTGGCTGAGGGTCGGCCCGCAATATGTCCTTGCCGGTCATCACCTGCTGCTCGCTGGGGTCTATGTTTCCCGCGTTCCACGGGTTGCTGAACCAGATGCGCCCCTGACGGTCGATGGCAAGGTCATTGGGAGTGTTGAGCGGCTGTCCATTCAAGCTATCGACGATGGTCGTCGTGCCGCCGTCAGGTTCGAAACGCACGATGGAACGTCCGCCTGAGCAGCAACCGTAAAGCCGGCCGTCCATGTCGAAAGCCAAGCCGTTGGTGTGGTTGGTGTTGTCTCGGTACACCTCACACTCGCCGGTGCCAGGGTCATAGGCCATGATCCGGCTGCCGGGAATGTACGTGAAGAGCAGCCGGTTGCCGTCCCACGCGGGTCCTTCCGTTAAACGGCTGAATGGACCGGCTACATGTTCCCATTCTAGTTCCATGATTTCCTCCTGATGGCTTTTGATTTGGCTCTTTAAGACGGCCAATCGGGCATTGCTTCTTAATCGCCAGCAACGGCTCTGGGATGCCTGAGACCGAAGTCATCGGCGATTTCATCGAACTTGCAAAAGCGCACTCCGGGGTGGGACATCAGGTAGGCGGCCAGCCGCTCCAACATAAGCAATACCTGTGGGCGTCCGCTCACATCCGGATGTATCGTGATTGGGAACACTGCTTCATCGTACTCGCGGTAGACGTAGTCAAACTGGTCCCGCCACATCTGTTCTATGTCCCTGGGATTCACAAATCCGTGGCTGTTGGGGGATTTCTTGATGAACATCATCGGAGGCAGATCGTCCAGATACCAATTGGCGGGTATCTCGATCAAGTCTGTCTCTTGCCCCCTAACCAGGCCTAGCATCCATTCGCCGGCGGTTTGAGTTAAGTCAATCTTGGTCCAATGGTCGCCGACCCGCACGTAGTAACACTCAAAGTCTTTGTGCATCAGGCTGTGGTCGTACTTGATCCCGTGTTTCAGCAACAGTTCATTGGTAACGTGGCTAAACTCCCACCAGGGGGCCACGTACCCGGTGGGCCTATTGCCGGAGAGGCTGGTGATCAGGTCGATGCATTTCACCAGGACTGCCTCTTCCTGTTCGGGGGACATATCGATGGGGTTTTCGTGGGAGTACCCATGCATCCCTATCTCGTGTCCGGCCTCGACTATCATCGCCGTTTCCTTGGGGAATGTTTCGATGGAGTGGCCGGGGATGAACCACGTGGTCTTTATCCCCAGTTTGTCGAACAGTTTAAGCAGTCGAGGGGTGCCCACTTCGCCGGCGAATATGCCCCTGGAGATATCGTCGGGCGAATCCTCCCCGCCATACGACCCCAGCCAACCGGCGACGGCGTCCAAGTCTACCCCGAAGGCGCACAATATCTGCTTATCGGCCATAATTCCTTACCCCATGATCAAATTTGGCCGGCAGCGCCTGGAGCAGACTTGCCGGCAGGGTCAAGGTCCGGGCGGCCAACCACCTGTTATACGAGATCAAAATCAAACGCCGGGTCGTGGAGCCGGCGAAAAGAGTCCCTCCCGGGGATTCTTCACCAATTCCCAGATCGGCCAATTAGGGTCAGTGAACCAGGCGCTTGACCCCAGCACTCTGGCGGTGATCGGTATTTTTATCTCCTTGGTCGCCACGAGTCTTCAACTATTTAGAGGGAACTAGCCAAAACTGGTTGAACAACTCGAAGGCTGAAACATCAGCCGGGTATCGACAGGACGGAAGAAATCTCGCTGAACTCTCGCCACTGTTTGTTCCAATAGTTCCCGCCGTCGTCGCTGCGGTATAGGTGGCCGTATCGGCTGCCGGCGAAGGCTATCTGGGGGTTGGCGGGTTGGACGTTTACGACCCACATGGCGCTGTTGGGCGGGTTTGAGAGGGAAAGGTTCTCCCAGGTTTTGCCGGTGTCCTGGGAGCGCATCACCGTTCCAATTCGTCCAGGGGTGGTGTCGCCAATGGTCAAGAAGACGGTTTTGGGGTCGGCGGGGTGAATCATGATGCCCCGGGGATAGGTATAAGGGAAGACTTCTTTGATGCCCACGGCGGTCCAGGTGGCGCCGTCGTCGGTGCTGGTGAACACGTCGTTGTTGACCACGACCATCACTGTTTTGGGCGGCCCTGCCGTCACTGCTACGTTGTGCACGTCCAGATTGGGAATGTCTCGGCCGGCCTTTTCCCACGTATCTCCGCCGTTGGTGCTGTGGCGCAGACCGTCAACCTCGACGCCCGCCCAAATGCTGCGGGGATTTGTGGGGTCGATGGCGATGGCGGTCATTTGAGGAAGGCCGATAGGGCATTCTTCGGCTACCTCCATGGGCCGCTTCTCCCAGCTATCGCCGCCATCGGTGGACCGGAACATGGCGACGGGGCTGGGCGCGCCGGTCCCGGCGAACATGATGTCAGGGTTCGTGGGGTCGATGGCCATCGCCCAAACAGAAGAGCCGCTCATCGGAGACTCTTTAGACTGCCAATTCTTACCGGCGTCGTCGCTTTGGTAGACACCCCGGTCGGTCCCGGCGTAGATGACGTTGGGCTTGGATGGGTGATTCACCAGGACCCGAATCACCGGGTTCTGGTACATCCCCTGGTTAATGGCTACCCGTTGCCATGACTCGCCATTGTCGCCGCTGCGCATGATTCCTTGGCCTGCGGTACCTACCAATATCGTCAATTCGTTCGCCATAACATCACCTTTCCAAATAGATTTGCCTATTGGATTTAACTTGTAGCCCGGCGGGTCTTGGGGGTGTCAGGCCAGTGCGTCAGGGTTGATCCTGGGCGTGAACTTGGGCGGTAGGCCCAGTTCCACCGATACCATGTCCCTGGTGGCGTCCAAGAACCCACTGATCTTGATGGTCGGCGCGTCCACCAGGTATTCGATCTCGTCCCCAGTCACTTTAAAGGGGCGGTCGTGACCTGGATAGATGACCGATGCCGCGTCGAATATCTTCTTGAGGCTGGCCTGGGCTTCTTCAACGCTCCAGAAAACGAAAGCAGGCAGTCCCCGCCGCACCGCTCCGGCGTCGGAAACGGCGTCGCCGCCAAGGCA
>Ga0208113_1001569_pt1 | contig 10774 bp, 6 predicted proteins | sample Knorr_S7_td_NADW_FD_185598 | JGI IMG/M metagenome (GOLD analysis project Ga0208113, IMG submission 185598) | Marine microbial communities from Southern Atlantic Ocean transect - Knorr_S7_td_NADW_ad_2505m_LV_A (SPAdes) (version 2) | ecosystem: Environmental > Aquatic > Marine > Oceanic | place...
TCATGTCAGGGGCAGCCAGATCTATGGGCGCCAATCCTATGATGATGGGAAATTGCTGAAGAAGAAGAATACCTTTAATGATTTCATCGATGCAGGTAGATACTTGATTGAAAATAATTTTACCGATCAAGAACATTTATTCTGTGAAGGCGGAAGTGCAGGAGGACTGCTAATCGGGGCGGTGGTGAATATGGAACCGGATCTATGGAAGGGCGCCATAGCCGCTGTACCATTTGTGGATGTAATTACCACCATGCTGGATCCAACGATCCCGCTAACATCCAATGAATGGGATGAATGGGGTGACCCCCGCGAGAAAGAATATTATGATTATATGTTATCCTATTCCCCATATGATCAGGTTACCGGTCTGGATTATCCTAATATTCTGGTTACATCCGGGTTCTTTGATTCACAGGTTCAATACTGGGAACCCTTAAAGTGGGTAGCCAAACTCCGGGAACACTGGCAGGGACAAAATCAACTTCTGCTGCACATGAATATGGATGCGGGCCATGGCGGAAAGTCCGGTCGCTTCCGCCGTTATCGGGAAGTAGCATTGCGGTATGCTTTCCTTCTGGATCTGGCAAAAATTAAAAGCTAATAATTGCCGATCGTCAACATGTTTTTTATGGAATAATAATCCACTTTTATTGGATTATTTAACTTGGGGATACAAAAAAGATTATTCCGTACTTCGTTATCTATTATGACTCCTGGATAGCTCAAGGGTAGAGGGGGTGGATTTTTCCGGTGGGATGAGTTCCTTTGCTAGAACATGGAAAATAATATGATAGAATTAAAAACTTCAGGTGCATATTTTGGGAATCTCGGGTCATAACTATTTCATTTTTTAGTTTCTATCAGAATCAAGTGGTCAGGCGAATAACAGTTTCAGGTAAAACAACGGATCAACAAGATTCTTCCGGGGCAGTTCATTGGTAATCATGGCAGCAATGGTATCCCGCACCTGTTGACTCTTCTTTCCCTTATTCACAACAAAATTTAGTAACCATTGCCATTCTCCCAAACGTTGAAGACGCGTTCCCAGCTTCATTTGTGATCCCACTGTATTCCATAATTCATGCTCGTATTCAAAAAAAATCGGCACTGAAATTTTTCTCTTGATAGGCAATCTTTTCCAGATCAACAGACAGCTTAGCTGAAATCATCGCATTGCCGATTCCTTCACCGGTAAAGGGATCAATTAATCCTGCGGCATCGCCGATAAGCATGAAGCCCGATCCATGGCACGTACGCCTTGTGGAACCAATGGGCAGGTTCCAACCCCAGGGTTCGTCCAATGCCACTGCATTCTTGAAGCGTTCAGCGAAGGGAGCCCGGGTGGTAATATCGTTCAGAGTATGGATTAAATTTAATCCACGTTCCTTCATGGTACTGTACAACATACCCACACCCACGTTGGTAATTCTATTTGCCAAAGGAAATATCCAAAAATAACCAGGCTGAATTTCCCTGGCATAATGGAGTTCCATCTGATCCTTCAACCCGTCTAAATTTTAGAAATACTGCCGGGCTGCGATGCACCAATGATCAGAGATATGTTTGTACAATCCGGTTTTTCTGGAAATGATGGAACTGAATCCATCCGCGCCGATTACCAAGGGTGCCCAAAATTCCTGCACTTGATCAACGCCACTTTTCATCCCCGTAATCCCTACCACCCGATATTTCTTCCAGATCAAATCTTTCACAGTGAACTGTTCCTGAGTGGTCACTAAATCTGCTGCTTTCTTAAACAGAAAATTGTCGAACACCTCTCGTCAAATGATGTATCCTCAATGTTTTCCACCATTTTCTTTCGAACCAATAACAACATTAAATGAAGTTCCGTTGGGACTGCCAAATGTGACCGAGTTGGTTGCCATTCCGGGCAGGGTATCTATCTCGTCTAATAAATCTAGTTGCCGCATGATACCCAAGGCCAATCCAGATAATGCATCGCCGCAAATCTTGTCCCAGGGGAACTTGGCTTTATCCACCAACAAAGCATTTAATCCCAATCGATGGGCGAAAAGAGCGGCAGTTGCTCCGGCCGGTCCGCCGCCCACAATAATCAAGTTAAAGGAATTCTTTGCCATGGATTAAATGGAAAAGGGGTAAAAAATTGAATGTAAAGGAGTTATATAGTGAGCTCAGTGAAAATTCACATGCTGTCTCAAAGAAGGGCTTTTTTCAATAAATCGTTTGCCCGGCGGGCTATATCCATAATTTGGTCATTTTCAGTCACCTTGAGCATCTCTACAGCATCAGCGTAGCCCACCTGGCAGGTACCGTCTTCATTATCAACGATGATCACATTGCAGGGCATCAATAAACCAATATTTGGTTCTTTCTCTAAAGCCTCCTGTGCTAAATGGGGGTTGCAGGCCCCCAAGATCTTGTATTTCTTATGGTCAATACCCAGTTTTTCCTTGAATGTTTTTTGCACATTAATTTCAGTGAGGATGCCAAAACCTACTTCGGCTAATTTTTCACGTATTTTGTCTTCTGCTTCCTCTGGGGTGCACTCTAACTGTCGGTAAAAACCGTAATCAGCCATGGTTTGCTTAATTATAGTTTCAACATTGCGAACAAGGAATTGCAGTGGTAATTATTCTTCATTGTGTTCAAGATCTGCTGCGGATAGGGTGATTAAGGAGATTAGGACAGCGAGAATAGAAAAGATAAAGATTTTTTTCATGCTTGACTCCAATGATATAAGTAGGAATAAATCTACTGCCTCAATATGAAAAAGGTCAACCAGGATCCGGTTTATGTTTAACTAGAAAGATGTATCAAGTTATTGCGATTAATACAATGATTAAGTGTTAGGCTTTTTAATGTTATTCTCTTTTCGCAATTTCAACAGCGTGATTTCTGACGGGACCCCAATCCGCAGCGGCGGACCCCAATAACCCGCTCCGCGATTCACATATATCCAGGTTCCATCATGATCATGTAGCCCTGCAATGTAGGGGTTTGCCAGCTGGACAGCGTATAAGAATGGCCAGAATTGACCCCCGTGGGTATGGCCGGAAAGTTGCAGGGCCACTCCAGCTTTGTGGGCGGCAAAGATGCTGGCAGGCTGGTGCGCCAATAATATTTTTGGCAGATTCTCCGGCGCACCGGAAAAAGCAGTTTCCGGGTCACTGCGGTGTTCAGGCTTGATTTGTCTGCTGCGGTAATCAGTGACTCCTCCAAGTGTAAAAGCACCTTTGCCATTTGAGATCACTTCGTGACTGTCAACAAGGTTTGTAAACCCCAATCTATCCACTTCGTCCAACCAGGCATCCACTCCTGAGTAATATTCGTGGTTCCCGGTGGTGAAATATTTTCCGATCCGAGCTGAAAGGTCCTGGATAGGAGCTATTTCCTTGGCCAGGTATTTTACGGAACCGTCCACCAGGTCTCCGGTCATTGCGATAATATCTGGCTCCAGAGCGTTGACTTGATTCACCACTCCCCTGACGAATCCCTTTTTAACCGTGGGCCCTACATGAAAATCGGAAATTTGTGCGATGGTCAGTCCATCCAGGCTTTGGTGCAGGCCCCGAATGGGAATATCTTTTTTAATGACAATTGGTGATTGTCTGGCATTATATACGCCCATGGCGGAAGCAGTACCAGTAAGGGTCAAGATACCAATTCCTGTTGCTTTCTGGATGAATTCCCGCCGGCTAGGATCTAACGGTTCCTGGATGGCATATCCAAACAGACCAGCCGCTTTCTCACCCAGATTCAGAACTATGATCAGTGCGTCTTTGGCCAGCACCGTTAAAAACGTAAGCGTAAAGAAACCAAGGCTGATATACCCGGCCCATGAAAACCAGTCAATCAGATCATTTTCAACACCACGGGATCGAAATAGAATGGGCAGGAGGGGCAGGGCGATTGCTAAAGGTATTATTCCCCAGATCAATAATTTTACTGAGCCACTCAGACCTAAAGCTGGAATGATTCGCCAGCCAACCACGCCATGGATGATAGACAATACCAAGAGTGCAACAATAAAAAAAATAATCATCGATCTGAAATCTTATTATAGGTGCTGAAATTATTTAGATAAATAAAGCGATCTGACTTATTAATAGTTCTGTTCAGACCGCAAGTTTATAATTCATTATAAGGACACCTATTTCCATTCACAAATAAAAATATTAGTATCACCGTGCTTTTTCTGATTGCGATTGGATGCAAAAACCAAAAATTTCCCATCAGGGCTAAACATCGGGAAGCCATCAAACCCATCGAAATAGGTGATTCTTTCCAAACCCGTTCCATCTGCATCAATAGCGTAAAGATCGAAATCGCGGCCTTTTTTATCATGCATGTTTGATGAAAAGATAATTCGATCCCTTTTTGGAAAGAAAAAAGGGCCAAAGTTTGCTGCATGGTTATTGGTTACCTGTTTTTTATTTGTACCATCTGAGTTCATTGTCCATAGTTGCAATGCCATAGGCCTGATTGAATTTTCCGCAAGCAAAACTTTGTAGTCAGCAATCTCCTGATCTGTTTCAGGGTAATATGCCCGCCAGACTATTTTGGAACCGTCATAATTGTAAAAAGCCCCACCATCATAACCCATTCTGCTTGTTAACTGCTGTTTTTCCGAGCCATCTGAATTCATGGACCACAGTTCTAAATCACCGCTGGCTAGGGAAGTATAGATAATTTTCTTGCCATCAAATGAAAACGTGGCTTCGGCATCGTAACCCGGTGTGTCGGTAAGACGCTGGAGGTTCGAGCCGTCCACTGCAGCCTGGAAAATGTCGTAACCGGGATAGAGTTTCCAGATGTAACCATGGCTGAAATCCGGCTTGGGCGGGCAGTCCGGGTCAACTAGGTGGGTGGATGCATAAATAATGCCATCATCATTCGGATATTTGAAAAAACTGCAGGTAGTGACCCCAGCACCGGTTGAGACCAATTCTGTAGAGCCTGAAGCAATATCCATAATATAGATCTGGTCGCAAAGGCTGTCACCGTCATGTGCCTGGAAAATCAGGTTTTCTCCGTCGGCACTAAAATACGCTTCTGCGTTCTCACCCGAGAATGTTAATTGGCGAAAATTTTTAAAATGTGTTTCTTCCTTTTGTATAAGGTGATCCGAATATTTCTTTTCTTTACTGCAACCAGTATAGAAAAATAAAAAGGTGATTAATAAAAATTGAAACTTCATTTAATTAAATGTGTAAGTATATCTACTGTTCGCTTTGTACTGAAGTGGTATTAGAACCAATCGATACTGCTAAGATAGAACCAATATTTTATAGGATATAACTAAAAATGAATACCTGTGATCAAACGGATTTGAAAAGGGTTATGACCATTGGATATATTATTCAATGCAAAGGCTGAACCGATTGCCATCCAGAGACCATCCACGCCATGGGAGACCACGGGCCCCATAAAAAGTTGATCACCAGTACCTTTTATTTCCAGTCCCAGGGCTAATAGAGGATTCACCCGGTAAGAGATCCCCGCATTATATTTGAATTCTGTTACGTTTTCTCTACTGCTTAAAGCAGTTTCAATAACCGGGTTAAGGGCTATATTTAAATTGCCCATATCTTTAGCCAGGATAAGTTTTCCTTCCAGAACATGGGTGGAAAAATCTGGTGTTCCTTTATACTCCATATACAGCAGCGGGTCCAGGATAAATGTGCCTTTTTCACTGAGTCTGTAGCGCATCCGAACCTTATAGCCGTCATATCTCAGGTTTCCTTCAGGTGCTTGGGAAAAGTTTTGGTATAGGCCAACATCAAAGCGGTCATTCATTCCGATCTCAAGTTCAATATTATGGATAGTGGTTACCGCATTTTCTGTAGTATACCGATCATTACCCTTAAAGGTTAGATAATGTTCCACTTCTGCTGCGCCTTTTTCCATGGTTTGGTATTCGTAGGTCCAGACATAGATCCGGCTATCACTAAATGCGAACGTCGTAAAACAAACAAATATTTTTATAAGCATTATGTGGAATTTCAAATAAGTCATTTTCAGATTCTTATACTATTGATAATGAGACTAATTCTCAATAATAATTATAAGGTTAATATATTTATCCCTGCAACAGTTTTATCCTATGGTATAATAATGACGCATTTTTGCAATTGTTTGATATCTTGTTAACCAAATTGTAAGTTCGGATTAACCTTTTTCGAGCACGCCTCTTGTTTAAAGTTATAATTAGCTTATCAGGAAAAAGGAGATATCCATGAAGCGTGCTCTGTCTATTGTAATCCTTTTCATACTTTCCATGCTCTTTGCTGTTGATATTGACAGCAAAGTGGAAAATATCACAGACCAAAATCAGGAAAATACGGCTGAGAACCAGTCTACCTTTCCTGTGGATGTTGACAGGGTCCAGGAGGTCCGCCAGATCAAATATAGCTTCGAACAAGACCTGGCTCGTCAGGTCCGGGAGAAACATCTGGCCAGAAAGAAAAAGATGGAAGGTAGAGAATACCAGAATCTGGGAAAAATAAATATTCAGGCTCTAAAGCAAAAAGACCTGAGAAAAAAGTTAACCACATTTTCTAACCTGAAGAGTCAGACGCTGAACATATTTGGCGCTGAACAGGTTAAGATCTCTGAAGAGCTTTCCCGGGCTGTTGCGCGCGAGCCTGTACACCAACGCAAATTGCCGCGGATCTCAGGGACAGTGGAAAGTGATCTGTTTTTCAATGAAGAGCAAATGATCACGCTAAGTGGAATTATTAAGGATGCACTTTCAGGTGAAGTGATCGCGAATGCTTCTGTCATGGCTGCATGGTCAGCTGATGGAAGCGTTACAGACTCCACAGATGAGAATGGATATTATTCTATAGAAATTGATGAAGACCATTTTGATGATTGCATTCTAACTGCGAATAAAATGGAGTATGATGAAGCATTTGGGTGGGATATTGAAGTATACAGACCAAGAAACGTACTTCCACTGGATGGCGGTACAACAGATTTTGAACTTTATGAAACAGCAACAACTGCGGGACTTTCTCTAATTGTCAAGGATGATGAAGGATTTTCGGCAAACGTTATCCCATTTGCAAATGTAACCTTTGACCACCCCGATCTTTTTTATACTGAAGAAATTTCAAATTATGATGGGAAAGCATTTGCAGTTATAGAACCTTCAGACCCCACCAATACTGATGAATGCTTTTATCAGGCTTCCGTTTCTGGATATGAAGATGGCGAAGGATCATGCGTTGATCTTTATGGTTGGGTGGCAGGTTCTGGTATTGGTGGTTGTACGGTAGTTTGCTACCCGGATGAATCGGACGATGAGTTCCTTTTCTTAGGTGAGTTTGAAGGGCATCATTATTATTTATCGCCAGCTGCAGTCACTTGGACCGATGCCTACAATTTCATTGATACTCTGGAAAGTGACGATGATGAAAATATTCAGTTTTATATGGTGACCATTGCATCCCATGAAGAAAATGAATTTGTTCTTGAACATACCGGTGGTGGTGTTTGGATTGGCTTCACCGATCAGTACGAAGAAGGGAATTGGGAATGGGTCACAGGAGAAGAAGTGACCTATACTAACTGGGCTGCTGACGAACCCAATAATGCTGGTGGAATAGAGCACTGGGCTGAAATGTATGTCGATGGTGAATGGAATGACGCAGAGAACATGCAACTTAGTTTTATTGTTGAAGTCGAATTTGATGATAATATAGGATGTGATACTGATCAGGCTTATACGGATGAACCAACCAATGCAACTGAAGGCTCACAGCGAGGGCAAAGCTTCACTGCCGGGATGAGCGGCTATTTAACTGAAGTATTCTTGACCGTGTGGCCGGTGGGTGAGCCAAGGTTAGTAATACGAAATTGGGTCAGTGATGAACTTGAAAATGCCTTCGATGGAGAAATTATCTCCGGTGATGCTTTTGCCGTAGAAATGCCTGATGAAGATCATTGGCAGAATATGTCAAGATTTGAATTTGAATCCCCAGCCTGGATTGAGGAAGGGCAAAAGTACGTTATTGAAGTGCTAGATGCTGAACCCTATGTTCATATTCCCGGAGAATATGAAGATGGCATGGCCTATGTCGAATCAAATCCAGAACATGAACAGGATATGATCTTTAAAACCTTTGTTTGTGATGAATTGGATGATTTTCAACTCACCGCTTTTGATATCCTGGTCAATGGTGAAGAATCTGCCACTATCGTGGCAGGAGATGATCAGACGATACAGATCACAGTGATGTTTGACACAAGCGGTGGGCCGCCCTATATCGGGATGCTCTCGATATTATATGATAGCAATTTTAATGGTGAGCCGGATGATAATGACTTTAATCTAATGGAAGCGATGGCGGGTCTTCCTGCGGTGATGATCATCGACAACATGGAAGATGATGATAATCCTGAAGTAGGTGTCCTGGAGCTGATATTTAACCTGGGTGATGAAGGGGAGCCTAATTTGATGACCATGATCCAGAACGCCACCTGGTTCTTTGCCAGCCTGGATCCTGGTAATCAGAGTATTGATGATGTTGCAGTGTTGAACGTGGTTGGGTCCGGATCTGATTTTTCGGTATCCGGGGGAACCGATCCTGCCACAGCCAGCATGATAGCTATAGTATTTCCTATCGGTAATAATAATGATGAGCCGGAAGAATTCTTTCTATCGGTCACACAGGGAGATGGCAGCTATCACACGGATCTTCCGGAACCCGGCGAATATGTTGTGGTCCTGGAAGACTTTTTTGAGATCCATCCGAACCTTTTTGCCTATCCGCCTTTTTATTTTGTAGAAGTAGATGGTGATGTGACCGGCCTTGATTTTTCAATCTATGAGTATACGACCCTGGTCTGGGGTTATGTACATAATCAAGATGGCGAACCGATCAATGATGCCGGAGTTAAGTTCCATTACGAAGAATACCCTGATGTGGAAATAACTTCCGAAGGGTTCACCGATTCGGACGGCTATTACGAGCTTTGGGTCCTTGGTGGATTTGAGTATATGGTAGATTCCTGGGCAGAAGGCTATATGGATTATTATGGATCAGTGTTTGTGGATGATGTGGATGATTTTGAGTACAATATTGTGCTTGATGAAGGGGGTGATCATGGTTGGATCGAAGGTCATGTTTGGGTTGCGGGTGAGCCGAATAATATTTCACAGGCCTGGGTACAAGCCTACAATGATGATCACTGGTTTGAGACCTGGACCGATGATAATGGATGGTTTCTGTTTGAAGTGCCCCCTGGACAATTCTGGGTTACCGCTGGGGCAGAAGGCTATATGGAAGAGACCATTGAAGTACAGGTATACCCTGGTGAATACACCCAGGCAGATTTGTATTTATTCCCAACGGACGATATGTATATGGTCTCAGGGATGGCTATGAGCGAGAGCGGCGAACGTTTGCAGGGCGTTAGGATCAGGGCTCACCATCCGGATGAAGGCTGGACCCAGGAAACCCAGACCAATGATATGGGTGAGTTTGAAATGTGGCTATCGGAAGGTGTTTACGATTTTTCAGCCCGGACTAATGACTATTATATTAACTGGATCTACGATCAGGAAGTATTTGGCAACACCTGGCTTGATTTTACCCTAACGCCGGTAGAAGAGTTCACCGGCTCTGCCGAAGGCATGATCATTACCCATGGTGAGCATGATCCGGTTTGGTCTATTGTGAATGTATTCAACGATTTGTATGATGCTTTTGCCCTGGGCGATGAGAATGGTCATTATTATATCCCCCTGGTGGATGGGACCTATACACTGATTGCGGCCGCGGATGGATACCAGCCCCAGTTTGTGTTTAATGCGTTCACGATCGAAGGGAACAATGTGGTCTTCGATGTGCACCTCTTTGAAGAAGGCTTTGTAGGGCCGCCCGATATTGTTTTTCTGGGGGATGTGCCCAATGACCAGGGGCGGCAGATGCGCGTGGTTTGGGGCCCCGGAGTCCCCGGTGACTGGGAATACTTCACCGGGTTCATTATCTGGCGACTGGTACCGGAAGCGCCGGAAATTCTTTGGGACTATGTGACCACGGTCGGGTGGCACGGGATACAGCCCTACAGCGCTGTGGTGCCCACCCTGGGCGATTCCACGGACCAGGGGATCTACTGGAGCACCTTTATGGTAAGCGCTCATACGGAAGACCCCAATTTCTTCCTGGACTCGGAGCCGGCCACCGGTTATTCGGTGGACAATCTCCATCCTGCTATCCCTGGCGGTGTCATGGCGAACCAGACCGGGGAAGGCATAGTGGTGAGCTGGTCAGCGCCGGTGGATGAGGATTTCAACTACCACCGGGTCTATCGCCATAACCTGGATTCAGAAGATCCGGCAGATATATTTACCACGGTGGACACTTTCTTTGTGGACGCGTCGGTGACCGATGGTTCATGGGAGTACTGGGTCACGGCAGTGGATATAAGTGGGAACGAGAGTGATCCGTCAGAAGCGGTGTCTGTATTGCTGGCGGCGGATGATGAGCTGGCACTGCCCATGGAGTTTGCCTTGCAGCAGAACTACCCGAACCCATTCAATCCTTCTACCCAGGTTCGTTATGCTTTGCCGGAGGCAGCCCATGTGGTTCTGGGTATCTATGATATGATGGGTCGGAAGGTACGGACCCTGGTGAGCGGGGTAGAGCCTGCCGGCTATCAGAGTGTGCTCTGGAACGCTACGAACGATCTGGGATTGCCGGTGAGTGCTGGTGTATATATCTGCACAATCCAGGCAGGAGAGAATCGTCAAAACATGAAAATGATCCTGTTGAAATAAATA
>Ga0208113_1001570_pt1 | contig 10773 bp, 7 predicted proteins | sample Knorr_S7_td_NADW_FD_185598 | JGI IMG/M metagenome (GOLD analysis project Ga0208113, IMG submission 185598) | Marine microbial communities from Southern Atlantic Ocean transect - Knorr_S7_td_NADW_ad_2505m_LV_A (SPAdes) (version 2) | ecosystem: Environmental > Aquatic > Marine > Oceanic | place...
GTTATGGCCGTTGATAATTTGCCTTCTGAGTTACCTAATGAAGCCAGTGAAGAATTTGGTAAAAGTATTATCTCAGAAATTTTACCTTTTTTAATTGGTAAAGATGATGGTAGAATAAATAGAGCTACTACAACATCACAAGGAAAACTTTGTCCTACATTTCGTTACTTGGAAAATTTTATCTGGTAGTTTTCTTCTTTCTCTTTTCCATCATCTTTCTAAACTCATTTTGAGGATTGATTTTTTCTATAAATACCAGAAAGCTCACCTTTAAGAGAATTTACGGCTTGTAACCTTAAATTAGGGTCTGAAATTTTTTTGCTTAGCTCTTTGTTTTCCAAAATATTATAAATTTTTGCAATTAAACTATAAATTTTATCCTTTTCTTCAAATTCCAAAGCAGTTAACAATGTATCTATAGCAATATAGTATAATTTATTTATATAAAAAATTTTACTTCTTAAATAAAGATATTCGTAATTTTTAAAAAATTCTTCACCTAATTTTGATAATTCTAGTTGAGCTTTATCCAATTGTTTATTATTAATTAACTGATCAATCTCCTGCATCTTCATATTATTTATTCCTTTATCTTTTTGCGAACAAAATTTTTATGATCTAATAAGTATTGATTCCACCAATTAAAACATTCTTTTCTTTTATTTAATATTTGATCAAGACTCCAATTATCAATAATTTCCTTTGCTTCTTTCCATTTATTTATCTTAATCAGAGGATTGTTTGGATAGATGCTGTCAAAATAATTATAAACGCTTTCAACAATTGGTATGGTTCCACATTGAAGTGCCTCGTAAATCCTATAGCTTTCTGGATGGAAAAATCCCGCAGGACAAGGTGCAAAATTTGTATTAATATATATTTTTTCCATCTCTTCAACATTTACGCTTTTTTTTTTATCTGCAAATTTATCAATACGGTTAACAAAATTTGGTTTAATTTTTTCTAACTGAAAATTCATATCATGTCTGCTTGATTTGTGTTGAGTACCAAAAAAACACCATTTAAATTGTCTTTTTTTATTTAAGTCAAATTTTTGTTCAAATCCAGATTTGTAACCAGGCGGAATACACTTTACTTTATTGCTTGAAAAATATTTTGGACTACAACAAGTTCTCCAAACATAGTCACAATAATCATAAATTGGCCCAGAACGTTTGTCTAAATGTTCGTCATTAATATGGAAGAGAAAAAATTTTTTTGTTAGTGTATTAAGCTTTATGTAAAAATGCTCTTTAAAATGTATTCCAGAATCTACAATAATAACTGTATCTCCTTTATTGATTTCTTCTTCACTATTTATAGATGTGTAGTTTATATCTTGAAGTAAAAAATAAATCCAATCCCCACTATTTTCTTCATGATATTTCCCCCATGTTAATTCAAAAGAATCATTTTGGTGACGTGATGTATTCCAAAGTAATTTAATCATTAAAGATCTTAAAAAAAACTAAAGTATTATTTTTCTAAGAAACTTTTTAAATGTTTTGATCTGCTTGGGTGTTTAAGTTTTCTTAGAGCTTTCGCTTCAATTTGTCTTATCCTCTCCCTTGTCACAGAAAATTGTAAACCAACTTCTTCCAAAGTATGATCTGTATTCATTCCAATACCAAAACGCATTCTGAGTACCCTTTCCTCTCTTGGTGTTAGAGTTGCTAGAATTCTAGTGGTAGACTCTCCCAAATTTGATCTAATTGAAGCATCAAGAGGTTGTAGCGCATTTTGATCCTCAATAAAATCTCCAAGACTGCTATCTTCTTCATCACCAACAGGCGTTTCTAGAGATACAGGTTCTTTAGAAATTTTTAAAACTTTTCTCACTCTATCTAAAGGCATAGCTAATTTTTTTGCCAGTTCTTCTGGTGTAGGTTCTCTTCCGCGCTCACTTAAAATTTGTCTAGATGTTCTAACTATTTTATTAATTGTTTCAATCATATGCACTGGTATTCTAATCGTTCTAGCTTGATCAGCTATTGATCTTGTAATGGCTTGCCTGATCCACCAAGTTGCATAGGTAGAAAATTTATAACCTCTTTGATATTCAAATTTATCAACAGCCTTCATTAGACCAATGTTTCCTTCTTGAATTAAATCTAAAAATTGCAATCCTCTGTTTGTATATTTTTTAGCAATAGATATTACGAGTCGCAAATTAGCTTCTACCATTTCTTTTTTTGCTACGCTTGTTTCTTTTTCTCCCTTTTGAATTTTACGTACTAAATTTTTAAATTCATAAATTGGTAGTTTAATTTTTTTGCTAAACTCAATTAAGCGTTCTCTTATTTCAGAAAATTCTTTCTTTTTTTTCTTAAAAAAAATTCTCCAAGCGGGATTTTTGTTTAAAAAAGGTTCAAAATTTGGATTAGTTTCATTTCCCACATAGTACTTAAGAAATTCTTCTCTAGAAATTTTATTTTCTATTGCTGACCGCATTAAAATACCTTCTAAAGAAATTATTTTTTTATTTTCTTCATAATGTAATTGAACCAAATCCTCTAATACCGATGAATTAAGCTGGAGAGTTTCTATTTTTTTGATTATGTCGTTTTGTATTTTTTTATAATTTTTTACTTTTACGCGTGAGAATTCCTTACCATTCAAAGAACATTCTAAATTTTCATTTTGGAATTTAATTAGTTTACTGTAATTTTTACAAAGGGCATTGATGGTTGAGATTATTTCTGGCTTTATTTCTTCTTCCATTGCTGCCAGGGAAGGATTAAATTCATCTTCCTCTATATCATATTCCCGATTTTTGATATCTTCCGTTTCTTTATTATCTCCTGACCCCGAAAAATTTTCCTTGGGTTTAACCGATTTCTCGCTTGCCGCTGTTTTTTCCTTTTGTTTAGTTTTTTTTAAAATTGGGTCCGCATCTTCCGATTCTACGTATGTGGAATCTATATCAATAATTTCTCTAATTAATAGCTCATTTTTTTCTAATTTTTCTTTCCATTCAAAAACTTTTCTAGCAGTTATTGGACTTTGAAAAAGTCCATTTGTCATAACATTTTTTCCAGCTTCTATTCTTTTTGCTATTGCAATTTCACCTTCACGAGAAAGAAGTTCTACTCCGCCCATCTCTCTCAAATACATTCTTATAGGATCATCACTTTTGTCCCCAACTTTATTTTTTTCACTTAAAGATGTTGTTTCTTTCTTTTTACTCAAACGATAATCAGATTTTTGTTTAACAAGACAAACCTTATTGTCAAAAATATGCATAAAAGCTATTTCGACATTATCTTGGTTAAAATGTCTTTTACCAAGTGACCTTCCTAATTCGTCATGGGTAATAAAACCTCGATGAATTCCTTTATCTAACAATCTTTTAAATGATTTGGTAATTATTCTTTCCACTGTATTTTTCACCTTCAATAACAAAATAGAAGACTCATATATAATAATTAATTAAATAAAATCTAGAGTTTATTTATCCTCTTTTTAATTGGTTTCTGAGCAGTAAAAGCTCTGAATAAAGGGTTTCATCAAGATTTATCGAAACTTTGTCTTCTAAAAACTCAATTTTCTTACGAAGTTCAATTTTTTTAATCTCGTTGATTATTTCATTAAACATTAAAACAATTTCTGCTTCATTTTTATTTTTATGAATTATTTTTATTGGGGCATTCATAGTTATGAGATTTATTATATCCCTAAATTTTTGTTCAAAATCTTCTAAATTTATTTTTTTTCTATTAAAGAATTTTTCAGACAGTAAATAGTCTATCAATCTTTTCTTAAATTCATTCATTATATTATTAGAAAAAGCTATTTCTGAAATTAATTCTATTTTTTTTCTAAAAATATCTAGATTATTTATAACCAAAAACAAAATCGAAAATTCTTTTAACTCTTTTTCTTCAAATTTGTTCCTTTGCCTATACACATCCTTAGTTTTTTGAAGTGGATTAATTTTATTTTTTAATTTAAAAAAATTATTTTTCCTAAAATTTATATTAGGAGTAAGTTCATTAATTTTTCGCATAAAATTATCAAGAAAATATTTAGCTAATGTTCTATCTTTTACTTCACCACATAGTGACTTAATTTTTTTTTCAAATAATGTGAGAGAGTAGGGATTATTTTTATCTATATCTTGAAAGCAGGAATCCCAAACAAAGTTTTGAATTTCTATTTTACTCTCAACGAACTTTAAAAAAGATTCTTTTCCTTTTTGATTTATGTAAGAATCTGGATCTAAATTTTCAGGTAACGTTAAAAAATAAATATTAAAATCTGCTTTCATTAATGGAAACAATCTCTCTGCTGCTCTAACTGCAGCTTTTTGACCGCTGCTATCTCCATCTAAACAAATAATTGGACTTTTAAAAAATTTCCAAATTAAATCTAATTGTCTTTCTGTCATTGCTGTCCCTAAATTTGCAACAACATTTTGAATACCAAACTTATGTAAATTTAATACATCCATATAACCTTCAACTATAAAAACCTCTTCACTTTTATTTCTAGATTCCTTAGCTGTATTAATATTATATAAATTATTTCCCTTTTTATAAAATTCGGTCTCGGGAGAATTAATATACTTAGCAGAGCTTGTTTTCGAAAGAGTTCTTCCGCCTATTGCGAAAACGGAACCATTTAAGCTCTTAACTGGAAAAATAATTCTATTTCTGAATCTGTCTACGTATTTTTTTTTATTTTCATCGAAAAAATAAATGCCAGAAGAGCTAATTTGTTTTTCATCAAATTCCTTTTTTAATTGTTCGTAAAAATCTTTTCTGCTCGAAGTATAGCCAATTTTAAAAAAAATAATTTCTTTTTTTGTCACTTTTCTTTTATTCAAATATTCAATAACTTCAGGATATTTTTCTGAAACTAATTCTTCATGACAGAAATTTGAGTATTTTTCTAAAATTGCATTATAAATCTTCCATCTATTTTGTCTTTCTGCATCCTGTTTAGTAAATCTATATGGCTGCATTCCAGCATCAGACGCAAGTGCTCTTACAGCTTCCCCAAATTTGTAATTCTTTGTTTTCATTAAAAAATCAAAAATGTTCCCATGTTCTGCCGAACTGAAACAGTGATAGAAGCCTTTTTCATTATTAACAGTAAATGAGGGAGTTTTTTCATTTGAAAAAGGTGACAAACCAATAAATTCTTTGCCACGCTTTTTCAATTTTACTGATTTACCAACAACTTGGGACACCTTTAATCTTAGTTTAATTTCATCAAGATATTCTTTGGGATATTTCATTGATTTAATAAACCTTTAACTATTGTATTCACCTTTGAAAAGTCAATCGTATCAGAATATTTTTGTTTCAACGATCCCATAATTTTTCCCATATCTTTTATACTTGAAACTCCTAATGATTCTATTGCTTCTTTACAAATTTTTTTTGTATCTTCTTCATTAAGTTGTTTTGGTAAAAACGTATCGATTATTTTAATTTCTGATTCCTCAGCTTCTGACAATTCTTGCCTTCCACCTTTTTTATATAAATCAGCAGATTCTTGTCTTTGTTTCTTTAGTCTTCGCAAAACTTTAATGATTTCCGCATCTTTAACGGGTTCCTTTTTTTCGCTCGTTCTATTGGCAATATCTCTTTCTTTAATAGCTGCAATAATTAAACGTAAAGTAGAAACTAAAGTCTTGTTTTTACTTTTTAAGGCAATATTAAACTGTTCGTTTATTTTTTCTCGTAATGACATGAATTATAAAAACATCAATTTACTTTACTCATCAAATTTCTTCAAAAGAAAAAAAATTCCATCTTAACGAGATAAAATCTTTTTCATATGTTGCGTAAAATCATATTTTATAGTAAAACCCTTTAACTCATGAGTTGTATTTGGTAGTAAAAACAAATTTAATTCATAAATCACAAGATAATCTTAAAAAGATTAATCCCACAGGCGTTTTAGTTTTAGAAGATGGCACTTTTTTTCACGGATATGGTTTTGGTTATAAAGGAATTGCAACAGGTGAAGTGTGCTTCAATACTTCAATAACAGGTTATCAAGAAATAATTACGGATCCTTCTTATGCTGGCCAAATTATAAATTTTACATTTCCACACATAGGTAATGTCGGAACAAATCATGAAGATAATGAGTCGGATAAAATATGGACCAAGGGAGTAATATTTAACACCGATATTACGTCGCCATCAAACTACCGTTCCATTAAAAATTTAGATCTTTGGCTCAAAAAAAATAAAATAGTTGGAATTACGGGAATAGATACTAGAAAATTAACTAATTATATTCGAGATAACGGAGCTCCAAAAGGAACTTTAGAATTTTCAAGCAACAAAAAACATGATGTTAAAAAATTAAAAAAAATAACTGAAGGTTGGTCTGGATTATTAGGTTTAGATTTGGCTTCTGAAGTATCATGCCGCAAACCTTATAAATGGAATTCATTGAAAACTTGGAACAAAAAAAAGGGTTATATAAAAAATAAAAAGAAAAAATACAAAATTGTTGCAATTGATTATGGTATCAAAAAAAATATTTTAAGATGTTTTTCCGATTTGCATTGTGAGGTAAAAATTGTACCTGCTGAAACTTCAAGCCAAAAAATTTTGAGCGAAAAGCCTGATGGAATTTTTTTATCAAATGGCCCAGGCGATCCCGCTGCAACAGGCAAATATGCTATACCTATAATAAAACAGCTCATAAAAAGTGGATTACCAATATTTGGTATATGCCTTGGTCATCAAATTTTATCCTTAGCTTTAGGAGCAAAAACTTCAAAAATGCATTTAGGACACAGAGGTGCTAACCATCCGGTAAAAAATCTTAAAACTAAAAAAGTTGAAATCACAAGCCAAAATCACGGATTTAAAGTTGAAGAAAATAGCATTCCTAGTAATGTTAATATTACTCATCTATCTTTATTTGATAAATCTATAGAAGGAATTGAACTAAGAAATAAACCCATTTTCTCTGTTCAATATCATCCTGAAGCTAGCCCCGGTCCACAAGACAGCAAATATTTGTTTAATAAATTTATCAATTATATTTTAAAAGAAAAAAAATATGCCAAAAAGAAAAGATCTTAAAAAAATATTAGTAATAGGAGCTGGACCAATTATTATTGGACAAGCTTGTGAATTTGATTATTCGGGTACTCAAGCTTGTAAAGCCCTTAGAGAAGAAGGGTATAAAATAATTTTAATTAACTCAAATCCTGCCACCATTATGACGGACCCAGATATAGCAGATAAAACTTATATTGAGCCTATAACTACAAAAATTTTAGAAAGCATAATTAAGAAAGAAAAACCTTGTGCAATATTACCAACGATGGGAGGCCAAACAGCTTTAAATATGGCTATACAATTAGAGAAAAAAGGACTGCTTAAAAAATATAAAGTTGAACTAATTGGAGCAAATTCTAAAGCCATTTCAAATGCAGAAGATAGAAAAAAATTCAGAAAAGCCATGAAAGAAATTAATATTGATTTACCAAAATCAGAAATTGTCACTTCTATAAAAAAAGCTAAAAATGCATTAAAAAAAATTGGTCTGCCAACAATTATCAGACCAGCATTTACATTGGGAGGATCCGGAGGTGGCATAGCCTATAAAAAAAAAGAATATTATGAAAAAGTGAAAAATGGATTAAATGAATCTCCAGAAAATCAAGTTTTGATTGAGGAATGTTTAGAAGGTTGGAAAGAGTTTGAAATGGAAGTGGTTAGAGATAAAAATGACAATTGTATTATTATTTGTTCTATTGAAAATGTTGATCCAATGGGAACACATACGGGAGATTCTATAACTGTGGCTCCAGCTCTAACGCTCACAGATAAAGAATATCAAATTATGAGAAATGCTTCCATCTCTTGTCTTAGAAAAATCGGAGTAGAAACGGGAGGTTCCAACGTACAATTTGCTATAAATCCAAAAGATGGAAGAATGGTAATTATCGAAATGAATCCTAGAGTATCAAGATCTTCCGCTCTTGCCTCTAAAGCTACAGGTTTTCCAATAGCAAAAATTGCCACTAAATTAGCTGTGGGCTATACATTGGATGAACTCACCAATGACATAACTAAATCAACACCGGCTTCTTTTGAACCTACAATCGATTATGTTGTTACCAAAATACCGAGATTTACCTTCGAAAAATTCCAAAAAACAGAAGCTATACTAGGTACATCGATGAAATCGGTTGGAGAAGCAATGGCAATTGGAAGAAATTTTAAAGAGTCACTTCAAAAGGCTTTGGTGTCGTTAGAGACGGGATTAGAAGGATTAGATAGAATTGATAATTTATCAAAAAATGAAATCATTAAAAAACTTGGAAAAAATACACCAGATAAAATACTCATAATAGCTGAAGCTATTAGAAATAAAATTAATCTAAATAAAATTTATTTAAAAACAAAAATTGATAAATGGTTCATTGAACAAATAAAAGAAATAATAGACATTGAAAATGTCTTAATAAAACACGGTTTTCCAAAAACAGCCAACGAACTAAACTATGTAAAATCTATAGGTTTTACTGATGGAAAAATTAGTGAATTAACGAGAAAAAAAATAGAAGACGTAAAAATAGAAAGAGAAAAACTTAGAGTGTTTTCTGTTTATAAAAAAATTGATACATGCGCCGCAGAATTCAAATCCTTAACTCCTTATATGTATTCTACTTATCAGAGAGACACGATTGGATCTTCAATTTGTGAATCTAATCCGAGCAAAAATAAAAAAATTATTATTCTAGGAGGCGGTCCAAATAGAATAGGACAAGGAATTGAATTTGATTATTGTTGTTGCCAAGCAAGTTATTCTTTAAAGGAAGCTGGTTATGAAACAATCATGGTAAACTGTAATCCCGAAACAGTTTCAACGGACTACGACACTAGTGATAGATTATACTTTGAGCCTTTGGTCGAGGAACATGTAATTAATATAATTAAAAGAGAGCAATCTAGTGGAGATTTATTAGGAGTTATTGCCCAATTTGGAGGTCAAACTCCCATAAAATTAGCAAAAATATTAGATGATAATCATATACCCATTTTGGGAACACAATATAAATCTATAGACCTAGCGGAAAACCGTGAAAAATTTAAAAACCTGTTGTTGGAAAACAATTTCAAACAAGCTGAAAGCGGTATAGCAAAATCGAAAGATGAAGCAATAAATATTTCAAAATCATTGGGCTTTCCAATTGTTATTAGACCATCATACGTATTAGGTGGTCGCGCAATGGAAATTATTCATGAAGAAAAACAATTAGAAAAATATATTGAGGAAGCTGTCAAAGTTTCTGGAAATAATCCAGTATTAATTGATAGATTTTTAAATGATGCTACTGAAGTTGATGTAGACGCAATATCAGATGGCGAAAAAGTTTTTGTTGCAGGAATAATGGAACACATTGAAGAAGCTGGTGTTCACTCAGGTGACTCTGCATGTTCTGTGCCACCCTATTCATTAAAAAAGGAAATTATTAAAGAAATTGAATTTCAAACTACTAAGCTAGCACTTTCTTTAAATGTAATAGGACTTATAAATATACAGTTTGCTGTTAAAAATGAAGATATTTATGTTTTAGAAGTAAATCCTCGGGCAAGTAGAACTGTACCATTCATATCAAAAGCAACGGGAGTCTCTATAGCTAGAATCGCTGCCAGAATCATGGCTGGTGAAAAATTAAAAAAATTTAATTTAGAAAAAAGAATTTCAAATACCTTTGCAATAAAAGAATCTGTTTTTCCATTTAATAAATTTCCAAATGTAGATGTATTGCTTGGTCCCGAAATGAAATCTACAGGCGAGGTTATGGGTATTGATAAAGATTTTGGTTTAGCCTTTGCGAAAAGCCAGATGGCTTGCGGTAATGAACTTCCAATATCTGGAACCGCTTTTATTTCTGTTAAAAATAAAGACAAAAAAAATGCTCTAAATTTTGCAAAAAAACTCAAAGAACTAAATTTTAAATTATGCGCAACTTCGGGTACAGCCAAATATCTGAATAGTAATGGAATAAATTGTAAAAAAATTAACAAAGTAAGAGAAGGTTCTCCTCACATTGTTGAAAGTTTAAATGCAAAAAATATAGAACTTGTAATAAATACAACCGAAGGAATAAAATCTATTAGCGATTCCTATTCTTTAAGAAGATCTACATTAGTAAATAAAATTCCTTATTGCACATCTTTAGCTGCCGCAAATGCTTGCATAGAAGCAATTCATTCTCTAAAAAATAAAAAAATAACAGTAAAAGCTATACAGGAACTTTAAGATTGAACTTTCCAATCAGTTTTAAATGTAACATAGTTAACTTGTAAACATCTTCTTTCTTTTTTAATCTCTTTTTTTTCCATTCCATGCCATGAGTTTGGTCCACTGGTAAAAAAATAGCCATAATTATTTTTATATGGAACAGTTTTTACTTTATTTAACTTTTCGTCGTATAAATCTGTTCCCAAATTTTCTGATTCGTTAAATGGATTTGCAAATACAAGTCCTGAGATTAATTTTTCTTTGATATCGCAATGAGGTTTCAGCCAAAACCCTTGACGATCACAGATAACTTCAACCCTAACATAGGAATTATAAAGATCCTTTTTAATTAATTCAGCTATATATCCGTATGTATCTTTTGATCTTAATTCTTCTATTAAATTAATTAGATTGGGAAAATCTTTTGAATTATCTTTTCCAATGAAACACCTAAACTTTATTGCTTTTCCACCATCCGATATTCCTTCTCTAAATTTACCCTCACCGCCATCAATAGCTCTCGTACCATCATAATTGATATTT
>Ga0208113_1001575_pt1 | contig 10760 bp, 10 predicted proteins | sample Knorr_S7_td_NADW_FD_185598 | JGI IMG/M metagenome (GOLD analysis project Ga0208113, IMG submission 185598) | Marine microbial communities from Southern Atlantic Ocean transect - Knorr_S7_td_NADW_ad_2505m_LV_A (SPAdes) (version 2) | ecosystem: Environmental > Aquatic > Marine > Oceanic | place...
CTTTCTTCGTCATCACTACCAGCCCGTTGGTAACGCCAAGCAGATCGAGAATCGCAAGGTGCTCCCTGGTTTGTGGCATCACGCCTTCGTCCGCAGCGACGATCAAAAGCGCTACGTCGACCCCGCCCGCACCCATCAGCATGTTCTTGATGAAACGCTCGTGTCCGGGCACGTCGACGATGCTTACCTCGATGCCCGACGGCAACGTGAACCAGGCAAAACCCAGCTCAATGGTCATGCCACGCGTTTTTTCTTCGCGCAGCCGGTCGGGGTCGATCCCGGTGAGGGCCTGGACCAATGTCGATTTTCCGTGGTCTACGTGACCTGCAGTGCCAACAACAAACAAAGTTGAAATGCCTTCAGAATTTGATGTCAGGGAGAGTTTTACAGATGTTAGATGCGGTCAAAGCCGATCTCGTGCAATCCGACGACCTCTTGCGCCTGATCACGGCCAGGTTGGCCGATTCAATACGTTGGGCGTCGATGATAGCTGTCCCGGCTGGCCTGCCGGGCGCCGGGGCGGTAAGTGCGGTTACGATTCGCCGCCACTACGCATCGCCGATAAATTCGGCGAACACCTCGTTACCCAACAAGAAACCCCGTTTACTCAGCCGAATCGACTCGCCCGTAATCTCTATCAAACCGATGTCCAACAACCGGCTGATTTCATCCGTGAACACGTCGCCGAGCTGCGCACCAAAACGCCCGGTGAACCGGGACATCGATACGCCCTCGCTAAGCCTCATCCCCATCATCATCGTCTCGGCAACATCGACGCCCGGGGTCGTTGTGTCCACCATCTCGACCGGCCCTAGAGGCAAACGCATGGCCGTTACGGGGTTATCGTCGCCCGGGCCGCCCTCGCCGCCGAATTTTGCACCTTCGCTCAAAATCGAAGCATAGCGTCGAGGTGATTTCAGGTTTGCAAAACGGCTCCCGGCGAGCCACGAATGGGCCCCCGGGCCGACACCAAGGTATGGCTCGTTACGCCAGTAGATGAGGTTGTGCTGCGACTCCATCCCGGCCTTCGACCAGTTTGAAATCTCGTACTGTGCGAAGCCATACGCGTTCAGCCTGCGCTGCGCCTCCTCGTACATATCGGCTGCCAGGTCGTCGTCTGGCACCGGGTAACGGCCCTTTGCCACATCGACCTGGAGTGGTGTGCCATTCTCGATCTGGAGTCCGTACATAGAAATGTGTTCCGGCTTCAGTTCAAGCGTCGTGTCGAGACTGTCCGCCCACTGCTTAAGGGTCTGGTGGGGCAGGCCGTACATCAGGTCGAGAGACTGGTTGGAGAACCCGGCTTCACGAAGCGTTTTGAACGCAACCCTCGCCTCGGTAGCAGTGTGCCGACGCCCCAGCAGTTTCAATAACCCGTCGTCGAAGCTCTGCGCACCCATCGAGATACGGTTGACGCCCGAGCCAAGCCAGCTCGTAGCCCTCTCGGGCGTGACATCGCCGGGGTTGCATTCCATCGTAATTTCGGCAAGATCGGCCACCGCATACGACTGTCGAATCGTATCCAGGATGCTTTTGATATCGTCGACCGGAAGATAAGAAGGTGTACCGCCACCGAGAAATATCGTTCGGACAGGGGGGTGGGACAGCAGGTTCCCCCAGCTTCGAAGTTCGTTCTCTACCGCGCCGACATAACCGGCGATCTGGTCTTCTATTCCGGAGTACGTGTTGAAATCGCAGTACGGGCACTTTGTTTCACAGAACGGAACGTGCAGATAAAGCCCGATCCCACCGTTGTAGAGGGGTGGGTTGTGTTCGATCCCGGCCAGATTGGGCATTCAGTCTTCCTGCCCCTCTCCGCAGAGAGAAGGATTCAATCACGCGCTCTCGTCTAGCTCCCGGGAGTCCAGAGCCCCGACCCACCGCTTCCACCGTTACCGCCCGTCGTACCCGGTTGCCTTGAATGGTCGTGCCCTTCGTGACCGGGTTCCACCGACCCCGCCTCCTGCGCCCGCGCCTGCTCTTCGGCCATCTGTTGCCGGATCGCCTCGTTTGCCTGCTGCACCCACCGCTCCAGCGCATCCAGCTCTGGCGGAGAGATTAAGAACCTCTCGACACCATCGGGTATTTTTATCGTTGGGTTAACACCGAGGATCAGAGCCGCTTCCGATTCGAGGATTCCCTCTTCAAGGCGCTTGTGAAGGTGCTCGGACCGTTTTTCTGTGGCCGCGGTGTAACTGGCCTGAATATTTTCGGCCACCGTCTTACTGATAAGGCCGACCTGAAGGCACCTGCCCCAGTCGATCACCTGTCCAAACAGATCGGAGTCCTCGAACTCCTCGAACACTGCGCCCGCCGAAACCCGCTGGCGGACCACCCTGTGGGCCCCGGGGTTCGATTGCTGGAGCATCAACATGGCATCGTCGCCCCTGCCAATCACTCCCTCAGCGAAAACTCGCACCACGGTCCCGGCTCTCGCCTCGATCTGCGACAGCTGCTCATCGACTGCATTCCAGTAGGCGTTGAAACGCTCTTCGAATCCGTCGGGAGCGCCCGGTGACGGTTGGACCATCGTCACGATATAAACCTTGCGGCTCATCAATATGTCGCCCGCTGCGGTCTTACCTATGGAGCCCAGCTCTTCAGCAGCCATAAAATCCCCTGTAGTTCAGTTGGAACGGTGTATTTACACCGAGAACAGGAAGTTGACTATGTCACCGTCCTTGATGACGTAGTCACGACCTTCCTGCCGATATTGTCCGCGATTGCGTGCCTCAGCCATGCTACCGCACTCAATAAAATCATCGTAAGCAACAGTCTCGGCCCGTATAAATCCACGTTCAATATCTGAATGGACCGTCCCGGCTGCCATGGGTGCCAGTGTACCGGCACTGATGGTCCATGCCCGCACTTCGTCTTCGCCGACCGTCAAAAATGAATTCAGACCGAGCACTTCGTACGAGAGCTTGATCATCCGGGAAAGGCCCGATTCGCCGGCATCGAGGCCAGCCCGCATTTCAGCCTCTTCTTCGGCCGGCATACCGACCAGTTCCGCTTCGAGACTGCCGCAAATCGCGGCACCGCCAGTCGATTTTCCGGTAAGTATTCCTGCCAACTCCTGCTCCAGCGATGCAGTATCGGCGATGGCATTTTCATCGATGTTCAGGGCCACCAGCAATGGCAGGCTGCTGATGGTGAAGGTATCGGAAATCGCCTTCGACTCGGCATCGTCGAGTTCTCGCTCCCTGAACGCAGTTCCATCTTCGAGTTCCGTCTGGAGACGCTTGAGCGTTTCGACGTTCTTGACCGCCTGTTCGCGATCGGCAACCTTCATTTTATTCTGGCCATCGGTCAGACGTTCGATCCGGCGTTCGAGCAGCGCGATGTCGGCGAAGATGATGTCGAAGGCGACTTTTTCTATATCGCGCCTGTAATCGACAGAACCGTCCATGTGCGGAACCGATTCGTCCTCGAACGCCCTGGCAACGAGCAGGATGGCATCGACCTGCTGGAGCTGGCTGAGCGCGTCGCCTTCAAACAGCTCGCCTGAGATGCTGCCGGGCAGGTCGACATATGTCACTTCCGCGTAGATTGTCTTCTTCGGCTTGTATATCCCGGTGAGCCGGTCGACACGAGCATCAGGTACGTGGGCTACACCAATGTTTGCCGAACGGGATCCGCCGAAATCGCCGGTCTCGGCTTTTCCCCGTGTCAATGCGTTGAATAGTGTTGTCTTGCCGCTGGACGGCAGGCCAATAATGCCGATCTTCATGGTTGGATAAGGTCGATTGCTCGGAATTGCGTTGGTAGGGACAGCCGGGTGATATTGCACCACTGCTGTTGAGTTAATCGTACCGCCGCAAGATTCGAAAATCCGCGCTATCTGTCAGGTTTTTCGGAGCCGCCGTTTTTGTCCTCGTCCCGCTCGTCTGCTTCATTCTCATCTCCCTCGCTCCCATCCTCGTCATTGATGTACCTGATCTCGGCATCGACTGTCTTGTCTTCGGAGTCGCCATCATTCTGCTTCTGAAGGTCTCGCAGTTTCTTGCCAATTGTCAGGTCTGCGACGACGTGGGCGGGTGAGGCCGCGATAAATAAAAGCAACAACACCGAGACCACGATCAGGTCATCAAACTGCCCGAGTATCGGAATCCGGTCGCCAACGAAGTCAATGGGCGATACCAGGTAGATGAGTGCCAGCAGCGGGATAATCTTCGTGAACACCGAAACCCGCCGGTCCAGCAACAATCTCCACACCAACCTCAGGAAGGGAAATATTACGGACCGTATCGCCAGTAGTCTGAACATGTTAGAAAGTGTATCGACAGATTGTTGAGTCGGGCCAGCACTTTCAAATTTAGCCAGCGTGCCAGGACTCCAACTTGCCGTACATCAATATGGTTAAATAACTGTCCGTACCAGCTAGCAAAGAAACACAATGATCAGAGTTCTGCACGGCGAAGACGAATATTCCAGGTCGGAAGCACTTGCCAGGTTTCGCGCAGCAGCTGGCCCGCCGGAAGTTCGCGATCCCAACACCACAGTGTTCGAGGGTCGTGGCATCAAGCTCAACGATGTAATTGGGGCAGCCCTGATGCACCCGTTCATGGCAGACCGGCGTGTCGTCGTTGTTCATGGTGTTTTGACAAGGATGCAGAGCAGGGACAAATCGCTCGGCGATGAATGGCGCAATCTTGCCGAGTCCCTGGGCGGGGTTCCAGCAACTACCGAGCTTGTTTTCATGGAGGATGTAACTCTTCGAGATAACGGTATTGCGCTGAAATCAGTCGGTCCTAGTGCAGACGTGCAGGAATTTCGACTTAAACAACGTGGTGAGCTCGAACTATGGATACGCGACAGATTCGCCAGTCATGGCGGTCGGGCCGCACGCGACGCGGTTGCGCGAATCGGATGGCTGGCCGGTTCGGACACGCGGTTACTTGATCAGGAAATCAAGAAACTGGCACTGTATGCAGGGGACAGGGAGGTCACGGCAGCCGATGTTGATCTCATGGTTCCCGAAGCCCGTGAAGCGAACATATTTGCCGCTGTCGACGCAGTGCTTGAACATCGACCAGCCGTTGCTATGAAGCTGTTGTACTCCCTGCTCTCGGGCGGGTCCAGCGTGCAACGCATCCTGTCGATGCTGGCCCGGCAGGTGCGGCTGCTCATACTGATCGCTGAACTCCGCCAGCAGGGCGTGCCACAGGACGAAGTGGGGAAGAGGATTGGCCTGACGAACCGGTACGCACTCGAAAAAACAATGCGCCAGTCGACTTCGTTCAGCGCCGGTCACCTGGCGAATATTCACCGTCGTCTGCTGGCAGCCGATCTCGCAATTAAGCAAGGGAAGATGAACGAACGCCTGGCTGTCGAAATACTTGTTGGCGAACTTTCGGCCGCCTGAGGATCACAGCTTGAACTCGGTTGAAATCCCTGATCCGTGCACTGGACGTACCTGAGAGCGTGAGAATGTGTGATCGTACCCTGATGGATGCCGAAACCGGGCAGACCCGAATCATTAACATGCGGCGCTCGTGGATAATTGTTTGAATGCAGATTAACCGCCCAACATATATGGCCCCACTGGCGCTCGCGGGACTGATAGTCATTGTCCTGGTGGCGTGTACCAACGAGACGCCAACCACCGTACCCACATCGGAGACGAATACAGCCGCGGAGGTTGCCACCGAAGCGCCGACGCCCGCCGCGACCCCAAAAGCGCCCGTTGACTCGCCCTCCGAACCCGATTCACCCACTTCTGCCCCCACGCCCACTCCAACGTCGGAGCCCGAAGATACACCGGTATCCGAAACCGAGAGCGTTGGGTTTTACATCCGCGGCTTCAACTCGATTGGCCGGGGCGAATACATCGAAGCCGAGCGCACCTTCAACACAGTCATCCAGCTTGAGCCAGGGTTCGCCCGCGGTTGGGATGGTCGGGGGCAGGCCCTGATGCTCCAGGGCAGGCCCGAAGAGGCGATGCTCGATTTCGACCGTGCGATCGAGCTGAAGCCCAACCTGGCCGATGCATATACCAACAGGGCACTGACACGCGTCGCGCTCGACGATCCCGATGGTGCCGCACGGGATGCGAGACGCGCGATCGAGCTGAAGGAAGATTCGGTCGGCGCTCAGCTCGTGCTTGGCCGAATTTACTCTCAGAAGGGTGACGCCGTTACGGCGCTGGAGTGGTTTGACCTGGCCGTGGCAACCGACTCAGAGGACGGCGCGACCTGGTGGTGGCGTGGCCGCTTCTACCGAGATGTCCTGGGCGAAGGTAATCTCGCCCTTGACGACTTCAACAAGGCGATAGAGTTGGCCCCGACACAGGCCGCGCTCTATGTCGATCGGGCGCTCCTCTACATCCAGGCTCGAACATTACCTGAGCTGGCAAGGGCCGATCTCGAAGAGGCGATCTCACTGGCGCAAGACCCCAAACTTCCGTCGATTCTCGAACGTGTCGATGAACTCCTGGAAATTCTCGACGAACCGGAACAGAGTTAGTCGTCCGCCCGAACCACGCATACCCGCCACTGAGTCACATCAGGGCGTCAAACTCTCAACCGACTCCCTGGCTTCGGTTTCAGGCCGGAAAACTACCCAGGCAAACCAGAAATGGGCGGCATGGATCACCGGCTCTCGGGGTTCCATATATTCCGGGGCGTCTTTCACCGCAACAAAAGCAGGATCGTCAATGGGAACTATCCGGTCGCGGGGAAGCAGTGTGTCGAAACCGAGGAGTCCGATTTTTCGAATGTGAAGTTCGTATCCCAGCGCCACAGTGTTTTCAGTCGAACCGCCAGGGATCGCTCTGCCGCGTCTTCGATATTCCACTCAGACCCCGGAACTGATTTGCCCGTCGCATCTGGATCTGTCGCCGCAGATGTCTCGGCCCCGTCGGGTGTTGGTATATCCACCGCATCGGCAACCGGCACCTCTGTTGGAGTTGGCGACGGCAGTACTACCTGTGCAGCCGCGGGCACGGCGTTGCCACTGTGGCCGGAGAATCGCCACATCCCAAGACCAGCGCGGCGACGTGGGCCAGAACCCGCGGGTTACTCGAATCCAATTGCTTAAAGTGTGATGCAGTGGAGTTGAGGACGACGCGGGCCAATGGAGCACAAAGTGCAATATCGAGCTTGTGCGATTAACCAAAATGTCCTCGGCAGGCAGGCGGCCGGCACCCCACCACCACAGGCGCTAGTCGAAAGTCAGCATCCGAGTGGGGTTGTCCACGAGAATCAATCGGGCAACCTCCTCACTCATCCCGCGGGCCCGCATACGCGGCATGATCCGCGTCAGGATGTGGTCAAAACCGTGACCACCGTAGCTCTTCAATCGATGCTTCGAGCAGATATCGTGCGCCAGCAGAATGTTGCCCTGCTTGCCTTCCGCCACGATGTGCTCGATCATTTCGATCCGTTCGTGATCGGCCGGCATGTGAGACTCGGGTGCCAGCGGGTAGAACGACGATTCGTGACCAAACAGATCGAAGTTCAGATACGAACCCATCGCTATCAATTCGTCCAGAATCCCGCGATCGTAAACCGTGCGTTCAATATGCCCCATTACCGTGCGGTTCAGGTTGCCACCCCATTTTTCTACAGCATTCAGGAGTTCGATCGGTGCACGCTCGTTGCGACCGGGGTGGATCAGCAGTGGTGCGCCGGTTTCCCGCTGTGCGATGACCGCGGCCTCAAGAGACTTCTTTTCCGAGTCGTGCCACGGCCATGAACAGCCGACCTCCCCGATAATCCCTGAACGAATACCGGTATCGCCGACACCCTGATCGAGATCATGGATGATCTGGCCTGCGAGTTGCTCAACAGTCAGATCGGCCACTTCCGGGGCGTGTGTCATGTGCACGTAGTTGCCGGCGCCCATCACCACGTTCAGGCCGGTTGCCCGCGAAATTCGGACCAATGCCCGTGGATCACGCGACAGGCCTACCGATGTCACGTCGACGATTGTGTTCCCCCCGGCATTGAAGTACTGCTGCGCCTCCCATGTCGAAATCTCTTCGTCGAGTATCCGCAAGTTGTCGCGGTTGCTCGTCCAGTTGTACCGGACCCAACCGAGGTTTTCGAGCGATACCTCTTCATCCATCAAAAGTCGCTGGGAAGCTTCTTGCGGCTCGGTGAAAACAACACTGAAATCGATCAGCAGGTGCTCGTGGGTCGTCGTTATCCCCACTTTGGCAGGTTCAATAGGGCCAAGCACCGTCAGAACTCGTCTCGCGGCACGATGTTTCGGTACGGGATGTGAAGGAGAGGTCAACTTTTTAAAAAACCTGTAACTGGCCAGGCAACTGATTTTAAGGCCAGGCGATTAACGTAAGCCGATAATTCATCAAAACCGGGCATTCCGGTGGTGATCGGTCAGGAATTCTATATCAGCAGAGGTGCCGGGGCCGCTCAGGCATCACGCCACGAAACTTCTGGCTTCCAACCGAGCAACCTCTTTGCCTTATCGACCGAGATCGCAGTCGTGTATCCAGGCATGGGTGTCCTGATCTCAGCATCGGGGTAAACCTTTTTTATCAACTCCTCGGTCGGCTCATCTGCAGATGTGTCTTCGCCGTTGATAAAGAACGCTTCATGTCCGCCAAAGTCGGCCTCTATCGCCAGTACACAGGCCCGGGCCGCCTCGGCGATATCGGTCCACCCCCAGAAGTGCCTGGCATTATTTCCGTAGGCACCCGACCTTTCCGGTGCCGCGTTCAGGGCAGCCTGCCGCTCGCTGTCCATCAGGCCGTGAAACCGCATGCTTGCAATCTGCACTTCACCCGGCCTGCGACGTACAAACGCCTCGGCCATCTCCTCGCCCAGCCACTTGCTCAACGAATAGGAATCCTCGGCAAACGTCGGGTGATCTTCATCCATCGGAAAATACGGCCGGGGCGTGATGTCCTTCGAGAATACGGCTCCGACCGCGTTCACCGAAGAGGCCAGTACGATCTTTTCGATACCCAGCACTTCCGCGGCTTCCAACACGTTCCAGTTCGCAGTCATGTTCACTCTGAAAACCTCGTGTTCAGGCGCCATGATCGGGTTCGGAATTGCCGCCATGTGAATCACAGCATCGCAACCCTTCATTGCCGAAACCACCTGGCCGAAATCGGTCACGTCAACCGTCTTGAACCGGTATCCAACCACCCGGCCCTGGTATGTTCCGGCAGGTGAAGTCTGGTCAACGCCAATCACGTCATAGCCGTGCTCGATCAGGTCTGCAACGATGTACGGACCAGCACGGCCGGTAGACCCAGTAACGAAAACCGTTGTCATTTTGGGGAGTGCCACTTTCTTCGATAATTTGAGGTTGTCATTCAGCGCACAGTCACACATCCACGCGCGACCTTGCGATAAAAAAACCAGGCGATGCGAAATCGAAGTCCCAGTCTAGCTACCCGTTGTATCACTAGAAAGTCGGCTCCATGCCAACATCGAGGAAGCCGATCGGACCACGGTCGTCGGCGTACCACAGCCGGTTATCCCTCATGGTCATACCGTGAACCTGCACCGGGTCGGCCACCCTGAACGCGTCGTAGCAGCGTCCGTCGTCCAGGTTGTGGCGACTCACCACGCCGAATGCGGTGTCGGCGATCCATACGTGACCCTCTTCCTCCGCCCACGCCAGGCCGTGCACCCTGAAACCGGGGGCCTTCATGCGGTGGATTTCCTGCCAGTTGGCGGTGTCGATCACATGGACGAACTGCGATGGGGGCGAAGCGACGTAGAGCTTCCCGTCTTTCCATTCGAGTCCGTGATCACCCGTCGGCTCCGACTTGCGGCCAGCTGCAGCATCCAGATGCTCGCGGGTCGCGTTGATTCCCATGCCGGGCGACACGTATTTCTCAACGGTCTTACCGGTTTCGATTTCGAGCTGATATATCTCACAGCTGTACGTTGACGCTACCCAGATATACCCACCGCCCAGCGTAATGCCGCTCGAATGCAACGTCTCGGTGGGCACGTCGTGGAGCACCGCTCCCGTGTCCCAGTCGACCTTGTACACATGATTATCGCCCTGGTCGATGATCCACAGTCCATCGTCGGCGGCCTGCAATCCGTTCGGCTTCGGACCCGGGGCATTGAACTTGAAAATCGTATCGGCGACTTTGTTAGGCATCGGTTTTCTCGCTGTCAAATGTTGCGGTTTGCGGTTGGCTTGCGGCGGTAGTGTAGCTCGCCCGCCACCCGCTCGCAGGGCTACCCAGGCTTATGCGCACGAATCGAATGCATCAACGGCAGGTGATTTTCTCGCCCCTCGGGCATCCGGTAAAAACCGTCCTTGCCCCGCACGAGAAATGGAAATACCTGGTCCGGTATGACTTTGTGCTCATGCACGAACTCGATCTGGAGCCTGGCCTTTATCAGCGCGTTGATAATTTCGCCGAGACCGTGCGGAAAGTTGTATTGCTGAGTATGGGAGACCGTACCGGTGCCCGTATATGACTCTTCTTCTTCGTATCCCTGGGGCCCGGCGGCTTCGAAGTACGGCCAGTCAAGCACTATCAGATCGCCATCGTGCTCGTCCGAAACTGCCCCCATCATTGGGTGGGCTTCGAGGATATAAAAGATCCCGCCCTGCTTCAAAAAATGGGCGACCACATTCGCCCAGCCATCAATATCCGGCAGCCAGCAAAGCGGGCCAACGCCCGTGTAAACGATGTCGAACTGGCGTCCGGGCAGGACATTTGGCGAGTCGTACAATTCAGCCACGACAAATTCGCCGGGCGTGTTCGATTCAGCACTCAATTTTCGGGCGGCCGTGATCGCCGATTTTGAGAAATCGACCCA
>Ga0208113_1001577_pt1 | contig 10753 bp, 8 predicted proteins | sample Knorr_S7_td_NADW_FD_185598 | JGI IMG/M metagenome (GOLD analysis project Ga0208113, IMG submission 185598) | Marine microbial communities from Southern Atlantic Ocean transect - Knorr_S7_td_NADW_ad_2505m_LV_A (SPAdes) (version 2) | ecosystem: Environmental > Aquatic > Marine > Oceanic | place...
TTCGGACTTGGTGGGCTCTGGTTGCGGGGTTAAGCCGCAACCCGCCGCGCAGCGGGCGTGAGCCCCCATGGCGCATGAACGGGCGTCTGAACGCAGGGTTGATGGTGTGAGCACGATCAACCCTGAAACGCTATAGGGCTCACTGGCAAGGGGGCAGGCGTTAACGCTCTAGTAACCGGGCCGGCGCTATCGTATTTTGCGGTGAAACACTTATATTACGGTCATGTCTGAATCTGGAAATCCGGCCCCGCGCCCCCGGCCTATCGTGCTTTGCGTGCTCGACGGTTGGGGAGAACGCGAGGAAACCGATCACAACGCCATCGCCCTCGGCCAGACGCCTCACTGGGACCGGCTCATGGCTTCGGTACCGCGCGCGCGCCTGGGTGCGTCCGGCGAACAGGTCGGGCTGCCGGCTGGGCAGATGGGGAATTCCGAGGTCGGGCACATGAACCTGGGTGCCGGGCGCATCGTCATCCAGGATCTGCCCCGCATCAACGCCACCATCGCGGCCGGCGAACTGGCGGGAAATCCTCGCCTTGGGCAATTCATCGAAAAACTGAAGAAAAGCGGCGGCACGTGCCATCTGATGGGGCTGGTCAGCCCGGGCGGCGTACATTCCCACCAGGACCATTTCCCGGCCCTGGCCGCCATCGTCGCCGGGGCCGGAGTGCCGGTGGCTGTGCACGCCTTTCTCGACGGCCGCGACACACCGCCGAAAAGCGCCAAGGATTTCCTGACGGCGCTTGGCGTGGCGTTGCAAGAGGCCGACGGCTCGGAACGCATCCTCGTCGCCACCGTTTGCGGGCGCTATTACGCCATGGACCGGGACCGGCGTTGGGATCGCATCGAAAAGGCCACCCGGGCCCTTGTCGAGGCGTCCGGCGACCGGGTGGTGGACCCCATAAACGCCGTCCAGGCCAGCTACGCCCAGGGCGTCACCGACGAATTCATGGTCCCGACGGTGATCGGCGATTATCCCGGCATGAACGACAGCGACGGCCTCCTGATGGCCAATTTCCGCGCCGATAGGGTGCGCCAGATTCTTAGCGCCCTGGCCGAACCCGGTTTCGGCGAATTCGAGCGGGCAAAAGCGCCCGATTTCCCAGCCCTTCTCGGCATGACCGAATATTCCTCGGCCCTGAACGGCCTTTTCGGCACCCTGTTCCCGGCCGAGGTCCTGGAAAACATCCTCGGCCAGGTCGTCGCCGATAACGGCTTGACCCAGCTCCGCATCGCCGAGACGGAAAAATACGCCCACGTGACGTTCTTCCTCAACGGCGGGCGCGAAGAGGAATTCCCCGGCGAGGAACGAATCCTGGTGCCGTCGCCCAAGGTCGCGACCTATGACCTGAAGCCCGAGATGTCGGCCGACGAGGTCACCGACAACCTGGTCCGGGTCATCGGCGAAGGCGGTTTTGACCTCATCGTCGTCAATTACGCCAACGGCGACATGGTCGGCCACACCGGCGTCCTGGAGGCCGCCGTCAAGGCCGCGGAATGCATCGACCGCTGCCTCGGCCGCCTGGAAGAGGCGGTAACGGAAGCCGGCGGCGTGCTGTTGATTACCTCTGATCACGGCAATTGCGAAAGCATGCTGGATGAAGATGCCGATCAACCCTACACGGCGCACACCATGAACCTGGTGCCGGTGTTGATGGTCAACGCGCCGGATGGGGTGGGGGGACTCCGCGACGGGCGTCTTTCGGACATCGCGCCGACGGTTTTGGAGCTTCTGGGGCTGGCGCTACCGGACGAGATGACCGGGCGCTCCTTGATCGAAGCCGCCGGCGCCAAACCCGCCGCGGCCCAATAGGGTAGGCCGGTGGACATGAATATCAATAAAATTCAATGCATTAATGGGATCCGGGCTTTTGTCGCCGCAATGTTGTTGGCGACCGTCTGGGTGGTTCCGGCGGTGGCGGCATCCGACAAGGCCCCCGACGGCAAGGACGCCAGCAAACGCCTCGAAGAGGTCAAGCGCGCCCTCGGCGAAGGCCGCGAAAAGGCGCGGCAACTGAAGAACAAAGCCCAGGCCATCGAACGGGACTTGGCGACGCTGCGCCGCGACATGGTCGCCGCCGCCCACATCATCCAGGAACAGGAACGCCGGGCGACGGGGCTAGTCAAGGCGCTGGTCAAATTGAAGGCCGAGGAACAGGCCAAGTTGGCCCGGCTCGCCGCCCGGCGCGTGCAACTGGCCGGTATCCTGGTTGCCCTGCAGCGGGTTGCCCGCTATCCGCCGGAAGCCCTGATAGCCCAGCCTATGCCCCCCGCCGATACGGTGCGCAGCGCTATTCTGCTGCGCGCCGTGGTGCCTGAAATCGAGAACCGGGCGCACCGCCTGCGCGACGACCTCGAGGGCCTGTCCCAGGCGCGGCACGAGATGGCGAAAAAAAAGACCCAACTGGCAAATATCACCGCCGGCCTGGAAAGCGAGCACCAGCGATTGGCGGTGTTGTTCGGTCAGAATACCGCGCTCAAGCACCGGACATTGGCTGAAAGGCGGACCGAGGCCCGCCGCTTGAAGTCCTTGGCCGGCAAGGCGGCGACCCTGCGTGAGCTATTGAACCGTTTGAGCAAGTCGCCCCGGATCGCGCCCCGGCGGCAACGTCCCGAGGCCGAAAGAAGGCCACCCCCCGAAACCGGCGCAACCGTGGCCGGGCTGCCGGCCGGGCTGACGGGGGCACCGATCAGCGGCCAGCGCGGGAAACTGCCGCCACCCGCGGTCGGGCGTATCGTCGGCCGGTATGGTCAAACGACACGGACGGGCCTAACCAAGAAGGGCATTTCCCTGCAAACGGCCTCCGGGGCCCAGGTCGTGGCCCCTTATGAAGGGCGCGTCGTTTATGCCGGTATATTCCGTGGATATGGGGAACTCTTGATCATTGAACACGGCGAGGGATATCATAGCCTTCTTTCCGGCCTGGCCCGGATCGACGGCACGATGGGCCAGTGGGTTGTGGCCGGTGAACCCGTCGGCGTCATGGGCCGTCCCGATAACGCAAAACCGGTCCTCTACGTCGAACTCAGGCGCAATGGTCAGCCGATCAACCCGTTACCGTGGCTGTCGGCGCAAAGATAAGGAAAGCGAATGAAAACACGGATATTACTGGCGGCGAGCGCTGTCGCTCTTTTGGTCTTTCCGGCCCAGGCCGCCGAGACAAAGAAAAACGATGCCGATACCTATCGGCTGCTGAACCTTTTCGGCGACGTTTTCGAGCGCGTCAGGTCCGATTACGTGGAAGCGCCGACGGACCAGCAAATGATCGAGGCCGCGATCACCGGCATGCTGTCGGCGCTGGACCCCCATTCGTCTTACCTTAATGCCAAGAGTTTCCGCGACATGCAGGTCAATACCCGGGGCGAGTTCGGCGGCCTCGGTATCCGCGTCACCATGGAAGGCGGTTACGTCAAGGTGATCTCGCCGATCGACGACACGCCGGCGTTTCGCGCCGGGATCAAGCCCAGCGATCTGATTTCGCACCTGGACGGCGAAAGCGTCCAGGGCCTGACCCTTAATCAGGCGGTCGAAAAGATGCGGGGCAAGGTCGGCAAGGACATCAAGCTGACCATCCTCCGCGAAGGCATGAAATCCTTCGACGTCACCATCACCCGGGCGGTGATCAAGATTACCTCGGTGCGTTCGAAGGTGGAAGAAAAAGTCGGCTACATCCGGATTACGTCGTTCAACGAGCAGACGGAAAAGGGCCTGAAGAAGGAAATGGCCAAGATCAAGGAGGAGATCGGCAGCGACCTTCAGGGGATCGTCCTCGATTTGCGTAACAATCCCGGCGGGCTTTTGGATCAGGCCATCGCCGTCGCCGACGCCTTCCTGGACAAGGGCGAAATCGTTTCGACCCGGTCCCGCCGGCCCGAGGACACGCAACGCTTCAACGCCAAGCCCGGCGACCTGAGCGGTCAACTGCCGATAGTGGTGTTGATTAACGGCGGCTCGGCCTCGGCTTCGGAAATCGTCGCCGGCGCCCTTCAGGACCACCGCCGCGCCGTTATTCTCGGCACCAAGTCCTTCGGCAAGGGCTCGGTACAGACGATCATGCCGTTGCCGGGGCACGGCGCCATGCGCCTGACCACGGCGCGGTATTACACGCCATCCGGGCGTTCCATCCAGGCCAAGGGAATCGAGCCCGACATCAAGGTCGAACAGGCCCGCATCGAAAGCATTGAGACGCTGAAACGGCGCCGCGAATCTGATTTCCGCAACGCCCTCGATAGCGGTGACAAAAAGGGCAACGGCAAAAAACCGGATGCCAAGCCGCAGGCCGGGAAATCCAAAACCGGCGCCGAGGACGAAAAGCCGGCGGACAAGCAGGATTATCAACTCTCCCGTGCCCTGGATCTTTTGCGCGGTTTGGCGCTGTTATCGGGTAAAATGGTAACGACGACCAATTAACCAGGCGGCCGGGCGTTTATACGCCTGAGGCGGCCCAAACCACCCCGGGGAGAATGAATGGACAGCCAAAGGGGTGAGAACGTGAAGATTACGAAACTGCCGAAACTGCCGGGCCTTCCGAGGTTCCGAAGGTGTTGAAGCTGACGTCCCTGTTCAAGAAGAAGACGGACATCGACGACGACGAACTCGACGACTCCGACGAGGACGCCGGGGACGCAGAGGACACCGGGGGCGCCAGTGACGCGCCGCCGTCCGATGATGCCGATGACGACGATGACGACCTCGACAAAAAAGATCGACGCAAACCCCTGATGATCGCCGCCGCCGGGGCTTTGGTGCTGTTCGCCGGTATCGCCGGCGGCGCCGGGTGGTGGTATTTCAGCGGCGACGAGGCCGGCTCGGCGAAGACGGCGGCCGAAACCACCGTCAAGACGCGCGATCCTTCCAAGGGGCCGATGGTGGGAATGCCGATGCCGCCCAAACCCGGCACCCTCAACGCCTTTTTGAACCCACACTCCGGTTCGGCCAAAAAACCGGGGACGATGGCGGCCCCTCCCCGGGCCCCGGGAGCCCCTCTCAGCCCACCCCCCGGAGGAACGGCGGCGACCTCCACGGAGCCTTCCTATGCCCGCACGTCGGGCGATATCGGCGGCCGTTTCGGCGGACGGGCTAATCCGCTTGGTGGATCCCTCAACGCCATTGGCGGCTCGGCCCAGGAAAAGGGCACCGGCCTTACTATCCCGGCGGTGACGTCGGTCACCCTGCGGACCATCCCCAATTACAGCCCCCCCGGCACCCCCTTGGGCCCGACGCCCGACGTCCGCCTGATCGAGAAAAAGGAAGGCTTGCCCGGCCCCCTGCCCATCGTCGGCAAGGACGGCACCGAGCCCTGGCAGGCCTATGCCCGCCCCGATGAGGCCGAAGAACCCGGACTCCGTGTCGCCATCGTCATCACCGGCTTAGGGCTCAGCCGGGCGGCGACCATGTCCGCCATCAACAAGCTGCCGCCGCAGGTCACCTTGGCGCTCGACCCCTACGCCAACGATCTCAGCGATTGGCTGGTGCGCTCCCGACTGGTCGGCCACGAGGTCATGGTGACCCTGCCCATGGAAAGCGAGCGCTTTCCCATCCACGACGCCGGCCCTTATTCGATGAATACCAGCCTCAAGGTGGAGGAAAACATCAAACGCCTGGAGTTGGTGTTGAGCCAGTTCAGCGGCTATTTCGGCGTCGCGACGGTGATGGGGTCGAGGTTCGGCACCTCGGCAAAGCTGCTCGAGCCCGTTCTCGAGGTTTTGAAGGACCGCGGCCTGATGCTGCTTGTCACCGGCCCCCAGAAGGACCTTTTGGCGCCCAAAATCGCCGCCAAGATCGGCCTGCCGCGGGTCGTCAGCGACCTGACCCTCGACGATGAGCCGTCACGCTCCGAGATCGAGATCAAGCTGATGCGGTTGGAGGAAATTATCCGCGAAAGCAAGTTCGCCGTCGCCGTCGCCCGGCCCTATCCGGCCACCATCGCCCGATTGTCGGCCTGGATCAAGAAGTTGGAGGGTAAAAAGATTACCCTGGTTCCGGTTTCGGCATTGGCCACCACAAAGGCCCTGGAGTAATAGGGAACCCCATGAACGGCGAAAAACCGAAGAAGGCGGCCGACCTTCCCTTTCGGCCGGGGGTCGGCGCAATGCTGTTCAACGGCGAGGGAGAGGTTTTCGTCGGCCGGCGTTTTGGCCCCCGGGGCAGCCCACATCGCGGCCCCCGGGGCGCCTACGTCTGGCAAATGCCGCAAGGCGGCATCGATGACGGGGAAACCCCGGCCATGGCGGTGATGCGCGAGCTGGCGGAGGAAACCGGCACTGACAAGGCCGACATCATCGCCGAAACAAAAGGATGGCTGACCTACGACCTGCCCGATGACCTTATGGGCGTGTCGTGGGGCGGCAGGTACCGGGGCCAGACGCAGAAATGGTTTGCGCTCCGGTTCACCGGCGTCGATGCCGATTTCGACCTCAACGCCGACGGCAAGCCGGAATTCACCGATTGGAAGTGGGTCGCCATGGCAGAACTGCCGAGGCTGGTGGTCCCGTTCAAGCGGCGGCTTTACGACGAAATCCTGGCCGAGTTCCAAGACCTGGCGAAACCGAAAGCGACCGGAGCATGACAGGTTTTCGTTTTGGCGACCTCCCGTTGCGGGCCAAAGCCTCCTATGTGGCCCACGCATTCAAGGCGGCTGCCAAACAGCACCACAGGTGGATGAGGCCGCTTCTGTCCCGTTACATCGACTCCGAAGGGGTGATCTTGGACATCGGCGGCCATGCGGGGCAATACGCCAAGCTTTTTGCCCGTATGGCCAGGCATGGCCAGGTCTATTCCTTCGAGCCCGGCAGCTATGCCTGCTCGATCCTTCGCCTCGCCGTCAGGATCAACGGTTTTTCCAATATCCACTTGGTGGCCAAGGGATTGAGCGATCAACCCGGAAGCCAGGTTCTCAATACCCCGCTCAAGGACAACGGCACTTTCAGGTACGGCTTGGCGCATATGAGCGAGATGGATCGGGCGGGCCCGTATCACCAAGAAGAGGTGCCGGTCACCACCATCGACCGTTTTGCCGCCGACGAAGGCCTCCAGCGCCTGGATTTCATCAAGATGGACGTCCAAGGGTGGGAAATGCGTATCTTCGAGGGCGGCGCCGAAACCATTACCCGCTATCGTCCGGTCATGGTAGTCGAACTCGTCCATGAGCAATTGTCGCAAATCGGCGACAGCCTGCAAGCCGCTTGGGAACTTCTCGAATCATGGGGATACCGGGCCGCCATTTGCATTGACGGAAAGGACCTGACGCCACTTGAGGCGCCTCGGGACGGCGATATTTTTTGGCTGCCGGATTAGGACCTGTCCTGATGCCCATTGCCGGGCCGTGAGCGGACTTTCGGTTTTTCGTCCCGGCCCCTTGACAAGCCCCGTGGACGGGCTTATATTTTTGTTGTTCTGTTTTCGTTCTTACTATCAATACCGCTCTTTGACATGGTGAATAGCTATAACTCACGCCCCGGCGGCGCCGGAGGACGGCCGCGTTCTTTTGCGTCTGCACATTCCGGCGGCCCCGCGACCTCCCCACTGAGGCTCCCAAGTTTGACCGCCTTTTGCGGCCGCCAAACAGTTTTAAAAACCACCCGTACCCGACCCTCCCCCGGTTACCAATAGGCTACCCAATGATTACCGAATGACTACCCGATGCTTACCGTTTGCACACCGAATGCCGACCGATGCCCACCCCAGGATTCCGGGACGGAAAGGGTTTTATTTAAACTCAAGGACTTGCGGGTTTCAGGGCGGCAGGCGGCGGCGCCTACACCGGCCGGCGATCCCTGAGCGCCTCCCTGAACGCGCCGTCGTCCAGGAGGTCCAGCGGGCCGTTTCCGTCTGGCCAACGGAGCAACCTGTTCTTTCTTGCCCGTTGAAAATGACCAATAGGATAGACGAAATTCCCGACCGAATTGGTTTCGGCATGTAAACGGCCCTTATTATCCTCATCCTGGGTGGCCTGTTGGCCTTCGCCGTCGGCGTCAGCGCCTAGGTGTGGTGGCAGTTGGAGGATGTGGAATTGGGCGTTCACGGAACCATAGCCTTGATTTTGGGCATTGTGTTCACCTTGGCGACGGGGCTGGGCCAGATACGGTTGATGGTTTACAGCCGCAAACGCGGACACGACGATAACCTTCGGTAAATGCGGTCACGGCGGGGTTTACGGCGCCCCTTGCATCGGTGCCGGCGATCCCCCATTCTCCGCCGATGAACGAAAAAGCGTTGAAATCGGCCCTAGTTACCGGTGCCGGGCGGCGGATCGGCCGCGCCGTGGCCTTGGACTTGGCGGCTGCCGGCTGGACGGTGGCGGTCCATTACAACCGTTCGGAGGCCGAAGCCCGGGCGGTGGCCGATGAAATTTCCGCCAATGGCTTCAAGGCGGCGACCGTCCAGGCGGACCTCGCCGTCGAAGAAGAAGCGGCCGGGCTGATCGACCGGGCAACGGCGGAAATCGGCCCTTTGGGGTGTCTCGTCAACAATGCCTCGGTGTTCGAGAAAGACACCCCCCAGACAGTGACCAAGGAATCCTGGGAAACCCACATGCAGGTGAACTTGCGCGCTCCGTTTCAGCTCACCCAGGCTTTTGCCGCCGCTCTGCCGGACGGCGTCGAAGGCAACGTCATCAACCTGATCGACCAACGGGTATGGAACGTGACGCTGTATTTCACCTCCTATACGGTCAGCAAGGTGGCGCTTTGGGGGTTGACGCAAAACCTGGCGCTGGCACTGGCGCCGGCGATCCGGGTCAACGCCATCGGCCCCGGGCCGACCCTTTCCAGCATTCACCAGACGAAAGAACAGTTCGAACGCCAATGGTTGGCATTGCCATTCAAACGCCAGGTGTTGCTGGAAGAAATCTGCCGGGCCGTGCAATTCCTTCTTGACGCCCCGTCCATTACCGGGCAGATGATCGTCCTTGACGGCGGTCAGCATCTCGGCTGGGCGCCGGGAAAGTCGGAGGGAAAATTCTCCGAATGAATTGAAATTAAAGAAAAATAAAGCCCAAAGAAGGCTTTCAACTCGAGCCGGGTCAGACCGGAAATAGTCGGAAAAATAAAATGACGCAAAGCCATATAAAACTCGTAAAACCGAACCGCATCGCCGATGCCAAACACGCGCTGCGCCATGTGTTCATCCGCGATCTGATGTTGCCGTGTTCCATCGGCATCCATCACCATGAAAAAATCACCGAACAGCGGGTTCGCATTAATCTTGATTTGGCGGTGCTGGAAGGCGACCGGCCGATCGACGATGACATCCGTAACGTCATTTGTTATGAGCATCTGGCCAGGGGTATCGAAGAGATCGTCGGACGCGGCCACGTCAATCTTGTCGAAACGCTGGCCGAAAATATTGCCACCATGTGTCTCGAAGACGGCCGGGTAAAGTCGGCGCGGGTCCGAGTCGAGAAATTAGATATAATCGACGATGCAGAAAGCGTCGGAGTGGAAATCGAAAGGTTTAATTCTAAAGTATAAATTCGTTTTTTAAATAGCCTTACTGACGATTCCGAAACAGCCATTTGCTGTTAACCGAACCACAAGTTTTACACAGGCCGTTCAATTGTGTCGGTTTGTGTCTGCTTTATATCAAATTTTAAATTTGAACTTTTGATTCACTCCCGGATATTAAAAAAATTATTTGAATCAATAGGTTAAATTATTGCCTAAAAATTAGGTAATTTAGAAAAAATCTCATTATGTTTAAGGGCATGCGATCGGGAGAAAGGCTTTTCAACAACGTTATCCACAGGTTTCGTGGATAGATGGGGAGCTTTAAAATCAGATCTTAGCCGAAAATAATATAATCCCGCCCCTGACCTCAATCGAAGTTTTCGTAGTGCATACCCGGGTATGACTGAACGGCAAAAACCGACACCCAAAGCGGCCAAATTTTCTTCCGCCGGGGTCCCCGCCGCCGGCGCAACGGTGATCGATGGGTATCTTAAGACCCTGCCCAGCGCGCCCGGGGTCTATCGGATGATCAACACCAAAGGCGACGTGCTTTATGTCGGCAAGGCGAAGAACCTGAAAAAAAGGGTTGCCAGCTACACACGCCCCGACCGGCAACCGAACCGCACCCGGCGCATGATCGCCGAAACCGCCTCCATGGAATTTGTCACCACCCATACCGAGGCCGAGGCGCTGTTGTTGGAAGCCAATCTCATCAAGCGCTATCGGCCACGCTATAACATCCTTTTGCGCGACGACAAATCCTTTCCGTCGATCCTGTTGACCGGCGAACATGCTTTCCCACAGGTCCTGAAGCACCGTGGCGCTGAGAGCCGCAAAGGGGACTATTACGGCCCCTTCGCCTCCGTATGGGCCGTCAACGAGGCCCTGGCAACCCTGCAACGGGCTTTTTTGCTGCGTTCTTGCACCGACACCGTGTTCGCCAACCGCACCCGGCCCTGCCTTTTGCATCAGATCAAGCGCTGTTCGGCGCCTTGCGTCGGGCGAATCAGTGAAGCCGAATACGGGGCCTCGGTCGAGCATGCCCGGGCCTTCCTGGCCGGCGGTTCGCAGAAAATCCAACGCCATTTCGCCCGCCTGATGCAGGACGCCAGCGACGCTGAGGAATACGAAAAAGCGGCCGGTTATCGGGACCGCATTAGGGCGTTGACGCGCATCCAGGCGCACCAGGACATCAACCTCAAGGGCGTCGGCGATGCCGACGTCATCGGCGCCCACCAAGCTGGGGGCCAGACCTGCATCCAGGTGTTTTTCTTCCGCGCTGGGGCCAACTTCGGTAACTGCGCCT
>Ga0208113_1001584_pt1 | contig 10712 bp, 10 predicted proteins | sample Knorr_S7_td_NADW_FD_185598 | JGI IMG/M metagenome (GOLD analysis project Ga0208113, IMG submission 185598) | Marine microbial communities from Southern Atlantic Ocean transect - Knorr_S7_td_NADW_ad_2505m_LV_A (SPAdes) (version 2) | ecosystem: Environmental > Aquatic > Marine > Oceanic | place...
GTTGTTGTTGGTGTAAATAAGTATCTTCCTGACACAAAAGAAGAAGTTGATATCTTGAATATAGATAATACAAAAGTAAGAAAAGAACAAATTAAAAAACTGTCAGCAATAAGAAAAAAAAGAAACACAAAAAAGGTATTAGCTTCATTGGAAACATTAATTAATGCTGCAAAAAAATCTCCAAATCAAACTAATTTGTTAAAATACGCTATTGATGCCGCTAGAAACAGAGCTTCTGTAGGAGAAATTTCTGATGCACTAGAAACTGTATTTAGTAGACATAGGGCTATAATAAGAAGTGTATCAGGTGTTTATAGTTCTGCATTTGAAGGAAAAGAAGGTTTAAAAAATATTAAATTACAAATAAAAAAATTTGTATTAAAATTTGGTAGAAGACCAAGAATGTTAGTTGTTAAATTGGGTCAAGATGGTCACGATAGAGGTGCAAAAATTATCGCTACTTCTTTTGCTGATATTGGTTTTGATGTTGATATAGGTCCATTATTTCAAACACCGGAAGAAGCAGCTAAACTAGCATTAGAGAATGACGTTCACGTTATTGGAGTATCAAGTCAGGCAGCTGGACATAAAACATTAGTACCAGAATTATTAAAAAGTTTAAAAAAACAGGGTAATAAGGATACTCTTGTTGTATGTGGCGGTGTTATTCCTCCTCAAGATTATAAATTTTTAAAAGATAAAGGAGTTGCAGCAATTTATGGTCCTGGTACAAATATTCCAAAAGCAGCAGATGATATAATTCAATTGATAGAGAAAAAGAAAAATATTGCAGCTTAAATTTTTTTTTAATCTTTTTTTTAATAATTTATAAAATGGTTGATAATTTATATAAAAAAATATTGTTATCGGATAGATTGGCTCTTTCAAAAGCAATTACATTAATAGAGTCAACAAAATTAAAAGATAAAGACAAGTCAGAAAAATTAATAAAAAAATTATATAAAAAATCAGGTAAATCATTAAGAATTGGAGTTTCAGGGCCACCTGGTGTTGGAAAATCTACTTTTATTGAAACCTTAGGAATATTTTTAACTAATAAAAATTATAAAGTAGCAGTTTTAGCTATTGATCCATCATCTAAAAGGAGTGGGGGATCTATTTTAGGGGATAAAACAAGAATGCCAGAGCTGTCAGTAAAAAAAAACGCATTTATTAGACCCTCACCTAGCGGAGGAGAGCTTGGAGGGGTTGCGAGAAGAACTAGGGAAAGTATGATTTTAGTTGAAGCTGCTGGATATGAAATAATACTTATTGAAACTGTAGGTGTCGGTCAATCTGAAACAGAAGTTGCTGAAATGGTTGATATATTTTTGGTTTTACTTCAACCATCATCAGGAGATGAATTACAAGGCATCAAAAAAGGTATAATAGAAATGGCCGATTTATTAGTTGTTAATAAAGAAGATGAATTTAAAGAGGAAGCTGTAAGAACGGTTACTGATTATAAAAACGCTATAAATTTATCAAAAAAAAATAAGAATTTATTTAATACCAAAGTAGTAAAATGCTCTTCCTTAAATAAAGCAGGTATAGATGAAATATGGAAAATAATTCTTAATTTTAAGTCTTTAGGAAATAAAAAAGGTTGGATAAAGAAAAAAAGATCAGAACAACTAATAAAATGGATGTGGGATGATCTGCAAAAAAGTCTATTTGAGAAGATTAAAGATAATAAAAAATTAGTTTCGGAGTTTAATAAATTACAAAAAAAAGTATCTAAGAATATAATTTCTCCAACAGAAGCTTCTAAAAAAATCTTGCATCATTACATAAAAAATAATAAAAGTTAATTTAATTAATTTTTTTTATAAAAAAATGACAAAACAATGTGAACTAACCGGCAGAAAAGTTTCTCGTGGCAATAATGTGAGTCATGCTCATAACAAAACTAAAAGAAGCTTTATGCCTAATTTACAGAGAAAAAATATTTATTCAGATATTCTTAATCAAATGGTAAGATTAAAAATATCAACGAAAGCTATGAAATCCATAGAATTTGCAGGAGGCTTTGATAAATATATTGTTTCAATACCTAATAATAAATTATCAGGTAAGGCATTAAAATTAAAAAAAACTATAAAACAAAAAATAAATAAATCCCCAAAAGTTGAAAAAAAAATATCAAAAAAAAAATAATAAAAACTTATTTTTTTGTATCAAATAATTCTAGAAAGTTTTTTATCATTGCCCCTCCAAGTTGATCAGGGTCATTAATTGTGACAGCTTTTTTATAATATTTATTTACATTGTGACCAATACCAATAGCGATTATTTCAACATTTGTTTTATTTTCTATAAATTTTATTATTTTTTTTAAATGCTTTTCGAGATAATTAGATGAATTAGTAGAAATTGTTGAATCATCTACTGGCGCACCATCAGAAATTACCATCAAAATTTTTCTTTCTTCGTTTCTTTTCCAAATCCTAGTTAAAGCCCAAAGTAACGATTCTCCATCAATATTTTCTTTTAACAGGCCATCTTTTAACATTAATGCAAAATTGTGATCAATTTTTTTTAAAGTATCTTCTGGTGTTTTGTAAATTATATGCATCAAATCATTTAATCTTCCAGGTTTTTTAGGCATATCATTTGCTATCCAATTTTCTCTTGATTTTCCACCTTTCCATTCTTTTGTCGTAAATCCAAGTACTTCAACCTTGACTGAGCATTTTTCAAGTATTTTACTAATAATTTTTGAGCATATTGCAGCTGTTTGAATAGGTTTACCGCGCATTGAACCTGAATTATCAATTAAAAGGGTAACAATGGTATCTTTAATTTTTTTCTCTTCAAAATTTTTATAAATTTTTTTAAAATTATAATTTGCAATTATTTTTGATAATTTTGAATTATTAATTTTTCCGTCTTCTAAGTCAAAATTCCAAAAACTTTTATTAATAACCAATAATTTATTTTGCAATTTTTTTGCTAATCTTTTTATAGTTAAGAACGTATCTTTAGATTCTTTTAATAATTGATTATGTAATTGAAGTAATTCGTTTTTTTTGCAATATTCTTCAGCTTTAATTATTTTATCAAATTTATTTGTATATATTTTATATTTTAAGTCTTCATTTATTTTAGAAATAGCATTATTTAAAAACTCATTTTTTTTTAAATTTTTTTTCTTTTGTATTTTTTGTTTTAAATTTTTTTCTTTATAATCAATTTCTTTATCGAAAAAAAAACTACTATTTACTTTTTCTAATTCTTCTTCCTTATTTTTTTTACTATAAGTTTTTTTCTTGTCTAATTTTTTTTTTTGTTTTTCAAGATCTTTTTTTTTTTCACAAAACTTTTTAATCTTTTTAATTATTTCTAAAGATTGTTCAGAAAATTTTGCTTGGTCATTAAGTTCTTTTTTTATTTCAATTAGATTTTCTATTATTAATGGTATTATAATTGGCTTCCATAGTTTTATAAATGAAAGTGTATTTTTTGGAAGTTTTTCTTTTAAAAAATATTCAGACGACAGCAATTTTATTGCTCGAGTTATTTGTGAATTATTTCTTTTTTTTATTTTATTAAATTGATTTTTTTTACAAAAAAACTCTATCCTTGTCCTTAAATTTGATGCAATTCCTTTCATATAAATTGAACCTAGAGTTATTATTCTTGTTTCTTCTAAAGCATCAAAAAGTTCTCCACTTACGATATCTTTTGGTTTAAATTTTTTGTATATTGTGTCATTGTGGTATTTTAGGTTTAAAGCTAAAAAATCCGCAACTCCTCTATAATTTTTTACATCAATTTTTTTTTTTAATAAATTGCTATCTGGTAAAAAAACTTTATTTCCTTCAATTTTTGTAATTTTATTATTAAAGGAAAAAATTAAATTTTTTTTTTCTGAGATTGATTTAATAGTTGCAGTAATGGATTTATTTATATTTGTCACTTTTTGTAAATTTAGTTTTTTATAAGACTATGTTTTTTTAAAATTATTTAATTCACTCTCAGGCAAATCTATATTGAAAACTCTTTGGAAATATTCTGCAACTATAGGTTTTTCTGTTTCGTCGCATCTATTTAAAAAAGATATTTTAAAGGAAAAAATTAAATCGTTAAAAATTTTGTAATTTTCTGCCCAATTAATTATTGTTCTAGGAGATAGTACTGTTGTTAAATCTCCTTGAATAAAACCTTTTCTTATTAATCCGGCTAATACAATCATTAATTTTACTTTATCAGTCGCACCTTTATTTCCAGACATCTTTATTTTATTTAAAACAATTTTAGCTTCTGTGTCAGGAGACAAATAATTTAATACAGAAATAATGTTCCATCTATCAATTTGACCTTGGTTGATTTGATTAGTTCCAGGATATATTCCAAGATTGTCTGATTGACCGACAGTATTAGAAGTAGCAAACAATCTAAAAGCAGGATGTGGATCTATAATTTCATTATTATCTAATAATGTGAATTTTCCATCAGATTCTAATATCCTTTGAATTACAAACATAACATCTGGCTTTCCTGCATCATATTCATCAAAAACAAGTGCAGTTGGTCTTTTTATTGCCCATGGCAACATTCCATCTTTATATTCTGTGATTTGTTTCCCTTTTTTAATAGTTATAATATCTTTACCAACTAAGTCACCTCGAGTGATATGACTATCAAGATTAATTCTTACACATGGCCAGTTTAATCTAGCTGCAATTTGCTCGATATGCGTTGTTTTTCCAGTACCGTGATATCCTTGTATCAAAACTCTCTTGTTTTGAGAAAATCCAGTTAAAATTGATATTGTTGTATCATTATCAAAATAATAATCTTCGTCTATTTTTGGCACTAAAGAGGATTTTTTACTAAATGCAGGAATCCTAATATCTGTTTTAGTCCCAAATACCTGTTTTGAAGATATTTTTATATCTGGAAGACACGATAATGATTCTGTTAAAAGGTTATCCATAATTTATTAATTTAATTTTGTAATTAACTGTTTTTTTATTTCTTCAAAAGCTTTATTTATTTTTTTTAATTTTTCTTCATATTTTTTATTACCTTTATTTACATCAGGATGGTATTTTTTTACTAATTTTTTATATTTATTTTCTACTAACTTAATATTTATATTTTCATTATTTATGTTTAAAATTTTTAGAGCATTTTTTAATAGTGAGTTATTTTTATTAATTTTATGTTGATTTTTTTTTTTCTTAAAAAAATCAAAGTAATTAGAAAATATTTTTTCGAAATCTTTAAATTTCCTACTTGCTGTCGAAAAATTCCAAGTTGGTCGCCATCCAATAGTATCTAATTGAATATGCTTTTCAATTTCTTTTTGCGTCATATCTTTACAATAATCCCATTCCTTATTGTAAGATTTTATGTGTTCTTCACAAAACCAAATATAATTTCTTATCTCATTTTTGGACTTTGGAGCTTTATAAATACCTGGGTTTAAGCAGTCTTTTTTATAACACTTTCTTTTAAAGGTAAATTTTTGTTTCTCAAATAAACTTTTTTTTTTCATAATTAATATTATGTACAATAAAGAACCTAAATGACAAGTTTTGATGTAAAGAAAGAAAAAATTGAATTGTTAATTGAGGAAAAGATTAAAAAAAATTTTCCTAATTCAAATTTTTTAATTGAAAATACTTCTAGTAAGCATAAAAAGCATAAACAAAATATACACGGTGATGAAACTCATTTTATAATAAATTTAAAAAGCAAAAAATTTTTTAAATTATCTAAACTAGAAAGACAAAAGTATTTTATAAATATACTTGGTGAAGAGATAATTAATAAAGTTCATTCTATTTCATTTAAATTAACTGCACCAAATGAAAAAAATATTTAGTTAATTAACGGAATGACCCTCACAAGTTCAATGTGATTTTTTCTTACATTGATTATTTCAAATCTAAACCCGTAAAAACTAAATATTTTTCCTGGTTCTGGTATAGTTTTTATTTCATGAAAAATTAAGCCTGCTAAGGTTGAAGCATTTTTGTCTGGTAAATTCCAACCAAATTCTCTATTCATATCTCTAATTGTAACATTTCCACTAATAGTGTATTTTCCATCTTTTGATTTTTTAGCACCCTTTATTTTTATATCATGCTCATCTTCTATATCTCCTACAATTTCTTCAATTATATCTTCTAAAGTTACGATCCCCATTAATGCGCCATATTCATCTACTACAAAGGCCAAATGTCTTTGTTTTTTTTTAAATTCTTGTAATTGGTCTAGAACTGATGTTGTTTCTGGAATAAACCAAGCATTTTTTGCTATTAATTTTAAATCTAGTTTTTTTTTCTTGTTTATATTTTTTAGAACATCTTTAACGTTTATAATACCTAGAATTTTATCTGAATTCTTATCGTACAAAGGCAATCTAGTAAATTGGCTATTTAAAATTTTTTTTATATTTTTATTTATTGATTCATTAACGTAAATTACTTCGATATTTTTTCTATGAGTCATAATTTCCTTTACCTGCAGGTCATCTAAATCAAGTATTCCTTGAAGCATATCTTTTTCTTGAGTTGACCCCTCACTTTTTGCATGTAAATCTATAGTACCTCTTAACTCATCTTCACTAGTACTAATGTCAGTACTTATTTCAAATTTAAATAATTTTAAAATTATACGGGTAAAAAAATTTATTAAATAAGTAAACGGAGATAAAATTGTAACTAAAAATTTTATAAATGGTGCAAATAAAAGAGCAAATTTATCCGCTTTATTAATTGCAATTGTTTTTGGTAAAACTTCTCCAAAAATTAATATTAATAATGTCATAACAATAGTTGAATACAGAATACCTTTCTGATTATCTCCCAACAAACTAATAAAAAAACTTGTGGCAATAGCCGTTGCTAATGTGTTAACTAAATTATTACCTAGTAAAAGTGTTCCAATTAATCTTTCTTTCTTATTTTTTAAAAAATTAACTATTTTGGCTCTTAAATTATTTTCTTTTTCTAATTGATACATTTTTGGTCTAGATGCTGCTGTTAAAGCTGTCTCAGAACCAGAAAAAAATGCTGATATAATAAGTAAAAAAATAATGACAAGAATTAGTGTTATTGTATAAAAATCCATTTTTTTTAGAGATCTATTAATGACATATTAATTGATTTTTTGATTGAGTTTACATCCACCTTGTTATAAACAAATGTTTTGCCAATTTTTTTGCATAGGATAAAATTTAATTTTCCATTAAGAACTTTTTTGTCATACATCATATGTTTAATTATATCATTCGTTCTTATTTGAAAATTTCTCACAAAATATAAATCAGTTGGTAAACCTAAGGTAATAAATAATTTTTTTATCTCCTCACAATCATATAGTGGTAAGAAACCTAAAATTTGCGAAAGTTTACTAGCCATGCATATTCCAATAGACACAGCTTCACCATGAAGTAATTTTTTAGAATAGTTACAACATTTTTCTAAGGCATGGGCGTACGTATGACCTAAATTTAGAAGCGCTCTTTGATTTTTAACATCTTTTTCGTCTTTGGTTACTAAACTAGCCTTAATAAACACACTTTTTTTTACCACTTTTTGTAAAATATTTGGATCATTAATTTTATAAATCTTATCAAAGTTAAATTTTACCTTTAACCAAAAAAAGAATTCTCTATCGGACAAAATGCTATATTTAATTACTTCAGCATATCCTGATAAAATTTCTCTTTTTGGTAATGTTAATAAGAAATCTATATCACAAACTACTAGTTTGGGCTGATAAAATGTTCCCACTAAATTTTTTCCATGTATAGTATTTACCCCAGTTTTTCCACCTACAGAACTATCAACTTGTGCAAGTAAAGTTGTTGGAAAATGTATTAAACGCACTCCTCTAAGCACAGTACTTGCAACAAAACCTGAAATATCTCCAATTACTCCCCCACCGAGAGTAAATATAGCATCAGTTCTTGAAATATTTTTTTTTAAAAGAAAATTAAGGATTTGTGCAACTGTTTTTAATTGTTTAGATTTTTCACCAGGTTTTATTATTATTATTTCAACAATAAAATTGTTTGGAATAGATTTCAAAAAGTTTTTTAAATGTAATTTTTTTATAATGTTATCAGTTATTATAAAAATTCTTTTTGCTCCATAGATGGTTGAAAAAATTTCCTTTCTTTTACGTTTAAGTAAATTTTTACCAATTATTACGTTATAACTTTTTTCTTTTAAAGAAACTTTAACTAAATCAATTTTATTCAATTGTTTTCCTTAAAATCATAAATTTATTATTTTGTTTAATTTTTTTATAATATTATTGCATATAACTCTTGGTGTATTATTTAAATTAACAGTTATATTTGCTTTTGAATAAATCGGATATCTTTTTTTTATAAGTTTTTTTAAATTAAATCTCAAATCATTTTTGTTTTTAATCAACGGTCTATGATTAGACTTTTTACATCTATCATATATAGTTTTAAAACTAGGTTTCAACCAAATTGATATCGTTTTTTTTAAAATTTGTTTTTGCAAATTTTTATTCAAGAAAACTCCTCCACCAAGTGAAATTACAAACGATGACTTATAACAAAGAATTTTTGATACAATTTTTTCTTCTTTGCGTCTAAAATATTTTTCACCATATTTATCAAAAATTTTTGTTATTTTAAGCCCACACTTTTTTTCTATTAAAATATCGGTATCAATAAAATTAAATTTTAACATTTTAGATAAAATCTTTCCTATTGTTGATTTACCACTTCCCATCATTCCTATTAAAACAATCTTTTTTTTCATAATTTAAACAACATTTTTTCTTTTTTGATAAAATTTACTTTAAGGTAATATTTAAGTAATTAATTATATATATATAATGTTTAGAAATCGTAAAAAAAACTTTTTTGAAAAAAAATTAAATATTTTCTTATTATTCATCGTTTTAATTCTTAGTGCTTTATTTTTTTTCTTAGAGTGGTTTGTTCCAATACCTAAGACAAAAATTGAAAAAATTATTGAAATAGAACAATATAAAAAATAATTTATTTCTTTAAGAGCAAATTTAAATGAAAATTATTCAAAATCTTCTTTTAATTTTTACTTTTTTCTTTATTACAACTGATCTTTTCGCAGGTTTAGGAAACACCAACTGGGGTACGTGGGGGATTAAAAGAGATATAGAGGTTAACGAAATTGAAGTAATTGAAGCTGAAGAAAAGAAAGATGAAAACAATAATAAATTTAAGGTAATAGAATTAGAGGATATTGATGCAAATACCGTTGGAACCATAACTGAGGATGAAGGTGGCCTAGGTTATGATATGTGGTCTGGCTCAGAAAGAAATATAATTCAAAATTATTTAAAAAATTTACCAATTAACAAAGAATCTGATACAGCAATCGAATTAATTAAAAAACTTCTTTTGTCAAATGCAAAAGTTCCAAAATCTAACGGTGAGATAGATTTAATCTTAATAAGAATTAATAAATTAATTGAATTAGGTGATTTTGATAATGCAAAGTCATTAATAGATTTAGTAAATAAAAAAGATAATGAAGAAATTTTAATAAAACAAACTGAAATTAATTTATCTTTAAATAATTTTGATTTAGCTTGTTCAAATATTGAAGAAAAAAGAAAAAGTTTTACGCAAAATCTATTTTGGAGAAAAGTCGAAATATTTTGTCAAATACTTAATGGTAAAACTAATAAAGCAAATTTGTCTGTAAGTTTACTAAAGGAAGAAAAAGGTTTTAATGATGAAAACTTTTTAAAAATTATTGAAAGTCTTATTTATAAAGATGAAATTAATGATGAAAGTTTGGTTAATTTAGATCTTTTAAATCTAGTAATGACAAGAGTAGCAAATATAAATATTAAAGAGAGTTATGTTTTGAATGATGACCCATTGCTATTAACTATGATTTATAGAATGTCTAACGCGCCTATAAAGCTTAGAATTGAAGCAATTGAAAAATCAAAAAAACTTTTAAATTTGCCAATTGAAACTATTGAAGAAATTTATAATAGTTATGATTTAGAAGAAAAAGACAAAAAGATTTCTTTAGATGATAATATTTTACTTGGTTATGAAACACAAGCAATTTTATTTCAAATGGCTATAGCTGAAGATGATGAAGAAAAAAAAGCTAAAATTATAAAAAAATCATTAGGAATCGCATTTGTTAATGGAAATTTTACATTAATTTCAAAATTAAATTTAAATTCTTTGTTAGAAATAAAACCATCAAAAAATTTATCTTGGTTTGCTAATTATGCAGCTAAATCATTATTAATTTCAAATAAAAAAGAAGAGGCAATAAAATGGTATGAAATATTAAAAAAAGAAAAAAACAAAAATACTGAATTATTTAATAATTTTATTGAGTTATGGGTAATTGTAGAATTTCTTAACTTGAAGAATAGAGAAAGTGAATATAAAAATATTTCTCAAAATGAAATACTTAAATCAATTGACAAATTTGATTCACAAAACAAAAAAGTAGTATTTGATACTCTTGGATTTTATATACTTGAAAATTTCGGTGTGAAAATTAACCCACAATTTTGGCTAATTAACTTAGATAATCAAGAAATAGAATCAAAACAATTACCTAATTCTTCTTTAATATCTTTATTAAAATATTCTTCAAAAAATAATAAGGTTGGTGAAACAATTTTATTAATTCTTATGTCATTAAACGACAAAAATTTTAATCAATTACACCCTTTTTTCTTGCAAATTGTAATTAATT
>Ga0208113_1001585_pt1 | contig 10707 bp, 10 predicted proteins | sample Knorr_S7_td_NADW_FD_185598 | JGI IMG/M metagenome (GOLD analysis project Ga0208113, IMG submission 185598) | Marine microbial communities from Southern Atlantic Ocean transect - Knorr_S7_td_NADW_ad_2505m_LV_A (SPAdes) (version 2) | ecosystem: Environmental > Aquatic > Marine > Oceanic | place...
TTTACTCTTTCTAACTTTACTCTTTCTAACTTTACTCTTTCTAACTTTACTCTTTCTAACTTTACTCTTTCTAACTTTACTCTTTCTAACTTTACTCTCGCTAACTTAAGCTACCAACTCAAACTGCTTCCATTTGCTTTAAGCCATTGCTCTGCTTTTTTATAATTTGGATAAAACTGGCTCACACGTTGCCAAAACTTAGCGCTATGGTTCATATGCAAAAGATGCGCAAGTTCGTGTACAACCACATAATCAATCACCCAGGTTGGCGCACTTGCTAAATGTAGATTAAAAGTCAGCTCGCGGCGCTTATTACAACTGCCCCAACGACGTTTATAATGTTGAATTTTAAGCTTTGTAGGGAGTGCTTCAGACATCTGTAAACAATAATCATGAACACGCATTTCAATATAGCTCTCAAGCTTTTCATGTAAAAACTGCTCTAGCAAAGCTAGGTAGTTAGCTTCTTGATGTTTGACGCGCGATGAAATAGATAAGGTAAGCCTTGCGTGTGCATCTTGTTGCCACATGCTTTTAGTGCCTTTTGCAAATACTATCGGAACATCTTGCCCAAACAACTTAATTGTCGCGTTTGCAAGAGGAAGTTGACGGCGTTCAGCATGAATGGATTGTTTGGCAATTTGTTCAGCGACCCAATCTTGCTTGGTCTTAAGCCAGGCATCAATTTCAGTTTGTGGAACATAAAAAGGTGCATAAACAGTGAGTTTCTGCTGGGCAACTTTAATTGCCACTGTGGTTCTGCGTTTACTGCGCTTTAAGGTGTAATCCAACAAAGATAAGCCAATTCAATTAATAAATATGAGAGATTCCATTTTACCCTGTCAAATAGCTGCTAATCTATAAAGATGACTCACAAATAAGTTTTCACCTTTATGCCTGACAAACCATGTTGTAGTTATATTTCCCCAACAGGTAACAAGTGCCAAGAGACAGACATGGGTTCTGGTTTTTGCTTTTGGCATGATAGTAAATTTGATAAATCAGGACTAGATCTAACCCAAAAATTAGAGCGCTATGCAAAAAAAGGCGGCTTATTAGAAGGCTTGCAACTGCAAAGAGCGAATCTTTCAGGGTTAAACCTGATCAAGCAGGATGACGAGGAAGGGTATGATCTCTCTTATTGTAATTTTTATCGTGCAAATTTAACGGGCGCTCATTTATTTAATAATAAAATAGCCAACGCTTCATTAATGAAAGCCAATTTACATAGTGCGAGTTTACATTACTGTGATTTAAAAAATACCAACTTATTGGGCATCAAACTCAACGACAGTCGAATTGATAATATCGAGCTGGGCGAGCAGTTATTACAAGAATCAGCCGCATTTAAAGCACGCAAAAATAAGCAGCATGCTGAAGCAAGAGACTTATTTGAGCAATCCGAAGAAATATACCGCAATTTAAGAAAAGCCTCTGAACATCAAGGGCTTTTTGAACTCGCTGGTAACTTCACCTACAAAGAATTAAGAATGCGCCATGCGCAATACCGCAAAGGCTCAACCAAACAAATTACTTCTAGCTTTATTGATATGCTCTGTGGTTATGGCGAAAAGCCCGAAAACGTCATTCGCTTTAGTCTGTCACTGATTATTTGCTGTGCATTTTGTTATTTCTTATTTGGGGTAAGTTACCAAGATTCTATCATGCAACTGAGTTTTGAAAACTCATTTCAAAGCAATTTATCGGCGTTACTAAATAGTTTTTACTTTAGCGTGGTCACTTTTACCACGCTTGGTTATGGCGATATTACGCCGATTGGCTTTTCAAGGTTAATCGCGGCAATAGAAGCTTTTTGTGGTAGCTTCTCGCTCGCTTTATTCGTCGTTGTTTTTGTAAAGCGTATGACTCGCTAACGCATGATATATGAACCCTTATGCTCTTTTGCCTGATACATTTTTTTGTCGGCACGATTGATTAACTCTTCAGCATCTACCGTGCTATCTAGCGGTGCTGCAATGAGACCAAAACTTAAATGCAGCTCAGGGTATTGTTGTTCAAATGCGGCTATAAGTTTTTCGCAAATACTAAAGGCACTATCTAACTCGCAATCAGGTAAAATGATACAAAACTCATCCCCTCCATAGCGGCACGGTATATCAATTTCGCGAATATTATCAAGTAAGTATTGGCCTATATATTTAAGGACTTCGTCGCCTTTTAAATGCCCTTGTGTATCATTAACAGACTTAAAGTCATCGAGATCAAAATAAACAACCGTTAATGGTGATTTATGACGTCTGGCTCTGGCAAGGTCGCGTTGTAATAGCTCTTGCATGACACGCCGATTGTAGAGGTTAGTAAGTGGGTCAAGCTTAGCGAGCTTCTCAAGTTCTTGAGTACGTTGAGCCACTTTTTCTTCAAGGCCTTTTGCATACACCTCGGTGCGGCGTTTCGCATTTTCAATTTCGCCCACTAAGCTATCGATATAAGTATCAAAGACCAAGGTCGTATCAAAGTAAATCAATTTATCAATGATGTTAAGGGTATGATTTAACTCACCTTGATCGCTTATTGTGGTGCGAAGCACATTAAAAATGAGTTCTTTTAAAGTACACACCGCCGATAAGTAAAGCTTAGGTTCAACACCAATACGCTTATGCACCATACCAATCCGTAGACGGTTGTTAACATATTCATGCTCGTAACGACCACAAAATAAATCGATTATATACTGCCTTTGTGCATCTCTGAGCCGTGTTAAAGTATCCGCATCACCAATTAATAACGAAATTTCATCTACTTCGGTTTGCTTTTTATAAAACTCATTAACCACATTTTCAATGGCTGATTCTATAATGGGCTTGTAGTTTAATAATGATGAGAGACTGTTTGAAGTCAGCCCTAATAAACTCATTCTGTGTTGGATTTCTACATCATTAATTTGCATTTGTTCAACTAAAGTTTGCTCGGTTCTTCTCATCTACCCACCTCGAACTACTCCTTTTTAATTAAATATAGCCAAGGTTTTGAATCCTACGTACTTAAGTGATAGGTTTTTCTCTAAATTCAGAACAATTTGTATTAGACTGCTATTACAAGCCGCTTCAAAAAAATATTATGCTCGCGAAATTTTTTATAACCGATCAAGACCCCAGCTTCATAGTAAGTGGTGTCTATGATTCAAGCTTAGTTGCTCTTTCTATTGCTACGGCTATTTTTGCTGCTTATTTTTCACTCCATATCATTGATTTAGCGAATAGAACTCAATTTGATTCGTACCGTAAATTAGGCAGTGCAACAGGTGCCTTGGTGATGTCAGGTGGGATTTGGAGTATGCACTTTATCGGCATGCTGGCTTTTTCATTGTGCACCACCGTGGAGTACGACCCTACACTGACATTTTTTTCATTTATTCCTGCATTTTTAGCCTGCTATACCGCATTTTCATTTTTGAAACGCAAAGATTTAAAGCAAATACCAACAACAATAAAGCTACTCATTGGCTCGGTATTACTTGGCTCTGGTATTGGTGCGATGCACTACTCGGGCATGGCCGCCATGCAAATGAGTCCGCTGCTTCGCTACGACCCAGCTTGGTTTGCAGCATCAATTGTGGTGGCAGTTGCATTATCTTTTGTCGGCTTATATGCGCGATTTCACTTAGGCGAGCACTTTAAAAAACTCACTGTGTTACAAACCCGAATCATTTGCGCCATTATCTTTGGCTTTGCTGTAGCGGGTATGCACTATATGGGAATGGCCGCCACCCGCTTTGTTGCAACCTCACCTTTGTTATCTGAAAACGTTCAAACGTCGCAACTTACTTTTATCGCCATTAGCGTTTCATTTGCTACCGTATTATTGACTGCTCTGGTTGGGATTATTAACGGCATGGTGCGTTTTCGCTTATTACTGGCAGAAAAATCGGCAGAAGAGTCGCGCTTAGATGCCATTTTAGGCACCGCAATAGATGGTATCGTAACGATTAATATTCATGGCATTATTTTAAGCTTTAATAAATCAGCAGAAACTATTTTTGGTTGGCGCCAAGACGATGTACTGGGCAAAAACGTAAAACTATTAATGAACGACGATATAGCCGCGCAACATGATGGTTACTTAGCTGATAGTAGCAGGCATGAAGTTAAAAAAGTGATTGGTGTTAACCGTAATGTGTTTGCAAAGCACAAAGATGGTCATTTATTTCCTATTCGACTTGGCCTAGGTGAAGTAAAACAGCCTAACGCAGAAACACTGTTTGTTGGCTTTATAACCGATTTAACAGAGCAACGTGCACTACAGCAAAGTCTCGAAGAAAAAGAGAAACAATATCGTACCTTAATGAACAATACCCCAGGCGCTGTATTTCGTTGTTTGTTAGATGAACACTGGACGATGAAGTTTATAAGCCCCAGTGTTTCTGACTTAACAGGTTACAGCCCTCAAGAATTTACTGATGGTAAAATTACATTTGCTCAAATCATTAATAACGATGATGTAGCGCATATTGATGAAGTTATGGAAAAAGCCATAGCTGAAAGAAACCAATATGCGGTTGAGTACCGCATTCGCCATCGAAATGGCAAAGTTGTGTGGGTTTTAGACCAAGGAACAATTAACGAAAATAGTGATTCTAAACAAAAGTGGATCGATGGTGTACTGATTGATATCACCGCTCGTCACGAATATGAAGAATCACTCAAAAAGGCTAAGCAAGAAGCTGAAGCCGCAGCACAAGCAAAACAATCATTTATGGCAAATATGAGCCATGAAATTCGCACGCCAATGAATGCGATAATCGGCTTTAGCGACATATTAATGGATAGTCCTCTTAGTAAAGAGCAACAAAAACATATTATTACCGTCAATAAATCAGCTCGCTCACTGCTGCATTTGCTCAATGAAGTACTAGATTCTGCAAAGTTAGAAAAAGGCAAACTCGATATTCATGCGGAGCACTTTAACTTACAAGCCTTGCTCGACAATATCGTCTCGACTTTTTGGCTTGAGGCGAAGCGTAAAGATATTCTGCTTGATTTGATTATCGCTGATAATGTTGCGCCTATTTATATTGGCGATGAATCCCGTATTCGCCAAGTGATGAATAATCTCATCGGTAATGCGATTAAATTTACAGAGCAAGGGTCTGTCACAATTACGGTGAGTCAAACTCAAAATAAACAATTGTTTTTCGAAGTACAAGACAGCGGGATAGGCATAGCCAAGCACCGCTTAGATGCAATTTTCCAGCCATTTGAACAAGCCGATGGTACCATGACACGCCGATTTGGTGGCACAGGCCTTGGTACGACTATCAGTAAGCAGCTTGTTGAATTAATGGGTGGTTCAATTGGTGCTATTAGTGAAGAAGGTAAAGGCAGCTGCTTCTACTTTAGCCTTCCTTTACAAGAAGGTGATATCAGCCAAGTCGATACCCTAACTTGTAATCAATTAAACTTACCAAAACTTCGCATATTAGTGGTTGATGACATTGAGCAAAATGTTGAGCTACTGAACATTTTATTATCGCAAGCTGGGCACACCATCAGTACGGCTCACAATGGTCTTGAAGCCATTGCAGCATTTGAACAGCAAAGCTTTGATGTGATTTTGATGGATATACATATGCCGGAATGTGACGGCATTACGGCCTGTAAAGAAATCCGCGAAATAGAGAAAATCAGATGCTTAAAAATTACACCTATCATCGCGTTGACGGCGAGTGTTTTACAACAAGATAAAATTACTACAAAGCAGGCCGGTATGAATGGCTTTGCGAATAAACCCGTTGATATTAACCAGCTGAACCATGAAATTGCGAAAGTGCTTGGTTTAGAAGTAAATAAAATCACTAACAATAAAGTCGGTGATGAGAAAAAGCACATCAACTACGACAAAGGTGTTTTGATGTGGGGAAGCAAAGAGAAATTAAATACGGAAATTGGCTTATTCCTAAGCAATCATCAACAGAGTATTCTACGACTGACGGAACCAATGCTCAGTGAAGAAGAACAAAAAGCAATTTTGCATACTCTTAAAGGAGTCGCGGGTAATTTAGCCCTCGCAAAATTATTATACTTGTTATCAAACGCTGAGAAAGAACGTGAAAAGGAAAGCTTCCCTACACTCATTGCAGAGTGCGAACAGGAATGGCAAACGCTGATTGCATTGCTTGCAGATCAGCCGCAGTCTAGTTCACAACAGCAACCCATACACGAAACGTCGTTGGGCGCATTTATTAGCCAAATTGAGGCACTGCAAGCGCAAGCTGAGCATGCAGAAATAGACGATGATTTATTAAGCCTGGTGCAATCCCAAGCACCGGCAACCTACCAAGATCAGGTTGTTGAAATTTGTGCGCATTTTGAAAACTTTGACTTTGATGCAGCAAGCACTGCTTTATCAGCTTTAAAGCATACTCTCCAAGCTGCTAAGGAACACGTATGACGCAAATCTCAGAACGTGCAAGAATTTTGGTCGTCGATGATGAACCAGCCAATTTAAAAGTGATCCGTGAAGTACTCGCTAACGATTATCGCTTATCGTTTGCAAAATCTGGCGAGCTTGCTCTTCAGCTTATTGAGAATGAACCTCCTAAATTGATTTTGCTCGATATAATGATGCCCGACATGAGCGGCTTTGAAGTTTGTAAAGTATTGAAAGCAAATCCTAAAACTGCTCATATCCCTGTTATCTTTGTTACCGCACTTTCTCATGAGCAGGATGAGTCTGAAGGCTTTGCTCTAGGTGCAGTCGATTATATTACCAAACCAATTAGCCCTGCGATTGTCAGGGCGCGGGTTAAAAATCATTTATCTTTAGTGCAAGCTGAGCAACTGCAATTAGCCCACATTGATTTGATCCAACGTTTAGGCCGCGCTGCAGAATATAAAGACACCGACACCGGTGAGCACATTGCAAGAATGAGCCGCTACAGTAAAGTACTCGCCCTTGCCTATGGCATGAGTGAGTATGAGGCCGAACAGCTTAAACAGGCAGCGCCGATGCATGATGTTGGTAAGATAGGCATTCCTGATTCAGTACTATTAAAACCTGGGCGCTTGAACGAAAACGAATACGAGCACATGAAACAACATGCCTTAATCGGTGCGAAGATTTTAGAGAACTCAACTTCGCCGCTATTACAACTTGCTCATAAGCTTGCCCTTGAACACCATGAAAAATGGGATGGTACGGGTTATCCGTATGGCCTGAAAGGCGAAGAAATCAGTATTGAAGGGCGTATTGTCACCATTGCAGATGTGTTTGATGCTTTAACCTCAAAACGCCCTTATAAAAAAGCCTGGTCGGTTGAAGAAGCGCTCGACTTATTGAAAGACGAAGCTGGTAAGCATTTTGACCCGCAACTAGTTGATTTATTTATCGGCCAAATAGATAGCATCATAGAAATCAAAAATACTTATACCCGCTAAAAGCATGTTAAAGGCCTCATTTGAGGCCTTTTTTAATTGCATCGTAATCATGCGAAGTAATTTCATGGCTGTTTCCAGCACAATCTTTAAAATACATTGAAAAAGTAACACCATGGTCAGCAACAAGGGTTTTAACATCAAATTGAGCGAGATGCTCAAGCCATGCTAAAAACTGTGCTGCATTTGCGCCAAAGGCAATTCCTTTGCTTCTACCGTCTGCTTCAAAGAGTGCTAAACGAATCGTCTTTGCTTGGTCTTCTAAGGTTAAAGGCCCTTGTCCTTCATCCCAAAATGCGAGTTCTGGTACCACATTAAAACCAAGTACTTGCTGATACCACTTTAGCGCAGCCGATAAATCATCAACATTTAAGTGGCAATGATCAACACCACATAAAGATGGAATAGCCATGTTACTCACCAATTTCGGTTTTTAACTGCTCTAAAAATTCGAGCATATAAGCTGTGCGTCGTTTAGCTTCATCTTTTGCCGATGGCGTGTTCATACTCTCGCTAATGTGTAACAGCTTAATGAAGAAATGATCGAGGGTGTATTTTGTATCGTCAGGTTCGCGGTTTAAGCAAAATGGATCGTCTTTATGATACAGATAACGACCAATTGAGCCCCCTACTTTCATGCAGCGACTCACACCAATTGCACCTAATGCATCCATTCGATCCGCGTCTTGCACAATTTGCGCTTCGACACTTTGGACTTTGATATTGGCACTAAAGCTATGTGCCGCAATAGCATGATGAATAGCACTAAAATACTGCTCAGGATAATTAATTGAAGCTAAAAAACTTAACGCCTTATCTGCAGCCATGGTCGATGCTTTTGCCCTGTCTGGGTGGTTTTTTGCAACCGCAACACAATCATGTAACCAAGCTGCGGGTAACACCACAGTCATTTCTGCCTGCTCGGCAATACATAATTGTTTTGCAACCCTCACTACTCGCTCAATATGACTAATATCGTGTGCGACATCGGCATGGAGTAAAGACAAAATAAAGTCTCGACACTGAGTTTCTAAAGCTGCAAAGTCTATTTCTGGCTGCATATACTGGCTATCACCATTAACTGATTGAAATTATGCTTACTTTAGCGTGCTTACTGGATTTGTTCAAAACATTCATTGTATGTTTGCCAGTGCTTCATTAAACTATGCCCCCTTTTGTTTGACGCGAGAATCCCTATGTCATCTGCTATTTACCTGCAAGCTGGACGAGAAAAATCATTAAAAAGAAAACACCCATGGGTGTTCTCTAAAGCCATTAAAAAAGTAAAAGGTAAGCCAGGACTAGGTGACACTGTCACTATCTATGACAATGACGGTAAGTTTTTAGCAATTGCAGCTTACAGCCCGCAATCGCAAATTCGCGCTCGCGTATGGAGCTTCGATCAAAACGAAGTTATTGACCAAGCATTTTTTGAAAAACGTTTGCGCCGTGCCTATGCTGCGCGCGAACAGGTGATCAGCGAAGGCGGCTTAACAGGTTTTCGTTTAAGCGCTGCAGAATCTGACTACTTGCCAGGCATCACTATCGATAAATTTGATAATGTATTGGTGTGCCAACTGCTTAGTGCCGGTGCAGAGCGCCATAAAGGTGAAATTGTTGCTGCACTAATGACGATTTTCCCAGGCTGCGATATTTATGAACGTTCGGACGTTGATGTTCGCACCAAAGAAGGCCTTGAGCCAATCAAGGGCCTACTTTGGGGCAAGGAACCAACTGAGCCAGTCATCATTGAAGAAAATGGCTTAAAACTCGAGGTAGACATTCTTGAAGGCCACAAAACTGGCTTTTACTTAGACCAACGTGATAGCCGTGCAGCCCTTGAGCGCTTTGTTAAAGACAAAACAGTATTAAACTGCTTTAGCTACACAGGTACTTTCTCGCTCTATGCTTTGCGTGGCGGTTGTAAACACGTTACTAACGTCGATGTATCGCAGCCAGCGCTCGATACGGCTAAGCGTAACGTTGAGCATAACAACCTTGATTTATCGAAAGTTGATTTCGTGAAACAAGATGTCTTTAAGTTATTGCGCCAATACCGCGATGAAGGTGTGCAATTTGATACTATCGTTATGGATCCACCAAAATTTGCTGACAACAAAGCGCAGTTAACCGGTGCTTGCCGTGGTTATAAAGATATTAATATGATTGCGATGCAAATCTTAAAACCAGGTGGCACTTTACTTACCTTCTCGTGCTCTGGATTAATGGAACAAAATTTATTTCAAAAAGTGGTTGCGGATGCAGCCCTTGATGCAGGTAAAGACTTGTTGATCATGGAACGATTAAACCAAGCTGCCGACCACCCAATTGCTGGCAGCTACCCAGAAGGCTTTTATCTTAAAGGCCTGATCTGTAAGGTTTACTAGTTAAAACTTATAATTTCTAAACCGGCACTCAAGGAGCCATCTTGCTCCTTGGTTGCTCGTATCACACGGGCTGTTGCATCAAATGAAGTAATCGCCGTGCTAGTCGAGGCAATTAACACCCGATAAAGACTGCCTATTTCTAAAACTTCATCAAGGTGAATTGCCAGCCCTGTTGCACTTAAATCAGTGCACGTCACCTGAATTTCTTCGCCATTAACTGCATCTAATGGGATTAGTTTTGCAGGGGTATGAATTTGCATGCGGCGAAAATCGCGTTTCTCCTCATGAAACATATGGCCTCCTATACCAGTGTTTTTATTTTCTCTATTAATGTTTTAACAGAAAAAGGCTTCACTACATAGGCGTCGCAACCGGCATCAAACCCCGCTTTTTGTTCAAGCTCGGTTTCAAGACCAGACACCATGACAACAGGAATTTGCTCTGTTTCTGGGGTGTTTTTTAGTAATCGGCAGGTATCATAACCATCTAAGCCCGGCATACACACATCGAGTAGTATAGCATCCGGCGGCTCAGCAATAGCCGATGTTAAGCACGATGTGCCTGAGTTTGCATAGCTTAACGAAAACTCATTCCCAAGGCTTGCTTTGAGCATTTCAAAATTAAAATATTCATCATCGACGACCAAAATGGTTGGTCGCGGTCGATTTACCGTACGCTCAGGAACTGAGATCGGTCTTTCCTTTTCTATGCCCACATAATCTCCTTTTAGCATCTGTGTTCTTAACTAAAAGCAAGGAGGCGCCAACCTCATTACTCATTCCTTAGTATTATAACTCACATTCTTTGATTGCGTTTAAAACACGTTTAGCAGATACAGGATAAGGCGTCCCTAGTGTTTGTGCAAATAAAGAAACACGTAACTCCTGCTGCATCCAAAATATCGCACTGATCTCTTCAGGAATTGGCAT
>Ga0208113_1001588_pt1 | contig 10692 bp, 11 predicted proteins | sample Knorr_S7_td_NADW_FD_185598 | JGI IMG/M metagenome (GOLD analysis project Ga0208113, IMG submission 185598) | Marine microbial communities from Southern Atlantic Ocean transect - Knorr_S7_td_NADW_ad_2505m_LV_A (SPAdes) (version 2) | ecosystem: Environmental > Aquatic > Marine > Oceanic | place...
CACCATGCCCGGGACCTCCGGGTATAATTTACTCGCTGGTTCGTAAGCACTCCTTTCTCGGTCTCAACCGCCAACTCGCCTTCTAAATCATAGACAAACACATCAGCGGGATGGTAATGCTTCCCGCCGATGAATCCTGCCGGTACCGTGAAGTGCTTTATGATGACGGTCTTACCATCAACGCCAGACAAAGCACCTTTATGCAGAGATTTCACCACCGCCTTCGACTTGTACTCCGCCGCCTGAACATCCAGGCTGAACGCCGCACCGAGCGATATTACACCTGCTAGAGCAAGAGCGAGTCCGAGTTTGGCTATTCCCATAATGTCCTTCCCCCTCCATCGTGGGATGCCAAGATTTTACATTTTGAACACGGAGTGCCCAGTTGGCTCCCCGAGCACCGTTGAAAGCAGCAGAAATTGGCATTTCTCCACAAGTCTCGGCCCTAAACCGTCATTGTCATTTCATGCGATGAGGGCATGTTGTCGCTTGGACAGCGAATTCCCGCCCTGTTGAGCGTCTTGGCGGTTTATGAACGGAGAGCCGCCAGGGCCGTTCTGGGTCATGAGCGGATGTCCCCGGAAGGGTTTTAAAAGGTCTGCCCTGGGGCCGTAAGCAGACCCCCAGTTTATGAGCACACACCTGAGGCCCCGGTCCTACCCCCCCTGGGCCTTCAGGAACCGCCGCATGTGGAAGTGCGCCTGATCAACCCCGTATATGTAATCCCGGCCGACGGGGCAGGAGCGGCGCGCCAGGCAGCCCCTTCCGAGGCAGTCTTCGCCATCGACCGAGGAGATATGGGCGACACAGGCGGGGATGTCGTAAGGGGCCGGGGCCTCCGGGTCCTCCCGGGGGCCGAAGGCGCCGACCGGGCAGGTGTCGAGACAGGGTTTTTCGGCGCAACTCTCACAAGGGCTGAGGTGGCTGCCGGGGTCCGGCACCTCGAAGCGTTGGTCGAAGGCCAGGGCCCCGCGATAGGCGTGCCAGAGGCCGAATTTCGGGTCGATCAGGGGGCCGATGGGCGACATGTGGACGCCGCCGGTCCTCAGCGCCCAGCGTTGAAACGGGAAATAAGGCGGCCCCTCGAAGGGATAGAGCGCCCTGGCGCCCAAGGCGCCGGCGACCGGGGCCAGCACGCCCCGGGTCCAATCATCGAGCGGATTGGGGCCGTCTTTCCTGTCCCCGGGCCCCGTCGCGGCGGCAAAGGCGTCCCACATTGCCGGCCCGGCGTTGCCGACAAGGACCACCGTTTCGGCCCCGCCCGGCACGCCGTCTTCGGCGCCGGGATGAAAGCCGCCGCGGACCACAAGGCCGGTTTCGGCGACGGCGTCTTGAATGGTGCCGTACTCCATCCTCCATACTTGGGGGCCGCGGAGGCCCGGCGTCAAGGCCAGAGGCGGCGTTGTCGTTATCGATGAAAAAAACGGCGGTCCCCGAGAGAACCGCCGTTTTCCTATCCGATCGCCCGAATCAAGCGGCCAGCCGCCTGTCAGGTTCGGTATTCGAGTTCTCGGCGACCGGTGCCGAGACGCCTTGAAATGCGGGCGCCGACTGGCTGCCGGCCGGGCTAAGCGCCAGGGAGTCGCGCCTCAGGCTCCCGGATACGATGGCGCCGACTTGATCGCGGCGGATGTCAGGACGGGAGGATTGGTGCCGGTGCTGGCCAATCACGAACTCCCCCCCGAGACCAACATCTACGCCGTCTATCCCCATAACCGGCATCTGTCGCCCAAGGTCCGGGCCTTCGTCGACATGCTGGTGGATGCCTTCCTGCCGGTTCCGCCTTGGGAACGGGCGACGGATTAAGGCCGTGTCCGGTGAGGAAAGGCCCCTTCAGGCAGGCTTCGATTCTTCCTCCGATCCCGCCACCGCTTTTAGCAGCCCCAGGATATCGCGCCGGACTTTCGGGTCGTCGATCTTGAAATAGGCATCGATGAACAGTACCGCCTCTTCGACGGTTTCGGGCCTCGGCGCGTGGCCAAGATCGGAAGGTAGCGAGACGGGTGAATTTTCAAAAAAAATACATCATCGGTACGTCCAGGGCCCGGCTGAGCGTATGCAACTGCGCCGCGTCCATCCTTTTGGCCTCGGCCTCAAGCCGCGAAACGCCGCCCGCCGGCACCGAAATGGCCCTGCCCAGGTCGGCGGCCGTCATGCCCAGTTCCCGGCGGTGCCGGGCCAGACGGCCGCCGAGATGGCGGGCGAGGGCCTTTGCCGGGTGAAGTTGGGATTTCTTGATTGTCATCGTATGCGGAATGAGCGCGCGTTTGTTCAATTTTAAGGTGTTAAAAATAATATTAACTACCTCCGGTTTATCACGGCTCGTTCATTCTGCCAATACGGGGGCTCTTAATGGACCCGGAAAAAGGTGTTGCGCGAGGCTTCGCCAGCGCTTGACTTGGCGCAAGGCCGTCCATAAAGTGCGCCGCAATTCCATAGGGTTTCAGGCAAACCTCTGCCCCGAGGGGCACCGTCAATCCGCGAGTTTCGCGCACTGGCGCGGCAAGCGTTTGTTTTGGGTTCCGATGGGAAACGGAAACGCAAGGACGATGCATGTTTGACGACCTAACCGGCCGCCTGGGCGGCATCTTCGACAAGCTGACGAAGCGCGGCGCCTTGAAAGAGGTCGACGTCGAAGAAGCGATGCGCGAAATCCGCGTCGCCCTGCTGGAAGCCGACGTGGCGCTCCCCGTGGTCAAGTATTTCATCGCCGAAGTCACGCAACGGGCGACCGGCGAGGAACTTCTTCGCAGCGTCACCCCCGGACAGATGGTGGTCAAGGCCGTCCATGACCATTTGGTCGAAATCCTCGACAGCGACGACGGCGCCCTCAATTTCGCCGGCACGCCCCCGGTGGCGATTTTAATGGTCGGCCTGCAGGGCTCGGGCAAGACCACGACCTCGGCCAAACTGGGCCTCCGCCTGCGGAAAAAGGAAAACAAGAAGGTCCTGATGGCGTCCCTCGACGTCATGCGCCCGGCGGCGCAGCAGCAGCTCACGCAACTGGGCGAACAGACCAGCGTTCGGACCCTGGAGCCGGTTCTCGGCGAACAGCCCATCGCCATCGCCAAGCGGGCGATGACCACGGCGGCCCGTGAAGGCATGGACGTGGTGATCCTGGACACCGCCGGGCGGCTTCATATTGACGACGAACTGATGGCCGAAGTCGCCGCCGTCAAGGACGCCGCCAACCCCACCGAGACGCTTTTGGTCGCCGACGCCCTGACCGGCCAGGACGCGGTCAACCTGGCCGGTGAATTCAACGACAAGATCGGCGTCACCGGCATCGTGCTCACCCGCGTCGACGGCGACGCCCGGGGCGGCGCCGCGCTTTCCATGCGCGCGGTTACCGGGCGGCCGATCAAGCTGATGGGCACCGGCGAAAAGATGGACGCGCTGGAAACCTTCGACGCCCGGCGCATCGCCGGCTCGATCCTGGGCATGGGCGACGTCGTCGGCCTGGTGGAAAAGGCGGCCGAGGTCGTCGACCGGGAAGACGCCGAGAAGATGGCGGCCAAGATGTTGAAGGGCAAGTTCACCCTCGAGGACATGGCCGAACAGTTCAAGCAACTCCGCAAGATGGGCGACATGGAGGGGCTTCTGGGCATGCTGCCAGGCGCCGCCAAGATCAAGGACCAGATCGCGGCGGCCAACATCGACGACAAGATGATCGCCCGTCAGGAGGCGGTGATCCTGTCGATGACCCCTAAGGAACGGCGCAACCCGAAGCTCTTGAACGCCTCGCGGCGCAAGCGCATCGCCGCCGGCTCGGGCACCTCGGTGCAGGACGTCAACCGGGTCCTCAAACAGTACAGGCAGATGTCAACGATGATGAAAAAGGCCGGCAAAATGGGCAACAGTGGCCTGCTCGGCGGCGGCCTGCCGCCCGGCATGATGCCCCCGCCCGGTGGCCCATTCATGCGTTGACGGATTTTTTCCAACCGATCTAAACCCCAACGGCAAAAGGACGACGAAACGATATGTCTTTGAAAATTCGGCTTTCACGCGGCGGCGCCAAAAAGCGCCCCTATTACCGCGTCGTCGTGGCGGATTCCCGCAAGCCCCGCGACGGGCGCTACATCGAACGAGTCGGCACCTACAACCCGATGGTCGCCAAGGACCACCCCGAGCGGCTGAAGCTCGACGACGAGCGGATCAAATACTGGCTCGGCGTCGGCGCCAGGCCGTCCGACCGGGTGGCCCGTTTCCTGGGCGATCTCGGGATGATCGACAAACCGCCAATCCCGGAGCAGACGAAACAGCACCTGCCCCGGGCCAAGACCCTGAAGCGCCAGAAGGAAGCCGAGGAGAAGGCCAAGAAGGCAGCCGAATCCCCGGTGGAGGAAAAGACCGACGAGACCCCGGCCGACGACAAGCCGGAGGAGAAAACTGACGAGGCCAAGACTGACGACAAGGCCGACGACACGCCGGAGGAAAAGGCCGAGGACGACAAGGCTGATGAAAAGGCCGACGATAAAGAGGATAAGAAGGACAAGAAGGACGGCTAGTCCCGGGCTAGGGCCCGGCAAGAGCCAAGAAAGGGAAGAAAGCGTAAAGGATCATGGCGGCAACACAGCAAAAACCATCGCCCGAGGACCGGGTCTGCATCGGCGCCATTGCCGGCGTGCGCGGGCTCAAGGGCGAAGTGCGGATCAAGAGCTTCACCGCCGATCCGGACGACGTCGCCGCCTACGGCCCGGTATTCACCGACGGCGGCGAGCGGTCCTTCGATATCCGCGTCACCGCCCGCGCCAAGGGGCAGATCATCGCCCGCCTGTCCGGCATCGACGACCGCGACGCCGCCGAGGCGTTGAAGGGAGAACGGCTTTACGTGCCGAAAAGCGCCCTCCCCGAAGCCGAGGACGGCGCCTATTACCACGCCGACCTGATCGGCCTTAGGGTCGAAACGGCCGCCGGAGAGAAGTTGGGGACGGTCAAGGCGGTGCATAATTTCGGCGCCGGCGACGTCATCGAGATTACCGGCGCAGGGGACAAGGACGGACTGATGGTGCCGTTTACCGCCGAGGTGGTGCCCGAGGTGGACATCGAAAACGGGCGCATCGTCGTCAGTCCGCCGACGGTCCTGGAAGCGCCCGCCGATGAAGACGAAAGCTAGAGGATTTTAACGTGGCCAAGCTGGATTCCCCCTGGAAGGCGAAGGTGCTGACCCTGTTCCCGGAAATGTTCCCGGGGCCGCTGGGGCTGTCGCTGGCCGGCCAGGGCCTCGAGGCCGGGTCCTGGGCCCTTGAGGCGGTGGACATCCGCGATTTCGCCGCCGACAAGCACCGCACCGTCGACGACCCGCCCTTCGGCGGCGGCCCCGGCATGGTCATACGCCCCGACGTGGTGTCCGAGGCCATCGACGCCGCCGCCGGGGCGGACCCGTCGCTGGCGCTGATTTACCTGACCCCCCGGGGCCGCCCGCTGACCCAGGCCCGGGTCGGGGAACTGGCCCGGGGGCCGGGCATAGTCTTGTTGTGCGGCCGCTACGAAGGGCTGGACGAACGGGTCCTGGACGCCCACGGGCTGGCCGAAATCAGCCTCGGCGATTTCGTGCTATCGGGCGGCGAAGCGGCGGCCATCGCCGTCATTGACGCCTGTGTCCGGCTGTTGCCGGGCGTCGTCGGGGCGCCGGAATCGCTGATCGACGAAAGCTTCGAGAACGGCCTGCTGGAATATCCCCAATACACCCGGCCCCGGGAGTGGCGGGGCCGGACGGTGCCCGAGGTGCTGGTCTCCGGAGACCACGAAAAGATCAAGGCCTGGCGGCGGCACCAGGCAGAGGCCATCACCCGCGAACGGCGCCCCGACCTGTGGGCCCGTTACGCCGGCGGCGACGGTTAACGAACGAGGATTTTTGGCTGGGCGGCAACGGCTGGCCGGGCTAAAAACTGCAATCAACAAGGACGAAAGCCATGGATATCATCAAGGAAATCGAAAACGAACAGCTCGAAAAGCTCACCGCCGAGCGGCCGGTACCCGACTTCGGGCCGGGCGACACGCTCAGGGTCAACGTCAAGGTGGTGGAAGGCACCCGCGAGCGCATCCAGGTTTTCGAAGGGGTGTGCATCGGGCGCAAGAACGCCGGGCTCAATTCGTCGTTCACGGTGCGCAAGATTTCCTATGGCGAAGGGGTGGAACGGGTGTTTCAGTTGTATTCGCCGGCCATTTCCGGGATTGAGGTGGTGCGGCGCGGCGCCGTCAGGCGGGCCAAGCTCTATCACCTGCGCGGGCTGAAGGGCAAGCGCGCGAGGATCGCCGAAAAGACCGATTGGGACCGGGCTAAGACCAAGGACTCAGAAGCCCCGGCCGAGGCGGAAACGGCCCCGGATGCGACGGCGGAACCGGCCCCGGAAAAGCCTAAGAAGAAGGCGAAAAAGAAGAAAAAGGCCGCGGCCAAGGCCAAGGACACTGCCGACGGGGGCGAAAACGGAAAATAACAAAAACAAACCTTAAAAGGGGGCCCCGTACCCCCAAATAAAACTAAGGAGGAGAAAACCCATGACCAAACCGCGGACGCTTTTCGACAAGATCTGGGAAAGCCACCTCGTCAACGTCCAGGACGACGGCACCTGCCTGATCTATATCGACCGCCACCTGATCCACGAAGTCACCAGCCCGCAGGCGTTCGAGGGGCTGCGCGCCGCCGGGCGCAAGGTGCGCCGCGCGGACCTGACGCTGGCGGTCGCCGACCACAACGTGCCGACCACCGACCGCTCCCAAGGCATCGACGACGAGGACAGCCGCATCCAGATCGAGGCACTGACCAAGAACTGCGCCGAGTTCGGCGTCGAGCTGTTCGACATGAACGACATCCGCCAGGGTATCGTCCACATCATCGGCCCTGAGCAGGGCTTCACCCTGCCCGGCACGACGCTGGTCTGCGGCGACAGCCACACCGCGACGCACGGTGCCTTCGGGTCGCTGGCGTTCGGCATCGGCACCACTGAGGTCGAGCACGTGTTAGCGACGCAAACCCTGTTGCAGATGCCGCTGAAGAACATGCGCATCACCGTCGACGGGGACTTGCCCACGGGCGTCGTCGCCAAGGACCTGATTTTGGCCGTCATCGGCGAAATTGGCACCGCCGGCGGCACCGGATATGTCATCGAATACGCCGGCTCGGCGATTGAGGACCTTTCCATGGAAGGGCGGATGACGGTCTGCAACATGACCATCGAGGCCGGTGCCCGGGCCGGGCTGGTGGCGCCGGACGAAAAGACTTATCAATACCTGATGGGGCGGCCGAAATCGCCCAAGGGCGGGGCCTGGGAGCAGGCCGTGGAATTCTGGAAGACGCTGCCCAGCGACCCAGGGGCGGCCTACGAAAAGGAAGTGACCTTGAAGGCCGCCGACATCGCGCCGCAGGTGACCTGGGGCACGTCGCCGGAGGACGTGGTGCCGATCACCGGCTCGGTGCCGGCGCCCGTCGATTTCGACGACCCGGCGAAGCGGGAATCGGCGAAGATGGCGCTCGAATATATGGACCTGAAACCGGGCACGCCGATGACCGAGATTCCTGTCGATTACGTCTTCGTCGGCGCGTGTACCAATGGCCGCATCGAGGACATCCGCGCCGCCGCCAAGATCGCCAAGGGGCGCAAGGTGGCCGACGGCGTCACCGCGCTGGTGGTGCCCGGCTCGGGCCTGATTAAGGACCAGGCCGAGGAAGAGGGCCTGGCCGATATCCTGATCGAGGCCGGCTTCGAGTGGCGCGAGCCCGGGTGCTCCATGTGCCTGGCCATGAACGCCGACAAGGTACCGCCGGGCAAGCGTTCGGCGTCGACGTCGAACCGCAACTTCAAGGGCCGCCAGGGCGCTGGCGCGCGCACCCACCTGGTCAGCCCGGCCATGGCGGCGGCGGCGGCCGTCACCGGCAAGCTCGCCGACGTGCGCGAGCTGAGCTAGGAGAACCGGACCATGGAAAAATTCACCCAGCTCACCGGCGTCGCCGCGCCCTTGGACATGATCAACGTCGACACCGACATGGTGATCCCGAAGCAGTTCCTGAAGACCATCGGGCGCACCGGCCTCGGCCCAAGCCTGTTCTTCGAGATGCGTTACTTGGACGACGGCTCGGAGAACCCGGACTTCGTCCTCAACAAGCCGCAATACCGGGACGCCAAGATCCTCATCGCCGGCGACAACTTCGGCTGCGGGTCGAGCCGCGAGCACGCGCCGTGGGCGCTTCTGGATTTCGGCATCACCTGCGTCATTGCGCCCAGTTTCGCCGACATCTTCTACAACAACTGTTTCAAGAACGGCATCCTGCCGATCACGCTGCCGAGGCAAGACGTCGAGAAATTGCTCGACGACGCCGAACGCGGCGCCAACGCCACCCTCACCATCGACCTCGAGGCCCAGACCATCCGGGGCCCCAACGGCGGAGAGATCAGCTTCGACGTCGAAGAGTTCAAGAAGCATTGCCTGCTCAACGGCCTCGACGACATCGCCCTGACGATGGAAAACGAGGCCAAGATCGCCGACTTCGAGAAAGGCCACAAAACCGCCCAGCCCTGGCTTGCCGGCTGAACCCGGCATGACCGGCGGCGGCTTCACCATCCGTGGCTTGAGCCTGCGCTCGGTGGTCGTTCCCATGGCCCGGCCGCTGGTCACCCGCGTGGTGACCAGCGAAAAGGCGGCATTCGTGCTCATCGACCTGGAAGCCGAGGAAGGGATCACCGGGCGTAGCTATCTGTTCGGCTATTCCAAGGCCGGCAACGATTGTTTCTTGCCGCCCTTGCGCTGGCTCTCGGACGCCATGAAGGGCGAAAAAGTCACCCCCGGCGCTCCGCCCGACCAATTGTTCGACAAGGCCCGCAAGGCGCTGACCCTGATGGGCCATGAAGGCATCGCCATGATCGCGGTGTCGGGCTTCGACATGGCGTGCTGGGACGCCTATGCCCAGGCCCAGGGCCAGCCGCTGGTCGAGGCGCTGGGCGGCAAGGCGGCACCGGTGACGGCCTACAATTCATGCGGGCTCGGCATCATCGAAGCAAAAGCCGCCGCCGAGGAGGCCAAGAAACTTCTGGCCGAAGGCGGCTATGGCGTCGTCAAGGTCCGGCTGGGGCGCAAAACGTTGGACGAAGACCTGGCCGTCCTTGGCACCGTTCGGGACGCCGTCGGCGCCGACGTGATCCTGCCCGTCGATTTCAACCAGTGCCTTTCCATCGACGACGCCATCGAACGCGGTCGGGCGCTGGACCAGGAAAATGTTTATTGGATCGAGGAGCCGACCCGCTACGACGACTGGCAAGGTAACGCGCGGATTGCCGCCGCGGTCGAAACGCCGGCCCAGGACGGCGAAAATTTCTACGGACCCGAAGGCGCCGCCCAGGCCATCGAGGCCAAGGCGTTGGATTACCTGATGCCGGATGTCGAGCGCATCGGAGGTGTGACGGGTTGGATGCGGGCGGCCAGGATCGCCGAGGAGGCCAAAATCCCGGTGTCGTCGCACCTGTTTCCGGAATTTTCGTCGCACCTTCTGGCGGCGACGCCGACGGCGCACTGGTTGGAATTCACCGACTGGTCGGCGCCGTTGCTTGAAAATCCGGTCACCGTTACCGACGGCCACGTCCACGTCTCCGACCCCCCCGGCGCCGGCATCGCGTGGAGCGAGGACGCGGTGGAAAAATATTCCGTCGCGATATAAAACACCTAAGAACACCCTGGAAAATATCTAAGGAGCAGAAATCCATGCCCGCCAACAAGAAACTCCTGATGCTGCCCGGCGACGGGATCGGCCCCGAAGTCATGAACCAGGTCACCCGGGTCATCGGCTGGATGGACAAGACCCGCCACGTTTCCTTCGACGTTTCCGAAGACCTGATCGGCGGCGCGTGTTACGACGCAAACGGGGAAGCCCTGACCGACAAAACCATGTCAGACGCCATGAACGTCGACGCGGTGCTGCTGGGCGCCGTCGGCGGGCCCCAGTGGGACAACGTCGAGCGTTTCCACCGCCCCGAACAAGGCCTGCTGCGGCTGCGCAAGGACATGGACCTGTTCGCCAACCTACGTCCGACGATCGTGTTCCCGGCCCTGGCCGAGGCCTCGTCCCTAAAATCCGAGCTGGTAGCTGGCCTCGACCTGATGATCGTCCGCGAGCTCACGGGAGGCGTCTATTTCGGCCAGCCCCGGGGCATCGAGACCCTCGACGACGGCTCAAAACGCGCCGTCGACACCCAGGTCTACACCACCGGCGAAATAGACCGGGTGTGCCGGGTGGCGTTTGAGATGGCCCGCAAGCGCCACAAACGCGTCACCTCGGTGGAAAAGGCCAACGTCATGGAGACCGGCGTCTTGTGGCGCCAGGTGGCCACCAAAGCCCACGCCGACGGCTATGAGGACGTGGAACTCAGCCACATGTATGCCGACAATTGCGCCATGCAATTGGTGCGCGAACCGAAGCAGTTCGATGTCATCGTCACGGATAATCTGTTCGGCGATATTCTTTCCGACTGCGCCGCCATGCTGACCGGGTCCTTGGGCATGCTGCCGTCGGCGTCCCTGGGCGCGCCCGACGAAGGCGGCCGGCGCCGCGCCATGTATGAACCCGTGCACGGCACCGCGCCCGACATCGCCGGTGAGGACAAGGCCAACCCGCTGGCGATGATCCTCAGCTACGCCATGTGCTTGCGTTATTCCTTCGACATGGCCGAAGACGCCGACCTGGTCGAGCAGGCGGTCCGG
>Ga0208113_1001594_pt1 | contig 10681 bp, 8 predicted proteins | sample Knorr_S7_td_NADW_FD_185598 | JGI IMG/M metagenome (GOLD analysis project Ga0208113, IMG submission 185598) | Marine microbial communities from Southern Atlantic Ocean transect - Knorr_S7_td_NADW_ad_2505m_LV_A (SPAdes) (version 2) | ecosystem: Environmental > Aquatic > Marine > Oceanic | place...
CCTCGGTGCGTCGGAAACGCTTGCCGATGGGCCGCCATCGCCTGCGCGCCTCCTCCTGCCGAGGAAACGGGGAAAGCGATCGTAGGGGTACAATTTAGATGATACAGGCTACTAGCGGGGCTCATGGTTTTTCCAGGCTAACGTTGAGACGCTCGGCACTGAGTTCGCCGTTATCGTCGAGTTTGAAATAATGGACGGCGCTCCATTGCAGCTTTTCCGGTGGACGGTCGGCCATGGTCCAGCCGGTAGCCAGGGAGAAGAGGGCGCGAAGGACGCCGTGATGGGCCACCGCCAGTGTCGGCCTTCCCCGGGCCGCGACCTCGGCCAGCCACGGCCGCAGCCGGTCCTGCAACTCGCCGGGGCTTTCTCCGCCGGGGGGGCGAAAATCCAGCCCCCGGGCCTCGTTTTCTACCATCTCGTCGCCCAACTCGGCACGCAGATCGGGAAGTCGCAGCCCTTCCCATTCGCCGTAACTCATTTCCTTGAGCCGGGGCTCGATGGCAGGCTCGCGCCCCGACAGCAGCACCGCGGTTTCCCGGGCCCGGCTGAGCGGGCTCGACACCCAGTCGTATGCCGCTAAATCCGGCGGCACCCGCCAGCCGCACACCATGTCGCGGCCGGCAGCGCTCAACGGGATATCGGAATGGCCCTGGATGCGGTTTTCTTCGGTCCAGGCCGTCGGCCCGTGCCGGATCATCGCCAGGGACGTCACGACCGCCGGTCCCGCCGCCGGTTCAGGCGCATTCCCGGACCACCGGCGCCCGAAGCCCGAACTTTCGAGCCAGCCGGTCCAGGTCCCGGTAATGGGAGAAATGCTCGCGCACCCGCCGGTGGCCGCCGGCCCCCAGCCGTGCGCGCAAGTCCGGATCGGCCAACAGTTCGGCCAGGGCGGCGGACAGGCTTTCCTCGTCGTCGGGCGGCACCAGCACCCCGGTCTCGCCGTCCACGATCAGTTCGGGGATTGCTGACAGCGCGGTTGAAACGCAGGCCAGCCCCTGACTTTGGGCTTCCATCAGCACGTTGGGCAGGCCGTCCCGGTCGCCGTCCGGGGCGAGGCGGCTGGCGAGGACGAATAGGTCGGCGGCGCGGTAATGTTCGAGCACCGTCTCTTGGGCGCAGGTGCCCATCCACGTTATCCGGCCGTCGATGCCGAGCGCCCGGGCGTGGCGTTGCAGCCTGCCCCTGAGCGGCCCGCCGCCGATATGGACGAGGCGCCAATGCAGATCATCCGGCAGACGGGCAAGCGCCCCCAAAAGCGTCCCGTATCCTTTCTTTTCGACCGCCCGGCCGACCGACAGGATGACCACCGGGTCCTTTTCCGAGCCGCCGTCGCGCTTCGCGGAGGAGAAATCCGGTGGTGGAAAGCGCCCCAGGTCGAGGCCGTGATAGACCAATTCAACCGCATCCAGGCAATCGGACAGGGCGGCCAGGGCGTTCAGGTACTGCTGCCCGTGGGCGGTGCAGGTGACCAGCCAGTCAGCGGTTTTTAGCTTCTCTGTTTTTTCCCACACCGGCGTCGTCCAGATGTCGCGGGCGTGGGCCGAACAACTCCAGGGGATGTCCAGCATCATCGCCGCATACCGCGCCACCGAGGCCGGGGTATGCAGGAAATGGGCATGCAGCCGGGATACCTCCGGCGCCGCCTCATGGGCCAACACCAGGGCCTGGGCGAAACTTCGGGCCCGGGCCGGAGTCGGGCCGCGGCGGAGGTCGCGCAGCCATTGCCTCCGGGCGGCCCAGAAACCGGGCCGGGAATGCAATCCTTTCCAGGCCCTGAAGACCCTGAGGGGTTCGAGGGCGGGAAATTCCGGCAAATAGGTGATCGGGGCCTTGATATCGTTATGGATGGGGTGGCGTTCGGCATCGGTGGGCCGGCGGATGGAGGCGATCCGGATATCCAGCCCGCGCTGTTCGAGGGCCAGGATTTCCTGGGCGATGAACGTCTCCGACAACCGCGGGTAACCCTTGAGAACAAAAACAACGGCGGCGGACATCGGCCCTTATGACCACAAGGCGCGCAACGGCCGTTGAATCCCGCCCTCGTCCTCGACGCTGCTGCGCACCAGGGCGCCGATACGGTCGAGCCCGTCGAGCATGCCCGGCAGCAGGGACTCGGACGGCTTATTCTGATCGGGCAGGTTCCTGAGTGCCTCGACCATGGTCCGTGTATCGAGGTCGCCGTCGGGGATCAGCATCTTCGACAAGCCTAGTTCCTCGGCCCGGGTGGCGCGGTAAAGTTGTTCCTTTCTCGGTTCCATCCGGGGGATGACAAGCGCCCGCTTGTCGTAGGACAGGATTTCGCAAAACGTGTTGTAGCCGCCCATGGAAATGACGCCGACGGAATTCGCCATCAGCACTTCCATGCGGGAATCGAAGGAAATCACCTCGACCCGGTCCAATTTGGCGGCCCGGTCCATGAATTCGGCCCTGAGCTCCGGCGGCATGAATGGGCCCAGCACCATCAACGCCCCGAAAGGCGGCGCATCATCGCCCTCAAAGGCGCGCATCACCCAATCGACCATCGTCGCGCCGTCGCCGCCGCCGCCCGGCGTGACCAAGATGTAGGGCTCTTCCATATCCAGCTTCTCGGGCGGGTGGTGCTCCTTGGGCAGGGAGCGCGGCAAATAGCCGGTGTAGATTATCTTGCCCCTGAGCGCCGGGGTCACGTCCATGGTTGCCAGGGGATTGAAGAATTCCTCGAGGCCGTAGATCCAGATGTCGTCGTACAGGTCGTCCATCGCGCTCAGCATATCGCGGCCGGCCCATTCCCGCTTCAGCAGCGTCGGCTCGTCCATGATGTCGCGGAGCCCTAAGATGGTCTTGGTGCCGGTGCCCTTGAGCATGCGGAGCGTATCGGTCATCTCCCCTTTCAGGCCCAGCGGCTCCTTGTCGACCAGAAACAGGTCAGGGGCGAATTCCCGGGTCGTGTTGCGGATGATGGATTCCCGGATCGACAAGGTATCCTTGAGGTCGATTTTGAGCCCGAGGGAAGTGTATTCGCCGTTAAAGAGCTTGATGACGCCGGGGATGCGGATGAAGTCCACCCGGGCGCGGAAATCGAAGTCGGCGATGATCGGCGAGCCCGACAGAATCAGGATGGTCAGGCCCTTGAACCGCTCGACCAGGGAATGGGCGATGGCCCGGCATCGGCGAAGGTGGCCAAGACCGAAGGTGTCATGGCTATAGATCATCAACCGCTTGGCGTTAAGACGTTCGGTCACTTCCCTAGGTTCCCTCATTGTCCGCTCATCAAGGCTTATAATTGAGTTTATGAGCGCCTTCTTTGAACGGGTTCACAGAGCGTTCTCAATCACCCTTTTGAACCACCGCAACACTATCCCAAAACCATGCACAATTTAAACAACTAAGGAATGCGTTCCCTTTTTATTTATAGGGATCGGCGGCGTCCCTGAGCCCGTCGCCAAAAAGGCTGAAGGCCAGGATCGTCAGGATCACCGGCACCACCGGCAGCATCAGCCACGGATAGAGCACGACGATGTTGATATTCTGGGCCTCGTTAAGCAACACCCCCCAACTGGTGATCGGCGCGCGCAAGCCGATTCCTAAGAAGCTGAGCGCCGTTTCGCCCAGGATCATGGCCGGAATGGAAAGTGTGGCCGCGGCGATCAGATAGCTCATGAAACCGGGCAGAAGATGGCGCCCGATGATGCGCGACGGCTTTGCCCCCATGAGCTTCGCCGCGGTGCAGAATTCCTCTTCCCTGAGCGAGAACAGCTTCGAGCGGACGGCGCGGGCGAGGCTGGTCCATTCGAGCATGGCCAGGATGATGGTGATGGCCAGATAGATCACCAGCGGGCTCCACGTCAGCGGCATGATCGCGGATAACGCCATCCACAGCGGAATCTGGGGGAACGACTGGATGATTTCGATGATCCGCTGGATGATGGTATCGATCAGACCGCCGAAATACCCGGCTATGCCGCCGACTATCATGCCTATGAAGAAGCTGAGGGTGATCCCCACCAGCCCGATGGTCAGCGAGATCCGCGACCCGTAGATGATCCGCGACAGCACGTCGCGTCCCAGGCGGTCGGTGCCGAGCAGGAAAAGGGTCCCGCCTTCGGCCGGGCAGACCAGGTGCAGGCGGCTGGTGATGATGCCCCAGAAATAATATTCGTCGCCCTGACAGAAAAACCGGAGGCGCTGGATCTTGTTGGGGTTGTCCGTGTATTCGCGTTTCAGATTGACCATGTTGAGCTTGTAATCCATCCCATAGACGAAGGGGCCGATGAATTCGCCGTCGTCGAACAGGTGAACGGATTGCGGCGGCGCGTAGATATGGCCGATATCGCGGGTATGGGTGTCATAGGGAGCGAGGAATTCGCTGATCAGGGTGGTCCCGTAAAGCACCAACAGGAAAAGACCGGAAAAAACCGCCAGCCGGTGCCATTTCAGCTTCCACCACATGAGCTTCCACTGCGAGGCCAGGAAATAGCGTTCCAGTTCGGGGGCGATTTTGCTGGCCACCTTGGGGTCGAACGGCTCCGTCGAGACGAAGTGCTGCAGCGTCGCGTCGGGGCTGTTCGGCGTGGTCATCGTTCCGTCCCCTGGTCAAGACGGATGCGCGGGTCCAGAAAGGTCAGGGCGATGTCGGAAATCAGCACCCCAACCACCGTCAGCATCGACAGGAACATCAGGAACGACCCGGCCAGGTACATGTCCTGGCTTTGCAGGGCCGAAATCAGGATCGGCCCCGTCGTCGGCAGCGACAGCACGATGGCCACCAGTTCGGCGCCGGAAATAACGCTCGGCAGCAGGTGGCCGATGTCGCCGACCATGAAGTTGATGGCGACGCGGAGCGGATACTTGACCAGCAGCCGGTAACCCGGTAGCCCCTTGGCGCGGGCGGCGGTGACGTAATGTTTTCCGAGCTCGTCCAGCAGGTTGGCCCGGAGCTTGCGGATCATGCCGGCGGTCCCGGCGGTGCCGATGACGACGACCGGCACCCACAGGTGCTCGAGCACCGATACCGCCTTGTCCACGGACCAGGGCTGGTTCAGGTATTCCGGGTCCATCAGGCCGCCGATGGAGGTCCCGAACACCACATTGGCGAAATAGAGCATGATCAGGGCGAGCAGGAAGTTCGGCGTCGCCAGCCCCATCAACCCCAGCAGGGTCAGGCCGTAATCGCCCCAACTGTATTGATGGGTGGCCGAATAGATGGCGATGGGGAAGGCGATGATCCAGGTGAACATGATGGTGGCGATGGAGATCAGGATGGTTAGCAACAGACGGTCGCCGATCACTTCCGACACCGGCATGCGGTATTCGAAGGAGAAGCCGAAATCGCCCTGCACCATGCCCGTGACCCAGCCGAAGTAGCGTTCATAGGCCGGCTTTTCGAGGCCGTATTGCTGGCGCAGGAAATTCAGCAGTTCCGGATTGGCTTGTTCGCCCTGGGCTTCAAGCTGGGCGATGTAGCTTTCGATGTAATCGCCGGGCGGCAGTTCGATGATGATGAAAACCAGCAGGCTGATCACCAGCAGCGTCGGGATCATCAACAACATTCGTCGGATAATGTAGGTGATCATGCGGCGGTGACCGTTTTAACCCCGATCCTTGCCCTTACCCGCGAACCAGAAGGTATCCGGCCGGTAAACCCCAAAATAGGCCCCCGGGTTCCAGTTGTGGAAGCCTTCGGCAGGAACGTTCCTGAGCCGGTTATTGACGACCACCGGCTGCAAGGTGCGGTTGATGATGCCGATGGAAAAGACCTGTTCTGCGTGGATCTTGAGAATGCGGTGCCAGATCTCTTCCTGCTCGGAAAGACCCGAGGCGTTGTTCCAGGCCGACATCAGGTCGAGAAGCTGCTTGGCTTCAAGCAAGTCAGGGGGTTCCCCCGCCTGGCCGTTGCTTTCCATGAATTTTCCCCACTTCGGCCATTGCAATTGGTATTGGCGGGTGGGGACGAATTCATCGGGCGTCATATCTGCCGTCGGTATCCCGTTCGACAGGCCCGACCACACGGCCATCTTGGAATCGCCGGAAAACACCCGGTTGCGGAAGATATCGCGCTGGGCCGGCCGGGGCAGCATCTTGATCCCGGCTTTCAGCCACGTGTCGTGGATCAATTCCAGGATATCGGTGATTTCCGTTTTTTCGCCCGACGTATCGATGGTAATGATCGCCGAACGGCCATCGGGTAGCAGGCGGATGCCGTCGCCGTCTTTCTTGTCTAGCCCCATCTCATCGAGCAGCCGGTTGGCCCTTGCCAGGTCGAAGCCGGCCCACAGCGTCCGGTATTCGGGCCGGAATAAGGGGCTTTCCTCTATGATCGAGTTGTTGCCGCCCCGGGCCAGCCCGAAATAGGCGACCTGATTGATTTCGTTGCGGTCGATGGCCAGCGACAGGGCGCGGCGGAACCGCACGTCCCTGAGGATTTTTCGCCACGCCGGGTCCTTGGTGTTGAGGTTGGGGTAAATGGCGATATGGGACCCCTTCACCGTGCGCCACAGGTGGACCGACTGGTCGTAACGTTTCTCGCTTTCCTTCAGGAAGGTGTAGTCTTCGAAGGCGATGTAGCGGCTTTGAAGGTCCGATTCCCCGGCCCCGGCCTTGGCCGGGATCAGGTCGCGAAGGCTGATGTTCATGATCACCCGGTCGATGTAGGGAAGCTGGCGCCCGGCGGTGTCGACGCGGTGGAAGAAAGGATTGCGCACGAACACGAACCGCTGCGAGGGCGGCTTGGTGGTGTTCATCCACGGTTGCAGCGTCGGCATTTCCGGGTTGTCGAGGGTATACATGCGGTCCTTGGACTGATGCAGCACCGACCAGTCCATGAGACGCTCTTTTTCGGCCATCTTTTTCAGCTCCGCGGTGTCCGAATAGCGGGCGTGAAACCGCTTCATGTAGTGGGCCGGGCGATAGATGAAAAAAGGCGCCGCGCCGGCCATCCCGGCCAGGAAAAATGAATTGGGCCGGGACCAGGTGTATCGCACGGTCCTTTTGTCGATGACCTTGAATTCCGGCAGCTCCTCGCCGACCAGCAGTTTTTTACGCGGACCCAGGGGCGACAACTTCTTGTTGGTCGCCATGTCTTGCCAGTAATAGCGGAAGTCCTCGGCGGTGAAGGGATGGCCGTCGGACCACTTGTGTCCGGGGCGCAGCGTGAGGGTGAATTCGCGGCCGTCCTTGACCTCGAACCGCTCCAGTATATCGGCGACGAGTTTCAGGTCGGTGGTATAGGCGACCAGGCGAGCATAGCCGTAGATGGTCATCAAACGCACGTCCCTGCCCTTGCCCATGATGAGGCGCATATCGCCGCCGTGGCGCCCAGGGGTCTTGTCCTTGGCGTTCATGAACACGACCGAGGGCACCTTAGGGACCCGGTCTTCGACCGGCGGCAGCTTGCCCTCGGCGACGCGGCCGGCAAGCGACGGCGTTTCCTGGAAGGTAACCCCGGCCCCGGCGGCCACTGCGGTTCCGGGGGCCCAAAGGGCGGCGACTGGGGCAGCGGCGATCAGCAATGCGGCCCATACCGGCAATAGACGCTTCATGAAACGCTCCGCAAAACCTGTTCGCCGGAGGATCCGGATGAGGCGAGGACAAAATGTTCGTTGTCGACTTCGATGAAGTCCAGAGATGTGCCCTGGGATGTAGAAGGACCGACCGCAAACGGGCCGGGCCAGGCTGCGGGGTCCGACATCCGGCCGTCCATCAACGCCTCGAAATCCAGCGGGTGATGCAGATCGGCGAAAGGCACCGCCGCCATGAGGGCCCGGGTATAGGGATGGATGGGGGACTTGAACAGGGACTCGCGGGGCGCCATCTCGACCAGCCGGCCCTGGCACATGACGGCGATGTTGTCGGCGACGTAATCGACGACGGCCAGGTTGTGGGTGATGAACAGGTACGTCAGCTTCAGTTCCTCCTGCAGGTCCCGCATCAGATTGAGAACTTGCGCCTGGATGGAAACGTCTAGGGCGGAAACCGGCTCGTCGAAGACGATCAGGTCCGGCTTCAGGGCCAGGGCGCGGGCGATGCCGATACGCTGCGCCTGGCCGCCGGAGAAGCTGTGCGGATAGCGGTTGAGGAACCGGGGATCCAGGCCCACCGCCCGCATCAGCTCCATGACGATTTCGCGCCGGCTGGTGGCGTCGCCTACCTTGTGGATCACCAGCGGTTCGCGGATGACGTCGAACACCGTCATCCTGGGGTTCAGGGAACTGAAGGGTTCCTGGAAAACCATCTGGATTTTCGGCCGGTAGGGATACAGGTCCTTTTCCCTGAGGGCCGCCAGATCGACGATGTTGCCGTGGTCATTGAACAGGATCAGGCCGGAATCGGGGGAATAGGCCCGCATGATGCATTTCGAAACGCTCGATTTGCCGCTGCCGCTTTCACCGATCAGCCCGAAACACTCGCCGCGCTTGATCGAAAAACTGACGTCCTAGGGGACCTCCTAAAGGTCCTTTAAGATAAAGGCGCCCAGGGGACTGATATGAAGGGGTTTTTGAAGGGCCTGCTGAAAGGCGGAGACAAGGACAAACCGCTTTCCTACGAAGAAGCCAGGAAAATGGCCCGTCATGCGAACATGAATATTCGCATGGAACTGGCGGTCCGGTCCGACGTCAATCCGGAAATCCTTTATTTTCTATCCGAAGACCCGGCCGCCGAGGTGCGCCGCCTGATCGCCGGCAACGAAGTGACGCCGGCGCAGGCGGATTTAGTGCTGGCCAAGGACACCGACCAGGACGTCCGCGGCGACCTGGCGGAAAAGATCGCCAAGCTGGTGCCGGGCCTCAGCGCCGACGAACAGGACAAAGTCAAGCGGATGACCTACGAGGCATTGGAAATCCTCGCCCGCGACCAGGTCACCCGGGTCCGCCAAATCCTTTCCGAAGCCCTCAAGGACGTGGCTAACGCTCCGCCCGAGGTCATCCGGCAACTGGCCCGGGACGCGGAATTGGTCGTCGCCGGCCCGATTTTGCAGTTTTCGCCGGTGTTGACCGACGATGACCTGCTGGAAATCATCGAAAGCCACCCGGCCGCCAGGTCCTTGGGCGCGATTTCACGCCGCGACGGTATTGCCGAGCCGGTGGTCGACGCCATCGTCGCCACCGACGACGAGGAAGCCGTGGCGTTACTGTTGGCCAATGAAAGCGCGCAGATCCGCGAAAACACCCTCGACGGCATCATCGACCGCGCGCTCGACATCGAACCCTGGCACGCGCCGCTGATTTCGCGCCCCCACCTTTCATCCAAGGAGGCCGTCCGCTTGGCCCGTTTCGTCGCCCAAAAACTTTTGTCGAAGTTAAGCGAACGTCAGGACTTGGCCCCGGACGCCTTGGGGGAAGTCCGCCAGGTCGTCGAACGCCGCCTGGAGGAAGAATCCCGCGAAGGCGAGGAAGCGGAAAAATCGACCGCCGAAGAGGCGCTGGCGAAAGCAAAAGAGCTTACGGAGGCCGGGACCCTGGACGAAGATTCGGTTAGGGAAACCGTCCGCAACGGCAACCGCGAATTGACCATGGCGTCGCTGTCACTGCTTTCCGGCCTCAAGATCGAGGTCGTCCGCTCGGTGGTTTCCAACCGCAGCGCCAAGGGCATGCTCACCGTCGCCTGGAAAGCGGGCCTGAGCACGAATTTGGCGGAAACGCTGCAAAAGAAACTGGCCCTGGTGCCGCAGAAGGACCTGCTCAGGGTCCAGGGGCCGGACTATCCCCTCGACGACGCGGACCTGGAATGGCAACTAGACTTTATCAAGGACCTTGCCTAGGGGGAGCCCGGCGTGATCAGCGTGCCGGCGCCGCCGGCGGTGAAAAGCTCGATCAGGATAGCGTGCGGCACCCGGCCGTCGATGATGACGGCGCCCTCGACGTTGGCCTCGACGGCGCCGAGGCAGGTTTCGATCTTCGGGATCATGCCGCCCGAAATGGAGCCGTCCGCGATCATCGCCTTGGCTTGATCGTCGGTCATTTCGGCGATCAGGTCGCCGTTTTTATCCACCACCCCGGTGATATCGGTCAACATCATCAATCGCTTCGCGTCGACGGCCTTGGCGATGGCGCCGGCGACGGTGTCGGCGTTGATGTTCAGGGTTTCGCCGTTGGGGCCGACGCCGATGGGGGCGATGACGGGGGTGATGTCGGATTCGTCGAAAAGCGCCAGGACATGGGGGTTAACCTCTTTCGGTTCGCCCACCAGCCCCAGGTCGAGGACCTTTTCGATGTTGGAATCCGGGTCGCGCTTGGTCCTTTTCGCCTTTTCGCAGGTGATCAGATGGCCGTCCTTGCCCGAAAGCCCGATGGCGAACCCGCCGGCGGCGTTGATGGCCGAGACGATCTGTTTGTTGATCGAGCCCGACAACACCATTTCAACGACGTCGACGGTTTCCTCGTCGGTGACCCGGAGCCCGTCGACGAATTCGCTTTTGATCTTCAGCCGCTCCAGCATGTCGGCGATCTGCGGTCCGCCACCGTGGACGACGATCGGGTTGATGCCGACCTGGCGCAACAGCACGATGTCGCGGGCGAACATGTCCGCCAACTCAGGATCGCCCATGGCGTGGCCGCCGTATTTGATCACCAACGTCTCGCCGGCGTGACGGCGCATGTACGGCATCGCCTCGGACAGAACCGTCGCCTGGCCCAGCCAATCGTCAGCGGAGAGGGGCGCGGATGTAGGTGATTTTTTCGGTTTCTTGCTCATCGCGGGGGGAACC